>ERZ773038.164-NODE-164-length-45648-cov-3.971114_pt1 | contig 45648 bp, 43 predicted proteins | sample MGYA00511665_ERZ773038 | MGnify/ENA primary metagenome ERZ773038 (study PRJEB29015, sample SAMEA2737966) | human oral metagenome | biome: human oral; feature: human-associated habitat; material: dental | place: China | collected 2028 ... | reverse complement strand
CCCGACGGCGACGCTGACTGCGTCCATAATCTGCCGCATTAATCACTCGCCACTCAACCGAATAGCCCAAGTCGTTAAAGGCTGCTAACATAATCGCGAAGTCACGACCGCGCTGCTTAGATGGAGATTTGAGCAAGCGATCGACATTCTCCAAAATCAAGTAGGATGGCCGAATAATCCGTGTTGCTCGAATAATCTCCCAGAAGAGAACTCCCTTCTTACCTTCAATCCCCTGCTCATTCTTCTTGGAACGCGCAACAGAATAATCTTGACATGGGAAGCCGCCCACAATAATGTCCGCATCCATCTTAGCAAAGTGCTCATCGCTAATGTCTGACACGCTATAGCCTATATTCTCGCTATCAGGGAATCGATAGTTATAGACCTCGAAGGCATCTTGCGATTTACGTGCCGGCTCCCACTGATTCGCCCAGCAAGTTTTATAGAGTTGTTTATTTGAATTTTCTAGCCCTATCCGGAAGCCTCCGACTCCAGCAAAGAGCTCTAGTACTTTAAGTTGTTTCGTCATAGTGCACCTCGCCTTCCATTATACCGCAAAAAAGAGCAGGGATCAATATCCCTGCTCAAATTTATTCTAATCCTACTTCCTTAACAATGTCGTAGACATAGCTCTTATTCAGCCAGAAAGATTGTTTGGTCATGAAATCTCCATTGGGTAGTTCATCCATATCCGTATCTTTACCATTGCCATATCGTACACCACCAATGAGATAAGCCGACTTACTAGCATGAGGACGAATATGGAAGATTTTGGTGTCCTTCGAACTAGGTAGAGAATTCTTAACCTTAATCTTACCTTGGCCATAAGGAGTTGGTGTCAGTACAACCCCATCTCGGAAGGCCTGCTGACACAGCAACCACTCTTTCTTACCTTCACTCTCCAATTCCACTATATTCATGGTCCAGAATTTTGCACCAGCCAGATGGAAGCGTCCATCTTCTTGCTGGCGAAAGACAACGAAAAGAAAACGTGTCTGGCTGAAGTAACGATAGACTTCTGATTCTTCGAAGGTTTCTTGGATAAATTCCTTAATCTTCATAGCTGGGAAAGACATGCTTTCCCTGGGTTTGCCATCTTGGTGAATCTTAATCGTCTTAACAACAATCCCAGCCTTCTCAAACTCGGCCGCATTGTCTGTCCTAACACCCAGCAAGCGTGTTATGAGATTGCTAGCAATCGCCTTATCGGCCTTGAAGTCTATGCCAAATTGCTGACACAGGGTCTCGACATCCTGATCCTTGAAGGCATTGAGGCGTTCCAAGATTAAATTCTCAAAATCAGAATTAGCCAGGTCCTTAGCACTGAATATGGCATCATAGGTCGCTAAATCCCCCATAATATAATGGTTGATGACGTATGTCATATAGGACTGCTTAAGAGAGAAAGCTCGGCGTTTAGCTAGCGTCTCACCATAGAACTGAGGTTGTAAACTCTTGGCTGCAGATGCCCCCTTGGTACAGGCGCCTAGATACTGAGTATCTCCTTCGGAAAGCTCATGGGCCTTCCCTGCCTTGATTTTGGCTACAATTTTGCGGTAGTCGTCTTTGATAATCTCTAAATCTTCTGCACAGTATTTGCTGAGAATGGAAAAAAGCTTAACGTAGTTAATAGGGAACTCTGTGCGCGGCAATGACTTGTCACGATGATAGAGAATGAGGAGAATCAAGCCTAACTTAGTCAGTAAATGCGACTGATCAAAGTCCTCATCTATCGGTTTATTGTTGGGAATCATGGAAATCACTAGGCGCTCACCTGCTGAAACCTTGCCATTAGCCTTCACTTCGTAAGGCGTGACCTTCAATTCTACCTTGGCCTCAGCGAAGTCCGGAGCGGAGTCAGAATTGGGCTTATATTTGAAAAAGTGTTCTTCCAATAAGTTGCCAAGACTCCCCCTACCGCGGGGATTGTTGTAGTAGTCAGCTAACTCTTCGTGCACCTGGTCGTCTGAAGCAACGTCTCCGAGGACGTCGTAGAAGGTGCGGCCAATGAGCTGCTTGGCGTAGGCTTCTATGGATTCTGGGTTGGTTTTGTCATAGGGTAAGGGCATGATAGCACCGCCTTTATATAGATGAATTTCTATAACTTAACTATGCCTTAGAAAAACAACATGTAAGGCAATCACATTTTTGTATGCTCAATCTACACCCCCTCTTATTACAATCCTATTATCTCTGCTTATTTATCAAAATTAATCTCTGATAATTTTACTATTTGAACTTGTTTACTACAATACTTTTCCATGAAATTAAATGAATTACCATTTAAGTCTTTAATCTTCCAATATTCGATTGCTTGAGGATTCCCTTCATGTTCTAGCGTCACCACTATTTTATGATTCTCATCCTCTTCAATTTTAATAATCTTAACAACTGGTAATATACGATGAATTTGCAATTGTATTTCCACACCAAAAATACTAAGTGTAAGAGGCTCTACGTAATAATAACCAAATTTATTCCCTACTATAAACTGTTTATCAATATCTTCTCGGTTTTCAAATTCGAGAATAATCTCTGAGCTTACATCTACTATAACTGCTCTATTATTGATTAAGGATTCGTATAGACACTTTATTTTATTGACTTTAGCAGTTGTTATTTCTTTAGGATAATCAAATTTGAGATGATACCTCTCCTGAATTTTTCTCAAAGCATAGAATATCTTTCTCCGCTTAGCATACATGTCTTGATTAGCAGAAGTAACAGTAAAGTCTAGCCTTAATTCCTCATTACGCACATTGACACCGTTACTGAAAAAAGAGGTAAGTATAGACTCAAACTTGAAAAAATCATCTAGCTTTCTTAATACATCCTGATTAACACCAAATATATAAGTCATACTTTGCTCTTCGGGGTTAACTAGCATGTCTATATAAAATATTTTATCCCTTGAAGATATTAACTTAACCATATTTATGTCATCGCTAACTACTCTCTTGATTGGCAAAACTATTTCAGATTGATTATTTAATTCTATTCTGATTGGTTCCAAATCGGGAAAAGGTGGGGGCATAAGCCTTTGCTCTCCCACATTTCCAGTGGTAGATTTTACAACATCGCGTTTGAATAGTTCTCTTAATTCGTCTCCATCTAATGGCTTTTGAAGACAATATAAAAGGTTTAATAGCTCCTCCGTATTCTGTATTGTATATCCCCATAGAGTAATCGGAAAGTCAACCAAATCGAACCATTTGTTAATTGGACTAAGAATCCTGACATCGTTACTATTACTTTCATGTACACCTTCTATAGGTTTATACTTAAATCCATCAGGTAAATCTTTATTTATAAATTTTTCAACAGCAATAGTTTCTTCATTACTTGGAGGAAAAAACGTCATTTGCAATCGTCTCATAAATATCACCAATCCTCAGATATATCATTATACACAACTATTTTAGTCAATAAAATATCTTGTATATTTTCTGCTAATTCTGCGCGTATAAATGAAACTAATCTCTCTACACTTTCATGGTTGTCGACAAATATGTATCTTATATCTTGAACTTCAAATTTTAACCACGTATTTTCAGCGTCACTTAAACTGTTTGTATACAAATGACTCTTTACCTCAGATAACTTTCGACGTTCGGTTACTAGCATGTCAGGGAAATAACCTGGATTACTCTGAGGAATATATCTCCATTCATGTTCATCATGAAAATTTTTCTCGACAATCTCCCACTCCTCAGAATTTAACTTCCTCCTTTTCATTTTACCAAAAAGAGGCTTTATTAAACGCACATAATCCATGAGATGAGACTCCATAGATTCCACATATGGTTCATCATAAATATCTTTAGTAGCTAGCATCAAGTTCAAAGCAATAGAAAGATTTTCCGTCTCGATAGACGGGTTATTTATATAATGAATGGGAGAAATTCCTCTAGATATGCCAAATTGCTTATGTAGTGCAATCCCAAATTTTCCATAGCCGTTATCTCCTTCAGCGTGTACTGAGAGTTGGTGTAATGGTATATCACAGAAACAACACATCGGAATATACCATTCCTTAACGCTCTCTTCACCTATCATAATATTCAGATAATCCACTGTTTCAGGATAGTACCTGGGAACAAATGACATTCTCTTTAATGCACTCTCTAAATATTCGTATTTCCTCATAAAATTAAATAATGCATTGGCGCCAATATATGTCTTAGAAGCCTTTATATTCTCATTTTTTTGAGAGATAATCATTGCCATATTCATTCTCCAATTTTTTTCACTTTACTGATCCAGTAGTCCTTTAAAATTACATTTGCTCTACTCATAATCATCCTTGAGCATAGGGTCTTTTGATTTAGGATAATACTTTTTGTTTAGTGTTTCAGCTAACACATCCGCATCACCATAATATCTATATTTTTCTATCCCTAGAAGCTCCAATTCTTGTTTAATCTTTTCTTTGTCTTTCAATATTATTTTTTCATCTGGAATTATTTCATTGATATATCTTCTGACCCCATAACCCCAAAAACAACATTGATATATAAATAACCCTGACTGAAGGGCCATTCTATCAAAATAAACAGTTGGCGAATAATACATGTTTGGAATAAATCTTAAGTTCTTATTATTTCTCAACAAATTACCCCTACCAAATTTTAAATACTCCTTAAGCATGTATACATACCATATATAGTAATATGGGAATGGATTCGGGCTATTTATTGCCTCTCTTATCGACTGTATATTACTCTCATTAACTTCTTCTCTATAATAATCAAGATAACCTCTTATAAATTTATTAATCTCTTCGCATACCTCCTCGTCTTTTTTTAATATTTCAATTGCTTTTATAGATGTTCCCGGCTCATAACTACCATTATATTCACTAGTAGGATTTTCTATGGCACGAATTTTTTCAGTAAGCATAGAACAAGGAGTATCTTCAGCTTGAAACGCTTTAATTAGTTCTCTAAGATACGGATTTATTCTAGTACCAAATCGCTTAATATATTCGACCAATCTATATATTACGGACTCATCTCTGGATCCAATTCTATCCATCAGGTCTAGTCCGAACGGAAAATCTATTATTAAGTCAGTAATATTAAGCATATTACTTTTCTTAAAGACATATAAAACAGCATCATCCCCATTATTAGACTGGTCATCCATTATTGCAAAATATAGCGCAGCCAGAGGGTCCCTAGTCACATCGACAAGATTAGTCTTAAGACCATGGTGTTGGCAATATGCCAAATAATTTTTCCGCTCATCACTATTAAGATGTAATCCTGTATATTGGTAAAATTCTTGCACAGCTCTACGATCTAATTCTGGATTGCTGTTATCTACTCTAAAAACATTTGCTAATATCCCTTCAGAATTCCCGTCACAGTAACGCTTATTCTGCCCCCTATAAAAGTATTCCTCCTTGCCCACATCCTCATGAATAGATTTAAGGTGCTTAATTATTTCGCTTATTGAATTTGCAAAGAACTCATGATTCACTATATTCTACCTCTAATCATTTGTATTATATGACACTTCATTCGAACGCATCCAACCCAATTTTACAGCTTAGAGTTTGCGTTTACAATATGATACACAGTATATTTTTAGTGATTATTTTATACTAATTAATGATTTTAATGAAATAAAAAAGCGCCCTACCGGCGCTTTTTCTCTTCTTTAACTTGCCAATTTCTCATTCACCAATTCCTGCACAACTTGTGCATCATAACCCGCATCAGTTAACCGTTCCACTCGTTCCTGCCCATTACCCCAGTCACCTCGGGTAACTGATAAGGCCAGTTCATCTAGGTCACTAGCTGCATCGGTACAGCCATTCGGATGACTAGCTCCCCCAGCCTCACTTCTAGTGGCTACACTCCCTGCCCTCGCATCATAGCAAGGCCGGGCATAACCTAGGATGCGCCAGTCATCACTAGCATAATGGCGGCGAACAACCTGGTTGAGCCAGTTACCCTCAATAGTATTGATGGTCTCGCTGTCGCCGTCCACACTTTCCACGATGCCGATGTGAGATGCAGGTCCGCCCCCAAAATCGAAGAAGATTAAGTCGCCAGCTTGAGGCCAGACATGCCCTAGCCAAATTCCCTGCTCTTGGCACCAGGTCAGATGGCGGGGCACACCACATTCGCGACCAATCAGGTGGGCGATACCAGCCTGGTCCCCCATGACGGTGACGAAGACATCGCACCAGTCGTCGCTGTAGGTCACGGCGTAGCCGACCGGCAGAGGGTCAACAGCGTTATAGGCATCAATGAGGGCCTGATGGGCGGGGCTTCCGCCTTGGACGCCTAAGTAGGCTTGGGCCTTGGAGAGAAGTGCTTGAATTTGTGGCTTCATGGTTGGGTTCCTCCTTTGGATGGTCTGAGATGAGAATGGAGTGTGGGATGGGTAACTTTGGGCGTTAGCGTTGAGCCTAAGCGGACTTTGCCTTGGTCTTGGTCTTGCGCCGGCCATAATGCCAGCCTTGAAGTAGCGCCCCTAGGAAGACACCGACTAGGTTGAGGGTGCCGACCAGGCGACGAGCCCAGGGTTCGGGCCAGGTATAGAGCTCGGCTAGACCTTGGACTAGGACTGCTAGCGCCGGAATCAGGATCAGCGCCAGCCATTGGATCGTCGTATAAGCCTTGCGACTAGTGGGAAGATGCATAATGACTGCCTCGCTTTCTTTGCTTAGAGATAGAAGTGCGTGGGTGCGTCAGGCCAGACTGTGGGTCCGCCTGTCCTCCAGGCGCCCCAGACGTTGGCGGACGCGGGACAGGTCCTGAGCCACCGTTGTGACCTGAGTCTGGGTCGCGCCTAGGTCGGCTTGGGTGACCTGGAGCTGGGCTTGGGTGGCGGCTAGGTCTGTTTGGGTAGCATGCAGGTTGGCTTGGGTCGTGACTAGGTCATTTTGCGTGGCATGCAAGTTGGCTTGAGTGGTGACTAAGTCATTTTGCGTGGTATGCAAGCTATCCTGAGTCGTCGCCAGGCTAGCTTGCGCGCCTTGCAGGTTACTTTGCGTGCTAGCCAAGTCCGTCTGCATGCGCTCGATTCTAAGAATCAGCGTCTGGATCGCCGCAATCAGGCGCACCAACTTGCCCAGGAGGGTCGCGCCCGCGACTAGGCCGGACGCCAACGTCGTAAGTTGTAGCCATGTCATGATGAAGGCTCCTTTCTGAATGATGATGGGGTGGCTGAGTGGCTGGCGCCAGTCCATTGTTCTAGCTATCTATGGACTAGCTTGTCGCAAATCCAGCAAAATGCCCGGTTTTCTCCACCTAGCGACCGAGCCATTCCACCGTTCCCCCTATCTATGGACTGGCTCGTAAGATACTAGGTGTTTTTGGCTGCGCCATGTCGCGTTGGAGGCCCAATGCGACGTGGCGCTCCCCCAACACGACGTGGCGGGCGCTTTTTTACCCTTTTCCAGGCTAAAAGAGGGGGGTCTGCCGCAGCCACGTCACGTTGGAAGTCCAATGCGACGTGGCTCACCTCCAACACGACGTGGCAGGCGCTTTTCCACCCTTTTCTGAGCTAAAAGAGGGTGTTCAGCCTCAGCCATGTCGCGTTGGAAGCCCAATACGACGTGGCGCTCCTCCAACGCGACGTGGTGGGGGATTTTCCGCCCTTTTTCGAGCTAAAAGAGGGTATCCTGCCGCAGCCATGTCGCGTTGGAGGTCCAATGCGACGTGGCTCACCTCCAACACGACGTCGCGGGCGTCTTTTCGCCCTTTTTCGAGCCAAAAGAGGGTGTTCAGCCTCAGCCATGTCGCGTTGGAAGCTCAATGCGACGTGGCTTCTGCCCAACACGACGTGGCGGGCGATTTTTGCCCTTTTTCGAGCTAAAAGAGGGCGTCTTGCCGCAACCATGGCGCGTTGGAGGCCCAATGCGACGTGGCGCTCCTCCAACACGACGTGGTGGGCGGCTTTTTGCCATTTTCCGGGCTAAAAGAGGGTGTCCTGCCGCAGCCATGGCGCGTTGGAGGCCCAATGCGACGTGGCGCTCCCACAACACGACGTCGCGGGCGCTTTTTCGCCCTTTTTCGAGCTGAAAGTGGGGGACCTGCCGCAGCCATGTCGCGTTGGAGACCCAATGCGACGTGGCGCTCCCCCAACACGACATGGCCGGCGATTTTCCACCCTTTTCCAGGCTAAAAGGGAGTTTTCACCCTTTTCCAGGCTAAAAGGGAGTTTCTTGCCGCAGCCACGTCGCGTTGGAGCCCCAATACGACGTGGCGCTCCCCCAACACGACGTGGCGGGCGCCCAACTCACCCTAAGCCTCAGCCTTGTAGACTTCCTCTACGGTGCGGGTGACGTAGTTGGCGGTCTTCTCCTTGGCGAACTGGTCGACGGCGTCCTTGGTGAAGATGTCCTTGCCTACGATAGTGGCCATGGCGGCTTTGGCCTGGTCCTTGGTGATGTCTGCCTTGGCGTGGCGCAGGCTAATCTTCTTAGACTTGCCGTCTGCGGTCGCGAAATTCATCTCAAAAGTCTTAATGGTTTTGTTAGCCATGATGGGTTCCTCCTCAATTATCTACTCTACTCAACAAGTCGACTAGTTGACGCTGAAGACCTCGGTCACCTGGGTCTCGGTGATAGGATGCTCAACCAGGGTACCGATTGCATCGCGCACGGACTTGATGTCCTCGGCGCTGGCGTTCTCTACTAGGTTGGGCATGGAGACATTCTCCGCCTTCTTGTTCTCATCCAGAGACTTGAATTTGAGGATGCCCTTTACATATGATCGTGCCATAATGAATCACTCCTTGAACTAGTTTCTTGTAACGTTACATACTTAAAAAGAATTAAGCGCCCGCCTCATGCCCAAGTCAGCCCCCAAAATTTACTTTTCTGCAAAATAAAAAAGCCCCCTCTGCGGGAGCTGGAGAAAAAGAGCTGAGCAAGGCCCTCAAGCCGACCAGTCACTAGCTTGCAGGGTCTGGCGTAGGCGCTTGAGGCGGGCATAGTAGGTATTCTTACATATGCCCAGCTCTTGGCATTTGGCCCCTAGCGAGAGTTGCTCGTTCTGGGCCACACAGAGGAAATGATAATCGGCTGGCGACAAGACTTGCGACAGAAGCAGCGAGTTGACCAAGTCGTCCATAGGCGGGCGACTGGCGCCAGCCTGTTCGGCAAAATGCAGGACCTTCTGATTGCCAATCAGGCCTTGCGCCTGACGTGATCGTTTGGCTAGGAGTTGACCCAGATGCCAACTTAGGCCCCGCTGAGCATAGCCCACGAAGCGGAAGCGGTCAGACTCGCTGAGCGCGTCCCCATCGAAGTCGCGGGCTAGGCGGACAAGGTGTAGGTAAAGTTCATTGAAGTAATCGTCATAGTCTTGATCCTTAGCCATGAGATGGTATTGGTGCAAGACATGATGTAACAAGAGCCGGTAACGGGCCAGGAGTTGCTCCTGGTCCAAGGGATAATGGTCGGAAGTCATAGCTGTTCCCTCCTTAACCCTAGTTAGGCAACTGCATGGAGTTGAGGCCGTTCTTGAGCCAAGTCCTTATAGGCTTGGCCCAACTGAGCCTGCAAGTCGACCGGGACCTTCCATTCCTTCCAGAAGCTGACAGCCGCTTCGTAACGCTCCTGGGGCAGATGGCCATAGCTTGATAAGCTAAAATGACTAAGGAAGGCCAGGCGTGCCGTCCGATAGACCAGACGCACCAGTTCCGGACGTTGAGCAGTTAGTAAGCGGTCCTTGTCCCCTAGGCGTTGGTGAATCTCATGACGGCGCAAACGCGTTAGGGCATAAGTGGCTTCAGGCGACAGAGGTTGGCGTTCTAAGAGAGTCGTTATAACTTGGAGATGGCTGTTAATCTGCCCCAGCAACTGGTGTTGAGCTTGGACTTGGGCTTCTAGGCTAGTCATTTGATTGTTCAATGTACTTGGGGTTGCTGTTTCCATGGTAGTTCCTCCTTATATTATGCAACGGCTTGATTTTCTTGGGTTGAGTTAGTGAAGTTGGACTGAGGGGCGCTAGGGCCAGGGCTTGCCTGCTTAGCCTGTGTCTTAGCTCCCTCAGTTGTCACATCCCGCCGGCCCACTGCTTGGGCTTGATGGATGCTGGCACGCATGGATTGAACCCAGTCGTCCACTCGGTCAATCTGCTTAAGATAATGGTCGACCATGACCTGATTCTGAATGGCCTTAAAGTCATCAATATAACGCATAGGTGCTAGCTTAACTAGCAGGTGGTCAATCTCATGACTGAAGGCGATGATCCGATTGAGACCCTCTAAATCCGGAATGAAGGTCGTGGACCGATTAGCGAAATGCGATAAGCCCTCTCGGAATCGCTTGAGATAACGGTAGCGCTCCTCGATTGATTGTAGGTCTTCCTGATACTTGGCATTGGCCTGCTTAAGGGACTCCCTTAGACGTTGGTTAGTGGCCTGCGCCTCGGCTAGCTTGGGAGCTAGGGGGTTGGACTTGAGATCTTGACTTGGGGTAGGTAAGTTAGTCTGAGACTGGCTCGCTTGGTGTGTATCATTGTACGATTGGTCGTCAGACTGGAGCCTGTTAACTTGGGGGCTAGTTGGAACTTGAGCCGTGATAACTAGAGATTGTGGTGCCCTAGCCTGGCTCGCTTCAGGCGCAACGGCATCCTGAGTCTCCTTCTCCACCTGTTGACAGTCAACTTGTAACTGACTATCTCCTTGGAAACAAGACTCCAACTGACCCGCTTTCAATAGTCGCTTAACAGTCCGAAGTTCTAATTGTGACATTTGATGAAGGTACTTGCGCTGTCCTGAGGGTAAGGTATAGAGCTTCTGCCGGTGCTCCTCGGGAATAGTCGCAATCAAGTAAAGTAGTGATAAGCCTAGATGTTCGTAGCACTCCATCTTAGCCAGATTCTTGGCCACAAACATCATGCGATTGGCTTCATCATAACTAATATAAGTCGTCTCTAACCAAGGGAGAAATCCCTCCTCTGATAGCAAAAACGACTTGGCAAAGTGTAAACGCCGACCTATCTCCCAATAGGATCGGGTGACCTGAACGGAATAGGCTAAAATCTGCTCTCTCACCTTGGATAAATCTAAGTTTTTTAAATCATCGAATTTCATGGTTTTTCTTCCTTCCAAATGGTTATAAAAACCCATGCAACAAAGTCTTCGCTTTTTTGATATAACTTTCTTGTTCGGTCATGATTTTTGGGTGAGTTCGGGTTAACCCGAACTCGAATAATTATATTGCCCCAATATAACGTTTTTAAACTACCCTCCTGATGTCATATGTCGAATTTAGTGTCTTGGGTATTGCCTATACTCACCCCTAAATGACGCAGGATACCCATACAAGAGAAATAGAAAATCTCAAGCTGCTCTTCAACCGTCAGTTCCAAAGCCAAACAGACCGTGATGATGGTCTCAATGCTTAGACGGCCACAGCCATTGAAGATCCGAGAGACTGTAGCTGGCGAGCAATAGATTTTCTCTGCAAGCGCACGCTCGGTCATGCCTCTCCGCTTAAGCGCCTCATAGAGACGCTCATGATCGTATTGGTAGCTAATCTGAATTTGCTGCCTCTCTCTCATAAAGTAACCCTCCTTTCTTATAGAATTTGTCTTGATATAGCAAAAAGACGACTTCTACCTAACTGCTTAACCATGGAGCCAAACGAGAGAGAGAATCCGCCTTAACTTACTATAGTTATATTATACGCCTGGAAATTCTAGAAAGAAAGCCCTTCACTAAATGATTTCATAATTTGCAACAAAATTCATTTTGAGCAATATTATAGTCTAAGAAATGGCTTATTGATGAGCTGTTGTCAATTGAAGAGGCTAATGAGCGGGTGCACATTACGGCGCGAGGTTAATGGATTTACTGGGCAATAAAGAAGGAGATAACAATAACTTCTTTCATGGTCGAGGGATACATTTTGCTAAAGCGCCACTAAGCTGAATAGTTAGTTTGCGGGATAATACTAAATGCAAGCAGCGCCCCACAAAGAAGTCTATTACTCCATCTTTTGAGACGCCACATTAAAAAAATAAATCTATTAAGCAAAAACTCTTTTGCGATACACCTATTCTAATCCATTGATTTTCGAATTATCGACTAGTTCACTACTAAAATCATTACCATTAATAGAATTTTTTTCTAGTTTTTTAGCTCGCTCTCTTATTTTCTTAACTTTTCCTTCCCCAACATGTTTGATCTTCAACAACTCTCTGTCTTTAGTATTCTTTAACTTTTCCAAAATAGTATCCCCTGTCTTTGTTGCTAAAAGTTCTTTTATAGCCTCTCTACACTCTTCTTTGACTATTTCAAAAATATAGTCATCATTACTACGATATTCATAATGTATAAGCTTTATAAAACAAGAGATATCCATTGCTTTCAAATCTTGGTAAGTGTTCTCTAATGTAACCAATGAAAAAAATGGAATAGCTTCTATAATATTTTCTGTTTCTTTGGCCGTAATTATTGCATATACGACTTGAGGAGTCTCTTCAATCTTTAAGTCATCTCTGCATGTAGCCTCTTTCCATTTGCTAGAAATGTAATCCTTATATTTGGGGTCCTGTTTAAAAAATTTTGCTGACACTAGGCCCTGGAAAAATAAATGGCTAAGGTTAGAAGAACCACGTTCTTTCTTTACGTGAATAAACTCTAAATTACTAGTTAGAATATCACAAGGCTCGATTTTTGTCCTACCATCACGTACATAATTTTGACAATCAAGTAGAATCATTGAAGGAGTAATAACTTGCTCATCTACTACTCTTTTATTATATTCTCCCTCTTTTTCAGAATTTCCGCATAGTGGAAACTCTAATTTACTTATCGGGATTGAAGAAACTGACGCCTCTATACTCCTATAGAAATTATTCTCTACTTTATACCACGTTCCAAGTAATAGAATATAACGATCCTCTTGTCCGCAAACTTCATGTTGAGTCTCATAAAGAATCCCATCATATACACTTGATATTTGAATACTCCTTCCCTCATTGTTTTCAGCCATTATTTTGTCTTTTTTTAACAACTTGATAATATCCGAAGATTCTAATATACATCTTAAGTACGGCCAATATTCTATGCGTTGAGGGTCTTCAGCCATATAATATTTAGAATCAATATATATTCTACCTATATTTTGCCAATCCATCACCTGATTTGGCGCAATCGTGAGGTTAGTAGGGAGAACAAAAGGGTTCTCTTTCAGAGCTACTATATCATTAACTAGCTTAGAATTAAGTTCACCAATAATTATTGGATCTTTGATACCCATAATATTATCTACCCATGCAAATCCATTTTTTTTATAAGTATCCTTGCCATACTGTGACAAATAGTACTCTAGTGAGTCTTTTATTTTGTGTATATCCATTTTCTTGGTAGCTATCAGAGAATCTTTTCCATATAACATACGAGCAATACTATCGTCACCAGGATCCCCCATAATACCTCTCATAATGTCTTTTTCAGTGTCCATTTGAAAATCACCTAAGGATCCTAGTTTATAACTTTGCTTTGCAACATTTACAACGTTAGATTCAACAACTGTTGCATCCATTGTTAATATCCTTGTTGGGCTAATTAAATTGGCTGCAACTTTAAAACCAAAATTTCGCTCAATACTACTATCTTCTAGCATTGCCTTTCCGTACCCATATACTAAAGTCATATAGCGCTGGTTATTAACTTTACAAATAACCACCACTTTATTCGATCCTCCTTCTGTAAGAGATACTTCTTGAGAAGCCAAACAGTTCAACTCACTTTGCCATTTTGGCGCATGAGAATCTGATTTATCAACATAAATTCTACCCTCTAGACCTATTTCTTCTTTAAGAGGAATATATTCATTCATTCTGTACTCTTTTTTTATGCAATCTTCAAATCTTCTTGTTCCTTCTTTATGTAGGTAAATGATAGACTTTAATATTTTTTCTTCGCTTTGCCCCATCTTACACCTCTATTGTTTAACATCTCGAATATCATACAAATATAGTTCGTTGGAATAGCGCTAACGAGCAACAATTTCATTTTGCTAATTAAATTAAAGTGCTTTTCCTGTGAGTCAATGATTATATAACAAGAGTATAGTAATAATCCTATTGAACTAATAAGATAGTCGCTCTTATCTCTAGCATAAACTTCTAATCATGCTCGATTGACAAAATCGATAACTTTCAATTTCATCCCTCGCGTTATAGGATATGATTCTATTTTTTATCATCTTTTCCTTACTCGTTTGTTTTAACTGTTCTTTAATAACTAGAATCGTGATTTTTTCAAATCCGAACTCACTTATTTTGTCAGTAGATAACCCAATGAATATTAAGAGCGCTATACCACCAACCATTCCAAATGGGCCTAACTCTGCTAAAGCAGCAGTTAGAGCTGCTACTCCTGATAAACCGGTTACTGCCATTGCAACAAGCAAGATAATGCCTGGTATTCCAAACGCAGCAAGTTTCTTAATCATTTCATCTATATCTCTTCCCCCTTAGATTGTCACCTAATTATTAAATAGACTCAAACACCAAAGTTGCTTGGATTCTATCTCCGCCCATAAAGCCTTTGCTGCCACCATTACTTGTCGCAATAGTATGAAGTCTATATCCTTTTGCAGCTTGTCTGTTAATGACTTCCTCTAGCTCCGCTAGATTTCCAGAACCCGTCCCAATAAATTTTTCCTTCAGGGTTACCTGTAAAACCACATAATTTAAATCTCTACCAGACGCTACTGAATAGCTACTTTCATGCTTTGCATTATCCAAAAATCCCATTAATATCCCTCCAAAATTTGGTAATCTATCCTGAGTATAACTTAGCAGCCTCAAAATATCTTGCTCATTCTTGCGCTAGAGTTTAGAATTCTTGTGGTTGTTTGTTTCTTAAATACATACAAATACCCCATGCTTTATAAGCATGGGGCGATTTTATTAAATAATACGATTATTATCAACTTTGTCAATTGTTCCTACTTTTAAGCTTTATATGAGCAACTGCATTTCTCTAGCCCATCTTCATATGAAAATTTATACCCTGCCATCGCGCTATCGTTTTCCTCTGTACTTCCCATATTTGGGATTACAACACAAAATGGCTCTTGTCGGCAGGGATTCCCACATGAACCGTAGAATCTCGCGCATAATAGATTAGCTCGGGGAACCTTATCACTCGGACTCTTAAATAAGGCACGAACTTCGTAATTGACAAAACCATCTTCTGATTTTAAATAGTCTACAATTATCTTTTCAAAATAGCCCTGTCCTTTTCGAGTACCACCATCTGTAAAATAACAATTCGATTGTTTAAATTGCGCGTATGCATTATGCCTCTGTCTCTCAGACGGATACATTCTCTCGTCTTTTATTCTAGGATTAATGAATTTGCAAATTATTTCGCGCGCCATCAAGTGACCCCGATGAAGAGATTCATTGATATCTTTGGCTGATTTCCCCTCTATTTTACTTGGATATCCGACTAAGCCTCGATTACTGAAGAAGTATTTTTTAGTCTCCTCAGGAATACTAGTCATTTTATCATCCACATTTCCCAAATTTGCTATCCAGCCACTATTCTTTTTCATACCATCTATTTCCTCATTTAGGAGTATAGGTTTTATTAATACCTCATCCTCCGCAGGATATAGGTCGCAATACTTCCCCACATTATAATAGCCACCATCTTCTTCAAAAACCAATTCAAGATTAGGTTGTCCTGCGCTAGTTGCACTTACCTTACTTAACTTTTTTCCCGTCCTTATGAGACATTCCAACTCATTTTCACTTAAACCAATAACTGCTAATGCTTCTTTAGCTGTATATTTTCTCATACCAAACCTCCTTCGATATTCCAGCTTTCTTTACACACATCTTATACCATCTTCTAGCCAAATGCACTCGTAATTACATGGGATGCCCCTCAAATTCGAAACTCCCTATATTATATTCTATTTAAGAAGCTAACAATAAAAGCATTTGTATCCCGAACCTTATTGATTTGACTTCGCCCAAACCCCTACGGTATAATAAACATAGAAAGAGTTGAGGGCGAACTCGACTCCCATGTAGAGCCGTATAAGACGGTGATGCGAAGATGACAAAAAATAGTCGTCCCGGGATCAAAGTGGGGACGGCTATTTTTTGTCGTGTTTATTGAAGAGTTTGCGGCAGAGCGAATCTTAACTTATATTCACAAAATAAACTCCCCCAAAATGGAAAAACATTATAACCTTTGTGAACAGTTTATTTACCATCGATTATACATCTAGAGACGGAGTCTCAAATAGTATCATCTTTTTCCGTTACTTGCGCTTCGTCTACTTGCTTACGTACTTCGTCCGTTTTACTCTTTATGTGGGAAAACAAGTCCTTACTACATTCAACAATAATTCGATTCCCTATAGAATCAATGTTTTCTGAGTTACTACATAGTTTACTTCTAACCCTTTTCCGGACTCTCTCTACCTGGCTATTATGGGTTCTTCGAAGTGTTTCATAGCTAAAAACAATCGCGATTGAGTTTTTATACCCTAAAAGTCTCTTTTCAATCGCCTCCCACCAAACTTTGTCCGTCTCACCGCAAGACATCCCATATATTATGATTATATCAGCTATGGAGATTCGTTGTAGAGCATCCTCATATTGATTATCTTGCCCGTGCTCTTTATTCCTAGGTTTAATCATAAATTTAGCGGTATCCGCCTCCAAAACACTTTCCCCTTCTTTATAACCTAATAACTGAGTCTCATCATTCACTCCAATTGTAGTCCCTATTTCACTAGTCCCATGCGGATAGAGAGTAGCGTATCGAGAAAAACTTCTCCCAATGCCATAATCACTACTCTCGATTTTATTAAACAGATAAGAGAAAGAATCTGTATAGTTGAAGCTAATAGTATAAAAATATATATCTTCTCCATACAAGCTCTGATGATTTTTTAAAATATCTTGATCTCTTTCAATCGTCGGAGAAAACAGGCGTTGTATACCTTCGATCATGTTATTTTTTACTTCGTCATCAATTTGAATTTTTCCTAGTGTTTTTTCTTCTTGTTTGAGATGCTCTATTAAGTCATCAATAAGATTTTCCCTTGCTTCATTAATTGAAAACTGTAACTCCTCTCCGTCTAAAACAGAATCAGAGTTTTTAAAAATACCTTCCCATGTAGATTTCTTGAATATTTCCCCTAATTTTTTCTCTAGATCACTCCAATTGCCCCCCGTATGCTCTTCGAGTGCTTTATAAATCAGATTTTCGGACATTTTACTCCCATGCTTAAGCTCTATGAAGTTTCGAAAATCCGTATATGATGTTCTGAGACCCAGAGCTAAATCAAATCCATTACCTATTAGACATACTACTTGTTTACTCATTAACATTCCCCTATTTTTGTAATTTAAGTCCCTTGAATTTCATATGAATCTATATCTCTAACTCATTAATTAGTGCTGAAAACTCCTCCACTGTTCCATCTGCTTTTACTTTAAGCACATAGTTCTTCAAATTCCCTACACCTTCTACATTTGTCCCCTTCTCAAGCTCCTGGTTAGATTTTATCTCTACCAGTACCAATTGAATCTTCTCCTCCGGGTATTTACCTAGAAAGAAATCTTCTTTTGACATATCTTTACGAGTACTACTGCGGTCTTCAATAATCTGATAATCTTCAATTGGCTTATCTCCTAGATAGACAAGATAGGTGCCAAAATACTTGCCATCCATCTGTTTTTGAGGTGGACGCGCTATGTCAACCACTTTCCCTTTGATTTTTACATCACGTCCAATGATATCGAAGTCATCTTTCAATTGCGTTCCTTTTTTGTGCCCAAATAAGATTATTTCCTTGAGCTTCTCGTCTTCTAGCTTAATTAAGTCTTGCGTAAATTCTGAGAGTGTTCGATCTTTTAGATGCACATCTATCCATTGTTTACTACGTTCCTCTATGGTCACTGATGATGGTGCTGCAGCAATAAATGGCGTGCCCCCAACTACTAGGCTAGCGCTAATCAGGAAAGGTAAAAGGCAGCCGACTGTCGTTTTACGATAGATTTTGTTATACAATGCTTTCCGAGGGTTGGTAAGCCACCCCCTCCCCTTGCGCCCATAGCCGGGAATCAAAGCTCTTTTAATTTTTCGCTTCATCGCGCCACTTGTTCGGGCCGAGAGGCGTTTTTTTAAACTTGGTGTTCGTAAACCAAACTTCATACTTAAACTCCTAACATTCTCTTGGTATTTTGGGGTTGCATACGTTACCGCCAATCTGTGCATTAATCCACTAATTCCATTATACTCTTGCCTTCTGTCCTCTCCAATAATGGCACAGTATTATTTTTAAACAATAGTTTATCTATTTTAGTGATTTGACCTCTTCTAGCACATATATGCGTCAAAAAGCACGTCATTCGCGACTTTTGGGGGGCTCCCTCACCTTTTTCAGCTTAAACCCATCTTACATTTTGAACCACGTCGTATTGGACTCCCAACGCGACATGGTTGCCTTCCAACACGACATGGCTCTACCTAATATGGCAATATCCCCTCACCTCACTTCCCCATATTAAAAATCAGCCACCCATTACAGGTGGCTGATAGTATCTTATATTCTCAATTTATATTCCCTAAACATTCGATTTAGTGCCTCTGATACTTTCTCACGCTGCATACCTATATTCAAGCGGACATAGCCTTCGCCATTCTGGACGAAGTAACTCCCTAGCACCACTGTAAGTGCGCATGCATCGAAGAATGCCTTCACTTCACTTTCTGTCTTAAGTAGATCTCCAACGCGTACCCAAACTAGGAAAGAAGATTCGGCAGGCATTACTTCGAATCTGGGTATGTACTCCTTGACGTAAGATTCTACTAGTCGATGATTTTCCTCAATATATGCTACCATGTCCTCTAGCCACTGTCTTTCCTTGTTATAGGCGGCTACAATAGCTGGTACCGCAAAAACATGGGGGGAAGTGACATAGTTAGCTGATAGGCGTTCATAGATTTGAGCCCTTATTTGAGGATTAGGCACTACAATATAAGAGGTCTTAAGCCCCCCAAGGTTGAATCCCTTGTTGGGGGAAACGCATAAGACGCTATCCTGCATAATGGCTTCATTAGCCTGCCATATGCTAGTGAAGCGTTGACTCCTAAAAACGATATCGCGATGAATCTCATCTGACACAAGGCAGACCTGATGGCGTTGACAGATTTGGGCGAGTCGATTCAATTCCTCCTTGGTCCAAACCCTTCCTGAGGGGTTCTGCGGATTACAGAGGATGAATAATTTCACGCCTTCTTGCTGAATGTCTTGCTCCATGCGTTCAAAGTTCATATAGTAGCGATTGTCTCGAATCTCAAGGTCATTACAGATTAAGCGTCGCCCATTATGCTGCACAGCTTCTGCAAAGGGGGCATAAGCCGGTGTCTGAATCATCACGGCTTCACCCTCTTCTGTCAGAGCTTGCACAATATTATGAAGGGCTGAGACGGTCCCAAACACTAATCGAATCCAATCCTTCTCTATCTCCAGCCCATAGTAGCGACGATTCCAATCGATAACGGCTTGATAGAAGCTATCGGGCACATAAGTATAGCTATAATCGGCCTGCATAGCGCGCTCCACAAGGGTTTGTTGAATGGCCGGGGCACACTCGAAGTCGATATCGGCTAAGTCCATCGCAATTACGTCCTTTGCTCCTGGAATCTTCTCTTCTAATAAGTTTGGATCCCATTTGCGTGTTCCAATAGCGCTTCTGTCGAATGCTTTATCAAATTTATCCATAAATCATCCCACCAGTATTAATGACTTATCGGTCTTAGTCAACGCTTGGCTGCCGCTTGAAGTGACTAGCACGACATCTTCAATTCGCACGCCACCAACTTCCGGGACATAAATACCTGGTTCGCAAGTCAGGACCATATTCGCCTCCAAGCAGAACTTACTGGTCGGATTAAGCATAGGATAATCGCCTCCTATCCCAATTCCATGCCCTAGGCCATGCGTGAAATAGGCGCCGTATCCCTTATCTTCGATGATTTGACGAGCAAGAGCATCTACTTCCTGGCCCATGAGACGGGGCCGAACGGCCTCTACTGCTGCTTGCTGAGCTAGTTGGACGGCCTCATAAATATCCAAGAGTTCTTGCTTAATCTGGCCGATACCGACAGTCCGTGTCATATCTGACATATAATCTTCGAAGACAATCCCGAAGTCAATGGTTACAAGCTCACCTTCCTGAATCACCTTGTTACTTGGACGCCCATGAGGTAAGGAGCCCCGCCAACCACTTGCTATGATTGGCTCAAAGGACATTCGATCCGCTCCCGCCTTGAAGCATTCGAAGTAGAGATAAGCTACCAGTTCCTTCTCCGTCATACCAGCACGGATACATGGAAGTAGGCGATTGAAGATCTCATCAGTCATCTGACAAGCTGTGCGAATCTTTGCAATCTCATCTTGATCTTTGATACTTCTCATGGTCACAATCAATTCTCCTACCGAACGAATCTCGAAGAATTCTCTCATCTCTAGGTATTTTGCTACAGAGATTCCTTCATCTTCAAGACCAACCACCTTAGACCCCATCTCCTTTAAAAATGGGATAATGGCCCCATAGTAGTCCCGATTGTCTAGGACCTTTTTTTCTGCACTCGTTAATCGATAGCTTTCGTTCTGATAGCGTCCATCCATAAATTGGACGACGCGATCAACTAAGACAACCGGCACACATCCACTCCCCGTTACTAAACCAAGGTATTGCTTAGTAATCTTGTTAGTTACCACGATGGCATCCAGTCCTTGATCCCTCATCATGGCTTGCAATCTCTCAATTCGTTCCATAAGAATCACCTAGAAGTCTAAGTCTAGATCCGCTAACAAGGCCTCATCTTCCGCATTGAAGATTGCCTTATCAGCCTTGGCTTGTGCGGCTTGTAATTCATCATTTCGTTCCATAATTTTGAAGAATGGCCAGTAAATTGCCACGGAAGCAATCAATTGAATGGCGCAAGCGATAATAGTCCGCCAGTCCCCATTAGTAAGGAATCCTTCTAAGAAAATCCCGACATATGGCGGATCAAAAACCGGCTTATTCAGCAAGCCCCAGTGCATGAGGAACATTGGGAAGGTCCCAATAATGGCACCCCCAAAAACATGCGGGATAAACATAATAGGGTTCAAGATAATGGGTGCCCCGAACAAGATGGGTTCGTTAATCCCGAATAAGGCTGGGAAGAGAGAGACCCGACCAATTTGTTTGTAGCGTTGGTTCTTAGACATCATGCAGGCGATAATACAGCCAATACTAATCCCACATCCTGTAAAACCGAAGAAGGCACTAGATGTCCCTGCTGTATAGAAGTGTGGCAGTGGTTCCCCAGCTTGGAAAGCTGCAATATTTTCTGCAATGAAGGCCACCATAATAGGTCGCGTAATTGGACTGAAGACGGATGAGTGAATCCCGAAGAAGAAGATGGTACAGATAGCGAAGTTAAGCATAAGTACAGCCCATGGGTTATCCATACTCCCTACTAATGGAGTCAAGAAGCGGGTCAACAAGCTTGGCGGTAATTCTCCAATAATGTTAAGGAAGATAAAGCGTAGGACGATAAAAGTCCCCCCAACAATCAGCGTAACCGGAATTAACTCGAAGGATTGAGATACGAAATCAGGCACCCCTTCTGGCATCCGGATGGTGATATTACGCTTCTTACAGAAGTTATAGAGTTCTACAGTCAGTAAGCCAACGATCATGGCTGTGAAGAGGCCACGTGCCCCTAGGTTCTTCAAGATTAACTGGCCCTCATCATTGAAGGTCGCTACCATGAAGAGGAAGGAGAAAGTCGACAAGGTAACACAACCCGGGATATAGAGCTTATAATATTTCCCCAAGTTATAGGAGATTGCCATACAGGCATACATGCCAATCAAGCCGATGGATAGAGTCACCGGCAAATCGATAAGAGCCGCATTATCATTAATGAAAACTGCTACCGGGTTAGTTGCTGATAGCATATTGGGAATTGCTGGAATAACGGCGAAGAAACTCCCTAGAATCGTGAAAGGGGTTAAGGCCATCATACCCGCCTTAATTGCACTTAAGTGTCGTTGGTTATCTACCTTACGAGCTAAAGGTAGGAAAAAACGGTTCATAAATTCAGCAAACTTATCAAACATTTTACTCACTCCTTTAAATCTTTGTCCTCATTATTTTTGTTTACTGAGTTGATGCTTCTTATAGGTCACGAGTGCTAACTTCATGACTGTCGCCCCATCCATCTCACCATATACATCCTTATCTATGATGGCATAGGGTATATCTAGGGGGGTTAGGATGGATTTGATAAAATCAATCTTATGCGCAATTTGTGGTCCTACCAAAACAATGTCCCAATTCTCAACAGTTCCTTCAAGTGAATCAGCGGGAATGGCAGTGAAGTCAAAATCTGCTTCATTGAGTTTTTCACTCTGCTTCACAACCTTCTTCATGTTCTGCATCAGCATATTGGTTGAGAAACCACCCGCACAACATAATAGGATTTTCATGATACTTCCTCCTCTATTCTATTTATTCCTCAAATATATCAATTAAAGCCTCAATTAAATCACGAGCCAACTGACAAGTCATATAATGATCCTGCGCGTGAACCATGAGTAAAGTCACGGCTTCTTTGTTATCAGGATCTAGCGCATCAGCAATGATTTGGGTCTGCGCATTATGGGCATCCACCTCTACCTGGCGCGATTCTTTCAGTAGTTCACGGGCCTTCTTGAAGTCCTTCGTCTTGATACACTTGAGCGCTTCAAAGGCCTTCATTTTGCCTTCTCCTGAGTTGGCAATAATCTTGACAATATCTTGTTCCTTCACTGACATCTTGTCACCTCCTCTAAAATTGTCTGAATTGCGTCAATTTTGCTGAGTCTAAGGACTCAAGAATTGCTTGGAATAAATCGGTCATCTGGTCTACATCTCGGCTATTAACCAAGGACGCTGTACAGTGACCGTAGCGAACAGGCACAATGGTCACGACTGTAGGCTTACCGTCATGGACCTTATGTGTCTCACCACCATCCGTACCACCAGAATTAAACATATCACACTGAATTTTGATGCCTTTATCCTTGGCGATGTCACGAATGTATCGCGTCATCTTGCGGTTTGGTGACAGTGTTCGATCGAAGAAGGTCAGGATAGGACCTTGCCCCATTTGGCGCTGATTGGTATGGTCTCGAATCAACTGGTTAGGAGCAGTCGCAACATCAATAACGAAGACTGAATCGGGATTGATCATCTGGGCAGCTGTCCGGGCGCCACGAATGCCAACTTCTTCACTACTAGTGAAGGCTAGGTGTAAATTATAAGGTAAATCAACTTGATCCAAGCGCTTGGCTAACTGACACATTATATAACAGGCTAGGCGATTATCCATAGCCTTACCGGCATAGATATTGGCTACTTGGTAGGCCTTGAAGTCTGTATCGAAGGTCACCATGTCGCCAGTCTGAATCCCTAAAGCCTCAACTTCTTCACGTGATTGGGCACCGATATCACAGAATACACGCTGCACTGTTTCATTTTGGTACTGAGCAATAGCCATGCCTTTCACTTTTCGCCCGTCTTGAGTCGTAACTCGCACATGTTGATAGCACTGACCGTAGGTCTGGACCCCTCCTACCTTCATGAGATGAATCAAGCCTAGTTCATCAATTGTCCGAACTATGAAGCCTACCTCATCCATATGTCCACATAGCATCACACTCTGACTATTTTGCGGACTCTCTTTGCTGTAGATTAAGCTACCTAAGCCGTCCGTTCGCTCTACCCAACCCAACTGACTAAGCTCCGAGCGAATCACTTGTCGGACTTCCTCCTCATCTCCAGCCAGAGCATCCGCATTGCAGAGTGCCCCTAGCAATTCATAATCCATCTTCCTCGCCTCCTATAAGCAGATTCTTAATAAGTTGATGAATTCTTGATAATTTTGACAATTAGCCAATTCCTGGACCACTGAAGCTTGTTGCATTAGACCATATAGCTTCTTAGAGATATGCTGATGAACTTCAACTTGGTTGGGTTTAAGGGCTAACATAAAGACTAATTTGACCGTCTTCCCCTGATGGATAATCCCCTTAGGAAGTAAGGTAACACTAATTAAATTTTCTGAATGTTTCATTTCCATGGGATGGGGAATGGCTAAGCCATTGTCATACACGGTTGAGACATAAGACTCCCGCTCCAAGATAGAGGTGACATAGTTCTCACTATGCGTATACGACTCTAGTTTAGTCGCGACGTCTTCTAATAAATCTAGATACTGATTATAGTCACCTATAGAGAAGAGATCGGGAGATATCATTTCTAACAAACCCTTATTGGCGTCTAAGAGTGTCCCCATCTCAGTTAAGTACTCCAAATTGTTCTGGATACTAAAATAATCTAGCTCCTCCAAAACTTCCTTAACTAGAACTACAGGACAATCAACCGGATAATCTAGAAGTTTTATGGAAAAGACTAGATTCGGTCGAAAGGCTAAGATCTCTGTCTTCTGGTCTAGTGAAAAAAGTTTGATTCTGGCAGATGGGAATATCTTAGAGAATCGCATCTCCATGAGTTGAGCCAAGCCCCCACCGGAACTTGAAACTAAGGCGATATGGTAGTAGCTCCGTATCTTACGATCGCTCTGACGCTCATAAGAAACCGCCATATGGGAAGTGAGGTAGACGATTTCCTCTTCCGTAATGGTCATATGATACTCTTGCTCGAGTCGCTTAACTAGATGTAGCGCACAGTTCATAATTGCCGGAAACTCCCTGCAGAGCGAATCAATTAGACTACTCTTACTATTATCCGCTAGATGATTACTCTCCATCATCACGGCAACGTGGAGCTGAATCATCCGCATGAAATCAACATCTTCAACAAATCGTGTGTCGAACTGTTGGTCAATCTCTGTATAGACTTGATAGAGAAATTTACGTAGCGCAGTCTGAGGTACTAGGTTAATCGATTGGTGTTCTAAGAGTAACTGATAAATGACTTGAGCATGTGGAAGACAAGCCCTCGTTAGCTCATACTGGTTAAGAATCTTTTTTAGAGGCTCCATATCGGACAGATTAAGACTCTGATACTGAGTCTCTACATTCAATATATGGTAACAGATTAATAATTCTAGCCATCTCCGTATAATCCGCGCCGAATCACCATCAGGTCTTAGGCGATACTCCTGACAAATGAGTCTCACCCCTTGGCTGATATCGTCTGGATTAGTCACCAAATGGCTAATGTAATCCAGTATTAAATGCTGTCCTTTGATATAGTAAGCGTCAATCAGTTTAATCTTATCGTAGAGATTGCCTTGTAGCCGAATCCCGTGATGGGCTTTAGTTACTAATTTAATTTCACTGCCCTCAAGCAACTTGGGCAAAGCCCCACAGTCTAACTTAACCTGGGCAATACTAATCCCGCATAAATCAGCTAGTTGACGGTAAGTGATATATTGGGAATGTAATAGAAGATGAACTAAGAGCGTCTCTATTCGCTTGTTCTTGGTCTCGTAGCCATCCTCTGTCCAATCTGATAAGAAATCCTCAAACTGATTAGCGTCACTAATAACTAAATAATAGCCACGTTTACGGGACAGTTCGATTCTGAAAGAAGCCGACTCATCGTTAAGTGCTTTCACATCATCACGAATGGTCCGAGTCGATACATCAAAGGTATGTGCTAAGTCATCTAATTTAATGAAGCTTTCCTGCTTCAATTTCTTCAATAATTCCTTACGCCTCATATATTCTCCCCCTTCATATTAACTGTCCTATCTTCTATCTTCATTATATAACAGCGCTTTCTTAGGGAAAAGATTATCTTTTTCTTTTTTTGTGGAAAAAAGTGTTGGATAAGAAAGTCTAATACACTCGGACTACTATCCCCCCAAATGCAATAATAGAAAGAGCTCGAGGTACTATCTACCTCGAGCTCTAATATACTGATTCATATAGACGACTAGCACTACTATATTTTCTCTATGGATCTGACATTATTTGCAGCATCCTCAACGCATTCATTTTGCCCACATTGCTTATAGGTATTTTTTCTATCTAATTCATATTTGCAGTCTAAAAGATAGAGTCTTATTTGTCTTCTCCTAAAACTGAAGCCCTGAATTAGAATATAGCTAATAGTAACAGGTAAAATAAGAAGTAAAATTATAGCGACTACTTGCTGAAGTCCAGTGCTCCCAAGTAATGTGCCAAAAAGTCTCTGGAAATCATCTAATGCTCTCATTTTTTCTGAAGTAGAGCTCAATAATTCATATCGCTTTTCCGTATACAAGGTGATTGCACTGCCAATACCTGTTCCTATTAAAAGAGTTATAGACGCAACGAAGCCACACACCCATTGCGCAAATTTTGTTGTTTTAGCTAATGAACTATCAATCTCATCAATGAGATTGCTTATATTAGGTTCATTAATTAGCTCTTTTTCCATCAATTCAGTTACTACACGCTTCCTCTTATCAAGAAAAAAATTATCTGCACCGAAATACATGGTATATGCAATGAGGAGCACTAGCAAAAATCCAAAACCCTTGGGGTTATTCAAATCAAAAAAACAATAATATACAAGTACTAGAGAAACAATTTTAAAAATCGCAGAAAAGACTCCTGCCCCTAACATTTCCCATTTGAACAACTTACGTATTTCATAGTATAAATAACTCATGCAATATCTCCTCTCTTAACTTTGAACTTTTTCATCTGACCTATATATTTGATTTGATCGTTCGCTACTTCTACCCATAATTTACCTTGTAACTCTTATCCCCCTCTCTAGACCTCCAACTAATTTCGATATTCAGCAGTCGATCTATACATTAATAACCTTATCCTAGACCTCTCTTTCTTGTATTCTTACCCTTTTGCCGTGGAAACTAGAAAGAGATTTGACTTATTCCAAACCTGTACAGTATAATAAACATAGAAGGAGTCGAGTTAGGCCTCGACTCCCATGCAGAGCCGTATAAGACGGTGATGCGGTTTTGAATAGAAATAGCCGTCCCGCGGGTCAAAGTGGGGACGGCTATTTTTTGTCGTGTTTATTGAAGAGTTTGTGGCAGAGCCCAATCAAGGCAATGACAAAAGTGCCAAATTCCAAGATAAGCCTTACCACAGCTTCAGCTGACAAATTCAGTGTCCTCCTTCCCTCTAGATTTTGATGGATGCACATAGGGCACCACCTCCTCCTGAGTGGGAGTCACCACCGTCTTCACTTCTCTACAATGTTTATTATACGCCTATTAGAAGGATTATGGAAGAGCAAACACGAACTATAGTTCGCTTTTTTGTCATAAATAGAGCCCACCTATTGGCGAGCTCTATGAGTGTATATAAAGTTTATTCCATCGCTTGGACTTTTTCTTCAATGAAGGCAATTTCTGACTCACTCAACCCATACTTTTTGTAGAGTTGTTGATCAATGTCTGCAACAGATTGTGACCAATCGATATCAGAATTAGTTGTAAAATCTTGAAGCGGTACCTTCATCCACTTTTCTCGGGTATTTGCTTGAGTGATTTTAAGAATACCTAATAGTGCCCTTGAAAATTTCGTTTTAACATACTTTAATGCCGCTTCTGCCTCTAAATAGGTATCAAAAGATCCTATGGATAAGAAGGTCTCTGTTGCTCCAATGAGCGGTTTTCCTATTAGGGGAGTAGATATAGCTTCTCCCAGCGCCCCACTTCCATTCGCTTGAGGGATAATTACTTTATATTTATGGAAACTCTGAGGAGGATTGATATACCTCTTATCAATCCAGAAATAGACCCTCTTAAGATTCAGTAAACCAAGAAACTCTACATATTCTCTCCCATCGTTCGGTTTCTCTTCAAAAAACACAATATCTTTCAAAATTTTAAAGGCACTTGAACCTATATCGAACTTATGTCCTTTTGACTGAATTTGCTCAATGCTAGGATAATCATCTAGAGCTTTTTGAGATAGCTTATATACACCCCGACCGCTAATTATAGTGTCTAGTGTGGGTTCTCTTCGCGCTATAACTTTATGTAGAATGCTATTTAATTCCTCAAAAGTTGTAAAAGTATCTATCGGATCAAAGCAGCGTGTTAAATCTCTGTAAGTTACAACTACTCCCCCTTTAATATCTGTATTAGGGAATACTTTTGAGCTATCAATCTCAAAATGCAATACGCTTAGATGCTTATCATCTAGCATTTTTCTATTCCAATTTTTTGGCGTGCCACCTGCATTAAATAAAAATCTTCCTGGGGTAATTAAGGCAACCTTATCAGCGACCGCGTATGAAAGTTCCATAAAAAGATGATAAATAGGTGGTGCAAAAGTAGTATTATCACCAAGTGTTGAATCCTGATACGGCGGATTCCCCACCACAACATCAAATTTCACGTGACCAAACGCCTCCTCTACTTTTTCTTTACACTTGTCTATATCCTGCTTTAGGGCGTCCGTTAGCCCCGGGATATAGACCACATTCGTCTTATAAGCTTTGTATCCAGCCAGTGTACGCTCCGTAATGGTTTTGGCCATTGGAGTTTGGGCAATGACATAGATATTTTTCATTAGAATCGACTGATAGACTTGTCTATCAATAAATCGCTTGTCTTCATTCGCTAACATGGCCTGATAGTATAAGCTCATCGCAGCATGCAAAGGATATAGGCCAGTCTTGGAGTTTATATCAATAATCTTGGTATCTGGGTGATAGATTTCCTTAGTTACTTCACGCTCTACCCAATGTAGGTTAGGTCTTCCGCCATCCGTCATCGCATGGAAATCATCATCGTAGAAGTTCAAGCCACCTATTCCCTTGGCAATTTGCATGTTGACAACACGCCATGGGGTGAGGACTGTTTCCTTGTCAGGGTTCTTGAAACTACCAAATAATTCAGCAATCCGCTCTGCACGTTCAATAAAGTCCAGCTCGTCTAGCTCTTTGGCACGGTGTCGAATAATTCGACCTGCTTCTACAAAGACTTCCGCATCATAGAATTGTGCGATGTCATGGAACAGCTCCTTAGTAAAGCCCTTAGGCATAAACTCCTTCCAAGACTTATCATCCACCTGCTTGACGAATTCCTCAATCGAGATATCCTCTTGAATATCGACATCCATCCCATAGATCATGAGAGGGATCTTAGTTGATACCCCTCGCAAGATTGAAATCATGGTCTTACGCTGTTTCTTAGCCTTCTTAATTTTTTCAATTGCTTCTTGCTCTTCAGGGGTGCGGTCTCGTTTTTTCTTTTTCTTGCCCTTTTCACCCTTCTCGTATTCTTCATCGGACAAACCATTGTCATTCACCGTAATCGTCTTAGGCGTTTTCTGTTTGCTTGTTTTACCTACAATCGCGCTTAAGTCTTGGAATAACTTAGCATCGCCCTCCGTTAGGGTTAGAAGCTTATCATTATAGAGACTATCGTCTTCAAAGCCAGATCGTACAGCTTTTTCTGCATATACCTTCTTCAATTGAGTTAACATGCGATCAACATCATAAGTCTTCATGCCATTGTCTGCTTGACCAAGAATTGGCAAGAAGTTCAAGAGGTGAGACATGGCTTTCTTCTGCTGATGTGTATTTTTCTTACCCACACCAGAATTAATCTGCGCACTCTCAGCCATCACAGTCAGCGCACGATCTGGCGCAAAATCAAAGATATAGCAATGCTTCTTCATCCCTAATTTTTCATGGGCAAATGGCGTCTGAGCACGAAAAGCAGCCTGTAAATAGTTCATAGCAGAGTTGGTATTGGATAAAAATATAACGGCTGTCCATTCAGGAATATTGACGCCAGTCGTTAACTTACGAACCGTTAGGGTAATGGTTTTTGTCTGCGAAGGATCATCTGTTATCGCCTTACGCACTTTTTCCAGGTCCGCCTCATTGGCAACGCCATCGTCACTATCCCGCTCGCTTCCTCGAACTACATTGACAATTTGGTACTCCTTACCAAAAATTGGATGCTGCTTCATAAGATCTTCTAAGGCGTTGGCTTCTTTAACTCCTGGTAATAACCAGAGTGTGTGCCGTAACTCCTCTCGGTAGGCCTTGGTCGAGAAAGGATAGTTTGTTCGGCTATCAGGATTGGTAATATTATCAAGAAAGGCTCGAACCTCTTGCTTATGGACTAGGCAACCTGAATCATCTGTACGGAAGAACTCCCTGAAATTAAAAGATTTCCGTTCGTCTAAAAATTTTTTATTCTTCATTTCGAAGGTATACATAGATACCTTCGGCAACTTCTCATAGGGGTTTTGTTCATTTGGTTTCTCGAGCGCCCACTTAAGCTTAGCCGTCTGTTCCATGGTATAGTCCCAGGTATAAACTTGATCTTCTTCAAATTTATCCAAGAGATTGAAGGGGGTCCCAGATAGCTCCAGAACTTTGGTTTTATCTTTAACTAACTGCTCCATTACAAGTTCACTTAGCTGAGTCTGAGTACCTTCATGCGCTTCATCAATCAGAATAAGATCCCAGTCTACCTCAGCAAATTGGCTCAAGTTCGTTTGCGCATTATTATGACGTAAGAGCTGAATGGAAGCAAAATAAACAAAAGGCTTCTTTCCCTTTTTGAGCGATTCAAGCGAGGCACCTTGGGTCACTGAACCATATTCATAACCTTCTTGGTTCATCATCATTTTCTTAAAGTCCTGGAACCAAGAGTCTGATACAACGGGACGATGTGTCATAATCAGCACTTTTTGGAAACCTTCTTCTTTGACCAACTGAAGAGCCGTTAATGTCTTGCCAAAGCGCATTTTAGCATTCCATAGCATTGTATCTTTAGTCTTGAAGGCCTGGCGTGTCTTAGCAACTGCCGCTTCTTGTTCTGGACGTAAAGTGACAGCTGTCTTCTCTTCTACCGACTCATTGATATATTCACGACCATCTTTTACAGCTTGAATAGCTGATTTGGCTGTCTCCAAATCCGTATCAAACCACTCATTGCCTTCTAGCAATTCCGCATGCTTAATTCCAGAACGTCTCAATACATTATGGACATCATAATCATGAAACCAGGTCTTGTCTGATTTGCGATAGGCTAGTTCAACCCATCCCAACATAAAAGGCAGACCTGAGGTCTTCATGTATTGTTTAATTCGTTTAGGAGCTAACTTCCGTAAGAAACTACTATTCGGACTCCAGTCTCCTTCGACTTCGTCTTCTGGAACGGTTCCTTCGCCAACTTTGTAAGTCCCATCAAAAGCAGGAAATTGGCCACTCGCATTGTCAACTGTCTGAACATAGATAAATTTCCGCTCAGCCGTTTTGTAGAGGGCTTGAGCTTTAGGTTCTAAAAATTCATCGAATAAATTAGCCTGAATTTCATCGTCAATATAGTTAATAACGAACCAGACTAAGATATAGAACATATGCTCTAAGGCTCTAAGCGCATTCTCTTGCGTGGCGTCAGAGGGGTTTAGAACATGGGCAGAATTATTGCCCTTCCCTTTGATCTCGTAAAAATAATCCACAACATGTTTATCATTAATCGAGTACTTAATTTTCCGAAGAATCTCATTGAAATTATCCCGCTCCCCCAATTCAATGTAGGCACGATCAGCAAATAACTTGGCTGTATTTTCCGCGACTTTACGGACTTTGGTCAAGGTCCCTTCATAGTCTCTCTGAGCGTAGTTTTCTTCCGCCATATTGATAGTCGCATACAATTCCGCCGTGTCTAGATCGACACTTAAAAAATCAAAATTTGAAACCACACTCATCCTTAATCCCCCAATAAGTATACTTTTTGTATTTCAATTTCTGTTATGACTTTTTCAACCTCTGGCTCGCTAGCAACTTCATCCTCCCATTCAAAGAGGCTAAGTTGTTCCATTACAAGTTTTTTCTCCTCTTCCACTTCTTCACCGAATAATTCCGCAAAGGCAAATGGAATAGCTCGAACTTTGCTCGGATATCCCGGCACTTTCTGCCATTCAATCATTCGAATTGGCTCTTCAGATATGGGGTGACGTTTGGTTAAAGTATTCCCTCTTACAATATTCTTGTGGATGATATAATTTGCCGATTTGTAGATGTTGGTCTGACTATTGAGTCGCTCACCAAAAGCCTCTTCATACCAATCGAGATAGTAATTAAACATCCTCGAGCGTGCTACATCAAGATTGTCTGCAAGATACTCGATGCCATAAATTGAGGCTAGAGCTACTAACGCCTTGGTCTTCCAATTGCGTTTATCATACTGTTCTGTTACAGCCTTTAGCTTCCGTTCCAGAATCGCTAAGAGAAAGTTGCCATCTCCTGCTGCCGGCTCTAGAAAAGTAGCATAAATATTTTCACAGGCTTCTTTTATGCCTGGAGTATCTAGCATCTTCTTCACCATCCAAGCAGGAGTAAAGACTTCCCCATGCTGCTGGACGCGTTTCTTACTTTTTATTAATCCCTCTGACATGCACTCACCCAGCTCCCATTCCCAGTCCACAAACCCGAGGTTTTTCGGACTCTTTTTTTATCGTTTAATGAAGGCGGTTTTAGTCGCCTTCTCACAAGACTTATTATACCATTTTTTGGACTTTCTGCTAGAGGCTAAGATTGCCTTTTTTTAGTTGGTTCAGGTAGTAGTAAAACTTGGATTTTTTAACCTGGGTCAGTTGAAGAATTTCTTGGATTGACAATTGATTTTGCGGCCGATTTAGATATAGCTCTAGTGCCCTTTCAATTCGGTCATAGTGCTCTCGTGGTCGGCCTAACTTAATACCATTCAGTCTTGCTTTCTCAATTCCTGCCCCTGTACGTTCGATAATCAAGTCACGTTCGAACTGAGCAAATGCCCCTAATATGTTGAACATCAGCAAGCTTAAGGGGCTTGGCTTTTCGTGAGCTTCGAAGATCAAATTATCTTGCAAAAATCGCACTTGAACACCTTTGCTGTTGAGAGTAGTCACAATTTGATTAAGGTCAATAATGCTACGTGCTAGTCGGTCAATTTTGGTAACAACCACCTCATCTCCGCGCTGTGCTATCTCCAAAAGATTCTGCAAAGCTTCCCGATTCTCAGTTGTAGTGCCACTTGTCTTGTCGACGAATATTTGGCAGACGCCGTAGTGACGCAGTTCTTCATATTGAATATCCGTCTTCTGCTGAGCAGTCGATACCCGTACATAGCCATATTTCTTTGTCATTTTTCATACTCCTTTTTGCACTCATCTAGTTAGTAGTGCTGGGTTCACCATAGCATAGGTCACCTCTAGTCCGAAAAACCTCGGTTTCTCGGACCCCTAGCTTAGACAAGGCGGTGGCCTAATGGCGGATTTTATTCTTGAAGAAGTACGATTTGACAAGGACTCGATTGGACAAATTACAGAAGAGTTACTTACCGACTATCCCATTATCTACATTCTGCATAATACGGACAAACGTCGACCTGATGCCTATATTGGTGAAACAGACCAAATGCCCAAGCGCATGAAAGCACACCTAAAAGATCTGCGTCGCTGCAAAATGACCCAGACACTTCTAATTGGAAACCAGGACTTCCATAAGTCCGCTACCTATGACTTCGAAACCAAACTTATTAACTATTTCCTAGCGGATGAGAAATATAAGCTGCAGAACCGGAGCCAGACTAAGCAGAAGAAGACGGCTAATTACGCTAACAAGACTTACTTCCAGCAAGAGCTATTTCCCCGACTATGGGAAACTTTACGAGCTAAAAACCTTGTCAACCACACCATAGATGAAATAGAGAATAAGGACATCTTTAAGCTGTCGCCATTCAAAACACTATCTACTTCCCAACAAGCCATTAAAGATGAAGTGCTCAACTTCTGCCAAAAAGCCCTAACTGACAACCAGCACCACCTCTTCCTAATTGAAGGTGAGGCTGGCACGGGGAAGAGCGTCGTCCTGTCAGCTATTATGCATCGGCTAGCGGATTTGGCTGCGGACAAGAGCTCTCCTTTCCATGGGGTGAAGAGCCGGCTCCTAGTCAACCATAGCGAGATGCTGAAGACCTATAAGGCTATCGCAGCGGGCTTGCCCAATCTCAAGAAGAATTCCTTCAACAAGCCTACGCCTTTCATTAACAAGGGCCAGGAGGTTGATATTGTCCTGATTGATGAGGCACACTTGCTCTTGTCTCAGTCTGATGCCTACAATAACTTCAGACAGGACAACCACCTAAGCGAGATCCTCAAGTTAGCCAAAATCGTGGTCTGTATCTTTGACTCTAAGCAAGTTCTCAAGGTGAAAAGCCACTGGGACAAGGAACGACTCTCGTCCGTTATAGGGAGCGAGCTCAAGCTTCATCACTTCCATCTGACTGACCAGTTCCGTATGCAGGGGGCTGGCGCTGTGATTGATTGGATTAATGACTTAGTGGACCAGCGCCGTCTGTCGCCTTGGCCAGAGACGGATGGCTTTGACTTCCAGGTAGTAGAAAATCCTAGTCACTTCAAGGATATGATTTGGGAGAAGGACCAAGTTCTAGGGCTGTCACGCATCATTGGAACCTTCGACTATGAGCATAAGAAGGATGGCAATAGTTATCTGGTTGACCCAGGTGGAATTAACCTCCCTTGGAACTCTACCGTGAACAACCAGACTTGGGCCGAGCGTCCTGAGACCATCCATGAAGTAGGCTCCATCTATACCATCCAAGGCTTCGACCTCAACTATGCGGGCGTGGTGATTGGTCCTTCGGTCGACTATGACCCTGAGACGGACCGGATTGTCGTGGACCCTAACCGTTACATGGACCGTGGCGCCAAGGTCCGTCGGGCTGATATGGACGATGACACCTATGCCCAGGCCTTGGAGCAGATGATTCTCAATTCCTTGAATGTCCTGCTCAAGCGCGGTGTCAAAGGCCTCTACCTTTATGCCGTTAATCCACGCCTACGAGACAAATTACTGGCTCTACAAGCCGCAGCAAAATCCACAGAGGAGTGATATTAATGACCATTATGGACGAAATCAATGCCTTCCGCGATGCACGCAACTGGCGTCCCTTTCATAATGAAAAAGACCTAGCCATGTCGATTGCTATTGAAGCAGCGGAACTTATGGAAATTTATCAGTGGCGGGCGCCCGAGGACGTTAACGGCCCTGAGTTGGAACATATCAAAGAGGAGTTAGCGGACGTCCTCATTTACACCTATATGTTAGCCGACAACCTAGGCCTCGATATTGATCAGATTATCCGGGAAAAGTTAGTTAAGAACGCAATTAAGTATCCGGCACCGAATGAATAAAATAAGCAGCTAGCTGTCTAGGCTAGCTGCTTCTTACCTTGCTCACAAGACTCGCAAAGGAGCCAGTGGTCCACTCGACAGAGTGGACCACTAGCTCCCTAATTTTCTGCCTTTTTAGTGCCTTTTCGGCACTCCACGGCCCAGCCAGTGGTCCACTCGGCCGAGTGGACCACTGGCGCCAAACGAGCCACACACTCTCTTAGCTACGATAGGTCACGCCAGGTGTCAGGCAGTCTTCTAGAATAGCCCGCACATCTTCTGCTGCTAGTGGCACATAGCTAGCCGCCAAGCGAGGCGCCACGCGCTCAGCAATGACATCGAATTTGGCGTCATCGATGCCGACTTCTGGTAGGGTCATAGGTAGGTGGGCCAGGTCTTCGAAGAACTGATAGGTAGCTTCGATGCCGGCCTTGGCCATTTGATATTTATCGGCCTGCTCGGGCACCAGCCAGACGGTGCTAGCATAGTGGGCGAAGCGGTCTACAGTCTGGTCAGTGAGGACATAAGCCATCCAACGCGGGGTCAGAATAGCCAGGCCGACTGCATGGGTAATATCATAGTAGGCTGACAAGAGATGTTCAATCGCATGACAGGTCCAGGCACCGGCCCGGCCTTTGGATGTTAGGCCATTGAGGGCCATGGTTGAAGCCCACATGAGGTTGGCCCGGGCCTCGTAGTCATCAGGATTCGCCAGCGCGACTGGCAGGTAACGGATGCAGCAAGACAGAATAGCCTCGGCTAGGCGTTCTTGAATGAAGGCTTCTTGATGTTGGAAATAATTCTCGAAGGTATGGGACATGATATCAGCGGTCCCGGCGGCCGTCTGATAGGCTGAGACCGTGAAGGTGTAGGTCGGGTCACAGATCGAAGCATAAGGATAGAGGACATAGGCCCCCGTCCCCTTCTTATCATCTGTCTCGAAATTCGTAATGACCGCCCCCGTATTCATCTCGGTCCCGGTCGCTGACAGGGTCAAGACATCAATCAAAGGCAGGGCTTGGCTAATCTTGCTTGGGTCTAACACCAGGTCCCAGGCATCACCCTCATAACAGGCGGCCGCCGCAATGACCTTGGAACAGTCAATGGTAGAGCCACCCCCTACGGCTAGGATGACCTCAATGTCGTGCTCCTTACAGAGGGCTGCCCCCTGACGGACCGACTCAATGCGGGGATTAGGTTCCACGCCAGCCAGCTCCACGATTTGGCAGTCGGACAAGAGCTCCAAAATGGTATCATAGAGACCAATCTTCTTAATGGAGCCCCCGCCGTAGACCAGGAGGACGCGCCGGCCCTTGGCCTTGACAAGTTCCGGCAGATGGGCGATTTGGCCCCGGCCGAAGTAGAGCTTGGTCGGAATGTCGTAAATAAAGTTATCCATAAATTTCTTCCTTTCTAAGGTAAAGCTGGGGGGAAGGGAAATGAGGAAGCTAGGTTAGCAAGCTTAGTCAGCCTACCAAGATAATTTGAAACAAGTCTCGCTCAAGGCGAGCTGGTCTGGCATCAGGACAATCGAGCCCATATCGGGGTGGTGAGGGGCGTCAGGCGCCACCTGAGTTTCGAAGCTGACGCCGATATAAGGCACCTGCTCCTTACCCCCTAGGATAAAGCCTGGCAGTTGGTGGTTATGGGTATAAATGACCGCGCATGGCCGGTCGGTCCAGACCTTGACCTGGCGACCGCTAGCTGGCTCGGTTAAAGTGCCCTGAGGGGCGACTTGCTGGCCATGGCCCAAGGCATGAGCCTGGCAGACTGGCACCGGGGCATCTAAGACATAGGCATGGTCTAGCCCCTTGCCCCGGATAGCCAACTGTTCTTCATGCGGGTGGCGGTCAATGACCTGACCCAGGGTCTGGTCCGCTAGACGTAAGTCTAATCCTGGATGCTGATCCAGGGCCCAAGTCCCCCCTAGGGGCAGGCCGGCTGGGGTCAGCGGAATCATGTGGCTGGCCTCAACTTGTAAGATATGGTTAGTGATTGGCGCTTGGGCATTGCCGTTTAGGTTGAAGTAGACATGGTTAGTTGGGTTCCAGTAGGTAGGTGCATCCGTGCTGGCCTCATAGCGAACGGTCCAGCAATTGTCCTGGTCTAGACTATGGATGACCCGGGCCCTTAAGTTACCTGGATAGCCATTGTGGCCGGCTGGGTCTACTAGGCTGAAGATGACGGAGACTTGGTCCGCCCCCTCTTCAATTTCATAGTCCCAGTTGGCCAGGTCTAGGCCCTCTGGTCCCCCATGCAAATGGGTGGATCCTTCGTTAGGCGTCAGGCTCAGGTGCTCTTGGCCTAGGCTCAAGGGATCAGGTCCAATCCGGCCAGCCACCCGGCCCACCGTGGCCCCATAATAGGTATGGTAGCGGGCCTCCTGGTCTAAATCACTTAAACTTAGAATCAGAGACTCCCGGCCATTTTGGCTAGGAATTGACAGGTCACTTATTCGGGCACCCAGGGTGCAGAAGCTTGCCCGTAAGCCCTGCTGATTTTCTACCAGAATTTCCGTGACTTTTTTATCTGTAAAATTTTTTGATATTTCCTTTACATACATCTTGAATTCCTCCGTTAAACCGTTTACAATATAACTATACCACTTTTTAGCACCATGAGACAACAGCAAAAATCATGGAACTTGGCCTGCTAACCAATATTTTGGAGAAGTTTAATTAAAATTTAATGGGAAACCCAATGGTACGGGTTCCAATTTTAATTTAAATGGTGTATTATTATAGTAGAACATTGCACGTTCGCTCAAAAACAGAAAGGAGATTGCTTTTTATGTATATTTCGAATGTAAATTCTGCATCAGTCAAGCTAACTTCGATTACAACTCAGCAATTACCTGCCAACGAGCATCACAAAATAGCATCAGAAGATTTATTAATTTTCTATGTTAACAAAGGCGCGGGTATTTGTCACTCAGAATATGAACAACACGAGATCAAGAAACGTGATGTCATTATCCTGAACCCGGGCACCACCATTACCCTTGACCCAATTCGGAAGATTGACTGGATCTGCATTGCCCTATCCGGCGTTGTCTTCACTTCCTCACAGGAAGCCAACTCTAGCTCACAATTATTTGTGGCCTCCCATCCTAACCCAACTCTCAAGTACTATTTGGACTTGGCTCTGATTGAAGAGTCCAACCGTTTCCGCGGTTCCGACCTCATCATGAAAAAGTTGATTGAGTGTGTGATGATTCATCTCTTACGTCACAACGAATTATCAATCAAGGACGCCAGCCTCCAAGCTAAACACAATGAGATTGACGTGCTCCAAAATTACATCCGCAAGAACTACTCTAAGAAGATTACCTTGGAAGAGTTGTCTGACCTGGTGGATATCAATAAATACTACCTCATCCGTCTCTTCAAGCAACAAACTGGTTTGTCACCAATTGACTACCTAATCCATGTTCGCTTAGAAGAAGCAGAGAAGCTATTGGCTAAGTCTAACATTACCGTCTCTGATATCTCAGACCGGGTTGGCTTCCACTCACCTTCTCACTTCTCCAAGACCTTCAAGGAGAACAACCACTGTACGCCTTCCCAATACCGCAAACGCTACTCAGCTAACACGGTGCCAGTATAAGGTTAGTCCTTTTGACTTCAATCCCTGCTACGGCAGGGATTTTTTTATGCTCTCAAGTACAAAAAGAGCGCCCGACTGAGTCGGGCGCCCTTGTCATTAATAGGCTTAATTAGTTGCTGGCGCCAGAAGTAGCGTCAGCTTGTGCGCCGCCACCGCCGTGGCTGTCTGGCGCATCAGAAGCACCAGAAGTCGCATCGGCATGGCCGCCACCGTGTGGGCCAGGGGCCACACTGCCGTTACCGCCAACTAAGCGTTGACCAGTAGATTGTAAGTACCAGTCTAACCATGGTTGGAAGTTGAAGACAATCTCGTTGATCCCAGCGTAAGACCCATCTGGGTAGTACATGGCTTGGTAGTTGTGAGTGTTAATAACCCCTTCAGGTGAACCAGGTACGATAGTCCGTACGTATTCTTGGTCGCCGTTACGGAGAACCCCAACTACCCACTCAACGTTCTTCATCCGCGCAGCAGGCAAGGAGTTGTGAACAGTTGATAAGCGGCTACCTGATTGAGATGGCACGCGTTTCGCAAACATGGTGTTAGGATCTTGGTGAGCGTTGTTATAGTAGAGGAATTGGTTGTTGTCATCGGCATAAGTCAACTCGAAAGGCATTGCCTTAAGGAACATGTCGATTTGGTTAACCGTTAGAATCCCGTGGTCTAACTTGACGTAAGTATCGCCAGAGACTGCCCCTACCAACTCAGCTGCTTTTTCTACCCATTCTGGATCATCTGGATCTACCCCTTGGATGGTAGTCGCGATTGGGTTAGTTACATCTAAGTCTTCAGGTTCGATTGGTTTTGGTTTCTTCAATTTAGAAACGACCTCCACATACTTAACGAAGTTATCCAAGCAGGTGCCTAAGAACTTAACGGTCCCTTCATTGGTGATGTTACCGTTCAAGTCGAAGGCTTCTTTGGCTTTACCTAATAGGAATTCATTCCCTGGTAAGGTATAAGCGTTGACCCCTGGTGCGTCCAAGATCTTGCGGAGGTGAACTTGAGCACGTGAAGTCCCTTGGTCATGGTAGGAAGCCCCTACGATCATAACTGGTTTGCTTTCAAATGGGTGCACTTCATAAGACAACCATTCCAAGACATTCTTCAAGGCTGCCGTAATGGTGTGGTTGTGTTCTGGGGTTGCGATGATGACCCCATCCGCACGGGTGATTTTGTTGTAAAGCAAGCGAAGTTGGAAGCTATCGTCCCATTTGCTATCTTGATTGAAGAGAGGTACTTCATCAATTTCCAACACTTCTAATTCGAATTTGAGTTTGAATTCCCGGCGGATAAACTCTAATAATTTACGGTTATAGGATTGTTCAGCGTTTGAACCAACAAGTCCGACAAATTTCATAGTTTTCTTCCCTTCTCGTCACGTATGTTATAGGTTTTCCCAGTCAAAGTTTTCCGCTTCTTTGTGGAGCAGATCTTGCGCGCTTTTCAACTTTTGCGTAATCTTCACGAATAAACGGAAATCATCGAAGATGGCGTCTAATTTCTTAATGGTGTCTAGGTCAATCAGGTTGCCCTTCTTGTCAAAGGCCTGTAAGGAGTGTGACAAGAGGAATTCTGAACCAGGCATGACGTTAGCCTTCAATTCTGGGGAGTCCAGGATTTGGCGTAATTGTAATTGAGCCCGTGAAGAACCTAAGGTCCCGTAAGAAGCCCCGGTAATCATAACAGGCTTGTTCAAGAGTGGGTAAATCCCATAAGACAACCAAGCCAAGGCGCTCATTAAGACCGCTGGAATAGCGTGGTCGTATTCAGGTGTCCCGATGATGACCCCATCAGCCGCATCGATTTTAGCCGCAATTTCCTTAACGAGCTCTGGAACTTGCTTGTCAGCTGGCTTGTTGAAGAGTGGGATATCTTGAATCTCAACGAGTTCGATTTCTGCCTTATCAGCAAAATGCTTCTGCATGTATTGAAGCAAACGACGGTTAGTGGAACGTTGGAAGTTAGTCCCAACAAGTGCAATAAATTTTGTCATAAGTGTTCCTCTCTATACTTAGAATGTTCAGTCTCGCTTGAGACCGGAAGTATGGTAGATGTGTTGGTCTTGGGTGACTAAGACAGCCTCTAGACCGGTTTGAGCCTCGACCTGGGCCAGGATATCCGCTGGCATGTCGCCGAAGAGGCGGGTTGTCCAGATTTCGCAATCGACCGAATGCTGGGCAATAATGGTCAGGCTGGCAATGGGGCTAGTCATAGGATAACCCGTCTGGCGATCCAGTATGTGGTGGTAGGTCTGGCCTCCGCGCGATAGGGTCCGCTCATAGATGCCAGAGGTCACCACCGATTGGTCCACAATAGGCAGAACCATAAGGTGTTGACCCCGTGCCGCCAAGGGATTCTGAATACCAATCTGCCAAGCTTGCTGCCGGTCTTGATTCTGGCCAATGGTCAGAATATTACCGCCTAAGTCAATCAAGGCTGATTGGACACCCTGCTCTAGCAAGAAATCCTTGAGGCGGTCGGCGATATAACCTTTGGCTAGGGCGCCAAGGTCAAGCTTCATGCCGGGCAAGGCCAGCTGGACTGCCAACTTGTCCTCATCCATGAGGATATTGGCTGGGTCCGTGAGAGCCAAGGCCGCTTGAATTTCCTGTGGGCTTGGGACGCGGGCATCTTTAAAGCCAATCCGCCAGGTTTGGACCAAGGGCCCTATGGCGATATTGAGATGGCTACCAGGGGCTAGGCTGTGGGTCCGTCCCAGTTGAATGAGCTCGAAGAGCTCGGGATGGACGGTCACTGGGGCCAAGCCTGCTTGCAGGTTGACCTGCATGAGCTCCGAGCGCGCATCATTGGCACTAAAGCGCATATTATAGGTATGTAGACGTTCTTCCACCGCATCGAGGAGGCTCGGATCTTCCGAGTCTGCCAGTGAAATGGCGATTGTCGCACCCATCAAATGAATGACACGTTTGATATAAGGCAATTCACCACTCCCCTCCGTGTTATACAAACATCCATTTCTATTATAGCACTCTTACAGCGTTTTCACAAGTTATTCTAGAACCAATCCTGAAGGTAGGCTAATCTGCCGGCTAGCTGAGCTAAGTCCTTGCTTGCAAGGGGCGGCAAGGAGGGCCGAAGGTGTCGCTTGTAAGAGCAGAGAGCCCCTAGGAATCCTTCGCCCATCAGCTTAAATTTAGGGCTAGAGTGGCTTTGTCCTTTAGCATTTTTAGGTAAAGAAAAACAGTAAACCGAATGGTTTACTGTTCTGTCTTGGCTTTAATAAGTTGGGCCTTGCCTACTGGCGATAGGCTTTTATCTTATCTTCATAGTCCCTTAAGAGATTGTCTGAATAGCGTTTTTCCTTGTCAGAATCTCTGACTTCTTTCCAGAGAATGGCCGCTACTTTTAATTTATTTGAGTAGTGTCCACTATTTTCATCGGCACAGAAATCCTTTAAAAACTGATTCCATTGACAAACAGAATGATCATACTTGGCATAATCTGATTGGCCATAATAAACCTTCAGCAAGTCTTGGATGGTAAAGTTGCCATCCTTTTCGCTTTTGACTTTCCGCCAGGCAGTGGCCATATCAGCCGTAAATTTAAAGGGCGAGATGCCCGTCACAGCAGCGAAATATTCTCTGAACTTGGCATTAAAGGAAAAACCACATTCAAGTAAGGGACTATCTAAGCTAATATTTTCAACCTGCTTCTTGACCTTTTTTCTTGGCGCTTTCTTAATGAAATGGCCTTTGAAGTAGGCTTCAATAATACGGTTGAGTTCTTGCTTGGTCCCTCTATATTCTAATCCTAATGACTTGCATATCTGTGAAATTTCTTCACGATACCAATAGTATTTATTAAACTGGTCAAAGGATGTAATTTTATCAAAGTCAGGTCTCGATTCCATCAGTTCTTTAGCTCCTCAACACTCATTTGCTTTGTCATCTCTCCATCATGTCCTTAGGCAAACACACTCAATAGGCGCTTTAGAGGCTGACCACAAAGCGGATGACCCCATCCTTGTAGTGGACGCTAATCTTGCCCCGGTGTAGGCTGACAATGTTTTGCGCCATGGACAGGCCGATGCCATAGCCCTGGGCGGGACTGGTGCCCATACCTGCTGGCGTCGAGTCTGAGTCTGACTCCTCTGGGCTCGCCACTTGGCGGGTGCGGGACTGGTCGGACCGATAGAAGCGGTCGAAGAAGAGACGGTAGTCCTGGCCTTGGCCGGCGGCATAATCGTTGGAGACGGTCAAGACCGCCCGCCCCTTTCTCAGCCAAGGCTTATAGTTGGCCAGTTGCAGGCGCACAGTTCCCTGAGGGTCACAGTACTTGCGGGCATTGTCCAGAAGGATGCTGACCAACTCATAGAGGTCGTCAGGCACTCCTTGCAGGCTGATGCCTTCTTGAATATCGGCCTCGTAATGCAGGCCTTCTTGTTCCCAGAGGGCCGACATGTTGTGGGAGACCCGTTGGACCAGTTGGCTAAAGTCCACCGTGACAGGTGCCTGGTCCTTGCGTTCTTCTAGCCGAGCCAGGCGGATTAATTTGGCAATCAAATGATCTAGACGGTCGACTTGATCCTTGGTGCTTTGGGTCCACTCGGTCTCGCCGGTCAAGAGCTCCTGCAGCTCATTATTGGCTGCAATGACCGCCAGTGGCGTCTTGAGCTCATGCCCCGCATTGGTGATGAAGGAGCGTTGCTTGTCATAATTGCGGACAAAGGGCCGAATGGCCAGGCCCGAGAAGATAGTCACCACCACCACAAAGGCCAGCCAGCTGATGGCTGCGATTTGGATAGAGAGGACCAGGAGGGCCCAACGGTCACGAAAGGCCTGGGTGGTCTCGAAGAAGACGACCAGGCGCTCCGTCTCGGAAACGGGGCTAATGCGATAGGAGAAGTAGCGGCCATCTTCTTCCAGGTAGCCCCGGTCGCGGAAGGATTGCAGGCCCGACTGATCTACAAAACCTTGAATTTGCTCCGAGGTCAGGTGGTTGGCCGTACCCGGATTAATAATGGCCTCGTTGGCCTTAATGCGGGCGCTAAAGTAGTTAAAGTTATAGAGGGTCCCCTGGCTGACAAACTGCTGGTCAAAGGTCTGCCGGTTCTCCTTGGTGTCCGGGATGGTCCCATTATTTTCCGTCAGTAAGTCTAAGACTGCCTGAATATCGTGCTCGGTCTGCAGGTAGCGGACCGTGTTGATGACGCCGACCAGGGTTATGAGAATGAGGGTGATAGCCAGGGTGGTAATGGCGATAAATTGGAAACGCAGCTTGCGGAACATGGCTAGTCGCCCCCTTCCAGACTCTGGCTAGGCTCGGTTGGCGCGGCTTCCACTAGCAACTGGTAGGGGCCACTTGGCTGGCCCACAATCTGGAGGTTGGAGCGGATGCTGAGTAGCTTTTGGACCAAGTAGGCCAAGTAGACATTGACTAGTTCATAGTCGGCCGGGCCTGCTTCATCAGCCCAGACATGGTCATAGATATAGGTCTGGGACAGGGCCTTGCCGGGATTCTTCATGAGCAGGGCCAGGAGCTTGGCTTCCTTGCCAGCTAGGCGAATGGCGTTGTTGGCCGACACTTCCATTTCTTCTAGCTTGAGTTGGGTGTTGCCTAGGGCCAGTTGTGGGGCCTCATAATGGTCCACCCGGCGGGACATAGACCGCAGGCGGGCCAGGAGTTCTTTGAGTGAAAAAGGCTTGGTCAGGTAGTCGTCAGCCCCGGCATCCAGGCCAGTCACCCGGTCGTCGACTTCGGCCATGGCCGTCAGCATGATGACGTGATTGGTGTGGCCACTGGCCCGAATTTCCTTAAGGGCCTCGATGCCGTTCATGACCGGCATCATAATGTCCAGAATCATGAGGTCATAGACCGTCTGCTGGGCTAGTTGGACCGCTTGCTGACCGTCCTTTGCCCAGTCCACCTGATAACCTTCATGGGCTAAGGCCGTCATCACGACCCGGGCTAATTGTTGTTCATCTTCAGCTAGCAGGATCCGCATGGACCTCACCCCCTTGGATTAAGTGTCGAATGGTCTGCATGGTCAAATCACAGGAGGCCAGCTCGTCGGCACAACGTTTGAGCTCGCGACTGATGCGCTCTGGATTGGCAATGTCATGCTTGTACTTCATCTGATGCTCCAGGCTGGCCCAGGAATCCATGGCGATGGTTCTGAGCTGGACCTCGATATAATAACGCCCCGGCGTCTGCCCCTGACAATCCGGATAGTCGGTCTCCACCTCTAAAATGACATGGTAGGAGCGATAGCCATTGGGCTTGACCTGGCTGATGTAGTCCTTCTCCTCCACTACCTCATAGCCAGCTTCCTGGCGCAGGCGGTCGACTAGGTTATAAATATCTTCGACAAAGCCCGTGACAATTCGGACGCCGATAGCATCGCGAATAACCTTGAGGGCTGACTGTGGCGTCTGGTCTAGGCCTTTGCGCTGGCACTTGTCTCGCATCGAGTCCTCAGCCTTGACCCGGTAAATCAGATGCTCATAGAGCTTGAAGCCCGTGGCGGCCTTGTTCTCCTTATTATAGTCTTCCAGTCTTCCAATCAAGTCTTGCATAATAGGCGCTAGGTAGGCCCCGTAGTCGCCGTATATTTCCTCATGTGACATGCCGTCACCTCCTCGCAAAGCTTCTTGCCCCTATTATAGCATCTCACCCGCCTTTTGTGGTTTACAACACATTTTCTTCTAAGAAATTTACATCTTAAGATAAATCTTGCGGGAAGTGGCTGGCACGATTTGTTGGCGGTCTGGCAATATTGTGCTAGCTAGGCTGGCTGCTTCCAACCTAGTTTGGCGCCTTTTCCTGGGTTTCTGACCTAGCTAGTGGTCCACTCTTCAAAGTGGTCCACTGGCTCTGACACTTTCCCAGGTTTCCAG
>ERZ773038.158-NODE-158-length-46141-cov-93.218787_pt1 | contig 46141 bp, 37 predicted proteins | sample MGYA00511665_ERZ773038 | MGnify/ENA primary metagenome ERZ773038 (study PRJEB29015, sample SAMEA2737966) | human oral metagenome | biome: human oral; feature: human-associated habitat; material: dental | place: China | collected 2028 ... | reverse complement strand
CGTCGGCGACGCGGGTGAAGCCGGCGGCGTTGGCGCCGAGCACGTAGTCGCCGGGACGGCCGTACTCCTCGGCCGCGGCCACGCACGAGTCGTGGATGTCCGCCATGATGCCGGTCAGCTTGGCGTCCGCCGTCTTGAAGTCCCAGCGGGTCCGACCGGCGTTCTGCTCCATCTCCAGCGCGGAGGTGGCCACGCCACCGGCGTTGGAGGCCTTGCCCGGGGCGTAGAGGACGCCCGCGGCCTGGAACGCCTCAACGGCCTCCGGGGTGGAGGGCATGTTGGCGCCCTCGGAGACGACGGTGCAGCCGTTGCGCACCAGGGTGGCAGCGGCGTCGCCGTCGAGCTCGTTCTGAGTGGCGCAGGGCAGGGCGACGTCGACCGGGACGTCCCACGGACGGCCCTCGGCGACCAGGCGCGCGCCCGGGCGGCGCTCGACGTAGTCCTTGACGCGACCGCGCTCGACCTCCTTGATCTGCTTGAGCAGGTCGAGGTCGACACCGGCCTCATCGACGACGTAGCCGGAGGAGTCGGAGAAGGTGATGGGGGTGGCGCCCAGCTGCTGGGCCTTCTCGATGGCGTAGATGGCGACGTTCCCCGAACCGGAGACCGCGACCTTCTTGCCCTCCAGGGCCTCGCCCTTGGTGGCGAGCATGGACTGCGCGAACAGCACCGTGCCGTACCCGGTGGCCTCGGTACGCACCAGCGAACCGCCCCAGGCCAGGCCCTTTCCGGTGAGCACCCCGGCGTCGTAGGAGTTGCGCAGGCGCTTGTACTGCCCGAACATGTAGCCGACCTCACGGCCGCCCACGCCGATGTCGCCGGCGGGGACGTCGGTGCTCGGGCCGATGTGACGGGAGAGCTCGGTCATGAACGACTGGCAGAAGCGCATGACCTCGGCGTCGGACCGGCCGTGCGGGTCGAAGTCGGACCCGCCCTTGCCGCCGCCGATGCCCTGAGCGGTCAGGGCGTTCTTGAAGATCTGCTCGAAACCGAGGAACTTGATGATGCCGACATTGACGCTCGGGTGGAACCGCAGGCCGCCCTTGTAGGGGCCCAGGGCCGAATTGAACTCGACGCGGAAACCGCGGTTGACGTGAACCGCTCCGGCGTCGTCGACCCACGGCACGCGGAAGATGATCTGGCGCTCGGGCTCGACGATGCGCTCCAGGAGCGCATTATCTGCGTAGTGGGGGTGCTTGGCGATGACGGGCTCCAGGGACTCCAGAACCTCACGGACCGCCTGGTGGAACTCGGCCTCGCCACGGTTGCGGGCCACGACCTGCTCGTAGACCTTCTCGACAACTCCCTGCATAGGGGACTCCTTCATTCCGTATTGTGCGAGGACTGTGCGAGGCGCACGGCCGCATTCGCAAGCCGCACGTCGCCCTCGTCAGGACACAACCCTGGCACCGCACCGGAAACTGAGACGAAACATCTCGCCCTCCGGCGACTCATGCCTGTCACATTCGCCGAGATCGGTCCACTTCCGCACCGAGATCGGTCCACTTCCGCCGCGAGATCGGTCCCACTCCGCATCGAGATCGGTCCCACTCCGCATCGAGATCGGTCCACTTCCGCGCCGAAATCGGTCGCAACCCAGCACGGACGACGCCGGCATCTCCCCGCCACACTGGAGTCACCCGACGGGCCCCAACCGCACCGGAGTCATGAGCCAGGGACCGTGCGTTCGGAAGACGACCGCCTCCTGCGCATCGCTGAGAAAGGTCGACCACGCGACCGTGACCTCATCAGGACCGGTGCTCTCGTCATACATCGGCTGCCCCGCCGACACCTCAGTACCCACGTCCAGCGTCATGACCAGGGGAAAGAGCAGGACCGGGAATGCCACGAATGCACCACCGAGCAGCAGGCCGCCGAGTATCAGCCTCATGATCCGACGCCGAACTCCCGACAGGATGCGAATGAACCAGATCGCGGCAAGGCACGCCGAGGCCAGCAGAACAACCACCAGGACAGCCCATGAGGCGGCCGGGCGCAGATATGTCCGCACCGGCAGCAGGTCCTCAACCGCCTGAGGATGAGCGGGGTGATTCGGATCGGCGGTGCCGATGCCGAACAGCACCAGCCCCGCCGCCGCTATAAGAATGAGGATCGCAGTCAGGACGATCAGCAGGCGATCGTGGTGCCGCACATCGAATCGCGGCCGGGCGCCCGCCGGGGCGCGCGCGGACCCGTTCTTACTCCTGCTGACATTCGCGGCATCCGCGTGGTCAGCCGTCTCATTCGCCCCCATGGCTGAATTGTGACTGATCTATCGCTCTCTCACCAGAACTCACGCCACTCACACCTCGGCAACCCAGCACCCCCGGCCCGTATGCTCCCGACCATGAGCGATGCCCAGAACGGTACCCAGAACACTGCCCAGCGCACCCGCTACACCCACGGGCACTCCCCCGCCGTCCTCGCCAGTCACGCTCACCGCACCGCCGCCGATTCCGCCGCTTATCTTCTCCCCCATCTCCGGGCGGGCCTCGATCTGCTCGACGTCGGCTGCGGTCCCGCGACCATCACCGCCGATCTCGCCGAGGCCGTCGCCCCCGGCCGCGTTGTCGCACTCGACGGCGCCCCCGCCGCGCTCGAGGCGGCGCGGGCGACTCTTCAGGCACGGGGGCTGACGGATGCCGTCGAGCCGGTCGACGGCGATGTGCACGCCCTGCCTTTCGCGGACGCCTCCTTCGACGTCGTCCACGCCCACCAGGTGCTCCAGCACGTGGCCGACCCCGCGGCCGCACTGCGCGAGATGCACCGGGCGGTGCGTCCGGGCGGAATCGTGGCGGCGCGCGACGCCGTGTACTCGGCCAAGGCCTGGTACCCGCAGCCGCCCGCCCTGGAGCGCTGGCGCCAGATCTACATGGCGACGGCGCGAGCCAATGGCGGCGAGCCCGACGCCGGCAGTCGCCTGCTGTCCTGGTTCCGCACCGCTGGATTCAGCGATGTGGAGGCCTCGACATCGACGTGGTGCTATGCGACGCCGGAACTGCGGTCCTGGTGGGGCGGGACCTGGGCGGAGCGCTGCCGCTCCTCATTCGGCCCGCAAGCGGTCGAGTTGGGACTGACCACCCCGGCCGAGTTGGAGGAGATGGCCGGCGCGTGGCACGAGTGGGCCGAGGCGGACGACGGCTGGTTCGTCGTCGTCCACGGCGAGATCCTCGCCCGCCGGTAGGCCGGGCAGCGGGCCGCGCAACCTGCGCCCCGACGCGTGCCTCCCCCGGCACACACACCCCACTGCACGCGCCCCGACGAAGCAGACATTGTCGAACGAGATCGACGGTGGCGCCGTCATCTCGTCCGAAAATGTCTGCCTCGTCGAAGACTCACGAAGGTCACGCAGCCGGGTAACTGGCGTCGTCAACCGGTTCGAGCCATTCGTTGGACGTGTTATCGCCCGGAACCGCGAGCGCGATGTGAGAGAACCAGGAATCGGCTTTGGCGCCGTGCCAGTGCTTGACGCCGGCCCGCGTGAACACGACGTCACCGGGATTCAGCGAGATGGCGTCCTTGCCCTCCTCCTGATACCAGCCGGAGCCCGCCGTGCAGATGAGCACCTGACCACCGCCGCTGGTGGCATGGTGGATGTGCCAGTTATTGCGGCATCCCGGCTCGAAGGTCACGTTGTGCACCCCGACGGCGCACTCGGGATCGGCCACCAGATTCTTCAGGAAGCTCTTCCCGGTGAAGTACTGGGCGAAGGCGGTATTGGGCTCGCCCTTGCCGAATACGTTCGCGACCATGAAGAGGGACTCATCGGTCGTTGAGGTCATGACTGCTCCTTCGAAAGACGGTTACCGACTGCCAGATCAGATTAGGTGCGGCGCCGCCGGGAGGCCAGGTTGGGGCCGGATTGAGGGGCCCAGGTTGGAGCCGGATTGAGGGGTTGAGGCCGGGCCCCGCCGGACTTCCCCTCACTCCTGATGCCGCAGACGCCGCCAGATTCTGCGCGCCGCCTCCGCGCCGGCCCGGGACGCGCCAAGAGTCGAGGCGCTGGAGCCGCATCCGATCAGCAGCACGCGCGGATCCTTGGCCACACCGGTACGCCCCTCCATGCGAATGCCCGCTTCATACCGATGACCGCCATCGACCGGGGCATCAACAGAGGCCGCGCCCTCCCGGTCGCGCAAGCGCAGGGGCTCCAGGTGCGTCAGCGGCGCCCTGAAGCCCGTATTCCAGAAGATGGTGTCGACCTCGACCCAGGTGGGCTCAGGATAAGGATTCCAGGAGTCCGGAACCGCCAGCCCTCCACCCGTGATCGCATCGGCCCCCAACCCGTCGGGATGATCACCGGTGGCCGCGGGAGAGAAGCGCACCGCGCGCTCGCCGATGAGATTGATCATCCCCTTGGAGACGAGGATCCCCCGCTCAACGCCGTCGACATGCCTGGCCAGAGTGGGGGCGCCCGTGGACCGCACGACGCTCTCCGGGAACGGCCCGACGGTGCGCGCGCTGACCGCCCGCTCCATCGCGGCACCCCAGATGTCATCGAGACCGGTGGTGAAACTGGGCGGACGTCGCGTGGCCCACGTCACTGCGGCGGCATAGGGGGCGACCTCCAGGAGCATCTGCACCGCGGTGAGCCCACCGCCGACGACGAGCACGCGCTGCCCGGCCAGCTCCTCGGCCCGGCGGTAGGTGGCGGTGTGGAGCTGCTGGCCGGCGAAACGGTCCCTCCCCGGAATGTGCGGGATGTAGGGATGGTTCCAGGTGCCGGTCGCGGAAACGACCATGCGCGCCAGCCAGGTGCGCCGCCCCTCCCGCGTGCGGGCCTCGACCGCCAGAAGAGTGTCACGGCGCACGGGATCATGCCGGCGGCTCATGCGAGTACGGCCGCTGCGGGCCGCGGCCCCCACGGCCGCGTGAACGCCCCCGGTGGACAGCGGAGGCGAGGCAAGCTCCGTGGATCGCACCGCGGTGACATGCACCGGACGCAGGACGCGCAGCCCGCGCGCCTCCTCATAGCGTCGGTAGTACCCGGGGACGGCGATGTTGCTGGGCGATCCCTCATCCAGATCATTGGCGGGGAACTGGGGCAGGTCGGCGATCCGATGCGCCCGACCGATCGTCAGGGAGTCCCAGCGGTGGCGCCAGGCGCCTCCGGGACCATCCTCGGCGTCGAGCACGAGCAGCTCCTGTCCCGGAATCAGCCCACGGCGGGCGAGCTCGCCCGCCACGGCCAGCCCGGCCTGACCCGCCCCGATGACGATGACGTCGACAACCTCACTGACTTCACTGGCCTCACTGATGTCGCTGACCTCGCTGACGCCGGCAGCACCCCCAGCACCCCCAGCACTCCCAGCGCCACCGGCACTGCCGGCATCGGCGGCGGTCGCATCGGTCATGCCGCTGACACTACTGGCGTCTGTGGTGCGCTGGTCGGTCTCCGCGGGGTTCACATCACCATCATGCGCTATCACTCCGAGCTCTTCCCCATTGAAGTCCTATCGAGTCGGCGCGCATTCGCTCCCCTGCTCACAGTCCGGATCAGGGACCACGAGCTCCTGGGAGCATCTGAGCCTCTGGACCTCTGAGCCCCGCCATGCACAACAACGACACCCCGGCCCCGAGTCGCCGAGAACGCTGTTGATCTGGCAATCTGCGCCTGTGGTCTCCTCTCCAAGCGTCGTCGCGACGCGGGCCCTGACGGTGCGCTCCGTCCTCGACGGCCCGCTCGCCCGACGTCGCCGTATCGACGCGGCGCGGATCCGCGAGCTGGCAGGCGTGACGCGGTGCGGGGACCTGGGAGTCAGACAGGTGGTCGAGCTGCCCGCGCTCGCCGATCTCGCCACGACGACGGCGTCGCAACTGCGTCTGCCCGACGGCGCCGGCTGGAGAATCGGTCAGGCGCTCGGACACGCCATCGAGCAGGGCGTGCGCCTGTGGCTGTGCGAGGTCACGGCCGAAGCGGTACCGCTGATCAGCCGCGCCATCGGCGACGACCTCATTCACATCGTCTCCCTGCCCGAGCCCATCGCCGTGCCGGCCGCCGATGACTCCGATGGCGCAGCCGCACCCGAGGCCGAGCCGGAGAACAAGCCCGACGTTCCGGCCACGGCCTCGCCCGCGCCCGATGGCACCGTCGTCATCGCCCTGAGCCCTCTCGCACTCCTCATGGCGCTGACCGACGGCGACGACGACTCGCGCCGCTACCTGCGCACCGTGCTCGCGGGCGTGGACACCCTGCGCTGCTCGTCCCGGGCGATCGTGGCGCTGCAGCGCAGCGGTGTCGAGGTGGTACCGCGCTCGCGAGCGCTGCGGCTGCTGTGGAACCCCGTGGCCCTGGCCTATCTCTTGGTGTTCGTGTACTCGTCCCTGCGGGCCATCCCGGTGGCCTTCGTCCCCGGCTTCCACGGCCAGGTGTGGGTGCTGTGGACGATCGATATCCTCACCGCCATTCCCTACACATGGGGACTGGTGGAGATGGTGGCCGGCCGTCGCATCCGCTACCGGCTCCTCGGGCTGGCGACCACGCTCGTCAGCTTCTTGGCCCCTTACGTCTACTTCTGGATCACGGGGCGCGACTACCCGCCATGGGTGATCACGGTCGTCATGGCGATGATCGTGGGCAGCGCCGGCCTGGAGGCGCTGCGCTGGTGGCGCGAGCGGCTGATCGTTCAGGGCTTGGCGGAGGCCTCCGACGACTGGGACGACTGAGGGCTCTGAAGCGCCTCCCCCTGGACGGAGCGCAGCACGCCGACGCCGACGAGCCAGAGTCCGCTTCCGACCGATAGAACCGCGGCCACCTGCGGGCGCACGGGGTGCACGACGAGGAGCCAGGCGGTGGCTGCGATCCATACGCCCACCGCGGTGACATTGAGCGCGCGGAAGCGCTTCACGCGGACCGGATGGACGTAGTGGGTCGGTACGAGGGTGAGGATGGTCATGAGGATGGTCGCCGCGATATTGATCCAGGCCGGGGTCTGGAGCACCCACACCATGACGGCCACGATGTTCCATGCTGCGGGGAAGCCGACGAAGTAGTTGTCATTCGACTTCTCGCCCTCGTTGGCGTAGCAGAACATTGCGGAGACCAGGATCACGACGAGCAGGGTGCTGGCGACCGGCTTCGGCCCCATCGGAACCCAGAGGTACATGAACAGCGCTGGAATGAAGGTCCACGTGAGGTAGTCGATGACGATGTCGACGACGCTGCCGTCGAACCACGGAATGACCTCCTTGACGCGGGCGCCGCGGGCGAAGGTGCCGTCAATGCCGTCGATCACGAGAGCGATGGCGAGCCACACCCACATCCAGCCGATCTCGTTGTGGACCATGGAGAGCACCGCCAGGGTCGCGAAGACCAGTCCCGACATGGTGAATGCGTGCACGGCCCAGGCGAGCAGGCGCGACATGCGGGCTTCGGCGGGAGGGCCGGAGGGAGATTCCGAGGAGACGGAGACGGATTCGGCGGGCGTGGGAGGTATGGGAGGCACGATCAACCTTCTCAAGATGTGATGGGGATTTGCCGTAGGTGACGAGTTCTCCGATGCCGACACCTCCCCCGTGATGAGGGAGCCGTACCCGGAGCCGGTCTGCGGGATTCGATCCCACGCCCTAAGCATATTCACAGCCTCGCCGCTCCTTCACCGAGATCGGTCCCACTCCGCGCCGAGATCGGTCCCACTCCGCGCCGAGATCGGCCCCACTCCGCGCCGAAATCGGTCCCACTCCGCGCCGAAATCGGTCCGGTTCCGTCTCGAAATCGGTCGCACTCCGCGCCGAAATCGGTCCCACTCCGCGCCGAGATCGGTCCGCTTCCGCCACGAGATCGGTCCCACTCCCCCAATTGCCGACGGCGGACAGATCTCACCCGCCGCGCTGCGGCTGTCGTCGGTCACGCAGGTCGTTCGATGAACAGCACGTCGAGTTCACGCGCCGCCGCCATAAGCCGCTTCTCCCGCGTCCACATCAGAGAACCGGCCGTGCTCAGGACTGACGCCAGCAGATGGGCATCCACTGCAGAAAGACCTTTCCCCCATAGCCGACGCTTCTCGACCAACCAACGCACGTCGCCGTCGCCAACAGGCCGAAACCTCTTCATATCGTCAAGCGCCCCCGGGAACTCTCGCCGCTTCGTCCTGTTCAAGGATGGCGGCGAGTACCGGTTCTCGCGCATGAAGGTGATCGATCCAGACGTTGGTGTCGACGAGGATCACACGTGCGCATTCCGGTGGCGCGGCGCCGCCTGGGCATGAGGATCCGCACCTCCAAGAGCGGCGAGCCTACGGGCGCTCTCGACTCGAACAAGCACCTTCATCGCCTCACGGAGCAAGGCGGAACGCTCCTCGATCCCCGTCAAAGCAGCAGCCTTGTCAACAAGCTCGTCATCCAGTGTGACCGTCGTGCGCACAGCATCCCCCTACACCAAACAGCACATCATGATGTCGTTCATGATGCTGAGCATCAAGCCAATGGCCGCGGCAGCTCCGACCGATCTCGAGCCGAAATACTACCGATCTCGACGCGAAACTGGACCGATCTCGAGCCGGAAGCGGGCCGATCTCGACGCGGAACTCGACCGATCTCGGCAGCAGCCGCAGCAGCCGGGGCGGTCGTGTCGGGGGCGGCCGTCGCAACCGTTCAGGGGCCCTGGTTATCCTCGGTGGGCCAGCCGTTCTCCGTGCAGCCGCCATCGCGGGTGCGACTCTGCTGCGCCATGGTGGGCGCCTTGAGGCCGGCGCCGGCGCAGTACTCGTGCTCATGCCCGAGGAAATGCCCGACCTCGTGATTGATCACATAGATGTGATAGGCGTCGAGGCTGGAGAAGGTAGGGCTGCCGTAAGTCCAGCGGTCGGAGTTGAGGACGACGTTCTCACCGCTGCGGCAGTTCCACATGCTGGCCGTCTCCAGCGGGGCGCACAGCGCATCCGCCGTTGGCGGCGTGGCGATGGACAGGACGAAGTCCGCCGAATCGGGGTCGCTGACCTGCTCGAAGGAGACCCCCTCGGCAGTACGCCAACCGCGGTCGTCATTGAGAACGCTCTCGACCGCGGAGGCAGCGGCGGCCGCATCGACATCGGTGCCGTTCTCAGCCCGGAGAATGTAGTGGTAAACCGTGTCGGCGCCTGGCCGGGACGGGGCCACCGGGTCGGCGATCGTCCAGGTGTCATCCCCGACGACGTCGCTGTGGGCGAAGCCTTGATCATCAACCCGCGGTGCGGGGGTCTGCGACGGCCCGGTGCCGGCCTCGGCATCCGACTCGGCGGACGCCGGGGCCTCGGCGTCCGCAGCCAGCTCCTGCCCCGGAGTGGACGCGGGGACCGCCTGGTCGCCCGCACCACGGCCGGCCCACATGCGCGCGCCCAGGCCGACGAGCGCGACGACGGCGACGAGAATGACGAGAGCGCGAATTAGCTTCCACGGCTCGGTCAGCACGAGACGACGACGCCGGCGCGCACCTCCGCCCGACATACGGGTGGTGGTGCGAGCTTCTGAATCCGCTGAATCCGTGCGATAGCGGCCGGTTGATGCCGACGACGAGCGGACGGGCCGCCGCGGCGACCGCGAGGACGACGGGCACATGACTTCATAGTAGGCACAGGTCCGCCGCAGGCGACCGCTGCGATGAGCCGTCCCAGCCGCCCTCCCCGTTCACCGAGATCGGTCGAACTCCGCGCCGAAATCGGTCGCATTCCGCCGCGAGATCGGTCGAACTCCGGCCCGAGATCGGTCGAACTCCGGCTCGAGATCGGTCGAACTCCGGCTCGAGATCGGTCGAACTCCGGCTCGAGATCGGTCGTAATCCGCACCGAGATCGGTCCGGTTCCGCAGCGAATCCGTGACATTGCCCCCAGCCCTGTATGAGTGAGAGCTGGGACTCGGGCGGCAGGAAGAATCACGAGCGCGCCACCGCCAGCAGACAGAAAGAGCAGCCCCGTATACCGGTCGTGCCTCTGCTCCGAAGACAAGGCTCTGACAATGCGCACTGGACGGAGCCGCAGTAGCACCCGCCCCGTCATCGTCCTCCTCACGTGGTGGAAAGGTGAGGCCGCATGAGCGTCGCCTGTGGTCTTTGCCCAGAGCAGTCGCTCCGTCCTGGCAATCGACCTTGACCAAACCAGCAGGGCAGCCCAGCGCCCGGACCGCCGGGGGCGGACGCCGGCGGTCCGGGCGGGGCCCTACTGGTGGGGAGCCACCCGGTAGGCCCCGATGGGGCTCAGCGCATCGACGGCTCAGGATTGCCAATCCGGTCACTCTCTGACCGCGGTGACGCCGAGACCCGCTGCTGGCCCACCCGGCTCACCGGCTCAGGCGAATCGTTGACGGCGGTCTGCGGCTTCTGCCAACGCCGCCGTCGGCGCCACGCGACAATCGCAAGAACATCAAGAGCCAGGAGGCTGAGCAGCGAAGCCTGCGCGGCGAGCCAGAACAAAATATTGTGAGGCAGCAGCTGCTGCGGATCGAAACCGTGCTCCTCAACGCGATTGACAGCGATCGTATCCGCCACCTCCCACAGCACGTAGAAGCAGACGACACTTATATTGAGTACCACCAGAACGGCGACAATCACCCTACGCAGTGCGACATCCTGTTGTTCCCCCATTAGTTCCACCCACTCTCAATGAATCCATCATATCTCTTATCGGGGAGCCCTCCGACGCTAGCGTCAGCCGAATCCTTCGCCTGAGCAGCACCAACTGGCTCAACAATTGCGGACAGTGAGAAAATAGTAGCGGCGACTATCGAGATCGGGCCTTTTCTTCGGGCTTTCATCAGGTATTCCTTCCGATGCCGAGTGCACGTGATGGGATCTGATCATTCCGATGGTCGTGGCCTGAATAATAATAATGAATATTCCTCAATACCTCCTCGATGAACCTCCTTCGATTGACGCCAGTTTCACGCTATCGCGAAGTGATAGCGAACACAGGAGCATGTGCTCGACGCCCTCGCGGACGACACGCCCCAGGAGAACGCACCCCTCACCGGGCGCGCACTGATTCAAGCGGGAAGCGCGGGGAGCGCGGGAAGTGCGGGGAGCGCGGGGAGCGCGGGGAGCGCGGGAAGTGCAGGAAGCGCAAGAAGCGCGGGGGTAGTAGCCCGCGGCGAGATCTGGTGGATCGACTTCGACGATCCACTCGGCTCAGAACCCGGCTACCTGCGCCCAGCCTTTGCCATCTCCTCTGATCGCTCCAACCGCTCCCGCATAGCCACCGCGACCGTGTCAGCAATCAACGGCAATATGCGCCTCGCCGCCGTACCGGGCAGCATCGGAGCCCGAGCGGGGGAGGTGGGATTGTGAGTATGACGCCCCCATGCCCCCCCCCCCGCCGAACCGCTCAGCCGAATAGCTCGGGCAGCGTCGCCTCAGCGCCCTCGCGCAGCTCGGCCAGGTCCAACACCAGAGGCCGCCCGGCCCCGCCATCGGACAGGACGTCCCCACCGGAGACGACCAGCATGTCGCCGCCGGTGGTGCCCAGACGCGCCCAGGCGACGTCCTCGGCCTCGGCCGCGGCAACGACGGCCTCCACGGCCCACTCGGGCACCGCCACCAGGGCGCGCGCCCCGGACTCGGAGAACAGGGCCGTGAAATCGTCCACGTCGTCGCGCCCCTGAAGCTGAGTCAGGTCGATGCTGGCCCCCACCCCGTGCCGCAGGACGGCGTCCACCAGGGTCTGAATGAGCCCCCCGGCGGAGCAGTCGTGGGCGGCGCGCACGAGCCGCCCGCCATCGGGCGCATCCGGTCCGTCGGCTTCGCTCAGGGCCACCAGTACGCGCCCGAGCGCCATCTCGGCCTCCAGGTCCACGCGCGGGGGCTGGCCGCCGAGGTGGTCGTGGACGACGCGCGCCCAGGCCGAGCCGTCGAGCTCATCGCGGGTCTCCCCCAGGGCGACGATCGCCAGCCCCTCCTCGAACCAGCCCGACGGGTTGGCGCGGCGCACGTCCTCCATGACGCCGAGGACCCCGACGACGGGCGTGGGGTTGATGGAGGAGTCGATCCTGCCCTTGACCTTCCCGTGTGAGTTGTACAAGGAGACGTTGCCGCCGGTGACGGGCACACCCATGGTCTTGCAGGCGTCGGCCAGGCCGGTGATGGCCTCGACCAGCTGCCACATGGCGTCGGGGTCCTCCGGCGAGCCGAAGTTGAGGCAATCGGTGACGGCCAGGGGCCGGGCGCCCACGGTGCACACGTTTCGGTAGGACTCGGCCAGCGCCTGGGCGGCACCGGCGGCCGGGTCGAGCTTGGTGAAGCGCCCGTTGGCGTCGGTGGCGATGGCCACGCCGCGGCCGGTCTCCTCATCCACGCGGATGACGCCGGCGTCGTCGGGCTGGGCCAGGGCAGTCCCCCCGCGCACGAAGCGGTCGTACTGGTCGGTAACCCACGCGGGCGAGGCCTGGTTGGGATTGGCGACGACGGCGCGCACCTGCTCATCGAGCCCGGCGGCGGTGCCGGGCCGCTCCAGTGAGGCCGTGGTGTCCTCGTTGAGGGCGTCCTGCCAGGCGGGGCGGGTGTAGGGGCGCTCGTAGGTGGGGCCCTCGTGGGCCACGGTGCGCGGGTCGACGTCGACGATCCGCTCCCCGAAGTGGTCGATGGTCAGCCGGCCTGAGCCGTTGACCTCGCCGATGACGGAGGCTTCGACGTCCCACGTGTCGATGACCTCCATGAAGGCGTCCAGCTTCTCGGGGGCGACGACGGCCATCATGCGCTCCTGGGACTCGCTCATGAGGATCTCGCCGGCCGTCAGCGAGGGGTCGCGCAGGAGGACGTTCTCGAGGTCCACGTGCATGCCGCCGTCGCCGTTGGAGGCGAGCTCGCTGGTGGCGCAGGAGATGCCGGCCGCCCCCAGGTCCTGGATGCCGAGCACGAGATCGCCCGCGAACAGGTCCAGGCAGCACTCGATGAGGACCTTCTCCATGAAGGGGTCGCCCACCTGGACGCTGGGGCGCTTGGCGGGCATGCCGTCCTCGAAGGACTCCGAGGCCAGGATGGAGGCCCCGCCGATGCCGTCCCCGCCGGTGCGCGCGCCGAAGAGCACCACCTTGTTGCCTGTCCCGCTCGCGTTGGCCAGGTGAATGTCGTCGTGGCGCAGCACGCCCACGCACAGGGCGTTGACCAGCGGATTCTCCTGGTAGGACGGGTCGAACTCGGTCTCGCCGCCGATGTTGGGCAGGCCCAGGCAGTTGCCGTAGCCGCCCACTCCGGCCACGACGCCGTGGACCACGCGAGCGGTGTCCAGGTGCTCGGGCGCGCCAAAGCGCAGCTGGTCCATGACGGCCACGGGCCGCGCGCCCATGGAGATGATGTCGCGCACGATCCCGCCCACACCGGTGGCAGCGCCCTGGTAGGGCTCGACATAACTGGGGTGGTTGTGGGACTCGACCTTGTAGGTGACCGCCCAGCCGTCCCCGATGTCGACGACGCCGGCGTTCTCGCCCATGCCCACCAGCAGGTGCTCGCGCATCTCGGGGGTGGTCTTCTCCCCGAACTGGCGCAGGTGGATCTTGGAGGACTTGTAGGAGCAGTGCTCGGACCACATGACGGAGTACATGGCGAGTTCGGCGCTGGTGGGACGACGACCCAGCAAGCTCTTGATGGAGGCGTACTCGTCGTCCTTGAGCCCGAGCTCGGCATAGGGCATCTCACGCTCGGGGGTGGCGGCGGCGTCGGCGACGGTATCTGGATGCTCGACGGGCCGGGGCCGGCCGGCGCTACCTGTGCTGCCAGCACTGTCGGCAGAGCTCGCGGATGTCGTGGGCGCGGTGGGCTCGACGGCCATGGATGCTCCTGAGTGGGTGCGGAGTGGGACCATGCGCGAGGATACCCGGGCCGAGGACGCGGGGCACCGTCGGCCAGGCACGACTCATCCGGCGATGCATCGCGCAGATCGCGCAGACGGCGCAGACGGCATAGAGGCCACAGACGGCACGGGCGCCCCGAAACACAGCAATGGCGCGTACCCGCACAGGCATTCCGCTGCGGGCACGCGCCATTACCATCGAATTATCACCGGCCAGGCCCGTGGGGCTCGGCAGTCCCGGAGAGCCGAGTCAGGGGCCGGCAACGACGTCTTGCGTGCTGGGGTCAGTGGACTTACTGGAGCGAGCCGTCCTTGTTGACGAGGATCATGATGAACTCGACGAGGGCCCAGATGCTGTTCACGATGGCAATCAGCCACACGAGGAGCATCCCGCCGGCGAAGCCACCGGCCTGGGAGTCAGAAATCTGGCGACCAGAAGCTGCAGCGTCCATCGCCGTATTCATCGTCGTGGCAACGAAAACGATCGACAAGATAATGACCGCGACCGCAAGCACAATGTGCCCGACCGCGCGGCCCTTCTGGCCGAGGTAGAAGTTGTGGGCGCCAATTCCGCCGAGGAAGAAGGCCAGCAGCGCTGCGGTTACCTTGGACTTGGGGGCTACGCCGGTCCCGTATCCGGGCTGGCCGTAGCCGGCGTTGGGATACCCGGGCTGCTGACCGGCGTCGGGGTATCCGGGCTGACCGTAAGGGGATGGGGTGCTCATTCAGGTCCTCCAGTGATAGCGGGCCTCGGGAGTCGGCCCTGGAACGTCACTGCATCATTACTCCTCAAAGCACTCAACGCAAACATCGGTCGCCCTCCCCTGAGGGCAGATGTGGGCGAAGTCCTCAGATCACGCGACACACCACACTCGAAAGTGCCTCGCATCACACGCATGTGGTGCAGGATCAGCTCATGAGAAGTATCGACGTAGCCCCCCTGCCCATCCTGGAGCTCGAGAGCCACCTGGACGAGGTGGCCGGCCACCGCCTCAAGGGCAGCGTGGATGCCGCCCGCCTCCTGCTCGAAGGGCGCACCGTGTGGACGGTGACGCCGTCGACCACGGCGGGCGCCGGGCCCGCGGAGACGATCGGCCCCCTGGTGGGCTACGCACTCGGCCTGGGCGTGGACGCGCGCTGGCTCACCCTGGACGCACCCGCGGACTTCGAGCGCGTGGCGGCGCGCCTGCACGCGGGCATCCACGGCGACCGAGGCGACGGCGGCAAACTCGGCGACAAGCAGCGGGACCTCTACGAGCACGTGCTGTCGTCGAATGCCGACAACGTCGTCGACGAGGTCCGCGAGGGCGACGTCGTCATCCTCCACGACCCGCCCACCGCCGGCCTGGCAAAAGCCTTCCGACGCGCCGGCGCCACCGTCATCTGGCGCTGCCACCTGGGGGGAGGCCAGGGAGGCGAGGAGGCCGAGCGCGCCTGGGCCTTCCTCGATCGGTACCTGGAGGACGTCGACCTGGTGGTCGTCTCCCGCGAGGAGTACCGCCCGCCCTTCATCGAGCCGGAGCGCTGCACCGTCGTCAAGCCCTCGATCAACCCCGACTCCCCCAAGAACCGGGTCCTGGACCTGGACGAGGCCTGGTCCGTGGCGCGCCTGGCGGGGATCTTCGCCGGCGAGCCGCCCTTCGATGCGATCCCCTTCGTGCACGAGGACGGCCGCCCCGACGCGATCCGGCAGATGCCCTCCCTGGCCGGCGCGGGACTGCCGGTCCCGACGGGGGTGCGCACGATCGTGCAGGTGGGGCGCTGGGATCGGCTCAAGGGAGCCAAGGAGCTCATCGACGCCTTCGTCTCGAATCTCGACGCCCTGCCCGACGATGCGCATCTGCTGATCGTCGGCCCGGACCCCGACCCGGGCCGCGACGACGACTCGGCCGCGGTCCTCGGCGAGGTACTGGACCGCTGGGATCTCCTGCCGGAATCGGTGGCGTGCCGGGTGCACATCGCGGCAGTGCCCACGCACGACCGGGAGGTCAATGCGACGGTGGTCAACGCCGTCCAGCGCGTCGCCGACGTCGTCACCCAGCGCTCGCTCGTGGAGGCCTTCGGCCTGCCCGTGGCGGAGGCGATGTGGAAGAAGGCGGCCGTGGTGGCCTCCGCGGTCGGAGGCATCCAGGACCAGATCGCAGACGGCGTCGACGGCGCCCTGGTCGATCCGGTCGACGCGCGCGCATGGGCAGAGGCCGCAGCAGATCTGCTGCGCTTCCCGCAGAGGGCGCGCGAGATGGGAACGGCCGCACACGAGTCCGTGCGGCGCGAGTTCCTGCCCGATCGCCACCTGTGCGAGGTCGTCGGCGCCATCGATCGAGCCCTGGAGCTTCGCAAGGACTAGCCGGTCCTCGCCGATTGGTTGATGCCGCGCTGCTGGAGCGACTGGACGCGCCTGGATGTGCGGGGCTGCGCTGCGGAGTCTGACGATCGCGGCGGACGGGAGAGGCTCCCCTCACAGCCCACTCGAGCCCGCCCGACACCCTGACGAGATGGACATTTTGGGATGAGACCGACGGTGTCACCGTCGGTCTCATCCCAAAATGTCTATCTCGACGCACGAAGAGGAACCTTCCGATACTGCCGCCCCGACGACGAGACCGTTATCCACACGTTGTATCCACAGGCTTGTGCACATTGAGCACCGCGCGGCATCGCCACGCAGCTGTCGCCACTGATACTCGATGGACAGACACATCAGCCACAGTGGACAACTTTCCGATCGATCAGCCCACAGCCCCAAGCCCTTTTAACTCGCAATGCCATCGCCGTCAAATCGTTGGTAATATGCGCCGATCCACTTGCCGGACGTAACGAGGCGAGAGAAAATCCGCTCCACGGCGCGCTTTTGCTGTTATCCAATCGTGATCTTCGGCGACTCTGCGCCGTCGCAGCAGCACCTCCGTCGTTCGCCGACGGCAAAGGCGCCTCTCCCCCATTGTCCACAGTTACCCACAGCCCCGGAGGGTTCTCCACAAGGTAGGGGGCGCCATTCACAGTCATAGGCGCACCTGGCGGCAACACACCCTGACGCGCGAGGGGAACGCCCGCCCCACGCGGACTGATGCCGCCCACGGACAGCACACCCCAACGCACGGGGGCGCACAGGCCCCGCAGACGTCAGGAGGCGTCGGCCTCAGCAGACCTCGGGCGTCAGGCGCCCACCAGCGAGCTGATGGCGGACTGGAAGAGCCGCAGGCCGTCCACGCCGGTGCGCGGACCCGCGGCGGAGTCGGGCCCGAAACCGGGCTCGACGGCGTGCTCGGGGTGCGGCATGAGCCCGACGACGTTTCCGCGCTCATTGCGCACACCGGCGATGTCGCGGGCGGATCCGTTGGGGTTCCAGCCGACGTACCGGAAGACGACAAGGCCCTCACCCTCGAGGCGGTCGAGCTCCTGGGGGGCGGCGATGAAGTTGCCCTCCATGTTCTTGAGCGGAACGGTGATCTCCTCACCCTCCTCGAACAGGCCGGTCCAGGCCGTCGTCGTCGATTCGACGCGCAGGCGCTGCTCGCGGCAGACGAACTTCTGATGTTCGTTGCGCAGCAGCGCTCCGGGCAGCAGGTGCGCCTCGGCCAGAATCTGGAAGCCGTTGCAGATGCCGAGTACGGGCATGCCCTTGCCCGCCGCCTCCACCACCTCGTTCATGACGGGGGCGAATCGGGCGATGGCGCCGCAGCGCAGATAGTCGCCGTAGGAGAAGCCCCCGGGGACGACCACGGCATCGACGCCCTTGAGGTCGGCGTCCTTGTGCCACAGGGCCACGGGCTCGGCGCCGGCCAGATGCACGGCGCGAGCGGCATCGACGTCGTCGAGAGTGCCGGGGAAGGTGATGACGCCGATGCGAGTCATCGGGTCTCCTCATCGGCGCGCACGGAGACGACGTCCTCGATGATCGGGTTGGACAGGAGCGTCGAGGCGGCCTCGGCGGCAGCGGCGAGGTGGGCATCGGTGACCGGGCCGTCGACGGTCAGCTCGAAACGGCGGCCCTGGCGCACGCCGGTGAACTGGTCGAATCCGAGGCGCGGGAGACTCCCCACGACTGCCTTGCCCTGGGGGTCAAGGATCTCCGGCTTGGGCATGACCTCGACGACGATGCGTCCCATCGGTCCTCCTGGATACGGGGTGGAGAGTGCGGGGTGGAGAGCGTCCGGAACGCAGAATACCCGGTAGGCCGGCGCTGCGTCCGAGTAGCCCCGTCCGCCGGGATGGCCAGCCGCACTCCGGTATCCGGGACAGCGCGCCCGCGCTCCGCCAGGGGCGCTCGCCGTCCGTCAGGCGTACCCGAGCCAGTCGCCGGCCAGGCGCATGGCCAGGACACCCCCGATCGCCAGAGACACCGTGCCCAGCAGCCACACCGGGCCGAGCGCTAGGGCGAGGATCGCGCACACGACTGCCGCCGCAAGCATGAATCCGCCGACGGCGCCGGCCACGCCCGCGGGAGCGTGCACGGACTGGTCGAGGGTCGAGCTGCCCATGATCGGCTTCGGCCCGGAGTCCAGCGCCACCCGCGGCGAATCCGGGCCGCTCGAACCGCCCGACCCGCTCAGGCTGCCCGGCCCTCCCCGGCCGTCCTGGCGGCCCCGCCCCCGGCCCCCGCGCTCGGCGTGCTCGACGTGTTCAGCGGCGGGCAGTGACTGGCGTGCTGCGGCGTCATCGGAAGCGGCCAGAAGGCGTCGGGTATCGGTGACGTCGACCGTCCCCACGGTCAGGCCGGCGGCCGCGTCCAGGACGGTCGGCGTCCAGCGTTCGGCCTCTCCGCGCACCGCGGTGCCGCCGGCCCATGCCAGGTACCCGGCGGCGGAGACGAGTCCCGCCCCCATCAGGACCACGACGAGCCATGGCGGGATCCACAGGCGTCCGGCCTCGGCGTTGGTCGCCAGATTCATCGCCGACCAGGTCGCCAGGGCCAGCCCGATCAGGGCGAAGGCGATCCCCGCCAGGCGCTGTCGCCGCACGGCCACCGGCCAGGGGGTTCTCGCCCGCTGCCCCGGCGTCGGCCCGCCTGCCGCGGCACCGCGCCCCACTCCCCAGTCGACGGGGCCGCGCTCGGACGGCGGGCGCCGGTCCCGGCCCAGTGGCGGCGTCATGAGAGCACCTGCCGCAGAATGGAGGCCATCCCCAGCGCCACCAGGAGGAATCCGAAAGATCCGGCCAACAGCTGCGCCACGCGGGCGAGGGCCTCCCCCGTCGTCGTCCCGGCCAGGCGCTCGTCCGCCGCCCGTCCGATCGCGGTGGCCGCTAACGCGGCCGAGAACGGGCCGGAGGCGACATCAAGGGCAGTCAGCTCTCGTCGGCCGGTGGATTCCGGGATGGCGATGTCGGTGCCGGGGACTGTCAAAGGGACGGCGAGGTCGCGCCCGGGAGGCGCCGCCCCCTGTTGCTCGACGGAGGCGGCCCGCCCGTCCTCAGCGCTGCCGCGGGCGCGGCGCCGGGCCACGCGCGCACGATTGCGCTCCAGCCGCAGGCGGGGCGCATTGACGACGAGGGAGCGAGCCGGCACGCGCAGCGTGGCGAGCAGGCCCACGCCGACCAGCACCAGCGCGAGGCCTCCCAGGATGCCGGAGACTCCATGGGCGCCGAGCGCTGCTGCGATGGCCGCCGCAAGCGCCAACACGATGACCAGAGCAGCGACGACGAGGAGGACGACGAACCCCGGACCGGGGCGGAAAGCCCGCGCAATCTTCGGTTGCGAGGCGGTCTGGCCCATCTGATCCGCGGAGCCGGGAGAGACCATCGGAGCCTCACACCGCCAGTAGTGTGCCGGTGAGTCGCTCGTACGCCTCCAGATAGCGGGCACGGGTGCGCTCGACGACGTCCGCGGGCAGGGCGGGCGGCTCCTGCCCCGAGGAGCGGTCCCAGCCGGAGGCGGGCGAGGTGAGCCAGTCGCGCACGTACTGCTTATCGAAGGAGGGGGTGACTCTGCCGGGCATCCACTGGTCGGCGGGCCAGAAGCGAGAGGAATCCGGGGTCAGGACCTCATCGCCCAGAACGAGTTCGCCGTCCGGGCCGGCGCCGAACTCGAACTTGGTGTCGGCCAGGATGATGCCGCGCTCGCGCGCGATGTCGGCGGCGCGCGAGTACAGGTCAAGGGTGGCCTCCCGCAGCGAGGCCGCCGCCTGAGGGCCGACCATATCGGCGACCCGCTCGAAGGAGACATTCTCATCATGGTCGCCGAGTGCGGCCTTCGCGGCGGGGGTGAAGATCGGATCCGCGAGCCTTGAGGCCTCCCTGAGCCCTCCCAGCAGGGGGATGCCGCACACGGACTGGTTCTCGCGGTATTCGACCAGGCCCGAACCGGTGAGGTAGCCGCGCGCCACGCACTCGACGGGGTACATGGTCAGGCGACGGCACACCATCGCGCGGCCGGCAACAGCTGCGGGGACGTCGAGACTGACGAGGTGGTTGGGGATGATGTCGGCGAGCTGCTCGAACCACCAGGCGCTCAGAGCCGTCAGCACCTTACCCTTGTCCGGGATAGGAGTGGCCAGGATGTGGTCGTAGGCGCTGATGCGGTCCGAGGCGACGACGAGCAGCACGTCCTGTCCGGCCCGGGGGCCGTCGGGAGCGGGGGTGTAGACATCGCGGACCTTGCCGCTGGAATGGTGCGTCCAGCCGGGGATCTCGGGGGCCGGGGGCAGGGCGGAGGCGGTCATGCGTCCATCTTGCCACCGGGCGTGGGAGACATCCCGTCCCAGCACCCACGCAAGTGGTGTTTACTACGCTTCTTTGTCCCTTACTGTACGGGGAAAAGGAGCGTAGTAAGGGACAAAGAAGCGTAGTAAGCGTCAGAGTCGCTCGACGAGGTGAGAGAGAAGCACGGTAGGCCACCGCCACGGGCGATTGGCGCGCGACGAGGTCAATGGCCTGATGGTCGTCCACACACCCCTTGCCCCTTGAATAACCATCACACATGAAGGCGACCACCATAGTCGGCAACGCAGGTCGAAAATACTGAATGTCACGCAAGACGATGCCCTTGGCGCCACTTCCACGCCAGTGAAAAAGTGCGCCCCAACCCCTTCCCCGCCGCCCAGCCTCCACCCGGGGAGCCGGTCGGCTCGACGTCGAGGATGATGCCGCTGCGAGGCCAGATCGTGACGCGGACAGGGCGGCCGGAAGCGCATCGGCCCAGCTGGTGGAAGTCGTCGTCGAAAAAGCTGGGGCCATAGTGCGTCGCCTCCAGCCTCTCCCCCGACTCGGTTCTCAAGGTGACCGTGTCGGCGAAGCCAGGATCCCTGTTGTTCACCTCCACCAGGCACTGACCCGCGTTCACGATCCTGGGCCCGTTCCCGGCGCCCCGTACTATCTGGACCAGGTTGTACCGGCCCCAGGCCCCGATCCCCAGGCTCATTCTCAGGGGCCGTCGAAGGAGCTACCGCCGAGGCGGAACCTTCATCCACATCATTCACAGTACCGCGGCTCGGTTCAGCCCTCGCGAATCTTCAGGACGGGGCCCTTGGGCGGGTACCAGTGAATGGTGAAGGGCTCGTGCGTGGTGCACAGGCGCCGGAACCGGTCGTCCACGTCACTGCCGATGCTCCCGGAGACGTCGACGTCCAGCCGCTCCCCCGCCTCGGTGATCAGACGCGCCTCCCAACCGCTGCGCGACCCGCGGCTGGACAGGCTCAGGCACTGGGCGACGTCGACCTCCTGCGGCCCAGAGGCCAGGGACCGGACGGTGAGGCCCAGGATCATAATGGCGCCGGCGCCGAAGACCACGGCGATGACCGCGATGACGAACCTTGCCGCCCGAGCCCGGCCGCGTCGGAGCGCGGGCTTCACGGCCCGCCGACGCCGTCCGAGCCAGAGCACCCCGCCAAGCAGGGAGCACCAGAACGCCAGCGCCAGGATGAAGGCGGCCCGCCGCGCCCACCACCAGTCTCCGTTGACAGGAGCGACAACGGCTGTCACCAAGATGGCCAGGACCACGAGCGTCACCCCGATCGCGCAGGCCCGCTGCCGCGGCGTCAGGCGCGGACGGCCGATACGGGGCATCTCCAGCGGCTCCCCGGGACCCGGCAGGCTCACGGCTCAGCGCCCGGCAGCGATGTCAGTGCGGTACTGGCCGCCGTCGAGGCCGATGCGCGACAGCCCCTCGTAGGCGCTCTCCCGGGCGGCGGCGACGGTGTCCCCCACCGCCACCACGGACAGCACCCGCCCACCGGCGGAGATCAGCCGGCCGTCGTCGTCGAGCCCGGTGCCGGCGTGCAGGACATGGACGCCGGGCAGGGCCTCGGCCTCCTCGATACCGGTGATGAGGCCGCCGGTAGTCACGGCGCCCGGGTAGCCGGGGGCGGCCAGGACCACGTCGACGGCGGCCTGCTCGGACCAGGTCGGCTCGGGCGCCTCGGTGAGACGCCCGGTGGCGGCGCTGTGGAGCAGGTCGGGCAGGGAGGAGGTCAGGCGCGCCAGGACGGCCTGGGTCTCAGGGTCGCCGAAGCGCACATTGAACTCGACCACGCGCAGGCCGTTGCCGGTCAGTGCCAGCCCGCAGTAGAGCAGGCCGATGAAGGCGGTGCCGCGCCGGGCCATCTCATCGACGACGGGCTGGGCGATGTCGCGCACGACCTGCTCGGCCAGATCCTCGGGAGCCCAGGTCAGCGGCGAGTATGCGCCCATGCCGCCGGTGTTGGGACCGGCGTCGCCGTCGGCCAGGCGCTTGAAGTCCTGGGCGGGGGCCAGCGGGCGGACGGTGGCGCCGTCGCACACGCAGAACACGGAGGCCTCCGGGCCGTCGAGGTACTCCTCAACGAGGACAGTGCCGTGCTCCTTGGCCAGGCACGCCAGGCCGTGGTCCATGGCGGCGGCGCGGTCGGAGGTGACGACGACGCCCTTGCCGGCGGCCAGACCGTCCTCCTTGACCACGTATGGCGCTCCGAAGCGGTCAAGGGCCGCCGACAGTTCCCCCTCCGTGGTGCACGCGACCGCCTCGGCGGTGGGCACGCCCGCGGCCGACATGACGTCCTTGGCAAAGGCCTTGGAGCCCTCGAGGCGGGCGGCCTCGGCTCCGGGGCCGAAGACGGGGATGCCGGCCTCGCGCACAGCGTCGGCCACGCCCGCCACAAGCGGGGCCTCCGGGCCGACGACGACGAGGTCGGCATCCATCTGCGTGGCGAGCTCGACGACCTCCACGGGACTAGCCGGGTCGATGGCGAGATTGGTGGCGATCGCAGCGGTCCCCGGGTTACCGGGAGCGACGACGAGTTCACTGGTGGCTGGGGCGGAGGCGAGACAACGAGCCAAGGCGTGCTCCCGCGCGCCTGCACCGAGAAGCAAGATCTTCACATCTCAACCCTACCGGGATGTCCCTCTACGTGCGCTCTCAGCAGTTCTACACGTTTCATGCAGCGACCTCACCGAGATCGGTCGAGTTCCGCGCTGAGATCGGTCAATCTCCGGCTCGAGATCGGTCGTACTCCGCACCGAAATCGGTTCAGTGGCGGGCAGGAATTAGCCGGCGAACATGCTTCTCGACGGCATACGCTCACTGCCACCCATGCTGGAAAGCACACTAAACACCTATCACTCACTCCAGCGCGCTGCGCATATGCCACGCATCTGCAGGATTGAGCAATCGAATTATCTTCCCCCGTTCCGGAACCGCTCCTCCACGCCCGCAAAAGGTGACCCCAAAATCTTGCTCAAGCCGCACTCTCAGATTCTGACGCATGATATCCTGCGGCAAAACACGAGCCCCTCCATTGGCGGGAACTTTTATTTCTGCACAAAGATCCCACCACTTCGTAAAGCATCGCCGCCACCATCTCCTAGATCTTAAACAGCCCCCTCTCCCGTCAACTCTATGGATGATCGCAGATTCAGGAGCAAGAATACTGGCTATCGCCTCCATATCCTCAAGATAGCCATAGTATTTAGACTGAATACATGCCGACCCCGCCAATTCAGAACTGCTCTCATACTCCTCAATAAGGTCATCGATTGCTTTTGTATAGTACATTCTACCAAGTCCATGAAGTATCGGTACGCGCCACCAGAATATTGTAAATAACAAGAATAGAAAGATCCAATAGACGCTCCCGAGGAAGGCTATGGACGCCTCCTTGGCAGTCATATAATTTTCGCGCCAAAAAGCCCAGCAAAGATACCCGAAAGAAATGAGTACAACAGCATCAAACAGCAGAACAAGCCCTAAGCAAAAAGTGCGAAGATAATCTTCACGGACGGCGTTACCCACAAACGCAAAAGTCCAGCGTATAACCTCAATCGCAAGACCTCCCATTACTATCGTTAAGGCAATCATCAGCGCCACCGCCGCTGGCCCCCACTTCGCCCACATCAGGATCCCCCAGGAGCACGCCGTTGGCAATGTGCACGCTAGCCAAAGACGAGTCAGCCACCCGAACCTTTTCCACTTTGATATGGCGACCTTTTCTCGCACACATTGAAGCACCTCGATTCTTCTCCGAGGCAAGCAGGTGATAGATTTCATGAGGCTCGCATATCCACTCAAAGTCTCGTTACCACTTACTCGCATAATCGAAGGAAGTATCGCGATCGCAATAAAGACAACAACCAGAGCAGCTCCAATGATGGAATCGCCACCGACTAGCCCACCGGTGCTCATCTGACCGAGAATGCTAGCCCAATACGAGAAACTAAGGCCTCCAGTAACCATCGCCAGAATAATCATGATAAACGCGGCAGCCGTCTCTCGTCGCGCGTCTTCGAGAACCCTGCCCAACCAGCGACGAAGCTGGATCGGCCCTCCGCCCTCCGGCCGTCCGAACTTTTTCCAGGATATTACACGAGTGCCACATCCACACTCGCTACGATTGCTTGCGCGCTAAGTACAGAGTTCCTGAAATTATGATCGGCTATTTGTTTGATGAAAGCTCCCGCCCCTCCCCAGTTTAGGCCATCTTTACCGTAGGCAACTAGGATGCCAATCATAACGAAGCTGATAAACACAGCCGAGGAGGGAAACAAGGCTATACGAAACATTTTTGCCGGCGATGCGACTACGGGCTTCGCCTCTGAATATGTTCTATATTCACCATGATTCCCATTCTTCCGCATGTCGACTATCTTCAGCTGCTGTTTTTGAGAATCATCTCTTCTATCTACAGACTCACATGATCGCCTCTCGCCACATAAATGCATAGATGCAGCCTGGCAATAGGGGCACGAGCAACGATCGGAATGTGTCATCTCCAGGGAATCATGTGACATATGAACACTATACCGCACGCCCTGGGGTAGTCTAGAGTGCTTGATGTTTCACGGGCGGCGTCAGAGAAAATGCGTTCAAAAGCGAGTTGAGATTGACTCATGGTGGCGCGGAGTTTCAGTAGCGAGTTCAAGGAACGAGTGGTCTTCAAGGCGATCTGGAAGGACTAGCCCACCGCGGCACTCGCGAAGTCCTACGCCTTGCCCCTGACGTGCCACTACCTGAAAATAGCCAGTTCAAGATATGATACCCGGATAGGACCGGAACCATCGAAATCCGTACAGCAAAGAAAAGAATGGCCGTGCGCTACTTCCTTGCAAAGGAGAGGAGACCATCTTTCATCCGGACCAGGATCGCCAGTAAAATTCCGAATGGTCCCACAGCAACTGAATACAGCATCCGCTTCCACTGACAAGACGGGGCATGCTCGGATAAAACCTGGACAGAGTCGTCCACCCTTACCCTGAAGAATAAAATAAGAGAGTCAATCGGATAGTGGTGCCCCAGCTCGGGGTAAGGAAATCCGGGATATTACCTCTTGGATCGAACTGGAATACAGTCGCATACGTCTCCGCTCAGCCCTGAGGCACCAAAACGCCAAAAAGGCTGAACAGGAACACCGCCTCGCAGAACAAGCAGCCTGGAACCAAGCTTTCACCCCTATCCACATAGCATCAAGCGACCCACTGTCCAAAAAATGCTCAACAGACCACTCACTCGAACCTATGTACGCTTACCAGGCTCCACAAGACCGCTCTGCATCAGGAATCAGTAGTGTTTTCCACAGGCCCTTCGAGGTGGCCGACCATGAAAAAGAGCGACACGCATCATGACATGCATGAGCGTCATAGACGATGAAATTCTTGCCTGCGTGCGCGGCTGCTATGGAGCAGTCCGAGTGCGAGACCTCAACCTCACCCGCACCGAAAGGCGACATCTCAAGCGCCTCGTGGAAGCCGGCGAGCTGGCGGCCCACCCGCACGGCGTGGTGAGTCTGCCGCGGACAGACCCTCCCGTGGTCCTGGCCCGCATCCACGGCGGCGTCATCACCTGTCAACAGGCAGCCGAATACTACGGTTACCCGCATCCCGAGCGCGGTCAGCACGTCCACCTCGCCGTTCCGCACCGCGAGGGCTTCGCGCCCATCAGCCGGGAGACACTGCACGTCGAGCGATCGCTGGAGCTGCCGACACCGACCGAATATCCTGTCGCACCTATCGCACTCGCGCTTGCACGCTACCTGCGCTGCAGCCGGAGCACGGCCGCGCCGCTCATGGCTTGCGACGCCGCGCTTCGCCAGGAGCACATCTTGGCAGCCGACGTCAACGCGCTGCTGCGCGGTCCTGGTTCGAAACTCGCCCTCGAGCGTCTTGCGCTCGCCAGCCCTCGAGCCCGCTCCCCGTTGGAGACGCTCGCGCGTCTTCAGCTGCACGAAGCAGGAGTTCCCTTCGAAGACGGCGTGATGATCCCGCATGTGGGGGAGGTCGATATCGTCGCGAACGGATGGCTGGTTCTGGAGCTCGACGGCTACACCTACCACGAGGACGAATTCCAATTCGGGCTTGATCGTCGCCGCGATCGCGAGCTGATCCGTCAGGGCTACCGCGTAGCCCGATTCACCCGTCAGGATGTCAAGGCGAGGCGAATCGCCCTGGAGGTGCCAGAGCTTCTGCACGCCCGGAGCCGCCTCGCAGGGCTCAACATGTCCAAAACCGGGACAAATAGCGCTTTCGTACGCTGAACCGCGATTAGAAACCGCTTCATTCCAACGTTTTGCATCGTAGTACTCGGCGACACTTCATCGTTTGTCCCGATCTAGGACACATCATCTACCCGGACGAGTCCTGATTGAAAGCCGGAAGAATCCGGACCAGCACACCCAGTTTCTGCGGCAACCAACCATTCCCGACCGATCTCGAGACGGAAAGCGAACCGATCTCGAACCGGAAACCCGCGGAGACTCGGCTCGGGATATACAGATATACAACGGTGCCCGGCCGCCTCCGCGATGGGAGACGGCCGGGCACTGTCGGCTTCGGGCTCAGCCGCCGGCCCGGCCCGGACTAGCCGACCGGCTCAAGCCCTCTTCGCCTCGGCGATCCGCTCGCGGAACGTGGCGAGCTGGTCCTTGATGGCCTGGGGGAGCTTGTCGCCGAACTGGGCGAAGTACTCCTCGGTCCCGTCCATCTCGGCAGCCCAGGCCTCGGGATCGATGTCGTACATCTTGGCCCACTCAGCCTCACCCAGGTCGAGGCCCTCGAGGTTGAACTCCTCGAACTTGGGGTAGCGGCCGGTCACGCCGTCCACGGCGTCGGCCTCACCGGCGGCACGACGCACGATCCAGTCCAGCACACGGGAGTTCTCACCGTAACCGGGCCAGATGAACTTGCCATCCTCGTCCTTGCGGAACCAGTTGACCTGGTAGACCTTGGGGAACTTGTCGCCCAGCTCGTCCTGCATCTCCAGCCAGTGGGCCCAGTAGTCGGCCATGTGGTAGCCGCAGAAGGGCAGCATGGCCATGGGGTCGTGGCGCAGCGAACCGACCTTGGCGTCCAGGGCGGCGGCGGTGACCTCGGAGGCCACGGAGGCGCCGATGAACACGCCGTGGGCGTTCTCGTACTGCTCGGCCACGAGCGGCACGTTGGTGGCGCGGCGGCCGCCGAACAGGACGGCGTCGATCGCCACGCCCTCGGGCGCCTCCCAATCGGGGCAGATGATCGGGCACTGCGACGCCGGGGTGGTGAAGCGGCTGTTGGGGTGGGCGGCCTTCTTGCCCTCGGCAGCGTCGGCCGGGGTGTAGTCGTTGCCCTGCCAGTCGATGAGGTGCTCGGGCAGCGGGGCGTCGATGCCCTCCCACCACACGTCGCCGTCGTCGGTCAGGGCGACGTTGGTGAAGATGGTGTTGGACTTCATGGTGTCCATGGCCATCGGGTTGGTGTCGTAGGAGGTGCCGGGGGCGACGCCGAAGAAGCCGGCCTCGGGGTTGATGGCGCGCAGGCGGCCGTCGGGGCCGGGGCGCATCCAGGCGATGTCGTCACCGACGGTCTCGACCTTGTAGCCCGGGATGGTGGGCTGGAGCATGGCGAGGTTGGTCTTGCCGCAGGCCGAGGGGAAGGCGGCGGTGACGTGGTACTGCTTGCCGGTCTTCTCATCGGTCAGGCGCAGGATGAGCATGTGCTCGGCCATCCAGCCGTCGCGGCGGGCCATGGTCGAGGCGATGCGCAGCGCGTAGCACTTCTTGCCCAGCAGGGCGTTGCCGCCGTAGCCGGAGCCGAAGGACCAGATCTCGTTGGTCTCGGGGAAGTGGGTGATGTACTTCTCGTCGTTGCAGGGCCAGGCGGTGTCCTTCTCGCCCTCGGCCAGCGGCGCGCCCACGGAGTGGACGGCCGGTACCCACGGGCGGCCCTCGTTGATCAGGTCCATGGCGGCGGCGCCCATGCGGGTCATGATGCGCATGTTGACCACGACGTAGGGCGAGTCCGTGATCTCAATGCCCAACTGGGAGATCGGACCGCCCAGCGGGCCCATGGAGAAGGGGATGACGTACATCGTGCGGCCCTTGTAGGTGCCGTCGAACTTCTCGTGGAGGATCTTCTTCATCTCCGCCGGGTCGTACCAGTTGTTGGTCGGGCCGGCGTCCTCCTCCTTCTCGGAGCAGATGAAGGTGCGGGACTCGACACGGGCGACGTCGCTGGGCAGCGAACGGGCGAGGAAGGAGTTGGGCCGCTTCTCCGGGTTGAGGCGGGTGAACATGCCCGACTCGACCATCTCGGAGGTCAGGCGGTCCCACTCCTCATCGGAGCCATCGCAGAAGTAGACGTTCTCGGGCTTACCGAGCTCGGCGAGGCGGACGGCGAACTCGATGACGTCCTCGGGGGCGTTGGCCGGTGCGGCCGCGCGCACATCCTTCTCAGACACAGTCATGTAAGTCCCTCTCCTTGGCTTGTGACTCATGCTGTCGCCTCCAATCCTCTCCCAACGGCCCATCCCCGGTCACGCCCCTTAGGTCCCACCGACGTCACATTCGCCACATTCACCACATCCGCTCCGTGTTTCCGGACACATCGGGCTCCTCATGGTTCGGTGTGGCGTCATATGGCGTCACGTGTAGCGTCGCTGGTGTGAAGATCCGACGCCGCACCGCCCAGATCGCCGCCCTGGTCGCGACCGCGTCGCTCGGCCTGTCCGCCTGCACCGCCAACATGGACATGACCATCGACGCCTCCGACACCTACGACGCCACTCTCGTCATGCGCGACACGACCGGTTCGCTGCTGACCGAGGACACCGATTGCCAAGACTACGCGGATCCGTCTCTCGTGGGCGCCTCGGAGGGCGCCGACGTCACATCCACCCGCATCGGCTCGGCCGACGACGAGGAGGGGGTCGGCTGCGAGGTCAAGGTTACGGCCGTCAAGATCCCCGACGCCGATGAGGCCGAGGCCGCCGGCACCGTCCCGCTCGTCTCGCGCGACGGCGACCGCTACATCGTCACTCTCGCCCCCATCGATACCGGCGCCGGGGACCCCGATGGCGCCGCCTCCACATCCGAGCCGATCGGCACCGACGCCCACCTGTCGGTCACCTTCCCGGGCGCGGTCATCGACGCCGGCGGCGGGAGTATCTCGGGGCGCACCGCCACCTGGGACGGCGCCGACAGTCTCGTCAACGGTGTCACCGCGTCGGGCTACGCGACGCCGAACGAGGGATTGAGCTTCATCGACCGCTTCGGGCTGTGGATCGCCGGGCTCGTGGCGGTTGCGGTGCTCGCCGGACTCGCGGTGGGCGCGGCGATCATCCTGCGCCGACGCCGACGCCGAGATCGGTCGTAATCCGCACCGAGATCGGTCGCACTCCGCGTCGAGATCGGTCCACTTCCGCACCGAGATCGGTCCTGGCGCAGGCATTCCGAAGCCCGCGCGAACGGTTTCGGGTGGCTCGTCCATGAACTGCCCATAAACTTCCCCGGCTCACCGGGCTCCTTGCGAGCCCGCCGATCCGTATCGTTTGCGCCATGATGTTGCTGCATATCATCGTCCTCATGGTCGTCCTCTGCGTGATCGCCATCGGAGGCGGCATCGCGTTTGCCTTCATATCGAGATCCCGCAAGAAGGAATCCGGATCAGGCGCTTCGGCGGGCCAATCGGCGCCGAATACCGTTCACCCTGATCAGTAGTTAATCCGGGCAGAAGCCGGTCAGCAGTCGGGCAGCATCGACAGCGGCACAGCCGGCACTGAAGCACTGCCGGCGCCCACCCACGCCCACCCGCAGCGCTGCGGCGACCACCCAGGATCAGCGGCGCCTGACAGGGGGCCTCCGAGGCGGCGAGCCACTGAATCACCGAATCGCCTATCATCTACTCATCTACAGCGATTCCGCCCTCTTGTTCATAGGCTCACCGACATGCGTCCTCCCCTCCTCACCAGTCTGCACCGCCTCGCAGCCGTCACGACCCTCGCCATGGTCGCCATCGGGGCAGTCGGATTCTCACCCGCGGCCCGCGCGAAGACTCCTTCGCAAACCTCTTACACCGTCTCCATCGAGGTCACCAAGAGCAGCATCGTCAATGCGCATGGAACAGCCGAGGCCGACTATATGGATTCGTCATATTGCGACGCCGATCTTATCGCCACTAATTTCGACTCCAGTGTCGACGTGCAGGCCGACCTGGACTCCGCGAACAAGGTATGCACGTTCAGCATCACCAATATGAGCATCACTCAGTTCAACGACTATTTCAATGGCAATATCGAGCACGATAACGGCTCCTTCACTTATACATCAGATCCTTTCGCATACGACAGCGTCGAAGTCTCGGTAACCTTCCCGGGCAAGGTCTCACGGGTCTCCGGCGATGGCACTCGTTCGGGGAATACCGCCACATGGAAGCACGTCGAGAGAGAGACCGGGAGCCTCGAGGCCACGGGCAAGGACTCTCCGGGACTGCCCTGGCTATGGATCACCATCGGCGTCATCGCTGTCATCCTCATCGGAGGCGGCGTCATACTCGCCATTGCACTGACGACCCGGCAGAAGAAGAGGCAAATCGAACCATTCGGCACCGGCACGGTCGGCCCTTACAGCCACCCTCAGATGCACCCCCAAGCGCACACCCAGATGCCCCAGCCCGGCTACGCCCAGCCGCCCCAGCCCGGTTTCCCACAGCCGGGCGTGCAGGGCCCGCCGCAACCCGGCTACGCCCAGCCGGGCGCACCACAACAGCCCGGTCCGGCGAACCAGCCCTGGCCAGGGCAACAGTCCTCCCCTGGTGCCCCTTACTGAACGACTGAACGCTGAGTCGAACAGAGCAGAGAGCTCTGCTATAAGACGGCGGCACAGCCGAGGATTAGGAGGGGCACTTCAGCCCATCCCTAAAAATCGCGACCGGCCATAATGTACGAAGGCATGAAGGTCTCTCATCGCCTCCGCAGGCTCACGACGACCGTGGCCGCAGCCCTCCTCGCCGTCGCTCTTCTCGGCACCGCCGCCCCATCCCCCAGACCCAACGGACCCTCGCCCACTCCCACGAGGCCCACATTCAATCCATCGCCATCTCCATCTCAGGCACCCTCTATTATCGGTTCTTTCAACCAGGGAAAGATCTCCACGTTCATCTCCATCGAGATCGCCGAGGACGGTACTATCGACGCCTCAGTTGAAGCCACGTACCACCTCTCGACCACAGTGCACTGCGATGCCGACACATTCAAGAAGAACTTCACCTCGGATGTCAATATCAGTACGGGCGAGAAAAACACGACTCATACGAGCGGAAAAAAGACACATCGCACAGATACTCAAACCTGTACGGCCACCATCGAAGGAATGACGCCGGAGCAATTCGAGAACGAGTTCCATGGCGGAAGGGTGGAGCACAATGACGGCACCATCACGTACAACTACCCTATCCCAAAATATATTCACAACCTGGACATCTCGGTAACTTTCCCCGGAAAGGCCACACAAGCGTCCGGGAATGGAACGCTTTCCGCACGTACCGCCACATGGGAGCACGTCGAAACGGAGAATGTCGCGCTCAAGGCCAGGGGCGCCGAGAGTGCTGCGGCTCCCACAGGCATCGGCGCCTCTTCATCCCTCCAGACCATCACGCTCGGCGCACTGGCAGTGCTCGCAGTCGCAGGCGCGACATTCTCCTACATGCTCGTCATGGGCAGGAAGAAGGATGCGCCGTCCACCGACACCGCACCGGCGACCATGTACGAGCCGCCGGAACGCATCCAGCCCCACCAGTCAGAAGCGCAGCCGACAGACGACGCTCAGCCCGATAGCCCCTCGGAGCGGACCACTCGCGACTGAACGCGGGCGCTCCCGCGCATGCTCCACCACCCCCTCAACCCCTCGCAGATCGCCCGCAGATACGGCCACACGGAGACGGCAAGCAATCCGGCCATGCTACAAACCTCCTGCCTCCATCCCGTAGACTGCGGAACCATGCATGCCCCCCGCTCTCCCCGCCAGTTCGCTGCAGCAGCAGCTGCAGTCACGGCCTCTCTCGTCTTCGCCTTCTCCGGCGCCACCCCACGTGCCGCCGCCTCGCCCACCGCAGTCGCGCCCTTCTCGATCGGCACCAGCACGTCCGACTCCTCGCTCAGCTCCTCCTTCAGCCTCGAGGCCGAGATCTCCAAGAAGAGCACCGTCGACGCGACGGCCTCGCTCACAAGCTCATCCATCAGCTCGTCAGACTGCGACGCCGATAAAATCCAGAAGAATTTCGATTCCAACGTTAAAGTCCAGGCGAACATGGACTCGAGCAACGACACCTGCACGGTGAAACTAAAGGGGATGACCCTCAAGCAGTTCAAGAATGATTTCAACGGCGGAACGATCGAGCACGATGACGGCGAATTCACGTACACGGGGGACTCATCCTTCGAGTACTACGACAAGGCGGAGGTCTCGATAACCTTCCCGGGCAAGGTGTCGCGGGTCTCCGGCGATGGCACTCGTTCGGGGAATACCGCCACATGGAAGCACGCAGAGGACGAGACCAAGACCATTGAGGCCGTGGGGGCCGACCACAGCACGCCCTATCTCATCATCGGCCTCGCAGTCCTGGTGGTCCTGGCAATCGCAGGCGGACTGTCCTACTACCTCCTCGTTGTGCGCAAGAAGCAGCAGCCGGCCTACGCGGGCGCCCCCATGATGGCCCCGGGCATGGCCCCCGGCTACGCCCAGCCCGGACAGCCCGGGGTGCAGCAGCCCGTCTACACCCAGCCCGTCTACACCCAGCCGGGTCAGGCGGCGCCCAACTACGTCCAGCCCGGACAGGCGGCCCCCGCCCCCGCGCCCGACTACACCCAGCCGGGGCAGCCGCCCTACAACCCCAACGGCCAGTATTGAACTACTGAAACGCCACTGAACCGGGGGTGAGTCGGCGGATCGCCCCGCCCCGGAGCGCGTCATAAACTGCGGGCATGAGATCCCTTGCACGCACGCTCCGCACCGCTCCCGCAGCGATCGCGCTATGCGCGCTCACCCTGACCTGCAGTACACCGACCGCCACAGCCGACATGCTGGATCCGCAACTGAAAGTGAACTACGAGTTCACGATCCATGAGAAGAGCACGGTCGATGTCGTCGAGACCATCACGGCCGCCGGCTTGTCGGGTGAGGACTTCGCTCAGTTCTGCAAGAAGGAGAACTTCCCCACCATTGAGGGGGCGGTCCCGGCCACCGTCGAGCAGATCAATCAGGACGGGGAGTCGGCATGCAGGGTATCGGCGACGGACCTCTCACCCGACGACACCTCGATGGTCGTCTGGTCGCTGAGCCACGACGACGAGGACGGCAGCTTCACCTTCTCGGCGTCGCCGAATGGCGACTTCAAGGACGCCACCATGACGGTGAACTTCCCGGGCAAGGCCACACAGGCGGACTCGGGCGGCAAGACCGACGGGAACAGCGCGACCTGGAGCGCGCTCGGCAGCGACGCGACGGTCACGGCCACGGGCGATGACTCCCCGAGCCAGCCCCTGGCGTGGTTCATCGGCGCCGGCGTCGCCGCCGTGATCGGGATCGGCATCGTGCTCGCCGTCGTACTGAGAGCGCGCAAGAAGAAGCGCTCCGGCCTCACGCCGAAATCGGCCGAGCCGGAGCAGCAGCCGCACTCCTCCCACAATCAGAACTGATCACGCATTCAGCAGCACCGCTCCACTCACGATGGCGGCCCGGAGCCCCGACTTAGGGGCTCCGGGCCGCCATCGCCTCACCGTCGTCTACGGGCGAAGAAGCAGCGATCGTTCAGGCCTCACTCGAAGAGCCGCTGGCCGATCATGCTGTCGGCCTTGCCCACTCCCGCAGGAACCACATACATGCCCGACCCCTGGGTCTGGAGGTACTCCATCAGGGCGTCGTTCTGGGTCATGCGCGACAGGATCGGGAAGAAGTTGGCGGCCGGGTCCCGCACGAAGGCGATGAACATGAGCCCGGTCTGGAAAAGGCCCAGCGTGTTGTAGCCATCGGTGAAGTTGTAGGAGCGCCGCAGCATTCTCCTCCCGGAGTTCTGCTCCGGAGCGACGACGGCGATATGGGCGTCGGTGGGGATGAGCGGCTTGCCGTTATCGCCGGTCGCCTCATAATCCGCGGGGATGAACTCGTCCTTGGGACTCGTGGGGTTCGGATGGCTCAGAGGGGCGCCGTAGCGCTTGTCGCGCCCGAAGGTCTCCTGCTGCTCGCGAAGACGCAGGTTGTCCCATATCTCCGCGGTCATGTGAATGCGCCGAGCCATGAGGTAGGAGCCGCCGGAGAGCCAGTCGCCGCCGTCATCGCCATCCTGGACCCACAGGTGCTCGTTGAGCTCGCTGGCGGGGTCCTCCTCCTTGATGTTGTTGGTCCCGTCCTTGAAGCCGAAGAGATTGCGGGGGGTCTCCTGCTTGATCGACGTCGATGAGGTGCGCCCGTAGCCCGCCTGGCTCCAGCGCACGGTCGTGGTGCCCAGGCCGATCCGGGCCAGGTTGCGCACGGCATGCGCGCAGACCTGGGGGTCGTTGGAGCAGGCCTGCACGATGATGTCGCCGTCGGTCCACTCGTCGCGCAGCTGGTCGCCCCGGTAGCGGGGCATGCCGGTGGCCAGGAGGGCCGGCATCTTGTCCTTGATCCCGAAGCGATCCTCGCCATCGGGGCCGGCGAAGAGGCTCGCGCCGAAACCGAAGGTGATGGTCAGGCCGTTGGGCTTGTAGCCCCAGGTCTCCCCGGTGTCGCGCGGGGCCGCCTGCTCGTTGGCGTTGGGCTCGCCCCCCACCAGCTCCCCCGCACACATCTGCTCCGAGGCCGTCGTCCAGTCCGTCAGCAGGGCCTTGAGCTCGGCGGCCGAGGCGCCCTGGGCCACATCGAAGGCCGCGAGGAAGAGGTTGTCCTGGGCGGGTGTCAAGATGCCGGCCTGATGATCCCCACGGAAAGGGTAGGTCAGGGCGATGGAGTCGGTCTCGGGCTCCTCGGCACCCTCACGACCCAGCGCATAACCACCCGCAAGACCGGCCAGCCCCGCCACGGCGGCGGATATGCCCGCAGTCCCGAAGACGCGCCGGCGCGAAACGGCCCCGCCCCCTTTCCCGGCCTCCGGAGCGGAGGAGCCCGACGACGCCCCCTGCTCCGCAGGCTCCTCCGACGGCATCTCCCGCTCCGCGGGGTCGCGGTCGGTGGTGCCGTCGTCGGGCGAGGTCGGCTTGCTGGTCACGCTGAGCTCCTGACGCTGAAGTGATGGTTAGTGATGACTACTGCACTGGCGGGACGTTAAGGCACAGTGGGGCGGGCGACGTCCTGCGCCGCCCGCCCCACCAGCCCTGCCTCAGGAGGAGGATAGAACCGTGCCGAGGATGTCGCCCAGAGACTTACCCAGAGCATTGACGCTCGTGGAGAAGTTCTTCTGGACCTCGGTGTAATCGCTGTCGGCGGGCGCCTCGCCGGCGTCCTTCTGAACCGTGGCGATGGTCTCGTAGGACTTGTAGGTGGTCACACCGTCGTCGGTCTCGCCGGTGGACTGGTCGGAGATCTGCTTCTCCACATCGGAGAACTGGCGCTCGATCTTGTCCGCCAGGGCCTGGTCCTTCTTGGATACGAGGTCCTTGACGTTGCCGTAGGCCACCCGGGCGCCCTCGACATTGGCCTGGAAGTCGTACAGGTCGGTGTGGGAGAAGGTCTCCTCCTCACCGACGATCTTCGTGCTGGCGACCTCGTTGATCAGGTCGGAGGCGCCGGTGACGACATCCTCGATGCTGAGCTCGAACTTGCCTCCGCCGGCGGCGTCGATCTCGCCGTAGACGAGCTTGTAGAGGTTGTCGGTGTCGCTGTTGAGCTGGTCCGCGGAGGCCTTGCGATCCTCATCGGAGGAGAACTTGAAGGGGGACCCTTCCTCGGAGAAGAGGTCGGCCTCAATGCGGTGCCAGCCGGTCCACGAGGACAGCACCTCGGGATCGGTGACCTCCTTGCCGGCGTCGGCGGCCAGGTCCTGGATGCGCACGTCAATGGCGGCGTCGATGTCGCCGGCCTCCTCAATGCCGAACTTCTCACCGGCACTGGGCTCGATGCGCTCGTAGTGCTGACGGGCCAGGGGGTAGAGCTGCTTGGCCTTCTCAGTGTCCCCGGACACGTAGGCCTGGGTGAACTCCTCGGTGGCGGTCTTGAGCTGACCGGCCTGATCCTTGACGTAGGACGTGTAGTTCGTGACGGCCTGGTCCTCGGCCTCCTTGTCATCGGCGGACAGCTCGACGGACTCGCCCGGGGTGACGGTCAGCTGGGTCGAGCCGACGAGGTCGCCCACCATGTTGGGCTTGCAGGCGGAGTAGTAGGTGCCCTCGGCCATGGCGACCTGAAGGTCGGCGCTGGAGCCGGGACCGATGTTCTCCCGCTCGGAGACGATCTGCAGCTGGTCCTCGGTAAGGACCTCGAACTCGTTGGGGACCGTGCCCTCGTTGGTGATGTTGAAGGTGACCACACCGGAGGGGAAGGAGTTGCTGGACACCTGGCAGCCGTCGTCGGTGATGGTCACGGCGATGGGGGCGCCCGCGGCGGCGGTCCCTGAGCCCCCGGAGGGCGTGTTGGGCGTGCAGCCGGCCAGCGCGAGAGCGCCCACGAGCGGCAGCGCGGTTGCACCGACGAGGAGTCGAGTGGAGCGGGTCATACCTGAGCCTTTCGAGTAGAGGAGGAGGTGACCGGACGGGAAGAGGAGATTCGGTAGAAGATGAAGAGCACAGGGATCAGATAGACCCACCAGGAGATGACCTGGAGGACCGTGGGGTTGGCATTGAGCTGGAACATGGCGGAGAGCAGCACATAGAGCCAATTGATGGCGGGGGCGGTCACCAAGGACGAGAAGTTGTAGGCGTGATTGGCGATGCCGGGGATGACGCCGGCCTCCTGGAGATCGCCGACGCCGTAGGAGACGATGCCGGCCGCCACGACGACGAGGAAGTATCCCGAGATCGTGAAGAAGCGGGACAGGTTGAAGCGCACCGCTCCGGCGTAGATCGCCCAGCCCAGGGCCGCCCCGAGGATGAGGCCGACGACGACGCCCGCCGTGGTGGCGGCCGTGTTCTTCTCGATGGAGGATTTCACGGTGGCCCAGATGAACAGGGCGGTCTCCATGCCCTCGCGGCCGACGGCGACAATCGCGATCCATACCACGCCCCAGCCGGAGTAGCCGACACCGAGGGCGTTGCTCAGGGCGTCACCGATCTCGCCCTTGAGCTCACGAGAGTTGCGCCCCATCCACAGGATCATCCAGGTGACGAGGCCGACGGCCACCAGCGACAGAGTCCCGCCGATGATCTCCTGAGCCTGGAATGTCAGGGTCTGGGGACCCCAGGTCAGAATGGCGCCCAGAGTCAGGGGCAGGAGGGCGGCGAGTCCCACGCCGAGCCACAGCTTGGGAAAGACGTCGCGGCGCTCGGCCTTGACGAGGTAGGCGGCGATGATGCCGACGACGAGCGCGGCCTCGAGACTCTCTCGCAGTGCGATGAGGAGATTGGCCAGGAACATGGACTCGCTTCCACCAGTGATGAAGAGCCAGCAAATCGCGGGCTAGGCGAGTCTAACCTGTATATAAATCGACGCACAAGAACCCGTCATAATCCATCCGAAGCACTTAAGAACGCCCGGAAACGTTGAAAATCCGCCGCATGACGGTAGCCGTGAAAGCGTGCTCCGTGGCCCCTTGGCAGGCCGACGCACATGACATACGCCATGACACGAATCATGATGCCGAAAGCTCAGCGGCGCGCCGGCCGAACCCGCCGAGCTCGGTAGAGCCAGTCCAGTCGGCCCAGCCGGCAGAGTCAGCCCAGCAGCGGGTGGCGCACGATGGTGGCCTCGCGCCCCGGCCCCACGCCGATGGCGGACACCCGCGTGCGGGCGAGCTCCTCGATGCGCGTCACATAGTCCTGGGCGGCCTGCGGGAGATCGGAGAAGGCGCGCACGCCGGTGATGTCCTCGCTCCAGCCGGGCAGTTCCTCGTAGATCGGCTCGGCATGGTGGAAGTCCGTCTGGGTCAGCGGCATCTCGTCGGTGCGCACGCCATCGACGTCGTAGGCCACGCACACCGGGATGGTCTCGTGGCCGGTCAGCACGTCGAGCTTGGTCATCACCAGGTCGGTGAGCCCGTTGACGCGGGCGGCGTAGCGGGTGACGACGGCGTCGTGCCAGCCGCAACGGCGCGGCCGCCCGGTGGTGACGCCGTACTCGCCGCCCTCGGAGCGCAGGCGCTCACCCATGGCGTCGTCCAGCTCGGTGGGGAAGGGGCCCTCCCCCACGCGAGTCGTGTACGCCTTGACGACGCCGATGACGGAGTCGATGCGGGTCGGGCCCACGCCCGTGCCGGTGCAGGCGCCGCCGGCGGTGGGGTTGGAGGAGGTGACGAAGGGGTAGGTTCCGTGGTCGATGTCGAGCATCGTCGCCTGACCGGCCTCGAACAGGACGGTCCTGCCGGCGTCCAGCGCGTCGTTGAGGACCAGGGAGCAGTCGACGACCATGGGGCGCACGCGATCGGCGTAGGAGAGCAGCTCGTCGGCGACCTCATCGGGGTCGATGGCCGGCCGGTTGAAGACCTTGAGGAAGAGGCCGTTCTTCTGGTCGAGCGCGGAATGGACCTTCTGACGCAGGATCGACTCGTCGAAGAGGTCCTGGATGCGCAGACCCACGCGGTTCATCTTGTCCGCATAGGTGGGTCCGATGCCGCGGCCGGTGGTGCCGAGCTGACGGGCGCCGAGGAAGCGCTCGGTGGTGCGGTCCAGCACCCGGTTGTAGGAGGGGATGAGGTGCGCGCTAGCGGAGATGCGCAAGGACGAGGCGTCCCGGCCGCGCGCCTCGATCTCGGCGATCTCACTGAAGAGCACCTCCAGGTCCACGACCACGCCATTGCCGATCATGGGCGTGACGCCGGGGGTGAGCACGCCCGCGGGCAGGAGGTGGAAGGCGAACGCCTCGCCATCGATGACGACGGTATGTCCGGCATTGTTGCCGCCATTGAACTTGACGACGTAGTCGACGTCCTGGCCGAGCTGGTCGGTCGCCTTGCCCTTCCCCTCGTCCCCCCACTGGGTCCCGACAACGACGACGGCTGGCATGGGCTTCTCCCCTGTTGTGATGACGACGCGGGAGGCATCCGCGCCGCATATCAGTCTACCGAAGAGCAGGAGGCTCGTGGGCGGGTTGCGAGCGGGCCCGAGCCGCAAGCCCTCGACTCCCGACGTGACGACCGGTGCGACCTGCAATCACTCCGACAGCAAGGCGGGCTTGTCACCGGACTCGTGTATGGACACGCCGGAGCCGCCGCTTGGACCCCGTCGCACATACGAGGTTCTCGGGCCTCAGCGCCGCCGGGCCATGCCGGCGCGCGCCTCGAAGATCTCGCGCTCGCGCTGAGCGTCGGCCTGCCTCAGGCGAACGTAGTGCCCGCCGACGACGACCCCGTGGGCCAAGCCCCAGCGCCAGATCTCCTCGCACTGTGCCGCGGCCACCGCCTCACGCCGCTCGAGGTCCGGGTGCAGGCCGCCGGTGCCCGACAGCGGGCACGTATAGCAGTCGTAGGAGACCATGACCACCTGGCCGCCGGCCACGTACAGGTCGGAGCGGGACTGCGGCCATTCGAGACGCTTCCCGCCGGCGCGGATCCCCTCGCGGTCGACGACCGTTGCGCGCAGGTACGGGCTCAGCCTTCTCGCGGCCCAGCCCAGAGTCACCAGCGCCCCCAGTAGGAGGAGCACCGCGTGGAATGCACTCGGGGTCTCAGGGCCGGGGGCGACCAGGAACGTGACCCCGAGCATGATGAGGAACGCACCCAGGCAGACGAGGAACAGCCCTCTGTCGCACAGGTACTCCCAGATCCGGCGCCAGGCGGGCGCACGGTAGGCCAGTGGACGACTCGCTGCACCGGCACTGCCCGCAGACGCAGCCGCCTGCGCCTCCACCAGTCTCGGGTCCACTGCGACGGCTCGCGGGTCCGAGACGATCCATCCCTGCCGCTGTGCATACTCCCATATGTCCTTCAGGGCCATGCGCGCCTGGTCCGAGACGTCGCGGTTGAACCGCCCTATCCCGGTGAAGACGCATCCCGGCAGCCTGACGAGCTCACCCGGCATGCCGTCAACCAGCGCCAGCCGGTACCACTCAATCCGGTTCCCACCGACCCGGCCGTTGAGCATGTGCGCGGAGAGCGTCAAGCCCGACGGCGTCGCCGGCCACGGCCGGCGCTCGGTCCACAGCAGGCGGCGCATCTCAATGCCGCGCGCGCTGAGCACCGTCCGGCGTCGGAGCATATTGATCGCCAGCAGCGCCATGGGAGCCGCGAGGTAGATGGCGACCATCCAGAACGAGTCCCGGCTGTCCTGGTTGAAGGGACCGGAGAAGGCGCGCAGGCCCATAACACCCAGGAGGAGCAGGGCAAGGACGAGGAGCACCAGGGCCGCGATCCTGGAGCCGGTCGAACGATGCAGCTCCAGCCGGGGCCCGTCGGCCCCGCCCGTCCTCAGAGTCGTTCTCACACCCCACCCCCATGTGACAAGTGTCGAGATAGACATTTTCGGACGAGATCGACGGTATCACCGTCTACCTCGTCCGAAAATGTCTATCTCGATGCGGCCGGCCTCAGCGCTTGGCGGAGCCGACGGAGCCGAGACGCTCGCAAGCCTCGACGACGCGGGCGGCCATGCCGTTCTCGGCAGCCTTGCCCCAGGCGCGCGGGTCGTAGGCCTTCTTGTTGCCGACCTCGCCGTCGATCTTGAGGACGCCGTCGTACTGCTTGAGCATGTGGTCGGCGACCGGACGCGTGAAGGCGTACTGGGTGTCGGTGTCCACGTTCATCTTGATGACGCCGTTGCGCACGGCCGTGGCGATCTCCTCGGCGGTGGAGCCGGATCCGCCGTGCATGACCAGGTCGAACGGGGAGGACTTGTCCCCCACCTTGGTGGCCAGGCGGTCGCCGAGGCGCTTGGCGACCTCGTCCTGGATCTCGCCGAGGAGCTCGGGGCGGAGCTTGACGTGGCCGGGCTTGTAGGCGCCGTGCACGTTGCCGAAGGTCAGCGCCGTGGTGTAGCGGCCGTTCTCACCCAGGCCGAGGGCCTCGACGGCGGCCCAGGCGTCGTCGGCCGTGGTGTAGAGGTTGGCGTTCTCCTCACCCTTGATGCCGTCCTCCTCACCACCGACGGCGCCGATCTCGATCTCGAGAATGGTGTTGGCCTTCTTGCTCATCGCCAGCAGCTCGACGGCGATCTCAATGTTGTCCTTGAGCGTCTCGGCGGAACCGTCCCACATGTGGGACTGGAAGGCGGTGGGCTCGCCACGCCTGGCCTGCTCGATCTCAATCTCAAGGAGTGGCTTGAGCCAGGTGTCGACAAGCTTGCGCGGGCAGTGGTCGGTGTGAAGGGCGACGACGCCCGGGTAGAGGTCGGCCACCGAGTAGGCGTAGGCGGACAGGGCGAGTGAGCCCTTGACGCGATCGGCGCGGGACGAGCCGGACCAGTACGCGGCACCACCGTTGGAGACCTGGACGATGCCGTCGGACTCGGCATCGGCGAAGCCCTTGAGAGCGGCGGAGAGAGTCTGCGACGAGGTGACGTTGATCGCGGGGATGGCGTACTTGCCGGCCTTCGCGCGATCGAGCATGTCGGCGTAGGACTCCGGGGTTGCAATAGCCACTGAGTGCCTCCTGATAGTCAGTGAATGGGCAGTGGTGTGAGACTGATTGTTCCACGGATCGGAGAGACCGTGTACCGGATCATGGTCCCGTTTCGGCTGAGTTCCCGAGTTCCCGAGTTTCAGCCATCTGCTCAGTCGCCCACTGCTCGACCCGTCGCGCGCTCTCGGCCTCGGACAGGTCCTCCACACGGGACATGATGGTCCAGCGCACCCCGAAAGGATCGCGCACCGAGGCGTAACGGTCGCCGGAGACGAAGGTGGCCGGGGCCTCGCGCACCGTCGCCCCGGCCGCGACGGCACGGCTGAAGACGCCATCGACGTCGGCGCAGTACAGGCCGAGGGAGTAGCAGGCGCCCTCACCGCCGGGGGCGGGCACCGTGCCGAAGGCGGGGCTGGGCTCGCCGAGTTGGAACTTGCCGTTGCCCAGGTCCAGTTCGGCGTGCACCACGGCGCCGTCGATGCGGGTGGCGTCCACCAGGCGGGCGCCGAAGACCTCCGTGTAGAAGTCGATGGCCTCTCCCGCCCGTTCGATGACCAGGAAGGGGGTCAGGCTCGTCGAGCCGTGGGGGATGCCGTCAGTGGTGTGCCGGCCGGAGACGCCGAGTGCGGAGCCATCCACATCCTGAGCGCGTTGCGAAGCGTTGTCATCCATGGATCGACCGTAGGCTGGGGCGGGCGCGTCGGACTTGAAGATTCGCGACAGGTTCAGGCGCCCGAATCGCACAGCAGTAGTGAGCAGTGCAGGAGTAACAGGAGCACCGGGGAGCGCATGATCGGCAGCACGGTCGAGCTGGAGGACGGGCGCGGCATCCTCTACCCGCGCCGGCTGCCGACCTTCCACCGCGAACCCGCGCCGACGGGTCTGGAGGACCTCATCCGCTGGCTGTGGATCCCGCGCTGGAGCCTGCCCGAGGGCATTGTCTCCCGGCAGGAGATCCTGCCCTTCCCTGCCTCGAACCTCGTCGTCGAACCCGACGGCGTCATCCTGGCGGGTCCGGCCACCCGGGTCTCTCACCGCGACTTGAGCGGGACCGGCTGGGCCGTCGGCGCCCTGCTGCGGCCCGCCGCGCTGGCCCACCTGCACTCCGATCCGCGCCTCATCCAGGACGATCAGCTGGTTCTGGACGAGCCCGATCTGCATCTCGCCGTCGCCAATGCCATGAGCCGCGCCGAGGAGAGGGCCGGCCGCCGGTGCGCAGCCCGGGAGTTGGGGCAGTGGGCGGCCGCGCGCCTCCCGGCTCCCAGTCAGGACGGGGCCCTGGCCAATGCCATGGAGGACCTGATCGCCTCCGACCGCACGATCGTCAGGGTCCCGCAGGTGGCCGAGCGCCTGGGGATCTCGGTGCGCGGCGTCCAGCGTCTCGCCCAGCGCTTCATCGGACTGGCCCCGCTGGCCGTCATCCGCCGGTACCGGCTGCAGGAGGCCGCCAGGCGTCTGCGCGAGGAGCCCGACCTGACCGTCGCCCACGTGGCGGCCGACCTGGGGTACTCCGATCACGCCCATTTGAGCGCCGACTTCCGGCGCGTGCTGGGGTTCGCGCCGAGCTCCTACCGGCACAGTCTCGGCGCGCATGACCGGCCCTGATCACTCCATCACTTCCGATTGATGACGCCTCGATGTCTCGTGGGCGGTCGCCGACCGGGACCGCGCAGCCCGGTTCTGCGCTTCAGCTTCAGCCTCAGCCTCAATCCGGAGCCGGGCCGCCGTGCTGGAGTATCCATGCGTGCATGGCGACAGCGGCGGCGGCAGCCACATTGATGGAGCGCGTGGAGCCGTACTGGCCGATGCGCAGCAGACGGGAGCACCCCGCGAGCAGCGCCGGTCCGATCCCCTCCCCCTCGCTTCCGAAGACCATGAGGCAGCGCTCGGGCAGGGGCTCGCCCTCCAACGGCCGCGAACCGGGGCCGTTGTCGATGGCGATGGCCTCGTAGCCCGCCCCGGAGGCCCAGGCGAGCAGCTCGTCGGGCTCGGGGTGATGGCGCACATCGAGGTAGCGGTTGGTGACCATGGCGCCGCGCTTGTTCCAGCGGCGTCGGCCGATGATATGGACGCCGGCGACGTTGAAGGCGTTGGCGGTGCGCACGATCGAGCCGATATTGAGGTCCTGGCTGACGTTCTCGATGGCCACGTGCAGCGGGTGCGCGCGGGAGGCGAGATCGGCGCGGATCGCCTCGACGCTCCAGTAGCGGTAGCGATCGACGACATTGCGCCGGTCTCCTTCCGCCAGGAGCTCGGGGGCGTAACGGGGATCGATCGGCCACGCCTCGGGGCCGCCGGGCCAGGGACCCACGCCGGTCTCGCGCCGGTCGGCCGGGGCATCACGATCCAGCGGGCTGAGCCGGACTCGGCTCTCAGTCCGGTGCTCCCCCTCGGGAAGATCGGCGGCGTCCCCCGGATCGTCGGCACTCGCCGGTTGCTGCGCGCGAGCGAACCGGCTGCTGTCGTGAGTCATGGCCTCATTCTCGCGATTCTCGCGTGTGACGGGGAGTGGAGACGGCCATGTCGGAAGTTCAGAAACAGCGCGGCTTCAGCATGTGGTCAGCAACGTCTCACACATGCCGAGTGCGACCGATCTCGACGCGGAAGCGGACCGATCTCGACGCGGAGTACGACCGATCTCGGCAAGAGGGGCGGCGGCCCGGCTCCGGCTCGACCCGAGCTCAGGCCAGCCCCAGGTCGGCCAGTCCCAGCGCGGCGTGGTAGGGCAGGCCCGCTGCCTCAATGCGCTCGCGCGCGCCGGTATCGCGATCGACGACGACGGCCACGGCCAGCACGTTCGCGCCGGCCTCGCGCAGCGCCTCGACCGCCTCCAGCGGAGAGCCGCCGGTGGTCGAGGTGTCCTCCAGGACGACCACGCGGCGACCGACGACCTCCGGCCCCTCGATGCGGCGCCTCATACCGTGATCCTTAACGGCCTTGCGCACGACGAAGGCGTCGAGCCCCAGGCCGCGCGACGCGGCGGCGTGGAGCATGGCGGTGGCCACCGGATCCGCCCCCATGGTCAAACCCCCGACGGCGTCGACGTCATCCGTGCTCAGACCGGCCTCCTCGAGCATGTCGAGCATGACATGGCCGATGAGAGGAGCGGCGCTGCGGTGCAGGGTCGCTCGGCGCATATCGACGTAGAAATCGGATTCGACGCCGGAGGCCAGGGTGACCCTGCCGCGCACGACGGCGAGGTCGGCGACGAGTTGGGCGAGGCGGGCGCGCGGGGAGTCGTTCGTTGTCACGCCACCAGGCTAGATGATTGCATCCCGGAGCGGGTGGGACTACGAGGCTCCGCGGGCGCTTCGGATCGATCTCGGCGCCGAACCGGACCGATGTCGATGCGGGGGCTCAGCCGGCCTTGACCTCCTCGATCGCCCGGGCCATCTGGTCGGAGGACAGCAGGCCGACCTGCACCTGGTGGACGACGCCGTCGGCGTCGATGAAGACGTGCGAAGGCACGCCCATGACTCCGTACGAGGCGGAGATCGCCTGGCTCTCATCGGCCACCTGGGTGAAGTCGTTGCCGACGCGATCGGCGTAGGAGCGCACGGTGGAGACGCTCTCCCCGGTGTAGACGACGACGAGCTGGATGTCGTCTCCGTAGGCGGCGACGGCGTCCTTGACGTCGGGCATCTCGGTGCGGCAGCCCGTGCACCAGGTGGCGACGAACATGAGCCACACTGGCTTTCCCCGCATCTGGGCCAGCGATACGGGCCCGCCCTTGATGTCGGCTCCCTCGAAGGCGGGGGCCGCGTCCCCCGCCACCGGCGCACTCTGGACCCCCTCGATGTCCACCTGGGTGACGACGGCCGTCTCGGCGCGGGGCTCCTCGGTCGCGGACGGCCTGACCACCCACCAGGCCGTGATGGCGATGGCGAAGGACGTCACCAGGACGACGGCGATCTGGCCGAAGCCGGAGCGGCGCAGGCGGGCCCGCCAGGCGGGCTCGTCGACAGGCCCGGCCTCGTCGGGCTCAGCAGACTCGCCAACCTTGTCGACCTTATCGGGCTCAGCAGACTCGCCAACCTTGTCGACCTTATCGGGCTCAGCAGACTCGC
>ERZ773038.152-NODE-152-length-47115-cov-4.648895_pt1 | contig 47115 bp, 46 predicted proteins | sample MGYA00511665_ERZ773038 | MGnify/ENA primary metagenome ERZ773038 (study PRJEB29015, sample SAMEA2737966) | human oral metagenome | biome: human oral; feature: human-associated habitat; material: dental | place: China | collected 2028 ... | reverse complement strand
ATCCCACGACAACTTTTAATGCTAATTCTTGATGCATGAGCCACTCCCCTCCTCTTTTCATACTTAAGGTTCTATTATAACAAGTCTTGTTTTTTTCAACAAGGAAAACTTTTGTACTTGACGATTCGATTATAACTTTATATAATATATTAAGTATCAAAATTATATATACGAAGGAAGTAAACGATATGACACGCTTCAGCAGTGACAAACTCCCCACTTGTCCATTTGTCGTCACCCAAAAGGTATTATCAGGTAAATGGGCTATTCTCATCCTCCACGCCCTCGAGCAAGGTCCTAAACGCTTTAACGCCCTCCACCGTGAGCTATCCGGGATCACCCAGGCTACCCTGACCAAGCAATTGCGTCAGTTAGAAGAAGATGGCATCATCCTCCGCAAGGCCTATCCTCAGATTCCACCTAAGGTGGAATACCAATTAACCGAGATTGGTACTGAGTTCCGTTTAGTCCTAGAGCAACTAGGCACTTGGGGTGGCAAATATATTCAGTTCCTAAAGAACCAAGACTAAGAAAAAGCGTGTTGACTCCCCTAAGTCAACACGCTTTTTTGTCATCATGATAGAACGCATCAAAATAGAAAAGTTTTCGGTATGCCCCTATACTTCCTATTTGACTGACGATATCCAACTGAACCATGGTCGGCCTTCCCCTAAAGGTCGACCACTTTATCAGCGCATCCATCATTCGAATAGTAACCAATAATAATGAGGTTATGCTAGCCCTGTGCTAGCCATGAAGTATCTTGACTGGGCTGACCGAGATCCCTCAATCTCATGGTCAGTGTCAAGTTACAGGATGAGGTATCTACAGCCTCTTCAAAAGGCAACCTCAGATAATGTGATCAACGGTGGTATCAAGCCATCATCCCTATTAAGCAGAGAAACCACTCATCAAATAACCAAGCTGTAGCCATCGCTTGTCCTTGATCTCTTGCCAACTCACGTACCCCATTGCTAGGAGCAACGCGCCGTTACTCCCTGACAGGATAGGTTCTTTCAGCCGAATCCACACTCAGGTGAAAAAAAGAACCATAAGTGGCATAAGATTTAGGTATCTAACCCACAAGCGATTGATGTGATTGAAACCAGCCGTCGTCACAATCATCCTAAATTCGAAACGACACACAGCAAAAGAACTACTTCCCCTCTATTTATAAAAGCAGTATCTTAGATTACTTAGTTATCTCGAATTCGAAGTAATTATATCACGCCAATGATGCCCGGTCAATATATTGATTTTCAAAATATTTTCTTAAATAAGTGGGTATTCACGCAATCAAACATTCGGAATTATATGAACTTTCCCTGATTTTTTTTGAATTACATTCTTGTTTTCTAACCCTGTCCATTATTGAAACGTTTTCGATAAACTTTCATTCGCTTTTTAGCCTTAAATTTGAGTGTAAATCCCCATATTTTTTTCTAAACATCAAACATCTATAGCTAAAAACTATAGATAATCCTATGAAATCGGTATAGCTAGATGATTGACCCTTCCCTGCTCTAGCCCTTACAATAAGAGAAAAGCTCCTTGCATGATAGGAGTCATCACGTAAGGAGGTTGCCCCTTTGCCAATTCGTATTGCTGATGGCCTACCCGCCAAACAAGAATTACTTCGTGAGGGTATCCAGGTCATGGAAGAGCAGACAGCGCAGCGTCAGGATATTCGCCCGCTTAAAATCTTGCTCCTTAATCTCATGCCCAAAAAAGAAGAAACCGAACTTCAGTTTCTACGCCTTTTAGGGAGCCAACCTCTACAAATTGAAGTCGACTTCCTCCAGATGTCGAGTCGCAAGTCTAGTCACACCAACGCCTCACACTTGGAGAAATTCTACTATCAATTTAACCAGATTCAAGACCGCTATTATGACGGACTCATCGTAACTGGCGCCCCAGTAGAGCATCTTGACTTCGAAGACGTCACCTACTGGCAAGAACTCCAACGCATCTTCGACTGGTCTATAAGCCATGTCTTTTCTTGCCTCCATATCTGTTGGGGGGCACAAGCAAGGCTCTATACCGACTATGGCATCACTAAACACAGCCTACCTATTAAGCTTTTTGGTATTTTTAGCCATGACTTGACCCAACGTCACCATCCCCTAACACGAGGAATGGACGACTCTTTCTTGGCGCCGCAATCACGTCACACGGGTATTGACGAAGCGAAACTGGCGCAGCACCCAGAGTTGGATGTACTGGCCACTGCGCCTGAGACAGGCACCCTATTGGCAGCCTCCAAGGATAATCGTCAGATTTTTGTTACGGGTCATATGGAATACGACGCCCTAACCTTAGATCAGGAATACCGGCGAGATTTAGGTTCTAACCCTCAAGTCTGCCTACCTCTCAACTACTATCCGCAAGATCAAGCGGATTTACCACCCCAACATCGTTGGCGATCTAGCGCCTATCTCTTCTTCCATAACTGGCTGAACTTGGTTTATCAACAGACGCCTTATGATTTAACCACGCTTGACGACCAGTCAGCAAAATAAATCGCCAAACAAAGCAAGAGCCCTCCCCTAAGTGGGAGGGCTGCTTTTTGCGCTTATTTTAGGACCGTACCGTCTGCTAAGGTGATGGTCTGTCCATTGAAATTGATCGTACCTTTGTTGCTTAAGCTAGTTAGAGTGACATCCCCGGTTAAGTTCCAAGTTGCCCCTTCTTCTACTGTGACCACTGCGTTATCCGCAACTGACCTACCACCATCTGCGTTATCGACGATTTTGATGGTGCCGGTAAAGTTAGTGCCTTTGCCCAAGGTCAGATTCAAGGTAGAGATGGTATCGACCTCAATGGCGCCTTCCAAGGTTTGATTTTGGGTTGTCATGGTGACGTTAGCGCCATTGGCCCCAGCAGTCCCCCAACCATGGCTGGCATCATTCCCTAAGACAGCTAAGAGTCTACCTTCTGTATCCAGGTTTTTAATCGTCACGTTGGTTAAGTTAATGTCAGCATGCGTGTTGGTGACATAGATTAAATCGCCATTGTTGCTAATCAAGTTGCCATCCGTCATGGTGAAGGCGGCCTTACCGACTTCAGCATCCCCAGACATAGACTGGTAAATCATGACATTGTGGACATTGGTATCAGAGCTGCTACCTTTGGTATCACTCATATTGCCTTCAACGGTCGCATTCTCTAAGGTAATAGAGTTTTGACCTTCGATTACGAGGGCTTCAGAGTTCTGAGCGGTGAAGGTCCCATTTTTTGCTGTAATATTGGCCGTTGAGTAAATGGCTGGAGAGTTGTAACCTTTAGAAGTATAGGTCCCGCCATCAACCACTACTCTACCGCCACCCCGGTCTGACCGGACAGCTGCTGCTGAGTTCCCGGCTGTCTCAACGGTCAGGTTAGTCGCATTCATAGTCGCGCCCCCTGTCGTCTGAATCCCACCAGAGTTGTCAGCCGTAGTTGTAATTTTCGTATCCGCTACATTCACCGTCGTGCCTTGGCCATAGGAGAAAATCCCATTCCCGTTTTGAGCGCTGGTATTAACGGCCGCATCTTTGATGGTCACGGTGGCACCGTCTGTTGCTAGTAAGCCAGCATTCATCCCGTAGAAGTCACCGTCTTCTGTGTTAGAGGTCGCTCCTGCTGTCTTATCCACTTTGATGCCGGTTAAGGTCACTTTGGCATTGGTTACTCTGAGGGCATTCTCATCATCACCAGTAGAGCTATACTGTGTATCGGTTACAGTGCCATCCTCGGTAATCTCAGTAGCAGTCGTCCCTTGATTAACGGTACCAGATCCACCAAATCCTCCGCCTCCACCTGGAGGTGCTTGAGGTGGTGCTGCCTGTACTTGAACAAGTGGGCTATTAAGCGTAAGCGTCATGAGACTAGCTTGCGCTAAGATAAAAGCAGAACTAGTAAGTGCGGCAATTTTATGTAGTTTTTTCATCTTAATCATCCTTTCGTCAACTCTTTTGTTTTAGTTGATAGCTTAAGTATAGGATGCTTACTTAAAATCTACTTAAAGCCATAAAAACTTTTTTGTCTTATTCAAATCCAAGAAAAAATGCCGACTAAGTCGGCATTTTCGAGTCAAATTTATTTGCTGCTAACAAGCTTGAGCCGCGCGCGCTACAATGGCTTTAAGCTCTGGCCACTGAGCTTCCATCTGGGCCACTAAGGTCAACTGAGTGGCGGTCCGATCCAAATTCTGGCCTGGACGGCTAGTGCCATAATAGACGTCGCCATTGAGGTAGTCGGTAAGGAAACGAATCCCCTGCTCCAAGGTAATGACCCGTGCACCCCATGGCAGCAATTCGATTTCTAAGGTGGTTAGGCGGTCCCCCATCCCCTTCAAAAAGCCTCGCGTATAGACTTCAAATAAATGGGCATCAAATTGGACCTTGCTCAAATCCGCCTCGTCTTCCGCATTATGGTTGGCCCCAAAGCGAATGGCATCCCCATAATCGAAGAGCACTAGACCTGGCATAATGGTATCCAAGTCCACGATACAGAGTGCCTGGCCAGTAGCAGCATCCATGAGAATATTATTGAGCTTGGTATCATTGTGGGTCACGCGCAGAGGCAATTGGCCGGCATCTAACAAGTCATAGAGCAGGTAGCAGTCAGATTTGCGGGCTCGTACAAAATCAACCCATTCCTGAACCTCTGCCACGCGTCCCACACGGTCTTGGGCAACAGCTTCTTCAAACTGAGCATAGCGATGACGGGTGTCATGGAATTTGGGAATGACTTCAGTCAGTTGGCTAGCATCAAAATCATCTAAATCAGCGGCAAAAGCCCCAAAGGCTTGGCCAGCCCGATAGAACTCGTCCTCATTGGTGACTTGTTCAATGCTGAAACTGTCCTTAATAAACTCATAGATACGCCAATAGGTCCCATCTTCCAAGCGCGTATAAGGCAAGCCCTCGCGATTAAGCACAACCGTCAAGGTTTCTCGCTCGGGGTCGCCACCACGGCGGCTGATAATGCCCTTCATGTAATCTGTCACGGCCAAGATATTCTGCATAAGGCCGGGAACATCTGGAAAGATAGACTGGTTGATTTCTTGGAGGACATACTCCCCTTGCCAGCCTTGATCATCCCCTTGTTGGATGCGGTAGGTTTTATTAATTAGTCCGTTACCTAAGGGTTCTAAGGCAAGCAAGTTCCCTGGTAAATCATAAGCTTGATAGGCCAAATAGGCCGGCGAATCGGTCGCTAGAACGGTTGACATATGCTTCACTCCTTTTGCTACTATCCTAAAGTTCTGGCCACAAGGGGCTTGGGTAAACACCTGACTGAGTCAGGCTTTCAATGGCTTCTACCACTAAAGGTTTGTCTTCTTGATAGGTGACCCCAAACCACTGGGATTGGGTTTCTAGAATCTTGACTCTGGCTTGGTCAGACTTAATTTGTTTGCGAACTACACTTGGCAAATAGTACTCGCATTTGTCTGGCTTAGTTCGTAGACCCTTCTCCAAAAACTCTGGCAGATAACCTTCAATCACTTGGATGAACCCTTGGGGAAAGCCCCAGAGATTCATGGACACGATGGTTTCAGGATCTACATCCACCCAGTTTAGGCCGTCTTGCGTATAGTGAATCCCTTCTGGATAGGCTTCAATCTGAGTCTGCTCTTCGATTTCAACTAAGTAGCCTGACTCATTAATTTGGCAAAGGCCACGTGAAACCGCCCCGTTAGCCGAGATCGTTTTCTTGAGAGGATAGCCCACCATACTATAACGCGGATTACGATAGGTCTGCATCTTGACCAAATAATCATAGACCGACTGGAAGGCATGACGGCCATAGAAATCATCGGCATTAATAACCGCAAAAGGCGCGTCAATCAGGTCTCGCGCACACCAAACTGCATGGGCAGTTCCCCAGGGCTTGGTTCGGCTAGTTGGCACGGCAAAACCCGCCGGTAAATCTTCTAATCTTTGATAGGCATATTCTACCGTTAGATATTGTGCTACACGGTCGCCAACTTGGGCCTTAAAACGCTCAGCCATATCGGGTTTAATGATAAAAATAACCTTCTTAAAGCCTGCTTCCTTGGCATCATAGAGCGAATAATCCAGCATAACCTCCCCTCGTGGTCCGACTGAATCAAGCTGTTTGAGGCCACCATAACGACTGCCCATTCCGGCTGCCATGATGACTAGAATTGGTTCTTTCATCTATAAGACTCCCCTAGTGCCTCTTAAGGAGGCAAATATAATAATCGATTGGCTATCCCCATTTGGATAGGCGTCAGCTTTATTTTAGCATATTTTGAGATTTTTGTAAGCTATTTCATTTTGCTTAAGCTTTTTTTCTCAGCCCAATTTCCCCACTGAGCTTGCTGCCCTATAAAGCATTGCTAGCGCAGCTCAAACCTCGCAAAGCTAGACACCGTATGCTATAATAGTCACGAGATATGACAGGAGGAATCAGCATGTTATCCATTATTGTGCCCTGCTACAACGAAGCAGACGCCATTCCACATTTTTTTGCTGCTACTGAGGCAGTAGTGCAGGACCTAGACTTTCCTGCCGAATATATTTTTGTTAACGACGGCTCCAAGGACTCGACCTTAGAAGTTTTACGCAACTTACATCAAGCCCACCCCGATCGGGTTCGCTATTTATCCTTTTCCCGTAACTTCGGTAAAGAAGCAGCCATTTACGCTGGACTCAAGTCCAGTCGGGGCGACTACATCACCTTAATGGATGCCGATCTACAAGATCCGCCAGAGTTACTGCCACAAATGTTCGATCTCATTCAAAGCAAGAGCGTTGACTGTGTCGGCACCCGACGAACCAACCGCAAAGGAGAGCCGCCTATTCGTAGTTTCTTCGCTCGCCTTTTCTACAAATTGATTAATCGTATCAGCCAGACCGAAATCGTAGACGGGGCTCGTGATTATCGCCTAATGACTCGCCAAATGGTGGATGCCATCCTGGAATTATCCGAGTACAACCGTTTCTCTAAGGGACTGTTCAGTTGGGTGGGCTTTGATACGGTCTACCTAGAATTCGAGAACCGTGACCGCGTAGCGGGCCAAACCAGTTGGAACTTCTTCCAGCTACTTCGCTACTCCATCGACGGCATCATCAACTTCTCTGAAGTTCCTCTGACCTTAGCCTCTATTATGGGGACCATCACCTGCCTAATTTCAGCCTTCTTCTTGGTTGTGATTATTGTCCGGGCCATGCTCTATGGTGACCGGGTGGCTGGTTGGCCGTCAATTGTCTCCATCATCCTCTTCTTCTCAGGTATCCAGCTCCTGTCTTTAGGGATTATTGGTAACTACATTGGAAAAATCTTTATGGAAACCAAACGACGTCCTATCTATATTATTAAGGAAACTGAAGCAAGTTCAGACAAAAAAAATGAAGCCTAACCCTTGGGTTGGCTTCATTTTTTATTTGCAATTAATGGGTTTCGCCACCCACGACTTGAGCATCTGTCTTGCCTTGGTAGGCCACAATGGTCTCTAAGCAGACCGTCAGACCTTTGACAATATCGGCTAAAGCCATTGAGGCTTGACCTGGCTTATCAACCACTTGTTCCGTCACATAAGGGACATGAATAAAGCCCCCTTGAGTCTTTGGATAGTGTTTAGTCAGATAATAGAGGTTCTGGTACATAATATGGTTGCAGACGAAGGTTCCAGCCGTGTTAGATAAGCTAGCAGGCAGGCCCGCTTTCTTGACCGCCTCTACCATGGCCTTAACTGGTAAGGTCGTAAAGTAGGCAGGCGCCCCGTCAGCTTGAATGACTGTATCCAGAGGTTGTTGACCCTTGTTATCCGCAATCCGTGCATCATCCACGTTAATGGCCACCCGTTCAGGCGTAATACCAAAGCGGCCACCCGCTTGACCGACGCAGACTACCGCATCAGGCTGCTGCTGTTCTACCGCTTCAAAGAGACGCTTAGCCGAATCACCAAAAACGGTCGGAATCTGAACGGTTACAATCTCAGCACCCTCAATTTCCTTAGGCAAGCGACTAACAGCTTCCCAAGCAGGATTAATGGCTTCACCGCCAAAAGGATCAAAACCAGTTACTAAAATTTTCATAATTTCATCTCCTATTCTAATAAGCCATGAAGTAAATCAAGGCAATATGTAGGACAATCATGGCCAGTGCAACAGGCACTTGTTGCTTAATGACGCCATTTGGATCTTTCATTTCTAAGAGAGAAGCCGGCATAGAATTAAAGTTAGCTGCCATTGGGGTCATCAAGGTCCCGCAATAGCCTGCTGTCATAGCTAAGGTTCCCGCTACCACCGGATTAGCTCCCAAGGCGAAAACAAAAGGAATCCCAATCCCTGCTGTAATTACCGTGAAGGCTGCGAAGGCGTTCCCCATAATCATAGTGAAAATAACCATACCTAAAACGTAGGCTACCACACCCAACAAACGGTTCTCTGCTGGCACCACTGAGGCCACTGCGGTCGAAATTAGGTTCCCCACTTGGGCCTTAGTGAATATAATGCCAAGGGCTGCAAGTAGCTGAGGCAAGATAATGGTTACCCCCATTTGCAGAATCATTTGTGTAGTTCCATCGTAGACTTCTTTTGGTTTAGGGCGCAACATAATCAAGGCAACTACTAAAGCAGTTAAGCCCCCAATTACTAAAGGAGCCTGACCACCTAACCCCTTAACATTGTAGACTAATATGACAACCACTAAGGCCAGGGTTAGAGAAGGAAGGAAAATCCACAAGCCAAAACGTTTAGCACGTTCCTCCTTCACTGCTTCTGATACTGCGTGAAGACTAGGCGTAGTCACTTGCTTGGTTACAGTCAGAACTGCCATAACCACTAGAAGAATCCCCACTAGAAGCGGAGGTAGGTAAGAACCAAAAGTAAAAATAACCCCCAAGAGGCTCCAGAAGAGAGTCGTCCCTATCCGAGTCTTACTATCCGAGCGATAAACATAATAGGCAGACAGGAAGAAAATTGCGCCCGCAATGTAATAGGCGAATTCTAAAATTAAATCACGTACTGCAGTAATTTCCATTATTTCCGCCCCTTTCTGTTAAGCCCTTGTTGCCAGTATGCCATATAGAGTGCCACCACGATTAAGCTTGCAATCCCTACGGTTAAGGCTGTGTTGGCCACATCTGTTGCCGCTACATCATATCCTGCTTCAGTTAAGGTCGAAATAATCAGTAAGACTCCTGAAGAACCAACAAAGATATTTTGGGAGTAGAAGTTAGCGATATTTTCTACGGCCGCACACTTACCCTTAATTGCGTCGACTTCTTCGTCACTCAAGTCCTCACCGCATTTCTCGCGCACAGCTGCTTCAGTCATGGGATAGATCAAAGGACGAATGAATTGTACGTGCCCGCCTAGAGGAATTTGGAAGGCCAAGGAGACCTCACGAATCACAACATAGGTATAGAGCAAAATAGGTGCCGTCAAGCCCTTGAGCTTACTAATCAGATGCTGGGCTTGTTGACGCAAACCAAATCGTTCCACCATGGCAATCATGGGAATTGGAATCAAGAAGATGGTGACCAAACGGTTCTTGACGAAGTTTTCTCCTAAGAGAATTAATGCCTCTTGCCAGTGAATGCCGGCTACTAAAGCCGTTGACAAGGCCGCCACGATTAGGACCGCCATGGTATCCAACTTGAGCGAAAAACCAAGGACAATAATAACAATACCAATTAAGATAAACCAGTTCATACTGTCACTCCTTTCAAATTGTTTACTCTAAATATAGCGATTATCCTACTCAAAGTAAAGCTTTTCCGAACAAAAAGCATCAACTGAATCGAAACGTCCGGTTTTAATACCCCGGAAATTATGAGTCGCAAATAAAAAAACTCAGGACTCGGCTTAGTACCGATTCCTGAGTTTTTTTATTTACTATTTGCTTGTTCTGCTTGGATTTTTTCTTCCAAGTAATCAATAATCCGAGCTTCCTGCTCCTGGGCTCTAAGATTATGGGCGCGAGGCAGACGTTTCTTAGCTTGGGCCAGATGCTCCAGAGCCGTCGCCACATCCCCCTTGACCCGCCAGTAATAGGCAGCTTGGGCGCTTGAGTTTTCTGGTCGCTTGGTCTTCAGCATAGCTACTAAGAGAGGATCCTCCAGTAAGCTTGTAATCAGGGGATCTTCGGGATGTTGCAGGCTAGCCGCAAAAAGTAAGAGGCGTAAAATTTCCTGACGATAGGGCGTCACCATATCCTCCCGTTCCTGATAGATTTTCTTAGCCAAGATGTAGACTTCTTCGAACTGACCCTGATCCACTAGTTGCTCTAAGTCATAGAAAATCGTAGCATCCGTTAAGAAGTTAGTCTCATTAATGGTAACGCGCCGGAGATAGCGATATTTCTCATCATAAGACTTACCACGATTGGCCCAATAATTATCCTCTAACATTATGAAGAGAACCAGGCGGTTTAATTCACTTTTGCTCAATAAAAGCAGGTTCTTGCCATCATTAAAACTCATAGGAATGGCGTTAGTCAGGCCCATTAGAACTCCTAGACTAGCAAAGACAAAGACATAGATATTAGGCCAAAGCCAATAGGCTAAGACACTAGTCAAAATATTGGCTAAAAATCCGCCCGCTAAGTAGAGCCTAAAGGGAAAATGTTGGCTTTGATAGCGTGGTGGGCGCATCAAACACTGGCCGCCCGTCCCGGCCACATGTTGCCAACGAAACTTAAAGCCACCTGACTCAGATTTTTCCAATTTTAAATCCATGACCCGGAAACTAACAAATTTATAACCCGTCAGCAAGCCACCAAGCAAATGGCCCCCTTCATGAATAATAATATGTAAGATTGTGCTCACTATAAAGGTCGCTAGCAAATAGGTAATAGACACATGACGCATCTGATCGGCAAGTGAAGGGCCAAAGAAGCGCCCGATTAGAAGGCCGATAACAGCGCCTATTACGAGGCAGAGCACGATGTAGCTTAGCTGACGCCAGATTGAAGTTTTTCTTGTATTATTTTGCGCCATTATAGTTCCTCCCTTTCAGTCCAATTGGTCACCAATATAGTCTCTATTATACTGGATAGCCTCTAGTGGTTCAAGGTCAAGAATTGCCTTCGAGAGGTAATAATATGATTAAAGCCCATGACAGTCATATTAGTCGGCTCCGGACAAAATGGCTCTGTTGACAGGCTTCTGCTTTCGTGTTACACTGAGGCAAATACTACTTCGATGACGAGATGAGTAAGTCAAGCCACGGTCTATAGAGAGCCCTAGTTGCTGCAAAGGGGTGGCCACCTTGACCCAAGATGACCTCTGAGAATTTCACTGTTTTTCAGCCAGTGAGACGTTCGCAACGTTACTGCCAAGTCTTAGACTTACCAAGGTGCTTGCTGTGAGGCAAGCACAAAATCGGGTGGTACCACGAAGATTCGTCCCGGCGCACAGGCCTTTTCCTGTGCGTCGGGCTTTTTCTTTGACCTATTAATCCATAAAGGAGTTGACCCTGATGACCCATCGTGACACTCAACTAGCCCAACTGGGCAACCGCCAAGACCAACAGACCGGCGCGGTCTCCCTGCCTATCCACTTGTCTACTGCCTACGCCCATCCAGGTTTGGGCCAAAGTACAGGCTTTGATTATACCCGAACCAAAAACCCTACCCGCACCGTCTTAGAAGAAGGCCTGGCTGCCCTTGAAGGCGGCGCCCAAGCAGTGGTAACCTCTTCTGGTATGAGCGCTATTCAGCTAGTCCTAGGCCTCTTCCCAGCTGGTAGTCAATTCCTGGTAACACGAGATGTATATGGGGGCAGCTTCCGCTACTTCGATAAGCTCCAAGCGCAAGGTTTCTATCAATTTACTTATTTCCAAGATTTAGAAGAGTTAACCTCCTTAATTAGCGACCAAGTAGCCGCTGTCTTCGTTGAAACACCTACCAACCCGCTAATGCAGGAAATTGATTTGGCGACTGTTGCCCAAGTCTGTCAAGACCACCAAACGCGCCTTATCGTGGACAACACCTTCTTGACTCCCCTTCGTCAACGTCCTTTAGAATTAGGGGCTGACCTAGTTATTCATTCAGGCACCAAATACCTGACTGGCCATAACGATATCTTGGCTGGTGTGGTGGTGGCCAAGGATCCAAGCTTGGGCGAACAATTAGTTTGGTTGTCCAACACAACAGGCCCAACCTTGTCACCATTTGACTGTTGGCTCTTCATCCGCTCACTTAAGACCTTGTCCCTGAGACTAGACCGGCAAGAAGCCAATGCTCAGGCCCTAGCCCAAGAACTAAGCCAACACCCTCAAATCAAAGAAGTCCTCTACCCTGGTCGCGGCGCCATGATGTCCATTAAGATTCAAGATGCCAACAAGGTAGACAGCTTCTTACGGGCTCTCAAGGTCTTCACCTTTGCGGAGAGCTTAGGGGGTGTCGAAAGCTTCATCACCTATCCAACCACCCAAACCCATGCTGACATCCCGCAAGACATTCGCGAGTCTTACGGTTTAACAGCCGACTTACTACGGGTATCCGTAGGGATTGAAGACCCGCAAGATTTAATCGCAGACATCATTCAGGCGCTCAATGCCTAAGAAAAAAGCGAAGTGCACTAGCACTTCGCTTTTTTAATGTTATCAAAAACCACACAGCCTAGGCCATGTGGTTTTGTCATTAACGACTTACTTGTTTATAAGCTTGCTTGTCTTCGAAGCTCTTAAGCGCTAACTGCAAGAGCTCTTCAATCAAGTCACGGGTATTAAGCCCGGTCGCTTCCCAAAGGCAAGGATACATGCTGTAAGGCGTAAAGCCTGGCATGGTGTTAATTTCGTTAATATAGATATCATGGCTAGCCGTTACGAAGAAGTCGACCCGTGACAAGCCCTTGCCATCCAATGCGCGGTAGGCGCGTAGGGCATATTCTTGAATCTTGTCACTAATGGCGTCTGGCAATTGAGCCGGAATCTCCATTTCAACTGTGTTGTTGACATACTTTTCATCGTAGTCATAGAAATCAGCAGTCTTGACCAGACGGCCGACCACGCTAGCATGCGCATCATCGTTGCCTAGAACTGCTACTTCGCATTCTTGGGCAGAAATCCCTTGTTCCACCACGATACGGCGGTCAAATTGCAGGGCTTTCTCTACGGCTGCACGCAGCTCTTCGGTTGTGGTAGCCTTAGAAATCCCCACGCTGGAGCCCATGTTAGCAGGCTTTACAAAGAGTGGATAGAGCAAGTTACCTTCACAACGATTCATCCATTCTTCAGGAGACTGAGCCCATTCACGAGAATCGAAGGCCACGTATGGCACTTGTGGTAAGCCAGCTTGGTGGAAAAGTTGTTTGGAAATGACCTTGTCCATACCGCAGGCGCTAGCAGTCACGCCAGCCCCGACATAAGGCATACCCAAGACTTCCAAGAAGCCTTGGATGGTCCCATCTTCGCCGTTAGGGCCATGTAAGACAGGAAAGACAATGGTGTCTGCTTCCTTAATATCGCCAGGTTGAATTAAGGTCCCGACTGATTGACCCTCTGGCCCCTCAGCCCAACGCGCTTGCGGACCAGCAGTTAAGGCCAGTTGGTTAGAGTGGCTAAGCGGACCTGATAAAGGCGCTCCCTTGAGCCAGTCTCCTTGCTTGGTAATATAAACAGGTTGTACCTCATAGTAGTTATACATGATGGACTGCATAATATTATGTGCTGAAATCAAGGAAATATCATGTTCAGCACTCTGCCCACCATAGAGTAAGACGATTTTCATGTAAAGTTCCTCCATCAAATTTAGATATTCAATACCAGACGCCAATGGTTGGCACTTGTATCATAGACAATCTCCCCAATCTGCTCTGCCATATTTTGATTCTGTGAGAGCAGGGTCAACTCATCTTCAATCACGAAGAGTGGCACTGACCATTTTCCGTTATGAGAGTGAGCTTGCACGAAGTCCACCTTAATGCCGTTGGCGAATAAAGGGGCCAGTTCCTCTGCTACGTGTGCAGGCAAGAGGGAGACTGTCTGGCGTTTAGAGAAGAAGAGGTTCTTATTCTCATTGACCAGATCCATCATGCGTTCGGTCATATTCCGAGCAAAGCGCGGGTAGAAGTCTTGAATATGCCGATAGAAGAGCTTGTTCAGCCCATTAGGTAAAGTGAGATAGACAAAGTTATTCTGCAACTTATAGAAGAAAGCTGAGCGTAGGACATTGGAAGAGTGGAAGAGGTAAAGCAATTCCGCAATTTCCTGAGGAGTCAATTGATGCATGAGTTCAATGGATTCGAAGTCAATCCAGTTAGACATCCGCAGCTTCTGGGCTTGGACTGTCTCCATATACCGTAAGACTTCAGACCGTCCCCGCAAAATCTTGAAGTTGGTCTGCACGTCAAAGCGACCAAAGTTAGCCGGCGCTTCTGCCAAAATCAAGTTATTAGGTAAATTCTGTGCACTAAAGTCGTCACTAGTCAGACTTAGGGCCCGGGTCATCATATAGTTGGTAACCGAGTCATAATGCACATAGAGGTTAACCCGTTTCATCTCATGCCTCCTTTCCATGCTAGCTAGTAGGTCAATAGTATAATAGTAGTAAATTTAGACTTAGAAGCTTACCTTTGGTGCTTCTTTTGCTTCAGCTGGTGCTTGTAGGTAAGCCTTTGGTGCAAAGCCACTTAAGCCAGCTACCAAGCTGTTAGGGAAGGTTTGGATCCCAGTATTGTATTGGCCGATGCTTGAGTTGTAGATTTGACGCGCTTTGGCAATCAAGTCTTCGGTTTCTTCCAAGCTACGTTGTAAGTCTAAGTAGTTTTGGTTAGCTTTGAGCTCAGGATAAGCTTCTGCTACAGCCAATAAACGTGATAAAGCACCTGTCAATTGGTTTGATAATTCGTTCTTTTGCTCAGGGGTTGCATCCATTGGCAAGTTAACGATTTGTTGACGCGCCTTCACTACAGCGTCTAAGGTTTCACTCTCGTGTTTAGAGTAACCTTTGACTGTTTCCACTAAGTTTGGAATTAAGTCGTTACGACGTTGGAGTTGCACGTCTACTTGGCTGAAGCTCTCTTCAGACCAATTACGTAAACGAACTAAACGGTTGTAGACAGATGCCCAGAAGACTACTAATAGGACCACAATCCCAGCAATAATCCCTAAAACAGTCCATAATGTACTCATAAAAAACATCCTTTCGAATTTTAGTCTCGTCCTCTATTATAAGCCAAAAACCTTGTCTTGTCACGCTTTGCGCAAGATTGTTACCTAAAATAAAAAAAGAGCCCCAAGGGGCTCTTAATCTTCTGTGGATAGAATAGTGGCTTATTTGTTGAAGCCGTACTTCTTGTTGAAGCGGTCCACACGACCATCTGCTTGGGTGAATTTTTGACGCCCAGTGTAGAATGGATGTGAATCAGACGAAATTTCCACACGGATTAATGGGTAAGTGTTGCCATCTTCCCACTCAACCGTTTCGTTAGAAGTTTTCGTTGAACCTGACAAGAATTTGTAACCAGTAGTAGTGTCCATGAAGACAACTGGTTGGTAGTTTGGATGAATATCTGGTCTCATTTATGAACTTCCTTTCTGCCCTAGGCTATTTGCTAGTCTAGAGTTATTTGTCTGCACTCGGTGCAACACTAATATCATACCTAATTCTCTGCCAAATGTAAAGAATAAATTTGGCACCTAGTCAGAAAAGCTGACTTGTGGCGTTAAACACCTCTTAGTGGATGTCCCAGGGGAAATCCAAGTTGAGGCCTGACTGGAATTGAGCCGATGCTTTGCGTTCGGCCATACGCTTGGCCTGGCGTTCTGGGTAACCGGCGCAGACGAAGATTTCCTCTGGGCCCTCTGGCTGAATAGGGGCGACCTCAACTGAAGCACCCGTCTCATCGATGGCCACAAAGGTCAGGAAGGCCGTCGCAGCCAAATAGCGTTCGCCCGTCTCCAGACGTTCCCCCACTACCTTGGCAAAGACTTCGACCGAGGTACGGCCGGTACCTGTGACAATGGTTTCCACACAGACGGAGTCAGACAAGTGCAAAGGCCGGATAAAGTTGAGCTGGTCCATCGAGGCCGTCACACAGAGACTGCGCGTATGGCGGGACACTGTAATACTGGCACAGTTATCAATGAATTCCATGAGCTGACCGCCATAGAGGGTTTGGTGCATATTACAATGGAAAGGTAGGATACGGTGGGTTTGCACCGCCCGAGATTCGCGGCAAAACTTAGCCTCCATCTTAGCTTCCTTCTTTCTTAGTAGGCCCGCGCCAACCATACGGTATGCTTAGCCGGTTGGCCAGTCACGATACAGGTTGCTTTCTCTGGCACTTGGCCTGCAAATGGAATGTTACGTGTAGTGAAGCCAGTTTCTTCCTTAATCTTGGCTTCGCTCTCTTCGGTGCCATCCCAACCTGCTAGCACCCAACCAGGTACTTGGCCAGCTGCCCGCTTGCTTTCGATGTGGGCCTTGAGCTCTTCTAAGCTATTAATGTCTGTATAGTAGTTGGCTTGGTTCATTTGGCGCGCCTTTTCTAAGAGTCGTCCTTGCATACCAGCCAATTCCGCTTGAACGCTAGCCAAGAAGTTGTCAAATGGTACGGCTACCTTCTCATCTAAGTCGCGAGCCTTCATCATGACTTGCGCATTTTCTAAGTCACGTGGACCACACTCAATCCGAACTGGCACCCCACGAAGTTCCCATTCATTGAATTTGAAACCTGGTGAGTTGTTGCTGTCATCTACGCGGCAACGGATGCCTGCAGCTTTGAGTTGTGCCTGTAATTCATGGATTTTGTCCAGAATGGCTGGGTTCTTTTGCCATGGGCCTACTGGAACGAAGACTACTTGAGTTGGCGCAACTGCTGGTGGCAAGACCAAGCCCTTGTCGTCGCCGTGAGTCATAATCATAGCCCCAATCAAGCGAGTGGATACCCCGAAGGAGCTGGTGTGCGCGTAAACGTGCTCGTTATCGGTATTGAGGTAACGGATGTCGAAAGCCTCCGCAAACTTAGTCCCCATGTAGTGGGAAGTCCCGGCTTGAACAGCTTTACCGTCTTGCATCATAGCTTCAATGGAGAAGGTGCTAACTGCCCCAGCAAAGCGCTCAGAAGGAGTTTTTTCACCGTCTACCACTGGCACCGCCAAGACACCTTCCACGACTTCCTTATAGATTTGGAGCATACGCATAGTACGGTCCAAGGCTTCTTGGCCGTCAGCGTGAGCCGTATGGCCTTCTTGCCAGAGGAACTCAGAGGTCCGCAAGAATGGCAAGGTCTTCTTCTCCCAACGGAAAACGTTGGCCCATTGGTTGATTTCGAGTGGTAGGTCACGGTAGGACTGAATCCAGTTGGAGAAGGCATCCCCAATAATGGTCTCAGATGTTGGACGTAAAGCCAAACGCTCTTCTAACTTCTCCCCTGCTGCTTCCGTTACCCATGGTAATTCTGGGCTAAAGCCTTCGATGTGATCCTTCTCCTTGTTGAAGAATGATTCAGGAATTAACATTGGGAAGTAGGCATTACGGATGCCTTCTTCCTTGAAACGAGCATCCATGGCTTTTTGGATATGTTCCCAAATTTCATAGCCATCTGGCTTAAAAATCATACAGCCTCGCACTGGCGAGTAGTCCATTAAATCCGCTTGTTGAATGGTTTGTAAATACCATTTTGAGAAATCTTCTTGTCTTGTTACCATCTGGTAAACCTCCTTACAAAAAATCGTGACTGTGCTCCATCCTTAATCAAGGACGAAGCACAGTCACTCCGCGGTACCACCTTGTTTGCCGACATAGGTACCGGCCAACTTATAGCCGATAAGGAGGCCAACCCACTTGTTCTCTTCAATAGTAGGTTCCAACCCACCAGAGGGTATGCGTCTTCCAGCCAAGGACGCACTCTCTAAAACCATAGGGATTGTACTAGTCTATTTACAGCTATAAATATACGCATTTTTAAGCCCTTTGTCAAGCTGTCCTCTGCTGGCTCCTAGCAAGAAAAAAGGTCCAGGACTACGTCCCTGGACCTGACTCACTTAGCGGTTGACAATTTGCCCCGCATCATTTAATTTGTACTTTTGCAAGAGGCCTAGACGGTTTAAAGGCCAATAGCTGACATCGGCTTCCCCTTCGACCGTGTTGGCATCAATAAAGCCAAAGGAACGGCCGTCTAGCGAGTTCTGACGGTTATCCCCCAAGACGAAGTACTTGCCTTCTGGTACTGTGCTAGCCCCTGCAACTTGTGCTAGGGTGAAGTTTTGCGTGAAGTTGCCATTCGGATTGGCTGCCTGGTATTCTTTCACCTTCTCGGCTAAGTAAGGCTCGTCAGTAGCCACGCCATTGAGGTAGAGCTTATCGTCGCGTACTTCAATGGTGTCACCTGGCACCCCAATGACACGCTTGATATAGCGTTTGCTAGGGTCGCTTGGCGCCTTAATAACCACCACGTCGAAGCGTTCAATTTTGGCTAGCTTCCACATAAAGAGTCGTTCATCATGTTGTAGGGTATAGTCCATCGAGTGGCCATCCACACGGAAGGACTCCACCACAAAATGACGTAAGGCGAAAACCGCCGCTACCATAATAATTAAGTAAACCAAGAATTCTAAGACTTCCTTGGCAATTGCTTTGATATTCATATTATCCCTCCAGGATTCATCTACCCCTTCATTATACCTTAAGGCTTAGAGGACAAGCAATTCTGAGCACTTTTGACGCTAAAATAAATGCTAGACAAGAAAAAAGCTAGGACAAAGTCCTAGCCTTATAGCTTGCTTATTCTTCAGAAGATGAAGCGGAGTTAGCATTGCCAGCCCCTGCTTCAGGTTCCTTGATATCAACTGGTTGGTTGTGGTTGCTTACAGTCACAGAGAAAGTAACATCCACAGTTTGTGGTGCGTCGTCGCCCTCAGCTAATTTAGGATTAACTTGAGCCACGTCTACATGAAGTACAAGGTTGAAAGCTTTGACGAAGTGAGTTTCTTTATCATAGCTTACTACCAAGCTTGGGTTCAATTCGAAGAACTTCTTGAAGTTATCAGCAGTGAAGACCTTGCTGAAGCTTTCTTCGCTAACGTTTTGACCTGCTTGTTTAGCTTGGTCTAGAGCCGCTTGTTGCAATTTCTTGAAGAGGGCTTCGTGATCTTGATAGAACTTAGCACCATCAATGTTTTGTTTGAGGGAAACTTGATACTCGTCATCTTTTGCTTCCACATTGAATAATTCAGAAAGAGCCGTATTAAATTCTTTGTCTAACTCAGAATTTGTCTTAGCTACTTCTAAAAACTTGGCATAAGCTTTTTGGAATTCTTGTTTGTTGACGGAAACATCTGATACATGCCAGTCTTTGTCTCCTTCACGGAAGAAGGCTTTGGCACCTTTTACCACTGCCTCAAATTTACCATTAGTGGTTGGTGGCAATTGTAAATCAAGTGAACCTTGGAGTTCAGCATTCTTAACATCCACGTCACCTGTTAGGTTAGCCGTTAAACTACGTGGTGTAGTCTTAGTAGTACCAATAACAGACAGGCTAGATTCCAAGTGGAAAGTCTCCAACTTGAGTGCTGCTTCGTTGGCTTGGGTCATCAAATCAACGAAAGATGGGGCAGCATCTTGAGCTGCAGCGAAAGGTAATTGGCTAAAGAAAGCCATGAGAACAACTAATACTTTGACTAATTTTTTCATTTTCATTCCTCCTCTTAGTCGCAGTTACATTCCAGGTTTTGACTAGGCAAGCACCTGATAATATTATGCTAACACTTTAAGAGCCAGACTTCAAGTCTTTACCCACAAAAAGTTAGACATAAGTAGAATTTCTTTCGTTTTTTCTTTTTCTGCAGTCAAAAAGCCATTAAAAAAGCACCCCTAAGGGTGCTTTTTTAATGGATTAGTGGTTTTCTAATTCGATTGGTTGGTTGTAGTCTTTAGCTTCTAAGTTAGCTTGTACAGATACTTTACCTGGTGCGCCTTGAGCTGATTGAGCTGGTAAGAAGTCAGCAGGGTTTAAGTTTACATCAAGCGTTACCTTAGATACTAAGAAAGTAGATTTGTTGTAACGAACTTCTACTTTAGGGTTTGATGCAAAGAATTTTTCCATAGTTTCTGCACTGAAGAGCTTGTCGTAGGTTGCTTTTTGTTGATCAGATACAGATTGACCGTTAGCTTCTGATTGTTTTAAAGCTTGCTCCTTAACGCGAGCGAAGGTTTCTTTGTTATCTTCGTAGAATTTCTTCCCGTCGATGCCTTGTTTGAGGGCGTAAACATAGTCTTCGCCGTCTTCTTTGATTTCAAAGTATTGACCTAAAGTAGCTTCTTGTTCAGGAGTTAAATCCTTGTATGCTTCTTTCATTGCGTTTTGGATAGCTGTCTTGAATTGGTTACGTTGCGCAGAGTAGTCTGCCTTTGTCCAATCTTTATCGCCAGTTTGAGTTGATAAGGTGTCATCTTTCAATTGGAAAGCTTGTTTCTGAGCAGATGGAGACAATTGGCTTGCAATCTCAACTTTACCTTCACCTTGAACGTTTTCTAAGTCTAACTCTGTTTCGAAGTTAACATTAGCGAAGTTAACTTTAGTCCCGTTTTGGTCAAAAGCAACAGCTAAGTCACCTTTCAATTCTACAGACTTCACAGTCTTCAAAGCTGCATCTGCTTTGCTGAAGAGTTCATTCAAACCTACAGCGTGTGCAGTTGTAGCAGGCGTAGTAGCGAATACAGTAGCAGCCACAGCTGTTACAGCAAAAAATTTCTTGATGGATTTCATCATCATTCTCCTTTACGTAAAAGATTTTACTTGTCCCTATTATAACGCGCTCAGCTTAAATTACAACCAAAAGCCCTCGATTTCACATAAATTTCATACTTTAGACCGAGAAAAAGCCCTTTATTCCGAACAAAACACAGGGGCTAAAGCAAGGAAAGTTCGTCCCTGGCCTTGGCTCTACAAAAATAGCAGCCCCTAGGGGCTGCTAGAAAATTGTCCTTATTCTGAAGCAGAACTTGAAGAGCTGTCTTCACTTGATTCTGTCAAGCGACTTGAATCAGACTCTGAACCAGGTAATTTTTCTTCTGGCACTGTAATCTCGCGGCTCTCGTTGAAGCCGTCAAAGGTCATTTCTGCATTGTAGTAGAAGCTATAGAGACCAAATTGTTCAACTTCTTTGCTATCTAGGAAGTCTGTGAAGCGCAAGGTCACTTCCACCTTATAAGATGTCACCAGGTAGCTATCCTTAGCAAAATGAACTTCATAAACTGGCTTGCTTTCCAAGAACTTGCTTAAGGTTTCAGCACTGTAGAAACGGTCAACTTGTGCCTTGTAGCTTGGCGATACCTTTTCGCCACGCTCTTCCATTTCATCATAGATTCGTTGCTTAAATTCATCCAAAGCAGCCTTGTTATCATCGAAGAGCTTCTTGGCATCAATATCATCGCGCAGGCTGAGTACATATTCGCTATCTGTCTCAGTTAGCTTGAAAATTTGCTTGATTAGCTCATCATGTTGAGCCAAAGCTTTAACGACTTCGTCTTTAGCAGGGAAGTTGAAACCTTCACGCTCTAAAGTTTTCTTAAGATCAGCTTTTTCCGCGCTAGTATCTTCCACTTGGGCGATGCGATCATCAATTTCATAGAAGGTTTGATTGTCCTTCACACCCCAACGAACATTGCGGAATTGCGGCAGGAAAATTGAATCAATGACCATCTTCAAATCAACGTTTAGGTTTTGGATATCGACATAACCGTCGACTTGAACTTGGCCTAGGTCCATATGTTGGGTCTGACGATCAATGGCAGCCTTGAGCGTCCCTTGGGTGTGGAAGCTCTTAAGGCCACGATAAGCTTCATAGCTACGGCCTAAAAGTTCAGAGATGGCTAAATCTTCTGCTTGTACTTTAGGTAAGGAAACGAAAATCAGGGTCAGGGCCATCAAAAGAGCGGCCATTTTCTTGAAGAATTGTTTCATGGGGTTCTTCCTTTCTAGACTGGAATAGGATTAGTCTTCTTTGCTTAGATCTTCCAACTTGAATTTTTCTTGGAAGAGTGGACTTACTGAACGGTTTTCGTGGATACGCTTGATAGCTTCCCCGACTAAGGTGCCGACAGAAATCGTTTGAAGTTTGTCTAAGTGGCGACCTTCTGGTTGTTGGATAGAGTCGGTCACGATGACTTCTTTAATTTCAGATTCATCTAAGCGCTCGACAGCTGGACCAGATAGGACAGCATGGGTACAGCAAGCATAGACGGAATCTGCGCCCTTATCGAGGAGAGCGGCTGCCGCTAAGGTAATGGTCCCTGCGGTATCAATCATGTCATCGATAATGATACATTTCTTGCCTGCGACATCCCCGATAATGTTCATGACTTCAGAGACGTTAGGACGTGGACGGCGTTTGTCGATGATGGCAATTGGTGACTTGAGGAAGTCAGCCAATTTGCGGGCCCGTACTACCCCACCATGGTCAGGAGAAACGACCACGACATCCTCACCAAAGAGGCCTTTTTCTAAGAAATAGTCAGCCAAGAGTGGCACCCCAATTAAGTGGTCCACTGGGATATCGAAGAAGCCTTGAATTTGCGGTGCATGCAAGTCTAAGGTTAGGACGCGGTCTGCCCCGGCAATGGTAATCATGTTAGCAACTAATTTAGCGGTAATTGGTTCACGTGACTGAGCCTTACGTTCTTGACGCGCATAGCCGTAGTAAGGCATGACCACGTTAATGGTCTTGGCACTTGCCCGGCGTAAAGCATCAATCATAATCAAGAGTTCCATCAAGTTGTCGTTGACTGGGTCAGAAGTCGATTGCACGATGTAGACGTGCGCCCCCCGAATACTTTCTTCCACGTTGACCTTGACTTCACCGTCTGAAAAACGTGAAATGCTAATTTTCCCTAATTCTAGACCAACTGCCTCCGCAATCTTCTCTGCCAAAGGACGGTTTGAACTCAAAGAGAAAATCTTCAACTTCGGATCTTTATAATGTTTACCCACAATGGTTCCTCCTAAAAATTACTTTTTGCTAAATTTTTGCCAATAGTTGGGAATGTTATCTTGTTTGACGCGGGAAATGGCCAAGGCTTGATCTGGCACATCGTGCGTCACAGTTGTACCCGCTGCAATAAAGGTTTGGTCGCCAATCTTGACTGGTGACACGATGTTGGCATTACAGCCGATAAAGGCTTGGTCGCCTACTGTCGAACGGTGCTTCTTCTTACCGTCATAGTTGACGAAGATGGTGCCGCAACCGATATTGATATCACGCCCCAAGTCAGCATCGCCAATATAGGTTAGGTGGCCGGACTTGACGCCTGCCCCTAAGGTAGAGTTCTTGACTTCGACGAAGTTGCCGATATGAACATCTTGGCCTAGGTGGCTATTTGGTCGCAAGTGGGCAAATGGCCCGACAGTTGCGCCAGTGGCGACAGTTGAAGATTCGATAACGGATTGGGTCACAGAGACACCGTCTGCCAACTGACTGTCATGGATTTCCGTATTGGCCCCAATTTGACACTGAGCCCCAATGCGGGTTTGGCCCTTAAGGCTAACATTGGCTTCCAGAACAGTATCTGGACCAATGACCACATCGGCTTCAATATAAGTTGAAGCTGGATCAATCATGGTCACGCCTTGGCGCATATGATATTCATTAATACGACGGCGCATAGATTGGGTCGCTTCTGCTAGCGCTACTCGGTCGTTAACTCCAATGGCTTCGGTCTCATCTGCCATGACATAGGCAGCCACCGTCCGTCCTGCTTGACGGGCTAGGGCAATGACATCCGGCAAGTAATATTCGCCTTGGGCGTTATCGTTGCCCACACGTTTGAGACAATCAAATAATAATTGATTGTCGAAGACATAGGTCCCGGTGTTGAATTCGCGAATCAGCGCCTCTTGCTCTGTGGCATCCTTCTGTTCCACAATCTTCAGCACTTGACCCTCAGCGTCACGAACAATCCGTCCGTATCCTGTCGCATCTTCGGTGACAGCGGTCAAAATGGTTGCCCCTGCCCCTTGTGCTTGATGATAGTCAAAAAGGGCCGATAAAGTCTCAGCAGTCAAGAGTGGCGTGTCGCCACAAATCACCAGGGTGCTACCCGCTAAATGTCCCAAAGCACTCTCTGCCTGTAGGACTGCGTGACCTGTCCCTAGTTGTTCTGCCTGTAAGGCATAGCTAGACTTATCGCCCAAGTAGGCTTGTACAGCTTCCGCTCCATGCCCCACGATGGTGACGATTTGGTTGACGCCACTGGCTTCAACTGCTCGCACCACATGGGCCACCATAGGCAAACCACACACTGGGTGTAGGACCTTGTAGAGGGAAGATTTCATTCGTGTACCCTTCCCTGCAGCTAGAATAACTGCCATCCGATTCTCCATTCATCATACTCCTTTACTTACTACGTACGACATGGCACGTTAATTTCGTAATCTACCGATACTATTATACCGATTTCAGGCGCAGATATCCAATCGAATTATCATTTTTTATCAATTTGTTATTTTCTAGTGGAGGGAAGTGGTAAAAGGCTCGAAGGCCTGGTCTTGGAAGAAGCTACCAGGTTCCGTATAGAGCTCAAAATGTTCGATTTCTGGGTTATAGACCATTTGAATTTTCATCAAGGACTCGTGAGGTGGCAATTTTTGCTTCTCTTGGTCCGTATTCTCCGCAAAGACACAGACACCGGCTAGCTGACACTCAAATTCATCCAGCATAGACAAGAGACCAAAAATAGTCCCCCCATTGCGGAGGAAGTCGTCAACAACCAAAACCTTACTTCTAGGCGCTAAGGCTAGTTTGGATAGTTCCATCTTGTTGACGGTTTGCAGAGAACCTGATAAATAACTAATGGAAATGGTTGATCCTTCAGCGTCACGTGAGTCACGACGCACCACCACGTGAGGGACATTGAGATAGCGAGCAACAGCGACTGCCAAGCCAATCCCCTTGGTCTCAATGGTCATAACAGCATCCACGCCACTTCGTTGGTAACGAGAGGCAATCAACTTACCTAGACGGTTAAGGATGTCTGAGTCTTGCAAGACATCGCCCATATAAATATAGTTACCTGGCAGGACCCGTTTGCTTGACTGCATTTTCTTAGCCACGCGCTGGAAGAGGTCCTTCAAATCACGGTCTTGAATCGTCGGGTAGAAGATAATGCCGCCGGATACACCTGCTACAGTCCGAATGTCCCCAAGGTCATTTTCTTGAAAGACATCGCGAACAAAATTGATATCTTCACTGATCGAGGACTTGGCAGAATCAAAGTAATCTGCAAAGAAGGACAAGGTGACTAGCTGATTGGGATGTTCCATTAAATACTGGCAGATGAATACAATTCGATGATTGCGTTTAAATTTCTTGGCTTCTACACCCATGATTCACAACTCCTTTTTGGTTTAACTTTATTATATCAGAAACTAGAACGTTTTCCATAGTTGTTTTTCACAATATTCGTCTTTCTGATTTTTTTACCGCTGAAAGGTCTAGACATGGCCATGGCCTAGCTATTAGTATCTTTATGTGAAAGACGGTAAGAGACAAGTAATTTCACTTGTTTTTTGCCCGCAATATGTAAGGCGCTTGTATATCATTAATTATTACATAATTGTTTTATCTTTTGTGCAAATAAAAAGCGGCCGAGTCAAGGACTCAGCCACTTTTCTTGTCTAGATTAAGCTCTACTCCGCCACCAGCTAAGCAGGCCTTGGACCAGAGAAATCACGACAAATAAGATAACAAAACCTAGGGTAATCGAAGCTCCTGGCGGTGTATTCAGATGGTAAGAGGCCATCAAACCAGCGATAATCCCTACCACATTAATGACAAAGCCAATCAAAATGGTCTGTCTGAAACTTGAAGATAGCTTAATGGCAGTGGCGGCCGGAATTACAATGAGGGCAGATACCAGTAAGGCCCCCACAATCGGCATCATGACACTAATGGCGACCCCTGTCACCACGGACAGCAGAATGGACATGAACTTGACAGGTAGGCCCGCCGTATGTGCCGTCGCTTCATCAAAACTCATCACGTAGAGGGGGCGACGGAAGAGCAGATAGAGGGCTAGGACAATGCCCGCTAGGACGGCTAATAAGATGACTTCTTGAGGTGAAATCAAAATAATGGACCCGAAGAGGAACTGCTCAATCTTAAAGTTAGAGGCGTTGCGGTTAAGATTCATAAGCACCAAGGCCACCGACATACCACCCGCCATCATAATGGCGACTGACACTTCAGAGAAGTCCCGGTAGATAAGCCGCAAGTATTCTAACAAGACGGAGGCCACAATGACGACTAGTAGAGTGGTTACCGTCGGGCTGACCCGTAGAATCATCCCCAAAGCTACCCCCGCTAAGGAAATATGAGACAGGGTATCGGCCATCATGGATTGGCGCTTCAAAATCAGCAAGAGGCCAATAATAGGCGTAATACATGAGATAGCCAAACCGGCTAGGAGTGCACGTTGGATGAAGTCAAGCTGAAACATCTCCATGGGGTTCCCTCCTCTCTCACTAGTCGAATTTCGCGGGTATAGAATCCTTCAATTTCTTGGTCGGCATGGGTCACCATGAGGATGGACTTGCCGTGATGTTTACAGGCATGGCGCAAGAGTCGGTAGAAGGCCCGCCGGGACTCAATATCCATGCCGGTGGTTGGCTCATCTAAGACGAAGAAGTCCGGATCAGTGGCGAAGACCCGCGCTAGGCAGATACGTTGCTTCTGACCGCCTGATAACTCTCCGATTTTCTTATGGCGTAAATGGCTCATGCCGACAGCCGATAGGGCCCGATCCACATGTTCCTTGTCATGGGCGTCTAGGCGCTTGAACCAGCGCCCTTTTGGATAGCGACCGGACTCAACAAACTCCTGAACTCGGCTAGGAAAACCAGCATTAAAAGAGTTGACGTTCTGTGGCACATAGCCGATAGACAAGGGCTTGCCTAGGGCATTAGTCTTGGCAATGGTGACCGTGCCTGACGCTGGCTTAAGTAGGCCTAGGATATTCTTCAAGAGGGTGGACTTGGCCGCCCCATTTTCCCCGGTCAGAATAACGAACTCGCCCGGGTTGACTTCAAAGTTTACTTCATTAAGAACCTTCTCCCGATCATAGTAGAAGGAGAGGTTTTTGACACTGACTAGGGTCATGACTTGCCTCCTTGGCAGATAATTGCTGGCTAAAAAGGTCCCTCCTGCTAGGTGGGACGCAAACGATCGCGTTGCAATTAATTGGATAGTAATTGCTACACTTGGCTTCTCCTATTATAGACCACTCAGGACAAAAAATGCAAGCAGTGGCCAGTGCCACCGCTTGCTTGAGGTGTCTTAATCTTGACTAGCTTACTTAGTTAAGTTAGCTAGGTTTTCGCGCATGAGGCTGAAGTAGTCAGCACCAGCCGCAATTTCTTCTGCGCTGACAGTTTCCAAGGTACGCAATGGACGGAGCTCAGCACCTGTAGCAGATGCTACGGTCTTGGCAATGGCATCATCCAAGGATGGGTCAACGAAGATGACCTTGGTCTTGTGTTCCTTAACAAATTCTTGCATCTTAGCTAGGGCAGCCGCACTTGGTTCTGCCGTAGAAGAGATACCCGTAATGGCATGTTGTTCTAAGCCATAAGCGTGGGCTAGGTAGCCAAAGGCAGCATGTTGCACCACAAAGTTTTTGTCGCTTAGCTTAGCGGTGCCTTCTTTAAATTCTTGGTCTAATTTCTTAAGGTCTTCTGTTAAGCTAGCGGCGTTGGCTTCATAGGTGGACGCATTTTCAGGGTCTAAGGCCACCAAAGCCTTCTTGACATTTTCAGCTTGCTTAGCATAAGTCATTGGATCCATCCAAGTGTGTGGGTCAAATTCATGGTGATGGCCTTCTTCGCCCTCTTCATGATGCTCTTCCCCAGATTGACCAGATTCCGCTTCGTGATCATGGTCGTGGTCTTCATGATCTTCGTGGTCGGCATCGCCCTTTAGGAGTTCAATGCCTTCGGTAGTCTTTTGAACCTTGGTCTTGTCAGTATCCAAGAGTTTGGTTAAGTCTTCAACAAAGTGCTCCATCTCATCATCTTGGTAGATAAAGAGGTCGCTAGTTTGAACCTTAGCTGCGTCGCGGGCACTCATTTCGTAGTCATGGGCGTCTTGGTTGCCTTCTAAGAGCATGGAAACTTCCGCCTTATCCCCGGCAATACGTTGAGCTAAATAGTAAACTGGATAGAAGGTGGTCATGACCTTTTTCTTGCCAGCGGCAGAGACTGTGCTTGCCAATGGTGCTAATAAGCCAAGCACCAATACAAGGCTTGCTAAAAGTGCAGATAATTTACGTTTCATTAAATCTTCCTCCTATGAAAATATGTAATGGTTACTTTTTCCATAATTCATTATACGCCTTTCTGCCTGGATGTCAACCGTAATCTTTATCTTTTTGGTCTGGCCATCCCTGCCTACTACCCGTATGGCTTGGAATCAACAGGCATCCTTGCTATACTATAGATAGCGATTCCCTTTAAGAAAGGAAGATTTACATGACCGAATCCGTCTTAGAGTCTGTCTTGGAAGTAAGCCAGCTGACTAAGATTTATAAGAAGCAACGGGCCCTAGATTCCTTCGACCTCTCCGTCTCGCGCGGCGAAATCGTCGGTATTATTGGACCCAATGGGGCTGGTAAATCCACCCTGCTACGTAGCATCGTGGGCCTAACCCCTGCATCTGAGAAGAACATTCAGCTCTTTGGCTCGGTAGACTACGAGGCCCTCTTAACCAACCGCCACTTCGTCGGCGCCTTGATTGAGGCCCCTGCCTTCGTCGATAACATGAGCGCTAAGGAGAATATGATTCATTATGCCCTGCAACGCAAGGTCAAAGACCGCAGCGCCCGTATCAACGAAGTTTTGGCCTTGGTTGGCCTGGACAAGACCGGCAATAAGAAAGTCAAGAACTTCTCCCTAGGGATGAAGCAACGTTTGGCCATTGCCTTAACCCTCTTACATGATCCCGACCTCTTGATTCTGGACGAGCCTATCAACGGCTTGGACCCTGCTGGGATTATCCATGTGCGGGAGCTACTCTTGAAACTCAATCGGGAAAAGAACATGACTATTTTGATTTCTTCCCATATCCTGTCTGAATTGGAGCACTTGGCAAGTCGCTTTGTCTTCGTTAACAAGGGCCGCAAGGTGGCCGATATTAGCTCTCATGAACTCGCTCATCAAGCTAGCACCTATTATCAGGTCCAAACTACCGACAATGCCAAGGCCCTTGACTTCTTAAGCCAATGGCTAGGCCAAGATAAGGTGGCGGCAGATGGCAAAGAGTTAATTGCCATCTATGACTTAGAAGTGCCCCTACCTGAAATTGCCAAACGCCTAGTAAATGAAGGCTTCGAACTTCTCTTCCTGGGTAGCCACAAGAATGACCTCGAATCCGTCTTCTTGAATCTTACAGAAGGAGGCAACTAAGATGTTCCAGCTATTACGCGCAGAATTCTATCAAATCCGTCATCGGGTGGCGCCTTTTACTATGCTACTGCTCAGCTTTTTGGCGACACTCGGTATTGCTTCATTAGCTACCATGATTCTTTTCGGCGAAAAAAGTGCTACTAGTGCTAGCGCACTGACTAAGGCTCTTGTGGGTAACCAGGTTTTGGGCATCTATACCGTCGGCCTCAAGGAAATGCCTCTGATTCTTTGTTTTGTGGCTCAAATTCTGACCTTTAACAACGAGACTAAGAACCGGACCTTGATTAACACCATCAGTTATGGCCACCGCCGTCGCTCTGTCGTCCTCAGCAAGATCCTGGTAGGACTCTTCTACCTCTTACTAGCTTCATGCTTGAGCCTGGTTGGGCTCTTAATCGGGGGCAGCATGTCGGGAGCTACTTTCAAAAGCAATGAAATCCTCGAATTTTTCACCAACTATTTGATTCCTAGCATTCCTCTCTTCCTAGGCTACATCGCCCTCTTAAGCATCCCTGCCTTCCTCTTCGCTGGCCAGGGCCCACTGATTTTTACTTATCTCCTGCTCACTTTCATTAACCCAATCTTAAGCGGAGCCTATACCTTCTTAACCACTAATCGCGATAGCATGGGGCATGTGGTTCAGAAATTCATGAGTGCGAATGAGGCTTTTGCCTTCTTCTTCACCTTCCTAAAAGTAGGCCAGCCTCTGACCTGGGGCAACCTAAACTTCGATTTGACGCCAATCGTGGCCTCGGCCTACTTCCTACTCTTCTTCTGGATTGCAGTCAAACTCTTCAACCGTGCAGAAGTTAAATAGTAGCTTAGTAAAAATCCCCCGGATTCCTTGATGGAAGCCGGGGGATTCTTTTGTCTAAAAAGGTGTTTTTAAGAATAAAATTTAGCAGTCATCTTATGATAATAGCACTTATAAGACGAACTAGCACTTTCTTGTATTATCAAGATTTTAGGGCGACTTCTGGTTAACCACAAGTCGCCCTAAAATCTTGCTTTTCAATTTAACATAAAACACCCGCTCCAGACTCAAGTCTAGAGCGGGTGTTTTCTTCTAATGGCCCAGTGCTTGGCGGTAGTTACGCACCATGAAAGGACTAATCATAATCTTACGTTCTTCTAGGCGTTCCACTAGCTCCTCATCGCTTAAGTCAGCTGGCGCATCATGTAGAATCTCATGGATGACTTGCTTAATCTTCTCGGCAGAGAAACCATCGCGGCCTTCCCGCGTTGCCACCGTGATAAAGTCCGTCATAGGTAGGACATACTGGCCGAAGCCTATGTTCTTGTTAGACACCAAGAGGTTGACAACTGGTTCAGGCAAGCCCGTAATCTCTGCTACTTGCTTGAGTAAGAGGGGCACCTTGGCATCCGAAATTTGGCTGAAGTAATCATGTTGAACCGCCGCAATAGCTTGCGCGACTTTCAGGATCAATTGCTCCCGCACTCGCAAGTTGCGAGCTAGACGATCATACATGAGTTTCTGTGGCTTGGAAAAGGCCACCACTTCAGGCTCTTGAGTCGCTAACATCTCTTGATAGTAGGAATCATTGAAGATTAATTTTGGATAGTAGTGGGCGTTATAGCGCACCTTCATGCCTTCCTGGTCTTGGAGAACCATCACATCATCTAATAGATGGTCCTCTTCTTCCACCTGGAAGAGATCGGCTGGACTGGTCCGCAAGGTTTGATAGTAGCTGACACAGGCCAGGACATCTGCCAGTGGCAGGCCAGTAGCCGTCACGATAGCTTGATACTCTTCTGCCTTGAGTTGGTCGAAATATTCTTCTAAGAGGTAGTAGGCCACATTAGGGGCATGCGCATCTTGCTCGGTCTGCAACATCAAGCATTCGCGCAAGTCATAGGCCCCAATCCCGGCAGGTTCCAATTGTTGGAAGAGGGTAATAGCATCCAAGGCAATGATGGGTTCAATGCCTAATTGCTTGGCCACTTCCTGGTAGCTGTATGGCAGATAGCCTTGAGGATTTAATAAGTCAATCAGGCGCACCATGGCGTCCCGAATAATAGTATGACGGTACATCATTATCTGCTCGAAGAGAAACATAGGCAGATTACGCGGCGCTTCCGGCATCTGCGGATCCACCCCAATAATGGCACTGTGTTCTTGTAGGGTAACCGATGCTTGCTGGGGCTTGGTCTTAGGATAGTCTAGTTCAATGAAGGGATTTTCTAGAATCTCATCTTCTAGGAAATAAGTAAGTTGGGCCGCACTCAAACCGAGCATTTGCCACAATTGACTATCCCCTTCAATGGTTTCAATAGGAATACTTTCAAATTCGCTTTGCCCATTAGCTTGAATGACGGTCACCACGTGTTGTTGCTTGTTTAAGTCTGACATGTTGACCCCTCCTGCTATGTATACGTTTTCTTAATTCTATTATAGCGCAATACGCCCCTTGCGTCTATGCTAAAGCAAGGTTTTTTTGAAAATCAAAAGCAGCTAGCCCCCAAGGACTAGCTGCTTACTATCACTTATTCAATTAAATCATCCGCACTCAGAGCTAGGACTGAAGCCAGATCCCGAACGTCTAGCTCTAACTGCAGGCCAATCTTACCGGCCGAAACCATAATCGAGGGATGGTCCCAGGCACTAGCATGAACATGAGTCGGGAAGGTCTTCTTCATGCCTAGAGGCGAGCAACCGCCGTGAACATAACCCGTTAGGGGCAGGAGGTCGCGTTCCTTAATCATGGCGATATGCTTCTCACCTACGGCCCGCGCGGCCTTCTTCAAATCCAGGCTGGCTACCACCGGAATGACAAAGACATAATGGCCACCTGATTTCCCCACCGTCACCAGGGTTTTGAAGACCTGGTCAGGATTCTGGCCTAGGGTTTGTGCTACTTCCAAGCCTGATAAGGCGCCCGTCTGACTGTAATCCCTTACTTGATAGGTCACCTTGTGTTGGTCGAGTAGCCGCATGGCATTGGTTTTATGTATTTTCATGGCGAATAGCCTCCTCTAAACAGCAAAAGGCCCTTAGGCCTCTTGCATCTCGCTTACTTCAATCATTTCAATATCGGCACCTAAATCGCGCAACTTGCCTACGATATTAGAGTAGCCACGTAAGATATGGTCGACGCCAGTAATCTCGGTGACGCCATCCGCCAACAAACCGGCAATGACTAGGCAGGCACCTGCCCGCAGGTCGCTGGCCTTGACTTGTGCCCCACTCAGCTGGGCTGGCCCATTGACCCGAATCATGGCCCCTTCGACCTTGATATCGGCCCCCATACGGTTGAGTTCAGGAATATGCTTGACACGGGCTGGATAGATGGTGTCGATGATGGTCCCGTTACCTGCCGCAATAGCCAAGAGTGGCGTCAGCGGTTGTTGCAAGTCAGTGGCAAAACCTGGATAAGGCTGGGTCTTGACGCTGACCATGCGAAGGTTTGGACTTGGATGAACATAGATGGAATCTTCGCCAATCTCCAATTGGGCGCCCATTTCTTCAATCTTAGCAATGAAGCCTTCAATGTGTTCGAAAATGACGTTATTGACGCGGACCCCTTGGCCAGCTGCCACAGCAGCCGTAATATAGGTCCCGGCTTCAATCCGGTCCGGAATGATGGTGTGGGTACAGCCATGCAGATGCTCCACGCCCTCTACCCGGATGACGCTAGTCCCGGCACCGCGAATCTTAGCCCCCATCTTGTTAAGGAGGTTAACGACATCAATAATTTCTGGTTCGCGGGCGGCATTCTCAATAATGGTCTTGCCCTTGGCCTTCACAGCTGCCAAGATACAGTTAATGGTGGCCCCAACACTGACCACGTCCATGTAGATACGCGCCCCAACTAGACCTTCTTGGTCGGTCGTCAGAGTCACAACGCCAAAATCGTCCTCTACCTTAGCCCCTAAGGAACGAAAGGCCTTGAGGTGTTGGTCGATTGGACGAGGGCCTAAGAAGCAGCCCCCTGGCAAGCCAATAACCCCTTCACCAAAGCGCGACAAGGTCGCCCCCATAAAGTAATATGAGGCACGTAGGCTCTGAATTTTCCCGCTTGGCATTGGGATAGATTTAATTTCTGTTGGATCGATGGTTAAGACATTATCCTTGAAAGTAGCCTTAACATTGAAATCTTCTAAAATCTCGATTAAGGAATAGACGTCTGCAATATCAGGTACACCTTCTAAGACGACTTCCGAATCCGCTAGAATGGCGGCTGGAATTAAGGCAACTGTGGAATTTTTGGCCCCATTAATGGTAATTTCACCTGTGAGGGGCTTGCCTCCGCGGATGACTAATTTCTTCATTATATAAAACTCCCTAATTTCAGTCTCTATTGATTCATTGTGTATCACTTATAGTTTACCATAAGTCGCCCCAAAGATACATAGCAAATGATTGGCTGAGGACTTTTGTTGGCATAGGTGCTAAGTCCATGAAAAAAGCCACTACCTAGTCTGGTAGTGACTTCAATGAGTCATGCTTATTGTGGCATGGTCTGTTCAGTTTGTGGCATTGGATTAGCAGCAGGCGCCCCTTCAGATGTGGCATCAGCTGGTGCTGCTTCTGGTGCGCTACTTTCCTCGCTTGAAGAAGCAGAGCTGGAAGCGGCTTGCATACCTGGCAATTCTGCATCTGGATGTTTCTCTAGGTATTCCTTAACTAAGTCCCAAGCAGGAATTAAGCCACCCTCAGAGATTTCCGTAATTTTCTTAGCCACGTCTTCTTCTTGGAAGAGTTGCACGATACGTTGGTAGAGCTTGTTATCCTTGTCTTCCTTACGCACTGCGAAAATATTGGTCCGCTTGAGGTTCAAGGTATCGGCCTTGTCACCATAGATGTAGATGGCATCGGTTGGCTTAAATTCTGTTGCCTTGAGGAAGGAATCTTGGATAATGCCTGCATCCACATCTGGCATAGAAGTTGGAATTTGCGCTGCGTCTAATTCCACCAACTCAATGCCCTTAGGATTGTCAGCAATGTCATCCTTGGTAGGACTTTCCATATCTGGATCCTTCAGGGTGAAGAGTTTAGCGTCAGTCGCTAAAACTTTGATGGCGTAAGCTGAACCCACTGGGTCAGATGAGATAGCAATCTTGGCTTTTTCTGGCAGTTCGTCTAAGGACTTGTACTTGCTAGAGTAGAGACGTAATGGCACCGCGAAAGTGTAGCCAATGTTTTGGAGTTCGGCATTGTGGGCCTTGTTCCAGTCATCCAAGAATACTTGGTGTTGGAAGGCGTTCATATCGATATCGCCATCCAATAAAGCCGTGTTAGGCGTGTTGTAGTCGTTCAATTCAGTGACCTCTAAGGTAATCCCTTCCTTGGCAGCTTTCTCCGCTACATAGGTCATGATATCCTTCATGGTTGAACCGACAACCCCTATTTTGACGGTCTTGCCTTCGAATTCATTTTGGGCATGCACAGGTGTCGCAGATAAGCTTGTGAAAGCTAAACCTAAGGCCGCGAGCCCGGCGCCGATTTTGCGTAATAAGTTAGACATTATAATGCTCCCTTCTATCTTGAAATGTCAACATGAATAGTATACCACGATTGTTAAAAAAAGAAAGAGGGAGCGCACTTGCCTCCCTCTTCCAATTCAATTTTTTTGAAGTTTAGGATTGACGTCCGTAAACAAAATAAAGATAGATAAAACCAATCAAGCCAATCGGCACCGCCAAGAACCAGATAATGATAAAACGGAAAATCTTCCAGGCTATCATTAAGAGGCCACTGATGAAGAAGACATTGTCGCCGACAATGAAGTCGACTAGACTCTCATAGACAAACATGGCAAAGGGATAAAGCAAGGCACAAGGCAGTAAAATCAGCAGTTTAGCATCGAATCTCCCAACTTGGCTGACGGATGTAAAGACGAAGAAGGCGTAAAAAGCAAAACCAAATAAATAATGGCGGATTAACCAGTCACGGTTGAGGGATTGAAACATATTCTTCAGTCTATCCATAGGGGATCACCTCTCTAATTTAATGATGCTTCCTATTATAATCCACTTGCCGGCTCCTGTCCAAAATGCACAGGCGCTCACAAAATCTGACGCAAGCAAAAGACGGACGCCTGCTAGCAGTCCGCCCGTCTGTTTCAATCTGTCCTGACTTAATCGACTTTGACAATCGGCACCCAGAGTTCCATACGATAGTCTTGTGCCCCCATATTGCCTTCACCATAAACCTCGAAGTCAGGTGCGCCCGAATGTTGGAAACCTTGCTCAGGGAAGAAGACTTCCATGAGGTAGCGCCAACCCGCATGGATACAGTCTGGCACTGGCCCATTCAATTCAACCACCGCATATTCAGCGGCTGCCACTTCCAAGATATCGAGCCCCATAGCCTCAGCCTTAGCTCGGTCAGTTACTTCATAGCCAGCCATATAGTTGAGACGCTCTGGCGTGTCAATGTCATGGCAGACACCTAAGCTTTGCCCCATACCTAGGCTGGCTAGGTCATCATGGGAGAATTTGCTGTAGAGGTCTTGCCAGATTTGAGGGCACTGACTGCTCGGGATATGATTGGCATTAAGCCCTGCCACCGTCAAGGCAGGCTTCTGTTGGATATTGATTTTCATACTATCTCCTCCTTGCAGGGTCAGCCGTAGCTGTAGTCGCCCGACTAGGCGCAAGGGCGCCCCCTGCCTAATTTGTGTCGGAGTTGCCTCATGAAATTTCTTGAAAGCTGCCCCGAAGGCATCGGCTGATTCATAGCCATATTGGATGGCGATGTCGATGATTCGGGCCTCAGACCGGCGCAGGGCCAGGGCTGCTTCTGTCAAGCGACGTTCCCGCAAATACTCTGACAGTGACGTCCCTGTCAGCATGGAGAAGAGCCGGCTAAACATGGCATACGGATAGCCCGACAGTCGCGCCACCCGCAACTCATCTAGCTCCCCGTCAAGGGTCGACTCCAGATAGTCTAGCGTCCGGTTAAAAGCTTCCATCATATTCATCTTGGTAACCTCCTGACAATTTGAGTATAGCTGAAATTTTAGAGGGAAGTCCTAGAATTGGGGGGCGAGAAATCTAGGGTAATTCTCAATTTGTATCTTCTTCCCTAAGACCCTATCTTTTTAGGGGAGCTTTATATAATTAACTATATTTTCCTGATTAAAATCCTTTTGTTTTGGATCATTTCTTGAAAAATGTTGCTTTGCCCAAACTTTTCCCTAGAGTATATTCCAAATAATCGAGATATTGCATTTACTTGTTTACGATACTCTTTCTCCTCTGTAGTGCCTTCATACACACTATAGTAAAATTCGAACTGTGTCTCCTCATCTTTATATCTATCAAAAATCATCTTAAAGTAGCCATAATCAGCAATTGATAGTGAGTGCCCGTAGAAAATTACCCGTTTTATCCCCTCAGACAACAGCTCATTAATCGGAATATCCATGTTTGATTGCTGTTGATTGTATAAACCTAATGTCCTAGATACTTTAGTAAATATATACTGACTACTATTAGGATTAATTTCACTCTCATCAATCCCAAAAACAATCTTCCCACCGTTAGGTTCTATATGTCCATGAATATTAACATATTTGGCTAACTCATTGATAACTTTGGTACTTCCCTGAAACCATGGCCTAGTATAATTAAAAGACAGAACATTATACTTAATGGATTCTCCTGCACGCGTGGGGTTTAGCATTGTTTTGAATAGTTGCTCCGCTGTTTCAGAATAATTCTCTGATAGCTTTACCACTTTAAATAGATATTTCCCGAAGTCTTTTTCCAATTCATTTAACTCTAACAATAATTTTTCTACTATAAGAGGTACTAAATACTCTTTTAATTTCTTGTTCCCTTTTTCGGAATAGCACTTATCTGGTCCTATTAATTCCTCACTGACCATTTTAACATCATCATATTTCTTCATAATATTAAATGCAATTAACCTATTGAAATCCGCATCCTCTCTGTGCAGATATCCCATCCCCTCACCAGATAATTCTATAACCCACCAAGCAACATCTTCAAAATAGCTCAGCCAACTATCACCATTTTGAAAAAAATCATGGATTTGATTCTCGATATAATACCAATCTTTATTCCTTAGTACTTTTTTACCAAGTAGAATTATGTACCATGAACTCAACGCTCTAAAATTCACTTCGTCAAGGGAATCTTTTCGTACTGTCTTCAAATCATTATCTAGTGCTTTTGCGCACTCATTGAATATTGCTTCCTTACACTCTAGACCATTATTAGATATCATTCCGTTATCTTTCATATAATCCTTTAAATGACTGTAGAGGAAATCTTCATATGTTGACTTTAGGTTACATTGCAAATCAAACCCATTTCCAATAACGAACAATGCCTCTGGCATCACCAATTCTTCATTCACTACTGCTACCCCTCTCAAAACGACTCAGAATCTTATTATTGTATCCAATATATCCATCGAAATCGGATACTAGCTCCGCTATCCTCCCCAACATCCCAACTGTTGGATTGGCTTGGCCACTCTCTAGCCTTGATAGGTTGGCTTGGCGCAGGCCTAGTTTTTCTGCCATTTGAGCTTGGCTTAGGCCCTGCTCCAGGCGCAACTCTACTAACTTCAAGGCCACTTCCTGGCGGGCAGCTTCCTCCGCCAAATCCAAAGTGAAATCAGGATATTGGGATGCTAAGCGATTCTTTAAGGACTCGAGTGACATGCTCTTCACCCTCCTTTCTTGTTTTGGTCTCTCCCAAAGGAATAACCAGTGCCTTGGCCTGACCTTTGCCTCGCCCCCATTTTTCAATCACAGCGGGTGTCAACCCCTCCCGCTCAATGATTTCTAAGGCCGCCACTGCCTTGACTGCTTGCTGGTAGGGCAGGCCTTCTACCAAGCCAAGAATGTCTTCTGGAATCTTGTAATGTGCGTCCATGACACGCACCTCCTTTTTCCCATTATATCATATATGATATAACGGGGAAATCGCTTTCACTAGCTAAATCCCTTATTTATCAAGATTCCCTTCATTTTGTTATCATCTCACCACGTAATTTCACCCACCTTGCACCCTATCTACTAGTAGAACTAGTAGATAGGGTACACAAGTTTCTGACCCCCTTCTCAAAAACGGTCAACGGGTCTATAATGAAGTTAACTTCTTAATGAAAGGAGCCAAGAAAGCAATGAATCCTAAGTTTTATGCCCTGCCCCAAGCCAAGCAGGAGGCCATTATCCAAGCCGGCTTCCGCGTCTTCGGCCAGCACACCTATAAGAAGGCGCCCATGAGCGCCATTGCTGACGCGGCGGGAATTTCCAAACCCTTGCTTTTCCATTATTTCCATAATAAGAAGGAACTCTACTTCTTCCTCTTCGACCTCTTAGTTCAGCAGACCGAAAACGTCCTAAAAGAAGGAGGCTGCTATGAGACCTTGGACTTCTTCGAGCTCTTCAAGAGCGTGACCCAGACTAAGGTGCAACTAGCCCGGCTCAATCCCGATTGGTTGGCCTTTAGCCTTAAGACCTACTACGAGCAGGATCCCGAGATTATGCCAGAATTGGCCCAACGCATGAAACAAGTCAAGGCCAAACAGGTCCAGCTCATGGACAAGCTAGATATGAGCTGCTTTCGGCCCGATATCGATTTTCAGCTCATGTATAAGGATATGACCTGGGCCGCCCAGGGTTATCTCTGGGAGCATGTCCAGCGAGGGTCCGTTGATCCCGAAACCATCGAGGCGGAATTCAACCAACTGATTGACTTCTGGAAGTCTCTCTATCTTAGAAAGGAGTGATCTCATGTACGCTATTCAAACACATCAACTGACCAAAACTTACGGCCGACACCGGGGTATCGACAAGCTTAACTTGTCCGTTCAGCAGGGCGAGCTATTTGGCTTTATCGGGCCTAACGGGGCCGGCAAATCTACCACTATCCGCACCCTACTGGGGCTGATTAAGCCTACCAGCGGCAGTGCCCAGGTTCTAGGCTTGGAAGTCGGCCGCCAACAAGGTCAAATCCTGCGCCGGGTGGGCTATTTGCCATCTGAAACCCAATTCTATGCCGGCATGACTGCCCGCGACCTACTCAAATTATCTGCTGATCTGAGAGGCCTAGACTGCCAGGCCGAATGCCACCGCCTCAGCGACCGGCTGCAGCTAGACCTAGGGATGGCGGCAGACCAACTATCTCTGGGTAACCGCAAGAAGGTGGGCATTGTAGCTGCCCTCCAGCACCAACCTGACCTCTTGATTCTGGACGAGCCTACCAGTGGCTTGGACCCCCTGATCCAAGAAGAATTCTTCGCCCTCCTAGAGGAACGCCGCCAAGCCGGCGGGACCGTCTTCCTATCCAGCCATGTCCTGTCCGAAGTCCAAAACCATTGCGACCGTGCGGCCATTATCCGCCAAGGGCAAATCGTGGCCACCGAAGATGTCGCCAGCCTTATGCAACACCAAGCCAAACGTGTCAGCCTGTCCGGCCAAGTACCTGGCCTGGCAGACCTAGCAGGCGTCTCCAACTGGCAAGCCAAGGGCAAAGACCAAGCCAGCTTCCTCTATCAAGGAGACCTCAATGCCTTACTAGCCTGTTTGGCAGGCGGCCAGGTCCGCGACTTCAGTCTGGCCGAGCCAAGTCTGGAAGAAATCTTCCGCCACTACTACCAAGAAGGAGGCGATTTGTCATGATTCTATTCCGCCACGAATTACGCCAAGGTTGGCGTAGCCTAATCCTGTGGACGGCGGCCATCGCGGGTTTTATGGCCCTGATTTCCCTGCTTTTCCCTCAAGTTAAGGACCAGATGGCTAGTATCAACGGCCTGATCAGCACCATGGGCGCCTTCTCCGACGCCTTCGGCCTGGGCAAGCTCAACATGGGCAGCTTCATCGGCTTCTATACCGTTGAATGTCAGAGCGTCCTAGGTCTTGGTGGCGCCCTCTATGCCGCCATTCTTGCCAGCAATTCCCTAGCCAAAGAAGAACAAGCCGGCACCGCTGAATTCCTGCTGACCCATCCCCTCAGTCGGGCTTCGGTTGTCACTAGCAAGGCCTTGGCCCTGGTCAGCCAGCTTCTGATACTCAACGCGGTGACCCTGGCAGTTGTTCTCTTAAGTCTGACCCTTATGGGTGAGCCTGCGCCTGTGGGCCAACTCCTGCTCTTGCACTTGGCTTACCTGATCTTGCACCTCGAGTTCATCGCCCTCTGTCTGAGCCTGTCGGCCTTGTCCGGCAAACGTCGCGGCACTGGCCTAGGCGCCGGCATCGGTCTGGTGCTTGGCTTCTACCTAGCCAACCTAGTCGCCAATATCGCCCCTGGACTGGGCGCCCTCAAATGGCTCACGCCCTTCGCCTACGTGGACGGCGCCGAAATCATCCCTAACAACAGCCTAAATCTAGGCTATGTTGGAGTAGGGCTGGTCTTGTCAGCCTGCTCGTTGGGCCTGGCTTATTGGTGGTTTGGGCGGAAGGATGTAGGGTAGTTAAATAGATATAAAAAACCCCAGAAAGCTTATAAGCTTTCTGGGGTTCTTTTTTCATGCATCTTAGTCATTGGTCGCTCCTTTCTAATAGGATTTTACTGGTTATGCACATAGGCACCACCTACCTTTCGAAGTCGCAACCACCGTCTTTACTTCTTTACCGTTATAGTATAACATTTTACGCCCTCTTTTCAATAAAATTATTACCCATAGTTAATTTACGGATTATTATTTTTATGGTATTATGTTTTTAAGGTACAAAACAAAAAAAGGAGGATATTTATGGAATTTCAAGTAAGAGTTTCTAGTGAATGTCTTTATTATCTGTCTCTTCTTGAAGAACTATATTCGAAAGATACTGACGGCAGTCTAACAAAAGGCATTGTTCTAACACGTGCCTTCGAAGAATCTAAGGCAGTTAAGAACTGGTTAGATATATACGAAGATAAACATTCTATTCCGCTAAATACACTTGAATATAATCACGGATATGGTACAAAAATAAAAGCCGAGATTAGTGAATCTACAAATATGGGGATACGAAGCCTAAAACTGGAACTCCCAAAATATCTTCCAACTCGTTCCGTTACAATCGGTGTTACCGTTCGTTTAATCTGTAAAGCAGCTTTACTATTAAACATGTATGATAAGGTAAGTATCCACAAGTCTCGCTCCTTAGAAGATGAATTTCGCCAACTAGAGAATGAATTGAAAAATATTATAGCCCCAGTCAATTATAAAACTTTAGAGACAATATTATTACAAACAAAGCAAAACATTAAATCGAGTACAAAATAGTTCTCGATTTTTATTTTTTATGTTTTTAAAAATTTGTACCCAAAACTTATTGGCAGCCTTTTCCAAGTTTGATATACTTTCATTGTAAATAAGTTTTTGGGTTGTGTACCCTAGAAAAGAGGAGTTTTTATTATGAAATCAAATATGTCTTTATTGAGTTGGAATATCAGATGTCAAGGGGGTAAATTTCCTATCCATAAAGTTGTCCTAGAAACCACTTTAAAACAAAATAAGGATATAAATATCTTTACAGAGTTTACCAACAATAATTCTCAAGACTTCATTCAAGATTTATGGAGTAATGGTTATATTCCTTGTGGAAGCGACAAAAGTTACTCTCCTGGTCATAATGATGTTTTGATTGCTATTAAAAAGGAAATTATCTCAGAAAACACCTCTTTAAATATTGATTGGTTTGATGAGTCATTGGATTATCCTAACTTTTTAAAAGTAACTTTAAAAGACGATGATTTAACACTTCACATTATTGGTGTCCGTGTTAGAATTGGCGGCGGAGGTATAGAAGATTGTAAATATAGAAAAAAACAAATTGATAACTTACTTAGTTATTTAAAAACGTTAGAAGGTAGAATTATTTTATCAGGTGATTTCAACAATCTTAAACACAATGACTCAGATACAATTGAGACCTACAAGAACAAGAATCTTGTTAGAGAATTTTATAGCTATCCAATTCTAAAACAAGAATTTAATAACAACGATTTTACATTGATTACTCCTAAGCATGGAATATCCTGGTATGGAGGACACTTCGTTCAATGCAGGTTAGACCATATTATAGGAAAAAATGTCTACATTTCTAATGAAGAATATGATTGGAGCTTTCTAAAATCCGTTGGAAAATACAAAGCAAATGAGAAGAAAATGGACGGCTCTTTTGGACCCGACCATGCAATATTATTAGCAGATATTCTTACAAAGGAGTAATACAATGCTTTTTAACCACAAAAAAGAACCAACCGTTTCCCTTACAAGATACAATATCAACTATATGCTTTGAAATGAGTTAGCTAAATTTAATATCTTGCAAACCCCTGAACAGTTGGTATTTACCTATATTGACACTAAAGGCAATGTTAACAGTCCTCTTCACGTCGATTATCTAAATAACAAAATGAACTCCGTAAGAAGACGACACCCATACCTAAAACATGCTACACCGCACAAGCTACGCCATACAGGAGCTACACTTGCAAAACAGGCTGGAATGAGCTTAGAAGCTATTTCAGAAGATCTGACACATAGTGACACTATCACAACTAAGACCTATGTCAACACCTCAAACGTTGTTCCTCTACCTGCTGGTACTCTCGCCTATCAACACATTCAAAACAAATAGGGTAAATTTAGGGCAACTTTTAGGGCAAACTTTTCAAAAATTAGACGAAAAAAGCACCCGTAGGGGAAACCTGCGAGTGCTTGAAACGTTGATATATAGCGGTATATTAACGTTTACTAAATTGAGAAGCTTTACGAGCTTTCTTAAGACCTGGCTTCTTATGTGCCAATTTATCATGCGTTGTCATGCGGTTTTACCCGCATCATATTAACATTATATCTTCTAAGTAATCGCTATTTACCTCCTGTTATTAGCAGTCAGGTAAGGTAAATGGTAAGGTAAGCAAGCACTTGGTCGTAAGACCTATAGTCTAACAAACAATATAATCTCAACTGCAATATACTAAGCCATCCGCTAGGCTAGAAAAGAAGACTTACTCTAGGTGCCACATTCGTGGCGCCTTTTTGTTTGGCTCCAACTCATTCCCCTCAGCGCAGCTGGGCATTGGTGGTCGAGCGAAATTGCGTTAGCAATGAAGCCGGGAACGCGCCGGTGACCAGCTGCGCTGAGGGGAATGACGATGGACCAGATCTAATGGGTACCACAAGGAGCACTTGTCATTTAGTTTCTCACTATACCAAATGCTATACCGTATTAGACTTTTATGCTACAGTAACATCCAATCACCTACGGCCAATTTATCATCCAGATCTCCCCCCTATCTGTTCAGGATTTGAGTGACTTTTTTTACCTTATGAAAAGGAAGCTCTGACCCACTCCCCTCGAATATTGTTATCTTCTTTCCTATTATTATAGGCCATGTTGATCGCCTTTTGGCTAAAGCTTATTGAGAATGTGTGTATCGCAAAAAATAGCCCCAGGTTCATTGCATAAACCTGGGGAATTTATTATTTGACATCGTAGTGTTGCTAACTGCTATAACATCCAATATTAAGTTACATGATGTTTTAATCGATGCAATCACTTAGACATTTTTTACATCCTTTATATTTGCTATAACTCTTATTTCGCATATCATATTTGTCTGTGCCTTGATGCTTACTTGGAAGGAACAGATGATAGGGATCCATGAAAATAAGTTTATAAAAATATGTATTGCTGACGGTATCTACACCTTTATGTGCAATAACTCTAGCTGCACCTGTGTTACTTCCTGTCTCTTCTTGGTACTCACTAACTACTCTATATTTCACCAAATGGTCAAAGGTTTGATCAAATTCACCACCATCGGATAAATCAAAGTAATGTTTTATAATTTCCTTTTCTCTTGCGTGACTCTTGTTTAGCGTTATATTACTCGGATCGCTTAGAAAGCTAAGACTCTTATCCTTATTAAAACGATCAATCAATACTTGAGCATATTCGCTTCTATCAAGCTTTTCAGTAGCAACAAAATTTGTAAACTGGCATTTTTCTAAGTTCACTGACTTTTTTGAAGTTTCCGAGAACCAAGAGATAGTAGTTTCTGGTTCTTCACCAAATAATCGTCTATTCTCATCAACATTATGAAGTGAAGAAAGGGCCCCATTTGTTAAATTAACAGCGGTCTTCGTCTGCTGCAAACCTTTTATTTTATAAGACGGTTTAGGCATAGTTTTTTTGATATTCCTCGATAATTTCGTCTCGATCCATTGGTATGGCCTGTTTTCCTTCTTCGTAATGGTCTTTCCATGCTTTATCCAAATGTGACCGATTCACTAGTGCGAAATCACTCATTTCATTAATCTGAACCAGAACTTCCTCTAGAAACTTTATAACATCACTATCATAACTGGAAGTATCGATTTCCACGCTAGATTCAAATGAGTCATACTCGCCACGTTTCTCGGCTGCATAAACGTTCCTAATTACAGGGCCATATTTCCAAGCCTCAAACTGTTCATCAAATAAATATTTTGGATATTTCTTATCTACCCCAGTTAAGTTTTCCCCATTTTCTGAATCACTTTCAAGGCTACCATATGTCGCTCCATAATATGCAAACAAGAAATATAATGCTTTCTGAAGTCGGATAACAGATATATTTTGATTCGAGGCATAAATCATTTTAATTAAGTCATTTACATTCTCAAAAAAATACTCTTTTACAGTTTCCTCACTCATAGTTATCTCCCCTCCTAGTATACTTTATTATACCACACCCACCCAATCAGTGCGATTAAAGTTTAATGTGTTTTACAATTTTACTTTTTAAGTCCTATAGCTAACCCTCTCCGCATTATCGCTAATACCTCCGGGCAGGAAAATTGCTAACCTACCCCAAACTACCAACCCCATAGCAATCACATGTTTGTATTTTTCTTTGTGCTTATTCAGAGTATGCTTAGCTAGCAGCTACTACCCTTAATCTTCATATAAGTGGCACTTCTTGGCATCGCTCCGGGTAATCAGGGGATGTGTGCAACTTTATCCGTATTAACCGTAAAGTTCAGATTAGTCGCTCCTTGCCGAATTTCAACTACTCATCATTCACGACTGGAGTGCTCGTTTTACAGAGAGCAGGTATCGCGTTGCGATATAAGCACTACGACTATCAGAGAGAGTCAATAATTTGCCACCCAATTGCGCGGTAGACACATGATGAAGATTTACAACTTCAGAGCGACTAATACGTATAAACTGCTGGGGCATTTTTGACAATACACCGCTTAGCGTACCATAAAAACTGTATTTTCTTTCTGTGGTCCACATTGTAATTTGATGCGCTTCGGGACCTGTTTCAAATGAGATTACCTTAGGAAACGGGATAGAATAAACATTCCCATTTTGCTTATACGTGAAAGCTATTTTTCCAGGATGATTCGTTAACAATCTTTGATAAGCGACGGTGAGGGCATCGATTACTCGGGTAGCTAAGGCAGAATAAGGGGCTAAATACGATTCTGTGCAGTCCTTTATGATAAAATCTAGGGCTTGAATCTTATTACTTGCTACCTTATAAATACCGTTTGGGTGTTTAGAGATATAAATAATTTTGGCTAAATCGTCTTTGTCTCGTATTTCTTTACCTAAAAGAACACCATCGAAATCTTTCAATATATCAATAGATAAAAAGAAAATCCCAGAAATCGAATAATCATTCATAGTCCTAAGCAATTCATGCGGTTGATCACCTTCATACGCAATTGTTAAGGGTGGATCTGATATCATGAAGAAATGAGATAATAGTGAAGTAAGCCTCTGACGGTCTTTAATATCTGGTTCACATATAAAGATAGGGATTTTAGTTTGCTTCATAGGTTTACCCCCTATGTTATTTCAAGTGAAGAATGCTTAATTTGATAACGTTTAGGACGTAAAATATTACGTTCAGGAAAAAAAGCACCTCAAAATATTACTCCTAGTATATAATGAAAACAACATTAAATCAAGAGGTGATTAAAATGAGCTATAGATGATAAATTTCTAAATGTTTGTAGTTGTTCAACCATGTTGCTTTCCATGTTTCGCTGAAGAAAGGGTGTTTAAATTGAAAAAAGTATTATATCTATCGTTTTGCTTATTAGCCCTTATTACATCTAATCATTCTCTGACAGCTTCAGCAGAAGCTCTACCAAACGAAGATGCTTCTCTTAATGTTACTACTCAAAATATTCGAAGAATGTGGAAAACCGGCTATTTAGTTTGGGGCTATGGGCCATATACTATCTATTTTAATGATGGGTATTTCCATGGCTACTTGCAAAGAAAATCTTATGTCGCAGCAGCAAGCCTAGGCAATTGGTCTGAATACGAGGGATGGGTTTACCCTGTCAGAAGTCCATTGCCTATGCCAACAAGAACTGATTTATTGGATGAGTGAGGTGCAATAAAATGAAACGATTAAAATTCATCTTCTTAGGGTTGACCGTGTTCTCAATGTTTTTTGCCCAGAATGTTTATGCGCAAACACCTAGTCAAACCGACGAGCAAGTATTGTCATATACTAAATACAAAACAGTTGAAGTTCTACTTGGGTATGGTGAATATCCATATTCATATCAATACTATTACAGTTATAATGACGGAGTTTATCAAGGAACGCTGTCCTTTAGATATTTAGAGCGGCGACCAGGATTAGGAGGAAGAAATTATGCATGGTATGCAGTTTACAACGGAGTTGTTTCAACAGGTTGGCATCTCTTGCCGTACCAAACGGAAGTTAGTGAGTAATATAGTAGCGACTTTCCTGCTAGTCCTATCCTTTCTCACGCCTAGTCTAGCCCTGGCTCAGTCTAATGCCTTGTC
>ERZ773038.148-NODE-148-length-47718-cov-7.092713_pt1 | contig 47718 bp, 29 predicted proteins | sample MGYA00511665_ERZ773038 | MGnify/ENA primary metagenome ERZ773038 (study PRJEB29015, sample SAMEA2737966) | human oral metagenome | biome: human oral; feature: human-associated habitat; material: dental | place: China | collected 2028 ... | reverse complement strand
CGATGCTCTATTCAGGACGGCATGTTCGCTAGAATTCGAGGGATTTAAATTGAACCTGAAAGGGTTTAGTGAACTTGATGTTGAGTCAAAATCTTTTCTTGGGTTGTTTTTGGACTTCTCAGGCATTGATCGTTACTCGTTTTCTCACGCATGGGGGGTGGGTCAGAGCAATCAATTAATATAGATTTCTGGCTGGATCATGTCCAGCCAGATTAATTTTCGACGGTGATCACCGGAACACCATCCCGCCATCGATCAGGATGGCCTGACCCGTCATGTAGTCGGAATCCGGCGAGGCCAGATAGTGCACGAGCGAGGCCACGTCGTGCGGTTCCTGCGGGCGGCCCATCAGGATGCCTGACGAGAAGCGCTTGAAGGCCTCACCCGGCGCCCAGCCGTGGATCTTGCCCATCTCCTCGTCGATGCGGTCCCACATCCGCGTGCCGGCCACACCCGGGCAATAGGCATTGACGGTGATCCGGTGCGGCGCCAGCTCCTTGGCAGCCGCCACCGTCAGCGCCCGCACCGAGAACTTGCTGGCGCAATAGATGCCCAGCAGGTCATAGGACTCATGGGCGGCGATGCTGGCGGCGTTGATGATCTTGTAGATGCGGTCGCCGCCCTGTTTCTTCATCTGCTCGGCCGCGGCCTGGATGCCCCACAGCACGCCCTTCACGTTGATGTTGAAGACGCGGTCGAAATCGGCCTCCGTCACCCGCTCCAGCGGCATCACGTCCTCGACGCCCGCGTTGTTGACGAACACGTCCACCTGGCCGAAGGTGTCCACGGCGTGCTTCACCAGCTGGAACTGGTCATCCCGCCTGGACACGTTGCCCTGAAAGGCCGTCACCGGCACGCCGGCGGCCTTGAACTCGGCCTCGGTCTTCTTCAGCGTGTCGGCGTTGATGTCCGACAGTACGATCCTGAAACCATCCTTTCCAAGGCGCTGGGCAATGCCCTTGCCCAGGCCATCGCCAGAACCCGTGATCACGGCAACTTTTTCAGTCATGGTCGGTGTCTCCTTGCTGAGGGTGGAAAAGCCGACGGGTCGCAGGGCCATGCCCGGATGCGCAAAGAACGATCAAGGCCAGCATGCTGGTACCCCAGCAGGACGGGCACCTGGACCATGTCGGACTCATTACCATGATGACTGATCGCGCGCGTTCGGTTGCCATACCCGGGAACGCCGTGCCGGTATGTGCCACTGCGTCAACCCTGCTGACAGTCGGGGTATCATCCGGGTCTACCCTTATCCTCCCCGCCATTCGTCATGCAGGAAACCCGGCTCTCCCGCCAACCGGCCGCCGAAAAGGCCGCCACCGCCGCCGCCATCAGCCAGAAACTTGATGCCCCCAAGGCGGCTGCCAGCGCCATCAGCCAGCACGCCCCCAGCGTCGGCTTCGTCTCGCTGGGCTGCCCCAAGGCACTCGTCGATTCCGAGCGCATCGTCACGCAGCTGCGCGCCGAGGGCTACCAGATCTCCAACCAGTACGAAGGCGCCGACCTGGTCGTGGTCAATACCTGCGGCTTCATTGACGAAGCCGTGGCCGAATCGCTTGATGCCATCGGCGAGGCGCTGCACGAGAACGGCAAGGTCATCGTCACCGGCTGTCTGGGCGCACGCACCGGGCAGGGCGGCAAGGACAGCAACCTGGTGCGCGAGATTCACCCCAGCGTGCTGGCCGTCACCGGCCCCCATGCGCTGGAAGAGGTGATGGCCAATGTCCATCAGCATCTGCCCAAGCCGCATGATCCCTTCAGCGACCTGGTTCCGGCAGGCGGCATCAAGCTCACGCCGCGCCACTATGCCTACCTGAAGATCTCGGAAGGCTGCAACCACCGCTGTTCGTTCTGCATCATCCCCAGCCTGCGTGGCGACCTGGACAGCCGCCCCATCGGCGAGGTGATGCGCGAGGCCGAGAATCTGCTCAAGGCCGGCGTGAAGGAGCTGCTGGTCATCTCGCAGGACACCAGCGCCTACGGCGTGGACCTGCGCTACCGAACCGACTTCGTGGATGGCCGCCCGGTCAAGACGCGGCTGTTCGAGCTGTGCCGCGAGCTGGGCCAGCTGGCCCGGCAGTACGGCGCCTGGGTCCGGCTGCACTACGTCTATCCCTATCCGGCGGTGGACGACGTGCTGCCGCTGATGGCCGAGGGACTGATCCTGCCGTACCTGGACGTGCCGCTGCAGCACGCCCACCCACGCATCCTGAAGCTGATGAAGCGCCCGGCCAGTGGCGAGCGCAACATCGAGCGGATCCAGGCCTGGCGCAAGGTCTGCCCGGAACTCACCATCCGCTCCACCTTCATCGCCGGTTTCCCCGGCGAGACCGAGGAAGAGTTCCAGTATCTGCTGGACTTCCTGGAAGAAGCACAGCTGGACCGCGTGGGGTGCTTTGCGTATTCGCCCGTGGAAGGGGCTGCCGCCAACGATCTTCCCGACCCGCTGCCCGACGAGGTGCGCGAGGAACGTGCGGCCCGGCTCATGGAAGTGCAGGAGGCCATCAGCGAGGCCCGCATGGCCCGCAAGGTGGGGCAGACGCTGGAGGTGCTGGTCGATGCCATCGAGCACGATCCCGAAGAGGGATGGTGGCGGCTGGTGGGACGCAGCCAGGCCGATGCCCCCGAGATCGATGGCCAGGTCTATGTGGAGCTGGACGAAGCGCCTGCCGACGGCACCATGGGCCCCGGCACCTTCGTGCGCGCCCACATCACCGACTACGACGCCCACGATCTGGTGGGTGAGCTGGCCAGGGACGCCTGATCGCTCTCGGCACGCTGGTCAGCCCTAGGGATCCTCTGAACAAGTCCACGCGGCCGTCGCATCCCCGTAACGGGCGCATGACTGCGTTGCCATTTGCTGTCAATAGCGCCGCTATTGACAGCAAATGTCGCCTTGTCCTGCATCCCGTTCCGTGGCGCGCCGGTTCGCGGGACTTGTTCAGAGGATCCCTAGAATTCGTGCTCTGAAACAGTCCTTTCGCCAGCCTGTGTGAATACCTTCGCGATGCCCCGTGCTGCCGCCATTCCGGCGTGCAGCATCGTTTCGTGGTTCCTTCCGCAGCGTGGCCCTTACTGAAGAGCCGAGCGCAGCCACGCGCCGCGCACCTCGATCCGGCGCGCATCCAGCACGCCGCCTCGGGCATCGCGCAGCGTGATCGTGTGTCGGCCGGGCAGGGGCATCCAGCCCACGCGGGCCCCTTGTCCAACCGGCTGGTCGTCGATGAACCAGTGCAGCTCCGTGGACGTACCGTGACTGGCTTCCAGCCGCAGCTGCTGGTTGGCCGGCGGGATGTCCGGATCCAGCGCAATGATGGTGTCCGGCGCCGGCGCAACGATGCGTGCGGGCAGGGCAGACGGGTCAGGGTCCTGCCGCCCGGCATGCACACTGTCGCCTTTCCCCGTGCGTATGTCGTTCGACGCCGAAACCGTGGCCGGTGGACTGAAATGCCGCTGCTCGGTCCCCGCCAGGAACCATTCCTGACGGGGCGCCTCGATGCCGGAACGCTCGGTGGCATGCACCCCCTCGTCATCCGCCGTACCTGCACGCCGTTCTGGCAGCGCCGGGGTGCCGGGCGCGTTCAACCTGGCTGTTTCTGAAACACTGCCAAAATCCACCCGCTGCCGCACCACCCCAGCCGGGGGCGAAGGCGCTCGGCTGATTTCGTGGCGATGCAGCTCGCGCATCAACGTGGCCCAGACCGGAGCCGCGCCGCTGGTACCGCTCACGTCGTGCATGGGCGCGCCGCTGGCGTTGCCCACCCAGACCCCCACCGTGTAGCGCTGGCTGTAGCCCACGGCCCAGTTGTCCCGCATGTCCTTGCTGGTACCGGTCTTCACGGCGCTCCAGAAGCGCGTGTCCAATACTGAGTCCATCCCGAACGTGGGCAGGCGTGCATGGCGGTCGGACAGAATGTCACTGATGATGAAAGCCGCGCCGGCATTCAGTGCCTGATGGCAGTTTTCCGGTGGCCACTGCCTTTCTTCATCGTCTGTTTGGATGAACGCATCACGGAATGATGATGACGCGGGTTTGGGTGCGATGGCAGGCAGACCATCCGCATGTTCAACCGGGCCTGTCAGCGACGAGGGTGCACCACGCCGGTGCGCTTCTGGGAGGAGATGCACCGGACACCACTGTCCGCCATTGGCCAGCGCTCGATAGGCATTGGTCAGTTGCAGCAGGCTGACCTCGGCACTGCCCAGCGCAAGGCTGTAACCGTAGTAGCCGCTGCCTTCCGGAAAGCGCATCCCCAGCCGCTGAAGCTGACGATGGAAGGCATCCGGCGAGACCATCACCAGCGTGCGCACAGCCGGAATGTTGAGCGACGACCCCAGTGCCGTGCGCACCGAGACCCAGCCCTGGTAACGATGATCGTAGTTCTGCGGCATGTACAGACCGCTGGCCGTAGGAAGCTGAGCTGGCGAATCATCCAGCAGCGAAGCAGCCGTCAGCCGATGCTCGGCCAGTGCCTGCGCATACAGAAAAGGCTTCAGCGCACTGCCAGGCTGACGTCGTGCCATCACGCCATCCACCTGTGCCGCCCGGCTCAGGCTGCCGCTGGATCCCACCCAGGCCAGCACGTCGCCGCTGGCGTTGTCCAGTACCACCACGGCACCATCTTCGACGTTTCGACCCTGCAGCTCACGCAACTGTGTCCGCAACGTGTCGATGGCCAGACGCTGGAGGGAGCCATCCAGCGTGCTGCGCACCGTGGGGTGGCCGTCATGGAGACCGGTCACGATGTCCTCTCCAGTCACACTGTCGGAAAGGGCTGTGTTCAGGTCTTCATTCACCTGACGGATCAGGCGCTGTGCCAGGTGCGGTGCCACACCCTCGCTGGGTGCCCAGTCGCGGCGATGCAGCGTCATGCCCGCCAGCACGTCCACCGACAGGCAGTCCGCTTTGGGATCCTGCATCTGCTGAAGCAGACGGCAGGCACGCTCCGCCACCCGGGAGGCCGGGGCATTGGGCGCACGGATGAGCGCAGCGGCCAGCGCCGATTCCGGTGCATTCAGCGCATGGGGCGACTTTCCGAACAAGGTGTGCGACAGGGCGTCGATACCGACGATCTCGCCGCGGAACGGCACCAGATTCAGATAGGCTTCCAGAATCTGATCCTTGCGCCAGCGGGTTTCCAGTTCCCGGGCAGCACTGGCCTGCGCCCACTTCTGCGACAGGCCGCGCGCCGTGCTGGCGGGACGCTGCAGGGTGGGGTCCAGCAGACCGGCCAGCTGCATCGTCAGCGTCGATGCGCCGCGCGTACGTTCGTGCCACAGGTTGCCCCAGGCCGCTGCCGACACAGCCCACCAGTCCACGCCGCTGTGTTCATGAAAGCGCCGGTCCTCCGACAGCAGCAGGGCCATCCGGAGCGCAGACGACGTATCGCCCAGTGCCACCCAGGCGCCCCGGCGCACCTGAAAGTCGGTGCGCAGCCGGTGCAGGACCTCGCCATGACGATCCAGCAGCAGCGTCTCGGACGACCGGAAGCTGCTGCGAACCGCCTCGAAGTCCGGCAGCGTCCGCTCCGTCTCGGCACCGACGGAAACCGCCGCTGCAGACGCCATGCCAAGCCCCAGCAACAGCCCGGCGGCCCAGCGTCCAGGCACCATGCGTCTCCTGCAGGTCAACGAGGTGCTCCCTCCGTCCGGGGAGACGATGCCGATGCACCGTCTGCATCCTGCACCGTGATCGTGGCATTGGGCAGTTCGCCAAACATCTCGGGCGCATAGAGTGCTTCGACGCGAGTGGGCGGCAACTGGAAGGTTCCGGGGTTGTTCAGCCGCAGCGTGTATTCCAGCGAGGTCCTTCCGGCCGGCAGATATCGGTAATAGCTGCGCAGCCACTCGAAACCGCGTTCCTGATAGGCCAGCCAGCCGTCGCCAGTGTCCTCGTCCTGCGTGGCCAGGGCAGAATCCTGGCCCAGTCCGCTGCCCAGGATGGTGGCCCCGGCCGGTACCGGATCGGAAACGGCCACCCATTCCATCGGTGCGCTGGCCTCGATCTCGATCCGTACCCGCAGCACGTCCCCCCGCGCATGACGGCCTGCCGGCAGTGTCGGAACATGCGCCGTCATCGGCACGACGGTCCGGCGGATCCGATAGCCCGCAAAGAAGGGCTCGGTGCGCGGTACCGCCGCCAGCGACTGCAACGTCAGCCACGGGCGCCCACTGCCCTGATGAAGTACCTCCAGACGGTCTGAAGATTCCACGGAAGCAGCCGGCTTGCCACCAGGTGCGCCACCACGGGGGGCCGACGACGAGGTGGCCGATGCGGCCTCAGCCTGCCTTGCGCCATCACCGATCGTGGCGGGCCAGGGCAGGAACAGGCTGCCCTCCATCCGCTCATCGGCCCACGCATGCTGCACGTCATGGCTGCCCAGATGGGCCTTCGTGACGCCGTTGACGGGCGCATCTTCCTGCTGCCGACCAAAGCGTGCCACCGCCAGGCTGCCCCACAGGTTGGCCGTGGTGCTCTGCCAGGCGCCGCGCTGCTGCCGGGCCAGCAGGCCCGTCACGATCCGTCCCAGATCCTCCTTCCAGGCCGGATCATTCAGCACCGCCAGCAGCAGGCGTGCCGCATCCACGTCCCCGTTGCCCATGCGCCACCAGCCGTCACGCTCCACATCCGCCTGCAGCACGATGCGGCTGCCCTGGTACGAGACCCGGGCACGCAATGCCTGCAGGGCATCACGCAGCCGCTGCGCACGTGCGGGCGCCTGCGGTACACGCTGCAGGATGCCGATCCAGTCCAGCAACGCGGCCGTTCCCATGCGGGCGGGCACGATCTCCAGTCCATCCAGCATGGCCGGCCGCACGGCATCATGTCGGGACAAGGCTTCCAGCGCCATCAGGCGCATGTCCTGCCGATAGCGGGACATCCAGCTGCCTTCCCGCACGGAGAGCTTCCCTTCCACGAACATCGTCAGCCCGCGAATCATCTGCTCCCGCGTGGCCCGCGGCAACGCAAAGGCGGCATCCAGCCGGGAAGCCTCATGCGTGGCCGACAGCAGCCAGGCCGTCAGCAGCGGGCTGCCGCTGTCGCTGCCACCACGCAGCGGGAAGTAATCGGCCAGCCCCTGGTCATCCAGGTAGGTGGGGATCTTCTCCAGAATCTCCCGCCACATCACCGCATCGTGCAGGCCGATCGCCTTGCTGGCCTGCTGCTCCAGGCAGGAATACGGATAACGCTGGAACCAGGCCTGTACCGCCGGCAGGCCGTCGTACAGCCGGGACCGCAGGTTCAACTGCAGCCCGCCGCGGCCGGGCAGGGCGCTGACTGGAGGCGCCACCGCCATCGTGGTCGGCTGGTTGTCCAGCTGCACCAGCGTGGCCTGCTGCACCGACACTGGCGTGGCGGCCACGATGCGCTGGTTCACCTTCAGCACGTCACGGGCAGCTTCCGGTTTGTCCCCGGCTTCCTGGGCCTCCACCTCCCAGAGCATCTCGCCCGGGCGCAGTTCGGCCAGCGTGGCCGGTGCGGTCACCTCCCACCACACCTGACGGGCCGCCTGGGCAGGAACCTGCACGACCTGCGGCTCCAAAGTCAGCAGCGTGGCGCGGGGGGCCACCTGTACCGTCATCGGGCGCTGCGTGGTGTTGCGTACCGTGAAGCCGGCCTGGAAGCGGTCGCCGGTGCGAACCAGCGGCGGCAGGCCACTGATCAGCTGCAGATCCTGCGCCGTGCGGATGTGCGTCTGGCCCGTCCCGAAGTACGAGATGCCACTGTCGGCCACGGCCACGATCCGGAACGTGGTCAGCGCATCATTGAGCGGCACCGTCACACGCGCCTTGCCCTGCGCATCCAGCTGCACCTTCGGCTGCCACAGCAGCAGCGTGTCCAGCAGCTCGCGCACCGCACCGCCCGCACGGGCAGCCGTGGTGCCATCACCGCCTGGTGGCAGTGCCTTGCGGCCATAGTGGCGACGCCCGACGATCTCCATCTGCGCGGTGGCGGTCTCCACCCCCCAGGCGCGGCGCGACAACATGCCTTCCAGCAGTTTCCAGCTGGTGTTGGGCAGAAGCTCCAGCAGCGCCTCGTCCACGGCGGCCACCGCCACCTCGGCATGCGCGGCCGGCCTGCCATCAGGCAGGGTCACCGCAATGTCCACCTGGGCATGCCCCCGCACGGGATAGCTTTCCCGGTCGGCCTGCAGCTTCACGTCCAGCCGGTGCTGCCGATCCCCCACGCGGATCTCGGCCATGCCGAAGCGGAAGGCCGGCTTGCTCAGGTCCACCAGCGGGGTAGGCGCCTGATACTGGCTGTCGTCCTGCCACCAGGCATCCCACCAGCGGCCCGGGTGGCGCCAGCCCCAGCCAAAGAAGCTGTACCAGGGCACGTCACGCAGCCGGCCGCGCAGGGCCAGCACGCTCACATAGACGTTGGGCGTCCAGCCTTCCTCCACCTTCAGGCTCACCGTCGGGTCATCGCCCTTGAGTTCCACCACCTGGGTCCGGATGATGCCTTCGCGCTCGACGGCCACCAGAGCGGTTGCCTCACGGAACGGCATGCGGACCTGGAAGCGCGCCGTCTCACCCGGGGCGTACACGCGCTTTTCCGGGATGATGTCGATGCGGTCATGGTTGCCGCCCCCGAACCACCATTGCGCCTGGTCCGAGACCCAGAGCGTCCTTTCGACCACGCTGGCATGGCCCTCGGCATCCCGGGCCACGGCCTGAAGCTGCACGTCTCCGGCCTTGTCCAGTGTAACCTGGCAGTCCAGCAGTCCCTGCGCATCGCTCTTGCCCTGGCAGAGCGTGCCCAGCGCCTGCTGCTCGACGTGGCTGTCATAGACATAGAAACCGCCCACGATCCGCTTGCGGCTGCTGTGGATGGTCTCCATCCGGGCCGTCAGCGTCAGCGGCACACCGGCCCGGGGCTTGCCATCCGTCCCCAGCGCCAGCAGCTGCACGGCCAGCGGCTTGCCGACCGACACCCCGCTCTCGGCCCGCATGCCGACCTGCACGGCAGCCGGCCAGCGCTGCACACGGCCACGCAGGGTCTGAATCTCGCCGTTGGGATCGGCATAGCTGCTTTCCACCGTCAGCGTCTGCGGGCGGGGGGAGGCGGGCAGTGGCAGTGTCAGCAGACCATGGCCCTGCGCATCCAGCATGAGCGGAAGCCGGTTGGCCACCAGATGATCATCCGGACCGCGGGATGCCTGCGCGGTGTCCGCGTCCTGAGTGGCGTCCTGATCGTTCCCCTCCGACACCGCGGAGGGGCTCCGGGAGGGCGACTCGAAGTCGAAGGCCTCATACCCGGCAAACTCGGGTGTCCGCTCCTCCAGCATGGCCGACACCTGCACCGGCAGGGCGGCCGCCGGGCCACCGGCCACGTAGTCCAGCTGCATGTCCACCCGGGCATCCTGCCCGGCCACCAGCACATCGGCCTGGTCGTTGCCTGCGGTGGGCCGGACCAGCACCGAGCCCCGGTAGACGGGCAGACGGAATTCCTCCACCCGGAAGGTGCCGCTTTCCAGCTCGATCCGCTCGTCCTCACGGGTCAGCGTGATCCGATACTGCCCCAGCCGTGCGCCAGGCGGAATGGCAAAGTGGCTTTCGGCACTGCGCCCGCCGGTGGCAGTGCTGCGCCAGGTCAGCGGCTGGGTGAAACGCTGATCGCTGCCCACATGCGTGATGACCAGCGTGTCCGGCAGGCTGTCGGGAAGTCCGAACCCCCGAGCCTCATCGGCATCGGCAGAGTGCGAACCGGTTCCGGCCGTTCTGGCCCCGGCATCTGCCAGCCCCAATCCTTTCTCGGTCCGGATGAGATGCTTCATCGAGAGTGTCTCGCCAGCGCGCAGCAGCGTGCGATCCATGACCGTATGCGCACGCACCTCCGGCTCGCGCACGCCGGACGTGGGAACATCGAAACGCCACGGCTCGATGCCTTCCTGCCAGCTGCTCCAGACAAAGCTCATGTCCTGCACGCCATGATCCTCGGCCCGGGCGCTGACGAAGTAGCCCGACATGCTGCCGCTGCTGTAATCGTTCTCTCCACATTCCCCGGAGAACGGCTCCAGACCCGGGAAGCGGGCCACGCCCTGGGCATCGGTCGTGGCTTCTGCCTGCAACTGCCCATTGCAGTGCGTGACCCGAACCCGGGCATTGGCCACCGGCCGCCCCTGGTCCAGCGTCGTCACCCAGGCCAGAGCGCCGTCACGTCCCTGCTTGAAATGCACCCCCAGGTTCGTCACCAGCACCGCGGTGCGCACATACATCGTGCGTCTGTCCCCATAGCCGGCGTTCAGCAGGGCCTGGCCCAGCTGGCTGGATGCCACTTCCAGCACATGGAAGCCGGGCGACAGGGGAATGCCCAGGACCTCGAAGGGGCGAACATCGCCTTGCGGCACGTCCGGAAGCGGCTGCGACTGCACCTGGGGCAGGTTCTCCAGCAGCGAGACCATGCGCGCTTCCACATAGTCGGCATCGTCATCGGGCAGGGAAGCGGGCAGCGTGTTGCGGGCGTCCTGCGCCGCCACGCGGCGGTTCACCACGCCCTCATCGTAATGGTTCACCCGACGCAGCCAGCGGATGATCTCGCCATCTTCCCGGGCCTGCAGCTGGCTGAGCTGCAGCCGGGCACCACCCAGCGCCTGGGGTGTCGCGCGGCGGGTCGCATCCTGCGCCGGCTGAAGGTCCTGCATGGCCAGATCAGCCTCCACGCGCCGTACCGTCAGGGGCAGCAGGGCGGGGCCATCCGGCCCCTCGGCAAAGCGCTCGACAATCCCGAAGGGGGCCGCTCCGAACTTGGCCAGCGGCGGCAACGCCGCCGTCCGGATGGACAGCGGGAAACTGGCGGCATTGCGCAGCGTCCGGCCGCTGGCATCGTGCAGGTCATCGGGCATCACCAGCGCATAGGTGGTCTGCTCGGCCAGCGGCGGGGCAAAGCGCAACGACTCGACCACCCCATCCCCGGCCTTCGCCGGATCGGCGGCCTCGAAGCCTTCGCCATCCGGGCCGGGCCACTGCGGACGCAGCTTCTGCCCCCCTGCCTGCAGATGAACCTGGGCGGCTAGTGCCTTCGGAATGGGCGCACTGAAGTTCACCGTAATAGGCCGGATCGGCATGCAGCCCGCCTGGGCATTCTCGCGCTCGCAGCTCATCTCGGCCGTGAACGGCTGGCGCACCTTGAAGTCCATGCGCCGTACCTGCGTGCTGACCATGCCGTTGGCCAGCGCCACACCCCGGTCGTAGACCAGCGAGACCTCGGTGCCCGGCGTGAAGCGGCGCTGACATTGCAGCACGGCCAGCGTCGTGGTGGCCGTGCCTTCAGCGGCTGCCGCATTCCCCTGTTCGGATCCACCGGCAGGCTGTTCACTCGACGCATACCGCAGACCGGACAGGATGGCCTGGCGCCGTTCGCCCACCACCAGGCGCACCGGAACCTGCTCGCCCAGATCGGGCTGACGGCACCAGACATGCTGCTTCAGGCTGGCTATCGTGGCCGGTGCATCCAGGCGCAGCACGAACACCTGATCCTCTTCGATGGTGTCGCCTTCCCAGGGGCGGATCCGGTCGATGCGCGGCCCGCCTGTATCGAACGCATGACGAGAGGGCTTCAGCAGGACACCGGAAGGCGTCCGGTAATCGGGCCAGGTGGACACCTGGCAGCGGACGCCGGCAGGCAAGGGCGCCGGAAAATCCTGCACCCATTCCTGAGGCCCGGTCCAGCGACCGCTGCCCAAGGGTGAAGCCGGCGGCGATGACGATGCGTCCGGCCCGGCATCCGGCAGCCCCGAACAGCTGAGCCGCACGGGGCTCTCGGCCCCGGCATCGCCGAATCGGGCGGCCGGCGCGTCGAACTTCACCACCATCTGCCGCGGCCGGTACACCTCGCCCTGCGGCGAGACGCTGAGGATGGCGGGACGGCCAGGGGCGTTCTCTGTCGATGTTCCTGCCGTTCTGGCGGCGGTCTCCGAAGGTGCGCCGGCCGCAGTTCCCGTGACAGCCGCAGTGGCATCAGCCACATCCACGGCGCGAGCCGTCGCTGCCTCCGTGGTGCCGGCCGGTGCCGTCATCGCCTCACTGGACGAGGGATACAGCAGCGCCGCCATCAGCCCCGCCACCAGCCAGGCATGGCCACGTTGCGCGGTTCCCGGCCCGGCATCCTCCCCGGGAAAGCGATGGGCAGGCAGGAGGAGGGACGGCTTGGACTTCATGGCATCGACCACGCAAAGGAGGGTCCGTCGATGTTACGAAATGTAAGGCTTCCCGGTAAGCCGGGTTGGTGGAATTGAGACGTCCGGGGCGGCCCGAAAGGGCAACACGGAATGAATTACCATTGAGGTTTCTGTCCGCCCAAAACGGACATATTCCAATAACAGGTCCCGGACCCATCACACGGACATCCCCATCGCCCAGCAAAGGCCCAAGCCATGGATACCATTGCCGTAGATCCCTATTACACGCTCATCGTCGCTACCCTGGTCCTGCTGGTGGGCCGGCTCATGGTCGACCGGATCAAGTTCCTGCAGGACTTCAACATTCCCGAGCCCGTGGCCGGCGGCCTGCTGGCGGCGGTCATCATCTACATCCTGCATGCCAGTACCGGCGTATCGTTCGCCTTCGACAAGGGTCTGCAGGATTCGTTCATGCTGATCTTCTTCTCGTCGATCGGTCTCAGTGCCGACTTCTCCCGCCTCAAGGCGGGTGGCATCGGCCTGGTGCTCTTCCTGCTGGTGGTCAGCGCCTTCATCGTGGTCCAGAACGTCGTCGGCGTCGGCTTGGCGGGCGCGCTGGGCCTTGATCCCATCATCGGTCTGGTCACCGGTTCCATCACCCTCACGGGCGGTCACGGCACGGCCGGCGCCTGGGGCAAGGTGCTGGAAGAACAGCACCACATCGTGGGCGCCACCGACCTGGGCATGGCCTCGGCCACCTTCGGCCTGGTGCTGGGCGGCCTGATCGGCGGCCCCGTGGCCCGCAAGCTGGTCAACAAGATGGGCATGAAACCCAGCGCCAAGGCTGCACAGGCCCACGACACGGCCGATACCGCCATCGACGACGTGTTCGAGCATGCTCACCAGCGTCGCCTGATCACCGCCAATGCAGCGGTCGAGACCATGGCGCTGTTTGCTGCCTGTCTGGCCTTCTCGGCCCTGATGACCACGCCGGAAGTCAAGAGCTTCCTGCCCTCGTGGTTCACGCTGCCGCAGTTCGTCTGGGCGCTGCTCTTTGGCGTGCTGCTGCGCAACTTCCTGACCTCGGCCTTCAAGGTCAACATGTTCGACCGCGCCATCGACGTGTTCGGCAACGCCTCGCTCAGCATCTTCCTGGGCATTGCGCTGCTCAACCTCAAGCTGTGGCAACTGCTTGACCTGGCGCTGCCGATGCTGATCATCCTGGCCGTGCAGACCGCCATCATGGCGCTCTATGCCTACTTCGTCACCTACCGCTTCATGGGCAAGGACTATGACGCAGCCGTGCTGGCCGCCGGTCACTGCGGCTTCGGTCTGGGCGCCACGCCCACCGCCGTGGCCAACATGCAGTCGGTCACCGAGCGCTTCGGCCCATCGCACAAGGCCTTCCTGATCGTGCCGATGGTGGGTGCGTTCTTCATCGACTTCGTCAACGCCTTTATCCTGACGGGCTTCGTCAACTTCCTGGGCAAGTGACGAGCCATCCGCTGGCCGGGGGTTGATACCTCCGGCTTCACGGCAAAAAAAGGCCGGGAACGATAGCTGTCGTTCCCGGCCTTTCTTCTTGGCATGGCCTGCAGCCAGAACAGCCTCCTACTGCCCTGAAACGATGCACACCCCGAGACGCTCGGCCAGATCAAGGACCGCATCACAACAGGTTCCGGCCTCGTCCAGAAGCGGGCTGGATGCCCCGGACTGTACGAGGGCTCCGGCCTCGATCCGATCACCGAAGAGCACCAGCGCACGCGCCGAGTCGTCCTGTCGTGAAATCCAGCTCAGTCCCTGAGCCGATGGGCACTGCGTGTGAATGGCTTCGGCCCAGCGTCGCGTCAGCGGATAGGTATCCTTTTCCGTATCGATCAGCTGCCGGCGCGAGATGCCCAGCCGCCGCAGCGGAATGCTTGCCAGATCGACCAGCTGCAATGGCTGGCGCAGCGTCAGGGTGGAATGAACCTGCCGGATGAACCGCGCCCTGTCCAGGCTCTTGAAGCCCGGCACATGCGGGACATCATGGAACACCGTTTCCATCAGTGCACAGGCAAGCGAGGCTCCCGCGTAAAGGGTAGGGATGGGCTGTCCTTCGGCGTTTCGGATGGGGCTGAAACGGGCATTGCCATGCACGCCCGGATTGAATGCCGTGGCGCCGTAATGCGCCAGGTGGACGCGATGCAAGATGCTGTCCACCGGCAGGATGATCATGGAAAGATCCAGACCCGCAGATGGAGCGGGGGTATCGGCCGAAAGGAAACGACCGCCAGCCTCCTGCCCTTCGGGGATGGCAGCATCAACAGTCGCACCGAATCGTCGCTCAGCCATGGAGAACGCCCTGGACCTCGTCACGGGCAGCCGCAATGACCCATTCGGGATTCGTGGCCAGAAGGTCCTGGGGACGCTTGCCGCCCAGGAAACCATTGACGGACTGGAACCAGTAGGCCATGCCCCACCCATCCTTGTGTCCGGCAAGGATGCCGATGACATCGGCCAGTGCCTTCAGGGGCCGGAACCCCCGGTCGGGGTCCAGGCCGAAGCCCGGAAAATAGTCGATACCCTTGTGGTGGATGGCGAAGATCTGCCCCTGACGCTTCCACTTGTTGGGTTGCGCGCTGGGGTTGCGCGGGCTGAATCCGGCCAGACTGGCCAGCTCCGTTGCACTCAGCCAGTCACCGCTGGCCAGCACCGCCTTGCGGGCCGCCACCAGCATGGCCGCTTCCCTCAGCAGCCGGGGTGAGGCCGGCGCAGGGGGAACCAGGGCCTCGGCCAGCCGCTGCATGGATGCCTGGTCCTGGCGCTGTGAGAGCGCCTCCAGCAGTGAGGACGCCACATGCCCCATGTTCTCGGCCAGCGACTGGAAGGCCTGGGGATCCAGCTGCCGGAAGGAGACCGCCAGTACCTGCTGTGCATCAGACTTGCCGAGTTGATCGCGTACTTCCTGAGGGGTGCCTGCAACGGCGTAGAAACCGGGGCGTTCGGCCACCATGTTCATGGAAAGCTTCCTTGCTGGATATCTTGATTATCCAATCCTATGCTAATCACCATATCCTTGCAAGCGCGTCTGGCGGCACGCTCATCGGCAAAAAGGCCGGAAACGACACCTGTCGTTCCCGGCCTTTCTCATGCTGGCGGGTGCCCTGTTTCAGACTGGCGGAAGCCCCCTAGGTGGCGTCGTCCCTGTTTCGGGCAGGCGGATGGGCCCCGGGCTCTCAGGGCACGGCCAGTACCGCGCAGTTGCACAGGTCATCGCTCTCGAAGCGCGTGAGGTCACCAGCCGCCAGGCCCGGCACCGGGAAGAGACGCACCGTCAGCGGCTTGTTCAGCCGGAAGGCCATCGTGCCCGTGTCGCGCATGATGGCGGCAATCTTCTCGGCCGGGGTGTCACCGGCAATGGGAACCGTATCCAGCCCGATACCGCAGACGGCACTGTAGGTGAGCAGGGCGCGGATGTCGAACTGGCCGGCGCGCGTGGCGGCAGCCAGGCCCTCATCTTCGGTCACGGCCAGCATCAGCCCCGAGAAGCCCACGGCTTCAACGTCCTTCACGGACTTGAAGAGCCGCGTGAGCAGGGCCGAGGCCTCCACCGTGCCGGCAGCGCCAAAATAGGGCACACCCAGCAGGCGATAGACCTCCACCATCGACGTGCAGTTCTTGGACGGAGCAGCCGACGTGTCCATGCCGGCATAGGTCCAGCCTGCGCCGAGCGGCGTGGCCCGGACAATGCGCTGGACCGCATCCACGTGGTATTGCAGCGCCTCACGCATCACGTCCAGGGCCTGCGCCATGCGTTCGGCGTGCTCGCCCTGGGGCAGCGTGCGCAGCGCGGCAGCCAGCAGGTCCGGCGTTTCCAGCCCCACCACCAGGCAATTGCCCCGTTCGCTGCGGTGATAGCCCGCCGGGAAGTACGGGATGAGCGGTGCGCAGTTGAAATTGACCGTGAAATTGAAATTGCCTTCGCCGCGCGGCGTGATGCGGGCAATCTCCTGCATGGCCTCCACGCAGCGCAGGATCTGCGCATTGTCCAGCAGCCCATTGGCATTGGCCTCGACGTTGACACAGGCGTTGGAGAGGTCGCCATGGTCACGGATCAGCCCCGGCAGCAGCGCAATCTCCTGAGCCGTGCGCGCCTCGCCAATGGCAAAGCGGATGCGCAGCCCGTTCTGGTTCAGCTGCATGAGGATGTCGCGGATCGTGGCCAGCCCCTGGCTGGCCGCCTCCAGGCTGGACGTGTCCAGATACTCCCCGAACGGGTTGGCCACGATGCGCACCGACTGCACCGTGTATCCCCCTTGCTGGAAGGCAGCTGCCAGCTGGTCGCACTGGCGCTTGGCCTCGGCCAGTACCGACGGCCAGGTCTGCGCATCGGACGACAGGGTGGCGAAGGCGGTGATGGCGCGGACGCGGCACAGCTCAGGTGACTGAAGAGATACGGTGGTCATGAGGAATCCCGGCGATGGGTGAAGAAAGAACGGACACGACGGCAGGCAAGCACAGCGTCATGGCCTCGAAGCAACCGGTGTCGGGACGCACGGCCTGCTTCCAGCCTGAATGGCAGGAATCAGGATGTGGCTGACGTGTTCCGGCTGTCGCCGATTATTCCATGCCGACCATCACCCGCCAAACCACCCCACCACCACGTCCAGCCCTCCCTTGCGCACTGACCAGGTGGCTTTCTCCCGCACCACCGGCTTGGCGTGGTAGCCCACGGACAGGCCGGCCACGGCCATCATGCCCAGGTCGTTGGCGCCGTCGCCGATGGCGATGGCCTGGCTGGGCGGGCAGCCGATGTCCTGGCAGCACTGCTGCACGGCCCGGGCCTTGAAGGCGCCATCGACGATGGGGCCCAGCACGCGACCGGTCAGGCGCTGGTTGGCAATGTCGAACTGGTTGGCAAAGGCGTAGTCGAAGCCGAGACGCTCCTTCAGGCGTTCGGTGAAGTGGGTGAAGCCACCCGAAACCAGCATGGTCTTCAGACCGGCAGCCTTGGCCGCCGCCAGCAGGATCTCGGCACCGGGCGACAGGTGCAGGCGCTCCTGGTAGACCCGCTCGATGAGGTCTTCACCCACGCCTTTCAGCAGTGCCATGCGGCGGGTGAGGCTCTCAGAAAAGTCCTTGATCTCGCCCCGCATGGCGGCCTCGGTAATGGCAGCGACTTCGGCCTTCAGGCCCGCCATGTCGGCGATCTCGTCCAGCGTCTCCATGGTGACCAGCGTGGAATCCATGTCGATGGCCAGCAGCCGGAAGTCCGCCAGGCGCAGGCCGTTGGGCACGTTGGCGGCATCGACGCCGAAGCGCTCGGCCCAGTCATCAAAGACGGCCGGGGACTGGGGCTCGGCGCGCCAGCGCGCCAGGCCGGGCGCCGGGTGCTCGACGGGCGCTTGCTGCAGCTCTGCGCTGATGGCGTTGATGGTCTCGGTGTCCAGGACGGGCTGTTTCTGGACGATGATCTGTTTGCCGGCGTGGTTCATGAGAGGGTCCGAATGAGCGTTGTTCCTATGGTTCATGAACGAACCATCTTTCCTTTCTTCTTGGCTGCCTTCCTGTCGGATGCCGTTCCCGCAGGCACCGACGGAGCCGCGGACGGCTCAGCCGCCGCCTTGGGCAGCAGCGCCTGCAGGATGCTGCGCAGCGTCTGGATGCGCTCGGCGGTGTCCTTGCTGGCCACCTTGATGCGCAGGCGGTCCTGACCGGCAAAGCTGGTGTCGCGCCGTGCCTGGGCAAAGGCCAGGATCTGCGTGGGAGGCGTGCGTGGTTCGGGGTCGAACTGCAGCAGGATGCCGTCGCTGTCCGCATCGATCTTGGCCAGGCCGATGTCGGTGGCCATCAGCCGCAGGCGGTGGCTCTCGATGAGGGTCTGGGCGGCTTCGGGCAGCTTGCCGAAACGGTCGATGAGCTCCTCGCGCAGCTGCGAGAGTTCCACGCTGTCGCGTGCATTGGCCAGCCGCTTGTAGAGGATCAGCCGCTCGTGCACGTCGGGGCAGTAGTCGTCGGGCAGCAGGGCCGGTGCATGCAGCTTGATTTCCGGCACGTGGGCCAGCGTGGCCGCCAGATCGGGCTCGCGGCCGGATTTCAGCGCCTCGACGGCCTGCTGCAGCATGTCGGTGTAGAGCGAGAAGCCCACTTCCTGCATCTCGCCGGACTGGTTGTCACCCAGCACTTCGCCCGCACCGCGGATTTCCAGGTCGTGCATGGACAGGAAGAAGCCGGCCCCCAGTTCTTCCATCATCTGGATGGCTTCCAGACGCTTGGTGGCGTCCTTGGTGATGGCTTCCTCGTCGGGAATCAGCAGGTAGGCGTAGGCCTGATGGTGTGACCGGCCCACGCGCCCGCGCAGCTGGTGCAGCTGTGCCAGGCCGAACTTGTCGGCACGGTGCATGATGATGGTGTTGGCCGTGGGAACGTCAATGCCGGTCTCGATGATGGTGGTGCACAGCAGCACGTTGAAGCGCTGCTGGTGGAAGTCGCGCATGACCCGTTCCAGCTCGCGCTCGGGCATCTGGCCATGGGCCACCTCGATGCGCGCCTCGGGAACCAGCTCGGCCAGCATCTGCCGACGGTTCTCGATGGTGCCCACCTCGTTGTGCAGGAAATAGACCTGACCGCCGCGCTTGAGTTCGCGCAGCATGGCCTCGCGGATGGTGCCGCCGGTTTCCTTGCGCACGAAGGTGCGGATGGCCAGGCGCTTCTGCGGCGCGGTGGCAATGACGGAAAAGTCGCGGATGCCCTCCAGGCTCATGGCCAGCGTGCGCGGGATGGGCGTGGCGGTGAGCGTGAGCACGTCGATCTCGGCGCGCAGGTTCTTCAGCGCCTCTTTCTGGCGCACGCCGAAGCGGTGTTCCTCATCGATGATCACCAGGCCCAGGTCGCGGAACTTCACGTCCTTGGACAGCAGCTTGTGGGTGCCGATGACGATGTCGATCTTGCCGCTCTCGATGCCTTCCAGGGTGTTGCGGGTGGACTTGGCCGTTCCGAAGCGGGACAGTTCGGCCACGTTCAGCGGAAAGCTGGAGAAGCGGTCGTTGAAGGTCTGGAAGTGCTGCTCGGCCAGCAGCGTGGTGGGGGTGAGCACGGCCACCTGGCGGCCGGTGCTGGCGGCCACGTAGGCAGCGCGCAGGGCCACCTCGGTCTTGCCGAAGCCCACGTCGCCACAGACGAGACGGTCCATCGGCTTGGGGGCGATCAGATCCTGCACGACGGCGTGGATGGCGGCCTGCTGGTCAGGGGTTTCCTCGAAGCCGAAGCCTTCGGCAAAGGCCGCATAGCCGGCCGGGTCGAACTTGAACGCATGTCCGGGCCGGGCGGCGCGGCGGGCGTAGAGATCCAGCAGCTCGACGGCGGTGTCGCGTGCCTTCTCGGCCGCCTTGCGGCGCGCCTTGTCCCACTGACCGGACCCCAGCGTGTGCAGCGGGGCGTTCTCGGGTGCGGCGCCGGAGTAGCGGCCGATAAGGTGCAGCATGGCCACCGGCACGTACAGGGTGGCATCGTTGGCGTACGACAGGTGCAGGAATTCGGCCGCACCTTCGCCCAGGTCGATGTTGACGAGCCCCATGTAGCGGCCGATGCCGTGCTGGGCATGGACGACCGGATCACCGGGCTTGAGTTCGGACAGGTCACGGATGAGGGTGTCAACCTGGGTGGTCTGGCCCTTGTTGCGCTTGCCCTGGCGCACGAAGGAGGGGAACAGCTCGCTTTCGGTGATGACCAGCAGCTGGCCGTCCACAAGGCGGAAGCCCCGCTGCAGCGGGCCGACGGTGAGCACCACAGTCGCATCCGTCACCATCGCGGTCTGCCAGTCTTCGGCCGTGGCCATCTTCAGGCCGGATTCGGCAAAGAGTTCCTGCAGCGTCTCGCGCCGGCCCAGCGATTCGGCAATGATCAGGCGCTTCTCGGCGGTACCGGCCACGGGCGCGGGGGCATCCAGCATGTTGCGCAGGGCCCCGATGGGATCGTCCTGGCGGCGGTTGACGGCCACGTTGGGCACAGCGACTGCATGGACGGGGCGTATTCGCCCGCCGTCAGCCCCGGATTCATTCCATTCGGCGCCTGCGGCACCTTTCGGGGCATCGTCACCGGGGGCAGCGGCATCAGGGCGCCCGTCATCCGATGCAGCCTCGCTGACGGAAGCTTTCGTGTCGGCACCGTCTGTGGGACCTGTTGCGATGCCCCGCGCGTCAGCCGAGACGGTGGGCAGCGAGAAACGTGCAAAGGCCTGGCTGCGCACGAAGAACTGCTCGGGCGTGAGAAACAGTTCATCCGGCGTCAGCGCCGGGCGCTCGGCATCGTGCCCGATGAAATCGAAGCGCTGGCGGGCATCCGTGCGAAAAGCCTGAAGCTGGCCCTGCACGTCGCCATGCAGGATGATCTCGGCGTCTTCGGGCAGATAGTCGAAGAGAGTGGCCGTCTCGTCAAAGAAAAGCGGCAGGTAGTACTCGATGCCGCTGGCGGTCACGCCGTTGCCGATGTCGCGGTACAGGGCCACGCGCGAGGGATCGCCGTCGAAGCGCTCACGCCAGCGCCCCCGGAAGGCCAGGCGCGCCGCTTCGTCCAGCGGGAACTCCCGGCCGGGCAGCAGCTTGACGGCCTTGACCGGATACAGGCTGCGCTGGGTGTCAGGGTCGAAGGTGCGCAGGCTGTCCAGTTCGTCATCGAAGAGGTCCAGCCGGTAGGGCAGCGCAGAGCCCATCGGGAACAGGTCGATGAGGCCGCCGCGCACCGTGTATTCACCGGGGCGCAGCACCTGCTCGACGTGCTCGTAGCCGGCCAGCGTGAGCTGGGCCTTCAGGGCAGCTTCGTCCAGCTTCATGCCCTGGGAGAACTGGAAGGTGCGCGAGGCGAGCCACGAGGGCGGTGCCAGCCTGTGCGCGGCCGTGCTGGCAGCCACCAGCAGCACGTCCAGCTTGCGACCCTGCAGGCGATACAGGGCGGAAAGGCGCTCGGAGACCAGATCCTGGTGGGGCGACAGGCTGTCGTAGGGCAGGGTTTCCCAGTCGGGCAGCCGGGCGATGGCCAGTGCGGGCGCAAACCAGGCGATTTCTGCGGCAAGACGGCTGCAGTCGGCCGGCTGCGCGCATACAATGACGCGGGTCTTTCCCGTGACGGGAGGTCTTTCGGTGGGGTCGTCGTGTGCAGCCGATGCCGCGGTGAGGTTTTCCGGCGCAAGGCGCTGAGCCAGCAGCCAGGCGTCCGAAGAGCCGAAGCCGGCGGGAAGACGATGGATGGGAGCGGTCAAGATGGCGAACCTGTCGTCGCGGTCGAAGGCATGGGGTGAGCGGCCACGCCTGAAAAAAGGCAAGCCGAGCATGACATGCCCGCAAAAGGAAGAATGTGAGCGGACAGCCTGCTATTTTAACGACTGACGCGATGGTTCGAGGGTCGGCATGATGAACAAGGGCGCCATGCGCAAACAGATCCAGGCAGAGGAGGCCACGCCGGTGGCGCGGCACTTCGTGCTGATCCCGGCCGCCGGAAGCGGCAGCCGTTTCGGCGCCAAGGTGCCCAAGCAGTATCTGGAGCTGGGCGGCGGACGCACGGTGCTGGAATGCACGGTGGCCGTCTTTCTGGCTGAGCCCTGGATCAGCCGCGTGGTCGTGGTGGTGCAGGCTGATGATCCGCTGGTGATGCGCCTGCCGGGACTGCGCCATCCGAAGGTGCTGCTGGTGCGGCGCGGCGGCCAGACCCGCCGTGACACGGTGCTCAACGGCCTGACGGCGCTGGCACAGCGCGGCATGATCGAGGCCCACGACTGGGTGCATGTCCACGATGCGGCACGCCCGGGCATCGATTCGGCCAGCCTGCAGCGGCTGGCCGCCTACCTGGAATACGAACCCTGCGGGGCGCTCCTGTGCGTGCCCGTCACCGATACGGTCAAGCGCATCGACAGCCGCGCCTCGCTGGCGGCCAACAACGAGTACCGCTCGGGCGGCACGGTGGATCGCAGCCGGCTGTGGCTGGCGCAGACGCCGCAGACCTTCCGCTTCGCAGCGCTCCGGAAGGCGCTGGAGGCGCACCCGAACGTGACCGACGAGGCCGGCGCCATCGAGGCCGAGGGTGGCCGGCCGCGGATGGTGGCCGGCACGCGCCGTAACCTGAAGATCACCACGCCGGAAGACCTGATCATGCTGCGCATCCTGCTGGGCATGAAGCCTGCGGACGTGGAGTGATCGCTCTTTCTTCAATCACTTTCCAAGTCCGATGACTGCCAAACCGCATACCCCGAATTCCGGTGCCTCCCACGCCGCCCCGACCACGCCGTCAGGCTCGGCCCCCCAGACAGGCCATGTCCCCCAGGGCGTCGACCTCCCGCCCGAGATCCCGTTCCGGATCGGGCAGGGCTATGACCTGCATGTGCTGGTGGAAGGGCGACCGCTGATCATCGGCGGCGTGCATGTGGAGCACCCTCTGGGCCTGGCCGGCCATTCGGACGCGGACGTGCTGGCCCACGCGATCACCGACGCCCTGCTGGGCGCGGCCGGTCTGGGCGACATCGGCCATCACTTCCCGGATACCGACCCGGCCTTCAAGGGGGCCGACAGCATGGTGCTGCTGAAGGAAGCCATGGCGGCCGTGCGCGCACGGGGCTGGCGGCTGGGCAACATCGATGCCACGATCATTGCCCAGCAACCGAAGATGAAACCCTGGCTGCCGGGCATGATCACCGCGCTTTCGGCAGCCATTGGCTGCCATCCGGCGCAGATCAACGTGAAGGCGAAGACGAACGAGAAGGTCGGGACCGTCGGCCGTTGCGAGTCGATTGCGGCGCTTGCATCAGCTCTGCTGGTGCGCTGACCGGATCCAGTGTATCGATGAACGTCTCGCGTGCGGCGACCTTGGCGGAATCGAGGTCGCGCAGCACGACGCGGATGCGCAGGCCACCGCCAGAGGCGTTCTCGATGATCATGCCGCCGCGGGTACGGCGCGCCAGTCGCGCCACGATGGCCAGGCCCAGGCCGGAGCCACCAATGACGCTGCGCTCGGTGTCCAGCCGGGCAAACGGGCGCGCCAGCTTGGACAGCGAGGCCTCGGGCACACCGGGGCCATGGTCACGGAAGATGAGTTCGACGCCCTTTTCATGGCGGCGGCCGATGATGTCGATGCGCACATTGCGCTCGCCCGGCGTGGCCGCGTACTTGATGGCGTTCTCGAAGACGTTGCTGAGGATGCGCTCCAGCAGCACCGGATTGCCCTGCCAGGTCAGACCGTGCTCGACCCGCTTGAAGACCGACAGCAGCCCCGCGGCGCGCTCGCGGCTGTAGAGCCGCAGGAACTGCGAGAACACGTCGTTGATGTCGACGACCTCGACGGTGCGCTCCAGCGGGCTGGCGAATTCGACGAACTGATGGACGATGGAGTCGATGCGCTCGATCTCCTCGATCATGGACGCCTGGGCCGCATCGGGCAGGGCGCTCATTTCCACTTCCAGGCGCAGCCGGGTGAGCGGGGTGCGCACGTCGTGCGAGACGCCGGCCAGCACGATGGCGCGGTCGGCGTCCATGGCCTGCAGGTCGCCGGCCAGCTCGTTGAAGCGGCGGTTGAGCATGGCGATCTCGGGCGGGCCGCTTTCACTGAGCCGGGGCGGAGGCTCGCCCCGCGAGAGACGATCGATGGAGCGGGCCAGGTTGGCCAGCGGCCGGTTGACCAGCCGGCTGATGAGCAGGCCACCGATCATGGCCAGCAGCACGCCAATGGCAAAGGCCACCATTTCGGTCCGGCTGCCCGTCATGGGAAGGACCAGCCGTTCGGGCTCGGCAATGAGCCAGTAGCGTTCGTCGTCGATGTCGAAGCTGACCCACAGCGCATGCACGCCGTTGACGCGGCCGGCCAGCGTGGTGGGGTTGCCCAGTCGCTTCGTCAGCTGACGCTCGACCTCAACGCCCAGCTTCTGGTTGGGGTAGGGCTCGACACGATCGGCATCGCTGCGCGGATAGACGCGCAGGCCCTGGTTGCTGGCCATGGCCTGCAGCAGGGCTTCACGGTCGCTTCCCTGGGTGTGCACGAGCGCGGTGCGTGCCAGGTTGATGGCCGATGCCATTTCCCAGGCAAAGCGGCTGGCCTGCGGGGGCTGCTCGAAGGCGCGGTAGAGTTGGTACCAGGCGCCCAGGCTGATGGCCAGCAGCAGGCTGATCAGCGCAAAGGTGCGCCAGAACAGACTCAGTCTCAAGCCTCGATCCTTTCAAGGTCTGGTGTTGCGAGGGACCTCAGGCAGGCACGAAGACGTAGCCCACGCCCCAGACCGTCTGGATGAAGCGCGGGTTCTGCGGATCGGGCTCGATGAGCTTGCGAAGGCGGGAGATCTGCACGTCCAGGCTGCGGTCGAAGGCGCCGTATTCACGCCCACGGGCCAGCAGCATGAGCTTTTCTCGCGACAGCGGGATGCGCGGGTGGCGCACCAGCACCTTCAGCACCGAGAACTCGCCGGTGGTGAGGTTGAGGCGCACACCGTCACGAGACAGGGTGCGGGTGCCCAGGTCGAACACGAAGGGGCCGAACGAGACCGCGCCGATGTCGTGCATGGCGCCGCCCGGGGTGTCGTTGGGGATCTGGCGACGCAGCACGGCATGAACCCTGGCCACCAGTTCCCTGGGGTTGAAGGGTTTCTGCATGTAGTCGTCCGCGCCCATTTCCAGGCCGATGATGCGGTCGACATCGTCACCCTTTGCGGTGAGCATGATGATGGGGGTGCGGTCGTTCGCGGCGCGCAGCCTGCGGATGATCGACAGCCCATCCTCGCCAGGAAGCATTTGGTCAAGGATGATCAAATCGAAGCTCTCACGCTGCATGAGCCGGTTCAGCGATGCCGAATCGGCTGCGAGTGTGACCTCGAACTGTTGCTCGGTGAGATACCGATTGAGCAAGTCCCGCAATTTGGCGTCGTCATCGACGACAACAAGTTTCCTGACGCTGGTGTTCATTTTCCGATGATATCGGGTTCCATTACCCGCTGATCAGTGTAGAGGCTTCCGGTTGCGATGATCCTTGTTCTATCGGCAAAGTTTTACCGATAGTTACATGAAATGTAACCCCGGGGTTCGTGGTGATTCTAAAACAGCGTTAGATTGCGTTAAACCCATGACCGCTGGCGACATCCTGAAACAGCCGGTCTTGACCCGGGAAAGCATCGTTCATCTTCCGTCGGACACGTGTCAACCCCCCCTTGAAGGAGCGCGTGGAATACTGAATTTGTTTCAAAATTCCACGTGTGAACCAAGCCTTGTCATTCTTGGCGACATTTTGCGCTGTTTACTGAAACCGTCGGGTTACTTGCCAGCTGCGGAGGCCCTTCGGAGGCCCTGGCAGCCGGAAAGAGCGTCGGGGCCGTCGCCATTCACCCCGATATGACGCAAAGTGTAATCGGTCACAGCGCCTTGCTGCGCCGGTGTGCCTGACACTCTGCAAGGAAGTGCGCGGCCATCCTGCAAACATGACAATCGTCAGGAAGATCGGCGCCCTGGGCGTGCCGCGTGGTCCCCGCTCCTATCTGCGCCCCCGGCAGGCAGGACAGGCAATAGAATCGGGGCCATGAAACCCTTGAGTCTGGCCCTGTCCATCGAATGGGACGATTGCACCGTGGCGCTGGCCGGCGCCGGCATCGACCACGGTACTGAAAGCACCGCCATCGAACTGAGTGCGCGCACGCTGCTGGACGCCAGCGGTGGCCCGCAGGCCTCGCGCGATGCGCTGGCCCTGGTGCAGCAGGCGCTCCGGCAGGCCGGTCGCCGGCTGGATGAGGTCGAGCGCTTCTACGTGAACGTGGGGCCGGGCGCCTTCACCTCGCTGCGCATTGCCGTGGGGCTCGTGCAGGGCCTGGCACTGCCGGGCAACCGGCCGGTGGGTGCCATCGGCTCTCTGCAGGCGCTGGCGGCCACGGTGCCGGACTGGCGCTTCCCGCTGGCTTCCCCGGATGCGAACGACGGTCCGTCATCCGGTCGCCCGTCGTCATCGGCTTCTGCGGGGGCGGCTGAGGGCTTCCTTGGGCAGGACGGCCACGCCAGCGCAGACACGCTGCCCTGGCTACTCTGTTCCGCGCTGGATGCGCGGATGGGCGAGTGCTATTACGCCGCCTTTCTGTGCCGTGCCGGCCATTGGCCCCAGCCCGCGCTACCACCCGCGGTCGGCAAGGCCGATGACGCCGCCGTGGCCTTCGAGGCGTTGCGCCGGCAGCTGACGGCCGAAGGCCGGATCAGTGCGGTCCACCTGGCCGGCGGCGGTTTTGGCCCGGACTCCGAGCCGCTGCGCGCCTGGGCCATGGAAGTGGGGCAGGATGCGGCACTGGCGGCCGAACGACGCCCTGGCGCACGCGCACTGCTGGCCGTGGCCGATGTGCCGGATGCTCCGGCGCTGATGGCAGCACGGGACGTGCGCCCCCTGTACGTGCGCGACCGCGTGGCACTGGACCGGGACGAGCAGCGCCAGCTGGCAGCGGCCAAGCTGGCCGCACAGCCCGCCGGCCGATGAGCAGGTCCCTCATGGATCTGTCGACGATCGGCTTTCGGCCGATGACGGAAGCCGACCTGCCGGCGGTGGACGTCATCGAACAGGCCGTACAGCCCTATCCATGGCGAATCAGCCAGTTTGCCGATTCGCTGAAGGCTGGGCATCAGGCCTGGATCTTCACCGAGGCCGGGCAGCCCTTCGGTTACGCCGTGCTGCTGGCCGCGCTGGACGAGGTGGAACTGCTGACCCTGGCCCTGGCACGCAGCCATCAGGGGCGCGGGCTGGGACGGCATTGTCTGGGCTGGCTGCAGGCACAGGTACGGCAGCAGGGCGGACGCAGCCTGTTTCTGGAAGTGGCCACCGCCAATGCGCCAGCCCTGGCGCTCTATCAGCGCATGGGCTTCGAGACGCTGGGACAGCGTCGCAACTACTATCGCGCCGCCGACGGCCGCCATGACGACGCCTGGGTGATGCGCTGCCCCCTTGAGCCAACGAAATGACGGAAGACACGGTCACCATGCCGGACGATGCCTCCACGAAGGACGATGCCGTGCTGGCTGCACGCCGGCGCCGCGCATGGGCCGCACTCGGCCTGGGACCGTTGTGGCTTCCGCGTGCCGGGGCCTTGCCCGGCGCGCCACACATCACGCACGTTACCCGTGCAGATCCGCAGGCCGTGTCAGAGGCTGAGGCCCCCGAGGCATCCGGATCCGACGCCGGTGTCGACGTCCATGCCAGCGACGTCTGGCAAGCACGCGAAGCATCTGCAGACACCGTGGCCATGGCGGGAGAGTCTCCCGCACCTTCCGTCCATTCCACGCCTTCTGTCGGTTCTTCTTCCGGAATCAGCGAACCGGTTGCCACGGCTGACCCAGCGGTTGCGACCGGGGGCCTTTCCAGGAGATCTGCCGACGTTGCGTCCAGCGCGCGCAAGTCCGATGACACCGTGACTGAGGGAGGCCCCGAGCCCGGGCACCCGGCCTGGGCAGATGACGTGCCGCTGGAGAGCTGGGGCGGTGAGCCCTGGATGGAAGATGCGGACTGGCTGCCCGAGCCGATGCTGCCCGCCGAGCCCGAACCTGCACCGGTGTCGCATCCGGACCTGCCACCGGCGCAGCGCTGGATCCGGCTGCGCGAGGAGGTGGACGGATGCCGTCGCTGCCGTCTGGCCGAGACACGCACGAACACGGTATTCGGGCGTGGGCGCCCTCAGCAGGCCCGCTGGATGCTGATCGGCGAGGGGCCGGGAGCCGAGGAAGACAAGCAGGGTGAGGCCTTCGTGGGCCAGGCCGGCAAGCTGCTGGATGCTATGCTGGATGCGGCCGGCATCGATCCTTCTGCGGACGTGTTCATCGCCAACGTGCTGAAGTGTCGCCCGCCCAACAACCGGAACCCCGAACCTGACGAGGTGGCGGCCTGCGAAGGCTACCTGTACGAGCAGATCCGGCTGGTCCAGCCGGATTGCATCCTGCTGCTGGGGCGCTTCGCGGCGCAGAGCGTGCTGCACTCTGACCTGCAGATCGGCCGACTGCGCAACAAGCTGCATCACATCACGCTGGACGGCCGGCAGGTACCGGTGGTGGTCACCTATCACCCGGCCTATCTGCTGCGCAACCAGCGCGACAAGCTGAAAGGCTGGGAAGACCTGTGCCTGGCGCTGTCGGCCATGGAGGCACAGGACGCCGCACGCACGTCCGGCTGACCGGCGACGGGAGGCAGGGCCTCCGGCTCGCCGGGTGCATCCTCAATGCGGCGTCGGAATGTTGCCGTGGCGAGGATCCTCGCCGATATGCACTTCGCTGTCGAAGCGGCGCTGGTTGCGCCGGTGCCAGAGGATCACCAGCAGCATGACGCTGGCCACCGCCAGACCGAAGAGCACGGCCACGGTGTTGATGGGCAGGTCCAGCCACAGCATCAGCGCGTAGAACGACAGCATCACCAGGATGTTGAGGTTCTCGTTGAAGTTCTGCACGGCGATGGAGTTGCCGGCACTCATCACCACGTAGCCACGGTGCTGCAGCAGCGCATTCATGGGCACCACGAAGAAGCCGGACAGGATGCCGATGACCAGCAGCACGAGCATGGCCATGGCCTCGTTGTGGACGATGGTCATGAGCATGATGGCAAAGCCCATGGCCACGCCCAGCGGCAGCACGCGCAGCGAGCGGCGCAGCGGCACCCAGCTGGCCGCCAGCACGGCACCCAGCGCCACGCCCAGGGCCACGACGCCCTGCAGGCGGGTGGCCTGGTCCAGACGCATGTCGAGCTGATGCTCGGCCCATTTCAGCACCAGGAACTGCAGCGAGGCGCCGGCCCCCCAGAAGAGCGTGGTGACGGCCAGCGCGATCTGGCCCAGCGGATCGCGCCAGAGGGTGAGGTTGCAGTGCCAGAAGATGCGCAGCAGCGTGAACGGGTTGGAGGTGCGACCCGGGTAGCGGGCCCCCGTGTCGGGGATGCGCAGGTTGAAGAGGGCCGCCAGCGCATAGATGCCGATGGTGACCACCACGGCAGCCTCGGCCGGGGTGTCGATGTGGGTATCGATGAAGGGCAGGTCGAACGACAGCAGCCAGGGCGCCACGTGGGGCGAGATGAGCACGCCGCCCAGCACGGTCCCCAGGATGATGGACGCGACGGTGGTTCCCTCGATCCAGCCATTGGCGGCCACCAGCTTGTCGGGCGGCAGCAGCTCGGTCAGGATGCCGTACTTGGCCGGCGAATAGGCCGCAGCACCGAAGCCCACCAGCGCATAGGCCATCAGCGGCGGCAGCATGCCCAGCAGCAGGATGCAGCCCACCAGCTTGATGGCGTTGGTCAGGAACATCACGCGGCCCTTGGGAATGGAGTCGGCAAAGGCGCCGACAAAGGGGGCCAGCATGACGTAGGAGACGACGAAGACCAGCTTCAGGAAGGGGATCAGCCAGTCGGCCGACTGTGCCTCGCGCAACAGGGCGATGGCAGCGATCAGCAGCGCGTTGTCGGCCAGCGACGACAGGAACTGCGCTGCCATGATGGTGTAGAAACCGGGTTTCATCCGGACGTTTCCATTCCAGTCAGTTTGTATGGGCACAGTGTGCCGTAGTTCCTGCCACGGTCACTGCACATGTGGTGGCGATGATACCCGCAACATCGCCATGGCCGGGCAGCGCTTCGTAACACGCTCTATCATCACCGCCATGCCTAGAACATTGACTGCAAGCGTCTCGCCCTCGGCGATGGCGCACAACCTGGCGCTGATACGCCGCCAGGTCCAAGAGAACCGCCCGGATGGGCACGCTCAGACCGACACGCGCCTGTGGGCGGTGGTGAAGGCCGACGCCTACGGCCATGGCCTGGCCAACGCACTGACCGGCTTTGCCGAGGCCGACGGCATGGCCCTGCTGGAATTCGAGGCGGCCGACTGGCTGCGCCGGCACGGCTGGACCAAACCGATCCTGATGCTGGAAGGTGCCTTCGATGCCACGGATGTGGCGCAGGCGGCCGCCCAGGGGCTGACGCTGGCCATCCACCAGCCGCGCCACCTGCAGTGGCTGGCTGCCCACGACGGGCCGCCGGTGGATGTGTACCTGAAGCTGAACACGGGCCTGAACCGGCTGGGGCTCAAGCCCGATGACGTGGACGCCTATCTGACCCAGGTGCTGGCCACGCCGGGCGTGCGGCTTCGCGGCATGATGACGCACTTTGCCAACGCTGACACCCCGGGCGGTGCACTCCAGCCGCTGGCCACTTTCGATGCCGTGGCACGTGCCGTGCAGGCCCGGCTGCCGGCCGGGCAGACGCTGGAACACTGCGTGGCCAATTCGGCCGCGCTCTTCACGCTGCCCCAGGCCTATCGGGCCTGGGCGCGTCCGGGCATCGCCCTGTACGGTGCCAGCCCCTTTGCCGGGCAGAGCGCGGCGTCGCTGGGGCTGCGCCCCGCCATGCAGCTGACCGGCAACGTGCTGGGTGTTCAACAGCTGACCCCGGGCGAGGCCACCGGTTACGGCGGCATCTTCGTGGCCGAGCAGCCGGTGCGGGTCGGCATCGTGAACTGCGGCTATGCGGACGGCTACCCACGGGTGGCCCCCACGGGCACCCCGGTCGTGGTGGATGGCGTGCGCACCCGCACGCTGGGCCGGGTATCGATGGACATGCTGGCCGTGGACCTGACGCCGATTCCCGACGCGGGGCCCGGCACCCCGGTGGAGCTGTGGGGCGATGCGGTCTCGATCGACGAGGTGGCCGAGTCCGCCGGCACGCTGGGCTATGAGCTGATGTGTGCGGTGGCACCCCGCGTGCGCCGTCGGGTGGTCTGAACATGGCAACGGCCAAGACCCAGTTCGTCTGCCGCGAATGCGGCAACACCACGGCCAAGTGGTTGGGACAGTGCCCGGCCTGCCAGGCCTGGAACACGCTGGAAGAATTCCGTCTGCCGAAAAAGGATGCCGGTGGCCGGCGCCCGACAACAGGCATGCTGGCCGAGACCTCGTCGATCGCGCTGCTATCGGAGGTACCGGTGGACACGGTGCCACGGCTGCCGACCGGGCTGGCCGAGTTCGATCGCGTGCTGGGCGGCGGCATGGTGCCCGGTTCGGTGGTACTGATCGGGGGCGACCCGGGCATCGGCAAGTCCACGCTGCTGCTGCAGGCGCTGGCACTGATGTCGCAGAACCAGCGGGTGCTGTACGTGAGCGGCGAGGAGTCGCTGGCACAGGTGGCCTTGCGCGGTGCGCGCCTGGGCATTGACGGCTCGACGCTGCCGATGCTGGCCGAGGTGTCGCTGGCCCACATCACGCAGGCCATCGAGCAGGTCAAGCCGGCCGTGGTGGTCATCGACTCCATCCAGACGATGATGAGCGACGACCTGCAGTCGGCCCCCGGCAGCGTGTCGCAGGTGCGCGACTGCGCCGCGCAGCTCACCCGGCTGGCCAAACAGCAGGGTGTGGCGGTGGTGATGATCGGCCACGTGACCAAGGAAGGGGCGCTGGCCGGGCCGCGCATCCTGGAGCACATGGTCGACACGGTGCTGTACTTCGAGGGCGACAGCCACTCCACCTACCGGCTGATCCGCGCCATCAAGAACCGCTTCGGTGCCGTGAACGAACTGGGCGTGTTCGGCATGACCGACCGGGGATTGAAGGCCGTCACCAACCCGTCGGCGCTCTTTCTGTCGCAGCATGCAGACCCGGTGTCGGGTTCCTGCGTGCTGATCACCCAGGAAGGCACGCGGCCACTGCTGGTGGAGATCCAGGCGCTGGTGGACCAGTCCGCCGGCGGCGCACCGCGCCGGCTATGCGTGGGCCTGGATCCGATGCGGCTGTCGCTGCTTCTGGCCGTGCTCAACCGCCATGCCGGCATCCAGTACCACGATCAGGACGTGTTCCTGAACGCGGTGGGCGGCGTGCGCATCACCGAGCCGGCGGCTGACCTTGCCGTCGTGCTGGCCGTGCTGTCGTCGCTGAAGAACCGGCCGCTGCCGCAGGGGCTGGCCGTGTTCGGCGAGCTGGGCCTGGCCGGTGAGGTGCGCCCGTCGCCGCGCGGCCAGGAACGGCTGCGCGAGGCGCTGAAGCTGGGCTTCTCGCGGGTGATCTGCCCCAAGGCCAACGCACCTCGCAAGCCGCTGGCCGGGCTGGAGGTCATTGCCGTGGAGCGCATCGATCAGGCCATTGCCCACGCCTGGGACTGAGCCTCCTTCAATCCAAACCAAGCCCCTCAAGCCGGCGTGCGCAGCGGGCCCCTGCTGGCAGACAACTTCGATGTTTCTGGCCGTGACCGCGCTAATCCCTGAGGGCCGGATCCTGCGGGGCAGTGGGCTTCAGGGGGTCTTGCCATACACCAGCGGTGCAGCCAGCCCGGATCCTGCGGGCAGGGGGCTTCAGCCCAGGTCGTCCAGCAGGATCTCGGCCGCCATCCGGCCGCTGCGTACCGCGCCTTCCAGCGTGGCCGGATAGCCGCCGTAGCTGTAGTCACCGGCCAGCACCACGCCCGGCAGCTGTGGCAGCAGATAGCCTGGTGGCACCATCGGACGATCGTCGGTACAGGCGAAGGTGGCGCGCTTTTCGTGGATCAGCACCATGTGCTCGGCTGGCGGCAACCGCATCAGCTCGGTGAGCTGACGCTGCAGGGCCACCTGGAAGGCGGCCTCGCCCTCGGCCTGGGCTGCCTCGCTGTCGCTGATCACCATGGCTCCCAGTCGCCAGCCCGCCTGTTCGCCCCGGTCGAAGAACCAGTGGGCCGGCCCCGACTCAGCCTGGTCGCCCACCAGCGAGAAGACGGCGGGCAGCCCGGCAGGAAGCGCGGGATTGCTTGCCCGCCAGCCGACATAGGCCGTGGTGATGGGCCGCCAGCCAAAGCCGTTGAGCGGCGCCAGAAAGGAAGCCGGCGCAATATTGGCCAGCAGTCGCGCGCTGGTGGGCGGCGGGCAAGCCAGAATGACATGGCGCGCCTCCAGCGTTCGTTCGTCCTGACCGGCGCTGCCGGTACGCAACCAATAGCCGACACCGCCCGGCGAGGCAGTCCATGCCCCCTGGGCCCCCGGCGTGCCACCGAGACGGCCCACGCGGATCTCGCGTACCGGCGTGCGAAGCCGCACCGGGCACCCCTGCGCGTCCAGCCAGGCCAGCGCCGGATCGACAAAGAGCGCTGCCAGATCCTGACCGGCCAGCACGAAGTCGCTGGCGGCCGGCGCGCGGCCCAGACTGTCCCGCAGCACCCGCAGGAAGACCTGGGCCGAAGCCAGTTCCGGCGGCGTGTTCATGGCACTGACCACCAGCGGATCCCACAGCTGCCGCACCAGCACCGGGGGCTGATGGGTCCGCGCGTACCAGTCAGCGACGGTGCGCACGCCCATGGGGGGGTGCCAGCCACTCAGCCGTGCCAGCGCCAATGTGCGCAGCAGGTGCAGCCGCTGGCCCAACGTCAGGCCCCGCGCCGACAGCAGCGCGGTCAGCAACGACAGGGACTCCGCCGGATTCAGCCCCACCGGAGCATCCCCGGAAACGACGGGGGCATGGCGCCGCCGCGTCAGCCGCAGGCCGGCCGCGTTTTCCCAGTGCATGGGCAGGCGCTGCATGCCCTGGCCCCCCAGCCAGTCGACCAGCGCCAGCGTGTCACGGTAGGCCCCAAGCAGCAGGTGCTGCCCGTTGTCCAGCACGATGCCATCGGTATCCGGCCAGGGCAACGTCTGGCTCCGGGCCCGGCCACCGGCCTGGGGCGCCGCTTCCAGCACCTGCACCGGCACGCCGGCACGCCGCAGGTGCAGCGCGACCGACAGCCCGGCCCAGCCCGCCCCCACGATGACCACGGGCGGCATGTCATCACGCAAGGCAGCCACGTTCCGGAGGGAAGCCTCCGACGTTCCATCGATACGCATGGGCGTCAGGCAGGGTCGGTCGTGATGCGGGGCGGCCGGCCGGTGGCCCGTGTGCGGCAGGCCAGCCAGAACTTGCGCAGCGGCGTGAGCGCAATGCGCTGGGTCATGACCGGATAGCCACTGCGCGCGATCTCGTCGAGCAGACTGGCATAGATGGCCGCCATGATCAGCCCGGGCCGCTGACGAGTGCGGTCCACATCCGGCAGCAGGTCAAAGGCTTCGCGGTAGGCCTGGCGGGCCCGCACCACCTGTTCGGCCATCAGCGCCCGGAAGGCGGGCGATTCCTGCACCTCGGCGCGGGCCGACAGGATCTGCTGGCGGCTCAGGCCATGACGGATCAGGTCCTGCTGCGGCAGGTAGACGCGCCCGAGCCGGGCGTCCTCGCCCACGTCGCGGATGATGTTGGTGAGCTGGAAGGCCAGCCCCAGCCGGTCGGCGTACAGCAGCGTCTTCGGGTCCTCGTAGCCGAAGATGGCGGCCGACATCTCGCCCACCACGCCGGCGGCCCGGCGACAGTAGAGCTTCAGCCCTTCGAAATCCAGGTAGCGTTCACCGTCCAGGTCCATGCGCATGCCGTCGATGACCTCCACCAGCTGGCGGCGGCGCAGGCCATAGGGCGCAAGGAAAGGTTGCAGGGCGCGCGTGACGGGATGGGTGGGTGCCCCGTCAAAAAGGGCGCCCACCTCCTGGGCCCACCAGTCGAGCTTGCGCCGGGCCACGTTGCGATCGCCTTGCGAATCGGCCACGTCATCGACCTCGCGGCAGTAGGCGTAGAGCGCGGTGATGGCGCGCCGCCGCTCGGGCGGCAGGAAGAGAAAGCTGTAGTAGAAGCTGGAACCACTCTTCACTGCCTTGTCCTGGCAGTATTCATCCGGTGTCATGAAAACGGTGTCGTCGTGGACGGAAAACGGGGTCAGGCCTGACGGCGGGGGAAAAGCGCCAGGCGCAGCAAGGCGGGGCCATCGCGCCAGCCTAGGGCAGGGCGACGGGCCACGGAATCGTAATCGGCATGGGCGATCCGGTCCAGAATGCGCTGGCCGCCGGCGATGATGAAACGCAGTTCAGCCGCCAGGCGCCAGGGCAACTGCTGCGGCAATGCCACACCGGCCAGCAGCTGGGCCTGGGTGCTCTGCCATTCCAGGCGCACGGCCTGGCGGCTGGCGGCGCCCAGGCGGCCTGCACGGGCCTCGGTCAGCAGCATCTCGGCGCTGCTGCCGGCCGCGGCCAGCGTGGCTGCGGGCAGGTAGACCCGATCCTTGGCAGCATCGATGCCAATGTCCTGCAGGAAATTGATGCGCTGCAGGGCGCTGCAGATGGCATCGGACTGCGCCAGCGCCGTGTCCGATCCCACCCCGTACAGCTGCAGCAGCAGCCGTCCCACCGGGTTGGCCGAGCGGCGGCAGTAATCCTGCACCTGAGCCTCGGTGTCGTAGCGTGTCACCCGCAGATCCTGCAGGAAGGCATCAAGCAGATCGTGGAAATGACGCCAGTGCAACCCGTGGTGCTGCACCGAGGCCACCAGCCCATCCACCACCGGCACCCCGCTGGGGACGCCCCGGGCGGCCTCATCCAGCGCCACATGCAGTGCCTGTAGCGCCGCCTCGCGCTCGGACGTCGGCACGTCGCCCTCGTCGGCCAGGTCGTCGGCATGGCGGGCAAACCGGTAGATGGCCAGCACCGCCGGGCGCAACTGCGCAGGCACGAGCCAGGATCCCACCGGGAAATTCTCGGCATGGTCGACCCCGTGCCAGGGCCTGGGGGCCTGAGCGGGGGCAGGGCTGCCGGACGCCTGTCCGTCAGCATCCGGGGGGGTGCGCGCTGGATTCATGGCACCGGATTGTAGCCAGCGAACCGACCGTCTTCTGCATGGATGCGATAATATGGGTCAAATTGATGACTCGTCAGTCATTGACGGATTCCTTCTTTCGTCGTGTCGATCATGGTCTGCTGTCTGCCCCCATCTTCCCCGGCCAGAGGCCCGTTCCGGACACTGGCGCTGACCTGCCTCGGGGCCTTCCTGCTGGCTGGTTGCGGCCAGAAGCCCGTGCACCACGAAGAGCCGCCCCGGCCGGTGCTCTCGGAAATGATCCGGCCCGCACCGCTCCTGGATGGCTGGTCCCTGGCTGGTGAGGTGCGGGCGCGCGCCGAGGTCAGCTATGCCTTTCAGACCGGAGGCCGCGTCATCGAGCGGCAGGTGGACACGGGCGATACGGTGACGGTCGGCGAGGTGCTGGCCCGCATCGATCCCGTGGACCTCAAGCCGCTGGTCAACGCCCGCCGTGCCGATCAGCTGGCGGCCCGCAGCGAGCTGCAGCTGGCCCAGGCCGACCTGGAGCGCGCCGAGCGGCTGCACGCCCGGAATTTCGTGAGCAGCGCCAATGTGGATCGGGCTCGCGCCGCGGTGGACGTGGCGAAGGCCCGACTGAAGGCCGCCAACGCCCAGGCACACCAGGCGGACAACGCCTTCGGCTATCGCCAGCTGGTGAGCAAGGTCGATGGCGTGGTGACGGCCGTGCAGGTGGAAGCCGGGCAGGTCGTCGCCGCGGGGCAGCCCGTCATGCGCGTGGCCGCCCAGGGGGACGTGGAAGTGGCCGTGGCCATTCCCGAGGCCGATCTGGCCCGTACCCGTTCTTCGGGAACGTGGCGGGTCGAGTTTCCGGGGCTGCCCGGCAAGCACTGGGAAGCCATGCTGCGCGAACTGTCGCCCGCTGCCGATCCGGCCTCGCGCACCTACGCAGCCCGGCTGGCCCTGCAGGGCGACACCCATGAGGTGGCCCTGGGCATGAGTGCCGTGGTCCATGCGCCCCGCACCGATGCCGACGTGCTGAGCGTGCCGCTGAGCGCGCTCTACAGCCGTGACGACGGGGCACAGGTCTGGGTGCTCGACCGCTCGTCGTCCACCGTGCGCGCCCGACCCGTCATGCTGGGTGCTGCCAGCGGCAACCGGGTGGTGATCCGCCAGGGCCTGTCGGCCGGTGACGAGGTGGTGGTGGCCGGCGCCAATCTGCTGCGCGACGGTCAGAAGGTGCAACTGCCCGGCGCGCGCCCGGACAGCCAGGACGACAGCCAGGACAGCGGGCAGGGCGGTCCCGAAGGACACGGACGCCCGGATGCGCAGCGCAAGGACGGCGGGGCATGACGATGCCGAACCTTCCAGAAACCCCACAGACCGCACATTCCAGCGCCACCCGGCGCGAGGGCTTCAACCTCTCGGCCGTTGCGTTGCGCTACCGGCAGGTGACGCTCTTTTTCCTGCTGATCTGCGGCATCGGCGGTGCACTGGCCTTCTTCAGCCTGGGCCAGCGCGAGGACCCCGACTACACCTTCCGGGCGATGGTGGTGCGCACGCTCTGGCCGGGCGCCACGGCCCAGCAGGTGGACGAACTCGTCACCGACCGCATCGAGAAGACGGTGCAGGAGATTCCGTACTTCAAGTACACCACCAGCTACTCCAAACCGGGTGAGTCGCTGGTCGTGCTGATGCTGAAGGACTCCTCGCCGCCCGACAAGGTGAAGGACTACTGGTACCAGGTGCGCAAGAAGATCGGCGACATCCGCTACCGGCTGCCGCCTGCCATCCAGGGGCCGTTCTTCAACGATGAATTCGGCGACGTCTTCGGCACCATCTACGCCATGACCGGCGACGGCATCGACATGGCGCGGCTGCGCCGCTACGCCGAGGACGTGCGCGACCAGCTGCTGCACGTGCCCGATGTGGCCAAGGTGGAGCTGGTGGGCGTGCAGCCCGAACAGATCCACGTCACCCTGTCGGCCACGCGACTGGCTCGGCTGGGCCTGACGCCCGAAGCCATTGCCCGCGAGATGCAGGCCCAGAACCTGGTGGCCTCGGCCGGCACCCTGCATACCGACGCGCGCAGCGTGCGGCTGAACGTGAGCGGCCAGTTCGACAACGTGAAGGCCGTCCAGGCGCTGCGACTGACCGTGGGCGGGCGCATCATCCGGCTGGGGGACATTGCCAGCGTCACCCGCGGCTATCAGGATCCGCCCACCATGGTGATGCGCTATCAGGGCAAGGATGCCATCGGCATTGCCGTCTCGATGGTGGGCAACGGCGACGTGCTGCAGCTGGGCCGCAACCTGGATGCCCGCATGCGCGAGCTGCGTGCCGATCTGCCGGTGGGCATCGAGTTCGGCAAGGTTTCCGACCAGCCCAAGGTGGTGGAAGGGGCTGTGGATGTCTTCACCCGCTCGCTGCTGGAAGCGGTCATCATCGTGCTGGCGGTCAGCCTGTTGAGTCTGGGGCTACGTGCCGGCATGGTGGTGGCGCTGTCCATCCCGCTGGTTCTGGCGGCTACCTTCCTGGGCATGAAGGTCTTCGGCATCGACCTGCACCGTGTCTCCACCGGCGCGCTCATCATCGCCCTGGGCCTACTGGTCGACGACGCGATGATCTCCATCGAGATGATGGCCCGTAAACTGGAAGAGGGGCTGGACACCTTCCATGCCGCCACCTACGCCTACACCAGCACCGCTTTCCCGATGCTGACCGGCACGCTGATCACGGCCGTGGGCTTTCTGCCCATCGCCACCGCGCGCTCGTCCACCGGCGAATACACCTTCGCCATCTTCGCGGTCGTCACCCTGGCCCTGCTCATCTCGTGGGTGATGGCCGTCGGTGCCGTGCCCTTCATCGGCACCTACCTGCTCCGCGGCCGCGACGCACCGGTTGCCGCGGCGAATCCGGATGTACACGCGAAGCAGGCCCTGGCCGCATCACCTGAGCCCGGTGCAGTCAGCACGGCTCACGGCGCGGAGCACGCGCTTTTCCACACCCCGTTCTACCGCCGGCTGCGCGCGACCATCGAGGGCGCCATGCGTCACCGCTGGATCACGCTGGGCATCACGGTGCTGCTCCTGGCCGCCGGGGTAGTCGGCATGCAGTTCACGACCAAGCAGTTCTTCCCGCCCTCCGACCGCGCCGAGATCCTGGTGGATCTGTGGCTGCCCGAGGGCGCCAGTCTGGCAGCCACCCGGGCACAGTCCGAGCGGCTGGAAACGTGGCTGGCCAGGGACAGCGACGTGCAGAGCTTCGTGGCCTACGTGGGCAACGGCAGCCCGCGCTACTTCCTGTCGCTGGACCAGCAGCTCTACCGCACCAACTATGCGCAGTTCGTCGTGCTGACCCCGGACGTGGAGGCCCGCAACCGCCTGATGCCACGCCTGCAGGCCGAGCTGGCCAGCAACTTCCCCGGCGTGCGCGCCCGCGCCTACCTCACGCCGCTGGGCCCGCCCGTGGCCTTCCCGGTGCAGTTCCGCATCGGGGGACCCGATGTCGGCACGATCAAGCGCATCGCCAACCAGGTGCTGGAGGTGGTCCGTGCCAACCCCTACACCGTCGAGCCACACCTGAACTGGGGCGAGCGCAGCCCCAGCATCCAGGTCGACGTGGACCAGGACCGGGCGCGTGCCGTGGGCCTGTCCAGCGGACAGATCAGCCGGGCGTTGGGCGGCGTCATCGATGGCGCCACCATCGGCACGCTGCATGAGGGTGACCAGCTGCTCCCGGTGATCATGCGGGCCCCTCAGAACGAGCGCAACGACCTGTCGGCGCTGGGTTCCATTCCGATCACCACGGCGCTGGGCAGTACCGTCCCGCTGTCGCAGGTGGCCACGCTGCGCCAGGTGATGGAGGAGCCCATCCTCTGGCGCCGAAGCCGCATCCCCACGCTGACCGTCAACGCCGACGTCGTGGACGGCGTGCAGGGACCGGACGTGATGCACCAGATCCAGCGCCAGCTGAAGACGATCCGGGCCGGGCTGCCGGCCGGCTACCGCATCGAAGCGGGTGGCCCCGAGGAGGAGAACGTCAGCGCCCAGGCCTCCATCGTGAGCGGCATGCCGCTGATGGTGGGCCTGATCCTCACGCTGCTGATGCTGCAGCTGCGGCGCTTCTCGCTCGTGCTGATGGTGATGCTCACCGCACCGCTGGGCATCGTCGGCGTGGTGGCGGCGCTGCTTGTCTCAGGTCGCCCCTTCGGCTTCGTCGCCATGCTGGGCACCATCGCGCTGGCTGGCATCATCATGCGCAACACCGTCATTCTGGTGGACCAGATCCGCCAGGACATCGACGAGGGGCACACGCCATGGGAGGCCGTGCGCGAGGCCACCGTGCGGCGCTTCCGGCCCATCACCCTCACCGCCGCCGCGGCCATCCTGGCCATGATCCCGCTGTCGCGCGACGTGCTGTGGGGGCCCATGGCCGTCTCGATCATGGGCGGCCTGGTGGTGGCCACGGTGCTCACGCTCCTGATGGTGCCGGCGCTCTACGTCGCCTGGTACCGCATCCGTCCGCCGCAGCACACCGCTGCCTGACAGCACGCCTCGGGGTCACTGTTTGCCGGATACAACGTCGGTGACGCGGCCCCAGGCCTGCCCCTGGTGCAAACGGGGGAGGGCAGTCCCCTCACGGCGCCGCAACCAGGGGCCGGCCCGCATCCTCTTTCCTGTTTCAGCTAGAATCATTGAGATTGACGCGCTGCCTGCGGCCCGTGCCTTGCCGGGAAACGACGTCCCGCGCCGCATCGGGCTGCCCCGACGCCGGCAACGGTGCCCGGTGGTACGTCGCGGCAGCGCCTGCAACCGGTCCTTTTCCGGTCCTGCGGCTGTGGCGAAATTGGTAGACGCACCAGATTTAGGTTCTGGCGCCGCAAGGTGTGAAGGTTCGAGTCCTTTCAGCCGCACCAACCTGCCTTTTCTTGAACAACCAACCCAACGGAACTCAACGACGGATGGCTTCCCAGCTTGAAACAACCGGCACCCTGGAACGCCGGCTGACGCTTTCGGTAAACCCGGCCGACATTTCCTCCAAGGTCCAGGAGCGCTTGCGTTCGATGGCCAAGACCACCCGCATGCCGGGCTTCCGCCCCGGCAAGGTGCCGGTGCGCCTGATCGAGCAGAGCTACGGTCCGCAGGTGCATTCCGAAGTCCTCGGCGAAGCCATCTCGCGTGCCTTCAGCGACGCCGTGCAGGCCGAGAACCTGCGCGTGGCCGGCCAGCCCGAGATCGCTCCCAAGGACGAGAGCCAGGGCCCCAACGCCACCGAATTCGTCGCCACCTTCGAGGTCTACCCCGACGTGAAGCTGGGTGACCCGGCCACGCTGGAAGTCGACCGCTACAACGCCAGCGTCGACGACAAGGCCCTGGAAGCCACCATCGACGTCCTGCGCAAGCAGCGCACCCGCTGGAACGCCGTCGATCGTGCCGGCGAGAAGGGCGACCGTGCCACCATCGACTTCGTCGGCAAGCTCGACGGCGAAGCCTTCCCCGGCGGTTCCGCCGAAGGCTTCCCGATGGTGCTGGGCGAAGGCCGCATGCTGCCTGACTTCGAAGCCGGCGTGCTGGGCAAGAAGGCTGGCGAGACCGTCACCTTCGACGTGAAGTTCCCCGACGACTACAACGCCGAGCACCTGGCCGGCAAGACCGCCCAGTTCGAGGTCAAGATCCAGAAGGTCGAGGCCCCCGAGCTGCCTAAGGTCGACGCCGACTTCGCCCGCCAGATGGGTCAGGAAGACGGTGACGTCGAGAAGTTCCGTGCCGACGTGCGCACCAACCTGGAGCGCGAGGTCCGCCAGCGCGTGCAGTCGCGCACCAAGAGCTCCGTCATGGACAAGATCGTCGGCCTGGCCGACATCGAGCTGCCCAAGGCCCTGGTCGCCCAGGAAGCCGAGTCGCTGGCCGCCCGCATGCGCGAGGACCTGCAGGCCCGCGGCGTGGATCTGCGCAAGGCCCCGCCGGTGCCCACCGACGCCTTCACCGAACAGGCCACCCGCCGCGTGCGTCTGGGCCTGATCGTCTCCGAAGTGGTGCGCGAGAACGCCCTGCAGGCCAAGCCCGAGCAGATCCGCAAGCAGATCGAGGAGTTCGCCTCCACCTACGAGAACCCGGCCGAGGTGATCCGCTGGTACTTCAGCGACCGTGACCGTCTGGCCGAGGTCGAGGCCCTGGTCGTCGAGCAGAACGTCGTCGACTGGCTGCTGTCCAAGGCCAAGGTCACCGACCACGAGGTCGGCTTCGACGAGCTGATGAAGGGTCTGGCCTGATCAGCCCCTCCTGCCGCCACCGGTACCTGTCCGGCAGCGCCCCCAGCGGGCCCGCCGGATGGCACGGGCGGCAGGGCTCCTTCGGAGCCCGCCACCTTGCGGCCCTCCGCAACATCCCCATATGGGTTGTGCAAGACCGGTCGGTGACATCCCGACCGGTTTGCATTTTCGCCCCACCATCGAGGAAGCATTCATGACCTTCAACAGCTTGGTCGAGGATCAGGTCAACCTGCACCTGGCGCAGGCCACCGATCCCTTCGCCCCGCAGGCCGTCGCACAGGCTCCCCAGGGCCTGGGCATGGTGCCCATCGTCATCGAGCAGAGCGGTCGGGGCGAGCGTGCCTACGACATCTACTCGCGCCTGCTGCGTGAGCGCGTGGTGTTCCTGGTGGGCCCGGTGATGGACCAGTCCGCCAACCTGGCCGTGGCCCAGATGCTGTATCTGGAAAGCGAGAACCCGGACAAGGACATCCACTTCTACATCAATTCCCCCGGCGGCTCCGTCTCGGCGGGTCTGGGCATCTTCGACACCATGCAGTTCGTCAAGCCCGACGTGTCCACGCTGTGCATCGGCTTTGCCGCCAGCATGGGCGCCTTCCTGCTGGCCGCCGGCGCCAAGGGCAAGCGTCATTCGCTGCCCAACTCGCGCATCATGATCCACCAGCCCTCGGGCGGCGCCCAGGGCCAGGCCTCGGACATCGAGATCCACGCCAAGGAGATCATCTATCTGCGCAAGCGCCTGAACCAGATCCTGGCTGACCGTACTGGCCAGCCGCTGGAGCGCATCGAGCGCGACACCGAGCGCGACAACTTCATGTCCGCCGACGAGGCCCTGGAATACGGCCTCATCGACAAGGTGATGACCTCGCGCACCGAAGCCACCGGCAAAGCCGACGCCGGCAGCAAGTAAGAGACCGGAGATACAGCGCATGCCCGACAACACAGGATCCTCCGACAAGCCCCTCTACTGCTCGTTCTGCGGCAAGAGCCAGCACGAGACCCGCAAGCTCATCGCGGGTCCGTCGGTCTACATCTGCGACGAGTGCATCGACTTGTGCAACGAGATCATTCGTGACGAAGTGCAGGGCGAGGCACCCGGCACGCCGTCCAGCGAGCTGCCCATCCCGTCCGAGATCGCGGCCATCCTCGACCAGTACGTGATTGGCCAGCAGAAGGCCAAGCGCACGCTGGCCGTGGCGGTCTACAACCACTACAAGCGGTTGCGCCACAAGGGCGACAAGGACGACGTGGAGCTGACCAAGAGCAACATCCTGCTGGTCGGCCCCACCGGTTCGGGCAAGACGCTGCTGGCCCAGACGCTGGCGCGGCTGCTCAACGTGCCCTTCGTGATGGCCGATGCCACCACACTCACCGAAGCCGGCTACGTCGGCGAGGACGTCGAGAGCATCATCCAGAAGCTGCTGGCCGCCTGCAACTACGAGATCGACAAGGCCCAGACGGGCATCGTCTACATCGACGAGATCGACAAGATCTCGCGCAAGGCCGACAACCCGTCCATCACCCGCGACGTGTCGGGCGAGGGCGTGCAGCAGGCGCTGCTGAAGCTCATCGAGGGCACCGTGGCCTCGATCCCGCCGCAGGGTGGGCGCAAGCACCCCAACCAGGACTTCGTGCAGGTCGACACCACCAACATCCTGTTCATCTGCGGTGGCGCCTTCGACGGCATGGACAAGGTGATCCGCGACCGCTCCGAGCGCTCCGGCATCGGTTTTGGCGCCCAGGTCAAGGGAGCATCCGACCGCAGCCTCTCGGAACTCTTCCAGGACATCGAGCCTGACGACCTGATCAAGTTCGGCCTGATCCCCGAACTGGTGGGCCGCCTGCCGGTGCTGGCCACGCTGGACGAGCTGGACGAGGCCACGCTGGTCCGCATCCTCACCGAGCCGAAGAACGCACTGGTCAAGCAATACCAGAAGCTCTTCTCGATGGAAGGCGTCGAGCTGGACATCCGTCCGGCCGCGCTCAAGGCCATCGCCCGTCAGGCGCTCAAGCGCAAGGCCGGTGCGCGTGGCCTGCGCTCCATCCTGGAGCATGCGCTGATCGACATCATGTACGAGCTTCCCGGCCTGAAGAATGTCGAGAAGGTCGTCATCGACGAGAACGTCATCGAAGGCACGAGCAAGCCCCTCCTGATCTACAGCGAGACCTCCAAGGTCTCGGGGGGCGACAGCTGACGATCGCCGGACCGGCCAGGGCATCCCCCCGCAACCGTCAGGACGGAAGTCCGGGTGGCTGCGGGCCCGCCTTGGCCCATCCGGGCGCTTTGCATCCGCCACCCGATGGCCTGTACCATCGACAACAGCCGGCCCCGTTTACACCTTCCGTGCAGACTTGGCCGGCTGTCCCGTTTCTGCAGCACCCGTCCTTTCCACCATCCTTGCCGCCAGCCCGCTTTGGCGGTGCCTGCCCATCGTCACCACCCGCTTTTTCAGTCTCCCGTTTTCCGGGCATGCCGGCCGTCATTCACACGGCTGACAGGCCTTCGGCGTGCTGTCGATGCGTGGCGGCTGCAGAACGCGCCACCTTCCGACGGATCGCGCCGGCCGCCCGTCCCGCGCCCTGCTGTGCGGCCGGCCGGACACGGTTTCATAAGGAAACTCGCAACAACCTCCGCGTATTCTTGTAATCTTTTGGAATCATCCCCAGATGCCTCGTATGCTGACCCCTGTCGCCCTGGACGGTCCCGGGTACAGCGGTCAGCACACTTTTCGGGAAACCGATGAACGATAGCCATATTCCCAACCAGACCCTGCCACTGCTGCCCCTGCGCGACGTGGTGGTCTTCCCCCACATGGTGATCCCGCTCTTCGTGGGCCGCCAGCGTTCCATCAAGGCGCTGGAAGCGGCCATGGAAGCCGGCAAGAGCATCATGCTGGTTGCCCAGAAGAACGGCTCGAAGGACGACCCCACCGCCAGCGACATCTATGGCATTGGCTGCGTCTCCAACATCCTGCAGCTCCTGAAGCTGCCCGACGGTACCGTCAAGGTGCTGATCGAAGGCGTCAGCCGCGCACGCATCGCCAACGTCGACACCGAGGGCGAGTATTTCTCGTGCGAGCTGGACGACATCCATGACGAGGAGTCGGTCTCGCCCGAGGTCGAAGCCCTGCGGCGCACCATCCTGTCGCAGTTCGAGCACTACGTGAAGCTCAACAAGAAGGTGCCCTCCGAGATCCTGGCCTCGCTGTCCGGCATCGAGGATGCGGGTCGCCTGGCCGACACCATCGCCGCACACCTGCCCATCCGCATCGAGCAGAAGCAGGAAGTGCTGGAGACGCTGCCGGTGGGCGAGCGCCTGGAGAAGCTGCTGGCGCAGATCGAGAACGAACTCGACATCCTGCAGGTCGAGAAACGCATCCGCGGGCGCGTCAAGCGCCAGATGGAAAAGAGCCAGCGCGAGTACTACCTGAACGAGCAGGTCAAGGCCATCCAGAAGGAACTGGGCGAGGGCGAGGACGGCGCCGACTTCGAGGACATCGAGAAGAAGATCAAGGCCGCCCGCATGCCCGAAGAGGCCCGCAAGAAATGCGAAGGCGAGTTCCGCAAGCTGCGTCTGATGTCGCCCATGTCGGCCGAGGCCACCGTGGTGCGCAACTACATCGACACGCTGCTGGCCCTGCCGTGGAAGAAGAAGAGCAAGCTCAACAATGACCTGGCCCATGCCGAGAAGGTGCTCGACGAGGACCACTACGGGCTGGAGAAGGTCAAGGAGCGCATCCTCGAATACCTCGCGGTGCAGCAGCGCGTCGACAAGGTGAAGGCCCCGATCCTGTGCTTGGTCGGACCTCCGGGCGTGGGCAAGACCTCGCTGGGTCAGTCCATCGCGCGTGCCACCAACCGCAAGTTCGTGCGCATGGCCCTGGGCGGCGTGCGTGACGAGGCCGAGATCCGTGGCCACCGCCGCACCTACATCGGCTCGATGCCGGGCAAGATCCTGCAAAGCATCACCAAGGTCGGTGTGCGCAATCCGCTCTTCCTGCTCGACGAAGTCGACAAGATGGGCCAGGACTTCCGTGGCGACCCGGCGTCGGCCCTGCTGGAGGTGCTCGACCCCGAGCAGAACGACACCTTTGCCGACCACTACGTCGAGGTCGACTACGACCTGTCGGACGTGATGTTCGTGGCCACGGCCAACTCCTTCAACATCCCCGCGCCGCTGCTGGACCGGATGGAAGTCATCCGCCTGTCCGGCTACACCGAGGACGAGAAGGTCTCGATTGCCCAGCGCTACCTGCTGCCCAAGCAGATCAAGAACAACGGCCTCAAAGCCGGCGAACTGACGGTCAGCGAAGCGGTGCTGCGCGACATCCTGCGCTTCTACACGCGGGAGGCCGGCGTGCGTTCGCTGGAGCGCGAGCTGTCCAAGATCTGCCGCAAGGCCGTCAAGGCGCTGCTGCTGGACAAGTCGCTCAAGGGCATCACCGTCACGGCCGAGAACCTCGACACCTTCCTGGGCGTGCGCCGCTACACCTACGGCATTGCCGAGAAGAACAACCAGGTCGGACAGGTCAATGGTCTGGCCTGGACGGAAGTGGGCGGCGAGCTGCTCACCATTGAGGCCATCGCCGTGCCGGGCAAGGGCAAGAACCTCACCACCGGCAAGCTGGGCGACGTGATGCAGGAGTCCATCAAGGCCGCGATGACCGTGGTGCGCCGCCGTGCGGCACAGCTGGGCATCAAGCCGGACTTCTACGAGAAGCAGGACATCCACGTCCACGTGCCCGAGGGCGCCACGCCGAAGGACGGGCCCAGCGCGGGCATCGCCATGACCACGGCACTGGTGTCCGTGCTGACCGGCATTCCGGTACGTGCCGACGTGGCCATGACCGGCGAGATCACGCTGCGCGGCGAGGTGCTGGCCATCGGCGGCCTGAAGGAGAAGCTGCTGGCCGCCCAGCGTGCGGGCATCAAGCTGGCCCTCATCCCCGAGGAGAACGTCAAGGATCTGGCCGAGATCCCCGACAACGTGAAGAACAGCCTCGAGATCGTGCCGGTGAAGTGGATCGACAAGGTGCTGGAACTGGCCCTGGTGCATCGTCCCCAGCCGCTGCCGGAAGAGGGCGAGGACACCACGTCCACCCCGGCCACGCCGCCGGCTGCCACCAAGCCCAACGACGGCATCGTGGCGCACTGACCCGAACAGGGCTTGAGCAGGGCAGGGCGGCACTCCAGCTGCCCTGTTGCCCCCTCCGCCATGAACGTCGCCAGCGCGGCCTTCAGCCGCTGGCGACGTTTTTTTTGCGCCCCACTTGCAAAGCGCACAAAAGTCGGTTTATCATCGCAGCTTCAGTGCAAGGCACACTGGGTGCTTAGCTCAGTTGGTAGAGCGGCGCCCTTACAAGGCGTAGGTCGGGAGTTCGAGACTCTCAGCACCCACCACCTGCCAGGCACTGGACTGAAGTTTTCCTGCCGTCCAGGTGAAGTCTGCTTGGGCTGTGGATCAGAAAACAGCAGGCAACTCAACGAGCTGCAGCTTTTTTTTGAACCACCGGTTGACAACCGAAAAAAGCAGGATATAATGATGACTTCAGCGGTTGATTGAAAGCTGTTGAGAGTAGGAGCGGTAGTTCAGTTGGTTAGAATACCGGCCTGTCACGCCGGGGGTCGCGGGTTCGAGCCCCGTCCGCTCCGCCAACTCTTGAAAGCTTCAGTAAGCTGAAACAACGAAACCACCCTTGAGGTGGTTTTTTTGTGCCCATCGTCAGCGCAAGGCTCCTGACAGCCTTCC
>ERZ773038.147-NODE-147-length-47855-cov-9.444812_pt1 | contig 47855 bp, 50 predicted proteins | sample MGYA00511665_ERZ773038 | MGnify/ENA primary metagenome ERZ773038 (study PRJEB29015, sample SAMEA2737966) | human oral metagenome | biome: human oral; feature: human-associated habitat; material: dental | place: China | collected 2028 ... | reverse complement strand
TGACATATCACTCCTTTAGCTAATATAAACAATCTATACGATTATACGTGAGGGCGTGGGCGAAGTCAAGCGGTGTGGATTGAATAGCAGCCGTAAGAATGCCGACTGTTATAACGCGAGAGAAGAGAGCGGCAAGAGGAGTGCGCAAGCGAGCAAGACATTGAGCTGTAGGCATGACAAAAAGGGGGCAAAACATAGACAGTGATGCAGATGTGCTGCAGTATTAACTGAGCAGAGTTGGATAGCTGGCACTATGGTGGTATAATTAGCTACACTATAGATACAATAAATGATATGAAAAGGAGTGATGATGTCGGAACGGTATTATGGAGGAATGGGGCTAAGTGATGAGGGGTCACCGGTCGATAGCTTGGATTTGGAAAGAAATCTAGCGCAGATAAGGAGGGAGCGACAAAAAGTTAATGGCTCTACTGCAGAGCGGGCAGCAGGACTTTCCTCTGAGCGGCGTACTCAAGCAGCTCAGAATTTGGAAGAGGCTCGACGGTATTTTCATGGGGGGCTTGATGCCTTACATGATTTTATGCGCACGCTTTCTCCTGAGCAGCAAGCAGCGCTTCACCAAGGTGTAATATCTTTATTTGAAAAAGCTGCTTGCAAGCTGCAAGACACAAAGGGTGCAATCACTCCACAATAAATAACTATCAAAAAGTTTCTCACTACCAGAGTGGTATAAAGAACCTCAGCATGATATACCTGAGGTTCTTTGCTTTTTGTAACTGTTAGCATGCAGAAGAAATACATGCCTGCTGGATGACCAGAATGAGATTTTATTCCAAGGTTATTTCATTACTTCCATCAGCAACAATTCTCGCGCTACCACTTGGTTCTCGCGGTAATAGCAGAGGTCGGCAGGGCGAACGTGCTGGAGTGGACGGCGCTGGTAGCCCAGTCGCTCTAGCTGGGTGATGAGTGGCAGGTGAGTAAACTGCCCGTCGCTGCCGCGCCAAGCCGGCACCGCGATGACTAGTGGTGTGCCAGAGCGCAGCTGGGGACGAAGATTAGTGAGAAAATGGCTGATGATATGGTTGCAGGTGGTACGCACAGCGCTAAGCTTGGCAGGAGCGGGTGGGGCAGAGAAGGGCTGACCAAGGTATGTCTCACAGACAACGGCGCTGAGCCGCTGGGCGTCTGCCCACTGATGAGTAGTGGCATCAGCCTGAGTAACGTCCTGCACCGCGCCAGGAGTAGCCGCGGCAGAGCGGCGCTGCAGCCAGGCGAGGTTCTCATTGGTGTAGCTGACCATCTTGGGGTTGAGGTCGCTGCCGCACACATCGTAGCCCAGGAGGAGCGCCTCTTGCAAGACGGTACCGGTGCCACAGAAGGGGTCGAGCAGCACGGGGCGCGGCACTGAGTGCTCGGTAGTAGGTGAAGGTTGCACCAGTGGCCCAGCCATATTAACCATCATGCGGGCAAGCTTGGGTGGCAGCATACCGACGAAGGCGTCGGTGCGCGGACGAGCTTGGTCGCGTGCGGCCAGGGCAGAAATGTTTTGCGCGCCAACACTCTCCGCCACAATAACGCGTCCATCCTGGGCTCGCACCACCAGCAGCTCGATATGATGCAGTGAGCGACCAAGCTTGTTGTGGTGGCTCGTAGCAGTATTGAGCGCTGGAGCGGCGTTGGGGATGAGGCGCAGGCTCGTGCCAGTTGCGCGCAATTTTGTCTTAAGAATAAGGCCAGTCTTTTGCACCTCGCGGGCGGTGGCAGAGAAGCCATAAGCACTGATGCCAAGCGTAATCTTGTGCGGCGCGCCCTGCCACTGCGCGCTATAGTGGCGGACGATCTGCCGGCTCACCGCCAGCCAGTTACCGCGCAGCTCTAACACCACCCGGCCCGCCTTTTGGCTGCCACCCAGGCGCTCAAAGGCGAAAGTATTAGAGACAATAGTAGCGGCCTGCGCTCCAAACCAACGCACCGCCGCCGCGCCATACAAACACTCTAGCTCCGCCACCCCAAGGGCCGGCTGCCGGCCAAGAATTGCAATATACATATGCCTAGTATAGCGCAAAAGCGGGTGAGAATGGAGGGAATAAGCAACCAGCCCGAGAATTGACAGAAGCGACCAGGAGGCATATCATACGCCTATGACATCATATTATACAATAGCTCGCCTTCTCACCTATGATGATAGGCGTTTTGTCGGTAAGGGGTGGGAGATTGATTGGCCATGGATTCATCAGCCCGACAACCCGAAGAGTCCCTATCTGTCATTTGGTGACGCGCGCTGCCCGTGGGCGATTGAGGTTGGCGTCTGCATTACCCCGCGCGATAAGTCAGTCCGTGAGAAGATGGACATCTCCCCTAATCAGGATGTTGGCGTGGGCACGACCGAGCCAGGGCGCTACATCCTCACCGTGTGCTCGCAGTCATTCTTGGATGACCCTGCTGGCGCAGAGTATTTTGATGGCGACCCAGTTACACCACTAGTCATGCCTCAGCTTGACTTCGTCGAGATAACAGCATTTGTTGAAGCAAAGCTTGCCAAATACCAGCATGTTCCAACAGTCGATGATCCGTTCGGTACCGATAGAGCATTCTATGAAGCGACGAAAGACTGGTTGTACGACACTGAGTACGACGAGTGGACGGCTTATGAGGCGACGATTGCGTGCCCAGCGAGTATGCTGGAGTAGCTGCAATCCGCTTCGTGGTATAATATACCCTAGCTATGCAGAAATATATCAAAAAAATGAAACAGCTGTCCTTCCACACCTGGCTGAGTATTATGACGTTTGTGCTGATTGCCTTGATTCTATTCTTGTCGCGGCACGAGCTTCTCCAGGCGTGGCGGTTGCTGCAGCAGGTCAATATATGGGTGTTGATTGCCGTCTTCCCGGTGGCGGCGCTGGGGTACTTGGCAGCGGGTGAGATGATCTTCTCGTATTTGCGGCAAAAAGGTTTCGTGCGCGATGTGAGCCCCTTTGCGTTGATGCGCTTGTCGCTGGAGCTGAACTTCGTCAACCATGCCTTTCCCAGTGGAGGCCTCAGTGGTATATCATACGCCAACTGGCGCCTGCGCAAATACGGTGTCTCGACGGGGCGCGGCACGATGGCTCAGATGGTGCGCTACGTAATGGGCTTTGTGGCGGTGGTGCTGTTCTTGGCAGTGGCGGTGGTAATAGTGACGATCGATAGCGGCGTGAACCGCTGGATTATCCTGATGAGTGGAGGGCTGGTATTTTGCCTGACGATGATCACGCTACTGGGAGTATATTTGCTGACGAGCCAGCGGCGGCTCCACAAAGCGGCGCATCAGATTACGCTGACGGTCAATGGCCTCGCGCGGCGCATCTTGCGGCGCACAAAGCCAGTGATGGACGAAGCTGCGGTGCAGCGCTACTGCGACGACCTCCACACCGATTTCCTCGAGCTGCGGCGCGACAAGAAGCTGCTGTGGCAGCCCTTTGTCTGGAGTATTATCTTTACGATTATGGAAATTTTACCCTTCTGGATGACCTTCCAATCGCTGGGGGTATCGGTCAATCCAGCATCGATCCTGATCGCCTATGGCGTGGCTACAACAATGGCGGTGGTGGTCGCTACCCCTGGTGGAGCTGGTGCATATGAGGCGGTCATGGTGGGGATCTTGGCACTCTCGGGTGTGAGTCAGGGCCAAGCCATCGCTGGGACGATGCTCTACCGCGTGATTGCCATCGTGACTACACTGGTGTTTGGCTATGCATTTTACCAACTAACCATCATGCGCTATGGACGCGACAAACCTCCCACCGCTGAGCGTTAGCGATTTCCTCACCTGTGCGAGCGAGGTGTTGGAGGGGGCGTTTCCGGTACTGACGGTCGAGGGCGAGGTAGCCAGTATGGCGGTGCGCCAGGGGAAGTTTGTCTTTTTTGACCTCAAGGACGAGACAGGCAGCGTGAGCTGCTTTATGATGGTGTGGCAGCTCCGGGTGGCGCTGGAGGATGGCATGCAGGTGGCGGTGCAAGCCGTGCCCAAGCTCACGGCGCGCGGCAAATTCAGCCTGACCGTGCAGCAGGTGCGACCAGTCGGGCAGGGGAGTATTAAGAAAAACTTCGAGCTGCTGCGCCAGCGCCTTGGCGCGGAGGGGCTCTTTGCTCCAGAGCGCAAGCGGCCGGTGCCCGAGTGGCCCGAGCACATTGCTGTGGTGAGCAGCCCCCAAGCGGCAGGCTATGCCGACTTTATGACGATCATTGGCCAGCGCTGGGGTGGTATGCAGGTCGATGTCTATGCAGTGCCAGTCCAGGGTGCTGGCGCAGCCGACCGGATCATCCGTGCCATTGAGCGCTGCAACCGCCAGGCAACCGTGCCGCAGGTGCTGGCGATTGTGCGCGGTGGTGGCAGCGCCGATGATTTGCAGGTTTTTAACGACGAAGCACTGGTGCGGGCGATTGCTGCAAGCCGCGTGCCAACGGTGGTCGGGGTAGGGCACGACACCGATGAGACACTGGCCGACCTTGCCGCCGACGTCCGGGCTGTCACGCCGACCAACGCGGCTCAGCTCATCACGCCTGATGCTACGGCAGTGCGAACGCGGCTAGCCGAGCGGCTGCAGATGATGAAGCAGACGATTATCACCACAGTGGATGATGAGCAGCTAGCGGTGCAGTATCAGCTGGCTGAGGCTCGGGTAAGGTTAGCTAGGCGGCAGCAGATGCTCGAGCAGCAATGCGCGGCATTGCAGGCCCGGCTCCGGCTGTATAACCCTGCAGCAACCCTAGCGCGTGGCTACGCCCTAGTGCGTGGCCAGGCCACCGTCGGCCAGACGATCACCATTGAGCGATATAGCGATATGATAACAGCGGAGGTAACCCATGTCGAACGCAAAACAACCACCAAAACCAGCTAAAACAACTACCACACCCAATGCCAGCACTCGGCGCACGTCATCAGCCACCCGGGCCAAGCGCGCCACCCTCAGCGATGACGACCAACTAGCAATGGCCCTTGCAGCAGAGGGAATCACGCCGGATTATAGTCAGACCAGCGATGTATCGGCCGGCCCATCAGCGTCGCAGCCTGACCAGCAGAGCAACGCAGATAACCGTTCACTGCGTGAACAAATGGAGCAGCTGGAGGAGATCTTGGTGTGGTTTGACAGTGATGAGTTTGAGCTCGAGGCGGCGGTAGAGCGCTACCAACAGGCCGCACGCGTCGCCGAGCAGATCGACCAGCGTTTGACAGAGATCAAAAACAAAGTAACCATCATCACAGAGGACGCAGCCACCCCATGATGTGGTGGGCACTCCTGGTCATTATCCTGCTGTTTTGCGTGACAGCGCTGACGGGGGCACCCTATGTGCCGTCACACCGCCGAGATGTGCAGCGGGCGCTGACTCAGCTCTATAGCCTCGGACCGGAGGACTGCTTGGTGGATATGGGCTCAGGTGATGGCGTCGTCTTAAAGATTGCCCGCCAGCAGGGGGCACGAGCCTTTGGTGTGGAGCTCAACCCGCTCCTCGTCTTGCTCTCGCGCTGGCGTTTGCGTGGTGATACCAAAGCGATGGTGGTGTGTGGTAACCTCTACCGCACGAACTTTCCCGCTGGCACTACAGTAGTTTACACCTTTGGTGACTCACGCGACATCGCTCGGATGGCCGCCCATGTGCAACAGCAAGCCACCCGCCTTGGTACAGACCTGTGGTTCATCTCCTATGCCTTTGCCGTGCCTGGCTGGGCACCAGTGCGCGAACAGGGCGCGCATAAGCTGTATCGGGTGCGAGCAGAGCGCGATGTATAAGCTCTGCTAGTCCTCGCTTGATGGATGTCTCACAGGTAGCCACAGGGTACTGGCTGGCTTGAGTGAGTCGATCATCGTAGTAACATCTGCTTGTTCAATACGGCGAGGAAAGAACAGCTCGAGATAGGTGGTGTCGCGATTAAGCTCAACATGAGTGGTGAGCATCTCGTCAGCATGGTGATAGCATAAGCGGTAGGTTTGCTTGTGCGGGGTCTCGACCCAGCGACAAGAGGCTATGCGAGGGTCTTTGGTGAGGCCGCCACCCGCCGATGCATGCCGGCCTGGCCACTGTGTAATACCATAGTACCAGCCATCTTTTGCCCGGAAGTTCTGCGTCGTCCGAATAAATGTACCATTATTGCGCTCGTCCTTGATAAGGCGCCGCTGGGCAAGCGCCCCGTTGGCTGGCAGATAGGACGGCTCGAAGTAGGTAAAGTCGATCCGCGTCGCTCGCCAGTGATACACCCCATAGCCAAGTATGCCCAAGAAGAGCACAGCGATGATGGTAAGGCTAATACTGCGTGGTGTTGTGGGGAGACGGAGCTGCTTCATATATTTATGAATATCACAAAGTATTGGTAATAGCAAATCCTCATCCCGCTCTTGTCTATCGCCCCAGGCATAAGTATAATAGGGGTATGACGAAGCAATCTTACAAACGACGAAGTTTTCTTAGTGGCAGCACCTTTGCCATTATCGGACTAGCACTGCTGGTGGTGCTCTTTGGTGGGTTTTCGGCCTGGGCCTACACTAACTATACTGAGGCCAAGAGCAACCTCGATAGCAAGATTACCGCAGCGCAAGCTGAGGCCAAAAAGACGCAAGCAGACGAAGACGAGAAGAAATTTGCCGAGCGCGAAAAGCAGCCCATGCTGCAGTTTGTTGGGCCAGATGACTATGGCCGCCTAACTTTTGATTATCCCAAGACCTGGAGCGCCTACCAAGCCACCGATGTGAGCGAGGGCGGCGGGAAGACATACGAGGCGTATCTCAACCCCCGCGTCGTGCCACCAATAACAGATACGCAGAAGATTGCCATTCGGATTAGCATTGAGCAAAAGATCTACGACAAAGCGGTGGCTGACTACGACAGCCAAATCAAAAAAGGCGAGCTGAAGTCGAGCGCCTGGAGCAATGACAAAGGCCTGACAGGCACCCGCCTAGAAGGGAACTTTAGCAAAGATATCCGCGGCACCGCAGTGGTGATAAAGATGCGCGACCGGACGCTCACAGTGCGGACAGATGCCGACGTATTTAATAACGACTACGAAGCTCTGATAAAAACCATTAAATTTAACGAATAAATATAGAACATTGCGACGATCTGTGCTACAATGCAGCTGGTATGAGCACGGAGGGGAATGCGGTTATGATGAGCGGCGCTTCCTGGGGGGAGGCGTCGCTCTTTGTTGCGGCGGCACACGACCTCAAGTCGCCACTGGCGCTGCTACGGCAATTGGCGCTGAGCTTGGAGGCTGGAGGGCTGTCGCCCGTCGAGGTGGCCGAGCTAGCCCGGCGGATGGCACTTACCAGCGAGCGAGCCTTGCGCCTCACCACCGACCTGACGCAATCCACCCGTCTTCACGAGGAGTTATTTGGCATCGAGCCGCTCAACTTGGCTCTGGTGGCGCGCGACGTCGTGGCCGAGCTCCAACCACTCTACGCAGCCAAGGGGCGGCGCCTAGCGGTGCGCGTGCCACGGCGGGCAGTGGTGGGCCTCGGCAACCGCGACCTCCTGCGGCGCATCCTGTGCAACTTCGCCGACAATGCACTCCACTACAGCGGCGAAGGCGACGCACCCGTGGTGGTGCGGCTCTCTCGGCGGGCTGGCGGCCGGGTGATCCGCTTGGCGGTACGCGACTATGGCCCAGCCATTCCGCCATCACTCTGGCGGCAATTGGAACAGCGCCTTGGTGTCAGCGCGCAGCCATTGCACAGCCGGCCAGGCAGCAGTGGCCTAGGGCTCTACATTGCAGGGCAATTTGCCAGCGCGATGGAGGCGCAGATTGGGGCAGTGCGGCACCGCGATGGTGCTACCTTCTACATCGATCTCCGGGCGGTGTATCAACAGAGGTTATTATGACGCAATCGCCACCGCGGGTGTTGGTCATCGACGATGACCAATGGTTTGCTGAGCTGCAGCTTGCGGCAGTGCGGCGGGCCGGTATGGCACCCGTCTATGCGGCCGATGTGCTGGCTGGCATGGCAGCGCTCGACGAGGCGCTCCCAGCGGTGATTATCCTCGATATGTTTATGCCCGGGGGTAATGGCCTAGTGCTGCTCCACGAGCTACAATCGTATAGCGATACGGCGCGCATCCCTATCATCATCTGTAGTAATAATGCGAGCGACATGACGCTAGCCGATCTTGCGCCCTATGGCGTCGTTGCTTTGCTAGACAAAACAACGATGCACCCGAGTGACGTGACGAACGTACTAGGTAGGTACATCCCAAGCGAGGTAGTGGCATGAGCATACAGCGCACCACAGCGATCGTCCTGCGCCGCACCAACTATGGCGAGGCCGACCGCGTACTGCAATTGCTTACACCAGAGGGGCAGCGGGCAGTGATCGCCAAGGGTGTCCGGCGCGAAAAGAGCCGGCTGGCTGGGGCGGTTGAACTCTTTGCGATCAGCGATGTCGTCATCCGCCAGGGGCGCAGTGAGCTGGGCGTGCTAACACAGGCCCGCCTGACGAAGTATTATCAAACCATCGTGGCTGATTATGACCGCCTGCAAGCTGGCTATGCCGCCATCCAGCTGGTGGCGCAGGCCAGCCGCATGCTGGACGAGCCAGCCTGGTATGAGGTGCTGCGCTTGGTATATGAGGGGCTCGATCAGCCTAGCGTACCCATCATGCTTACTCAAGCCTGGCTAGCCATCCACTATGCGGCGCTGCAGGGCTACGAGCTGAACCTGCTGCGCGACGTCGTAGGCCAACCCCTCCAGCCCGAGCGGCGATATATGTACGATGGGTCGGAACGTGGCCTGCGCCTCAGCGACCAAGGCGATATCACCGCAGCGCACATCAAGCTGCTCCGCCTGCTCGCCACGCGCCCACCCACAGTAGTAGCACAGGTCGGCGGCGTGCTAGCCATCCTGCCCGAGTGCTGGCTGGTGGCACGGCAGCATGCTGGGGTGTAGCTGCAGTACGGTATACATGCCGAACAAGAAAATATCTGGAGGCCAGTGACTAGGCAAACGGATGAGCTCTGTATATATTCTGGCCGGAACATTTTCGGTTTGGTGTGTATACTGTACTGTTTTATATCCACCCAATGAAGAACGTACCCACCTCAAAAAATGCTATAATAATACCAAAGAACCAATCATGAAGCTGCCGCGTTGCCAACGCGGAGAAAGGACGCGTGTGAGTAGCACAACGAGCAACGTAACAATGGAAGCAATTATCAGCCTGTGTAAGCGCCGCGGCTTTATTTATCAGGGGTCGGCTGTGTATGGCGGCCTGAGTGGCACGTGGGATTATGGCCCGCTGGGCGTGCAGCTCAAGCGTAATATTATGAACCTATGGTGGCGCCGGTTTGTCGACGAGCGCGACGATATGTATGGCGTGGATGCGGCGATTCTGATGAATCAGAAGGTGTGGAAGGCCAGTGGGCATGTGGATACCTTCGTCGATCCGCTGTGCGAAGATACAGTCAATCACCGACGCTACCGCACCGATCATATTCTCAAGGATAATGGTATTGACGCCGATGGCATGACTATGGAGCAGATGGATGCGGCGATTGCCGAACAAGGCATCAAAAGCCCCGATGGCAATCCGCTGAGTACATCCCGCACCTTTAATATGATGTTCAAAACACACGTTGGTGCGACTGAGAGCGAGGACAGTATTTCTTACCTCCGTCCGGAAACCGCCCAAGGTATCTTCACTAATTTCAAAAACGTCGTCGATAGTTTCTATCCAAATCTGCCGTTTGGTATCGCTCAGCAGGGCAAGGCGTTTCGCAATGAAATTGCACCACGCGACTTTGTCTTCCGCTCTCGGGAGTTTGAGCAGATGGAGATTGAATATTTCGTCGATCCTGAGCATTGGCAGGAAGCGTTTGATGAGCTACTCGCCAGCACGCATGCGTTCTTGGCAGAATTGGGCTTGAAACCAGAACACATCCACGAGCTGGACGTGCCGGCCGAGGATCGGGCGCACTATAGCAAAAAGACGATCGACATCGAATACGACTATCCGATCGGCCGCGAGGAGCTGATGGGCATCGCCTACCGGACTGATTTTGACCTCATGAACATCCAGCGTGCCAGCGGCAAGAGCATGGAATACACCGTCAAGGGGACGAACACAAAATTTGTTCCGCACGTCATCGAGCCGAGCTTCGGCGTTGAGCGGGCGCTGATGGCGGTGCTGGCCAGTAGCTACCGCGAGGACGAGCAAAATGGCGAAAAGCGGGTGTATTTGGCGTTGCCAGAGCACTTAGCACCAGTCAAATTTGCCGTTTCGCCACTGTTGAAGAATAAGCCAGAACTGGTGGAAAAAGCCCGCGAAGTTTACAAACACCTCGCCAAAGCCAACCCTGGCCGGGTGATGTGGGACGACAACGGCAACATCGGCAAACGCTACCGCCGCCAAGACGAAATCGGCACGCCGTACTGCGTGGTGATCGACTTCCAAACGCTGGAGGACGACACCGTCACGGTGCGCGAGCGGGATACGACGGAGCAGAGGCGGGTGGCTGCAAATGATTTGGTTTAAAATAGTTAACCGTTTTTTTGATATAAAACTATGAATCATAAGGAGATCATCGAGAAGGTAGGGACAACGTTTCTTCTAACTGTAGCAGCATATTTCGTAGCCTATATATTCGAAGTAAGCTACCTGAGGTCATTTGGTATATCTTGGCAGGCAGCTCGTGTAACAATATCAAGCCTAATCGTTAGCTTTATAGTGTTAATATCATTAGGTGTGTGTTTGAATCCTCTTCTTGGATTATTCATTGGCATACCAAAAAAGATCAAGACTGAAATGGAAAGGTTCGTTTATGAGAGAGTATTTGAATTTGTTGTAGTCTTTGTTGTATTTGTGTTTTGGTTATTTATCTCTACTACAAAGGTTGATATCTGTTTATTGTTGGCTATAGCTGCTTTTGTACCTGCAGCAAAAATATTTGTGTGGGTATTGTCATTATTTCGATTTCGTTCTATTCGTCCATTCAAAAAAATGCTAATAGAAAGTTTTAGAGCATTCAACGAAAGCGAGCGTAAGTCTTCTGAGCTGAGCGGCTTTGAGAAGCTAAAGATTATCAAAGCACATAATAGGCTCTTTTCTGTAACTGTAATAGTATTTTCGTTAGCATATATAGCGGGGTATTATATGAGTGCAACGATTAGGCCAACAAGAGCCTTTGTCGTAGACAATCATAGATATGCGGTCATTCGGGATTATGACGGAATGATTGTTGCGAAAGAAATTGTAAACGATAGGATAGGAGAAAAATACATGTATATTGATTCCTCACAAAATAAGCTGGTATTCTATCCGATTCGTGTTGATAAAGGAATTATTCAGTAAATTTATAATGAGGATGTAGAGATTAGTAGTAAAATCACAATCAATGACGATAGCGCTGGCCGAGCAGCGCTTGATGCCCTGTATGAGGGCGCTAGCCAGGTGGCGCTGTGCCGCTATGCCTTGCGGCTGGCAGCACACATTATGGAGACGGCAGGCTACGATGACCCACACAACCCGGCCATTACCGCGGGTTTTGCCGTCAACCGCCAGTGGCAAGCTGGGGCGGCCCGCATGCACGATGTGCGCCAGGCTGGCTTTGCGGTGCACAAGCTGGCCCGCCAAGCGCCAGATGAGCTCACCACGGTGGTGCTGCGCGTGGTAGGCCAAGCCATCGGCACCGGCCACATGCCAGAGCACGCCATGGTGGCTAGCGACTACGCCATCAAGGTCATCAACCTCCTTCACCCCGGCGATAGAGCCGCTGCCCGCGAGCGCCAGTGGCAGGTGCAGGCGATGGGGGAGGAGGTGGCGGTTACATAGCTTGAGGTAGTCAGTTAGCCGGGACAAAATAGAAAAGAGTCCTTAGGCAACTAACCGTTCGGAACCTTTTCGTCTTAATAGCTCTATTGTAACGACGGTAGAAGAATAAAGCAAATGAGCTAATCTAGTTAGGGTGGACAATTATCTATATAAGTAAATAGCGAAAAAAGCTTCAAGGTGGTATAATCACCTCATACGAACAAAATCACAAAAGGCTAGGTGTATACGGATGAGTAACCCTACAGAAAAAGCACAAAATTCGCTCCCTCTTATTAAAAAAGAGCATCGTAACAAAGTACTAATCACCCTCTTTGTCTTGACGGCGCTCGCTGGGGGAGGCTACTGGGCGGTTATAGCTGTGACGAGTGGTAGTGCGCCGCTGGTGGCACTTGCATTGCGCTTGGCGTACGTTGCGATTTTGTATATGCCGGTGCCATTGTACACCCTCTTGATTAGTCGCTATGTGCTTAGTGTGCCAGTGCCATTTCGTGCATTGTTGTCATTGAAACAAATCACAGCCAAGAAATATGCATTGGTCGCTGGACTGTTTTTGGCCTGGGTGGTATTGATGGTGGGCTCTGTTGTGATTCTTGGCTGGTTGTGGCCAGAGACGTTTGGTCACCTAGCGACGACGAATGAGCACTTGGTATATAATCTTGAGAAGCTCATCGGTACATCAGTCGATACTAGCGCGATGAATATGCCACCAACACCGCTTGCTATGCTGCCACTTGGTATCTTTGGTGCATTGATGGCCGGGCTAACGGTGAATGCAATCTTTGCGATGACAGAGGAGATCATGTGGCGTGGTTACCTCGCGCAGGCGTTTGCTGGGCTGTCATTTTGCAAGAAATATGTGACGATTGGCGTGCTATGGGGGCTGTGGCATATTCCACTGATTGCCCTAGGGTATAACTATGGCACAGCGAACGCGCTTCCGGGGTCGGTGTTATTCATTGGATTTTGTGTGGTGATGTCGCTTGTGCTTGGTTTTGTCGTTGAGCGAACCAGAAGCGTGTGGCTCGCTGCTGTGCTGCACGGGACGTTTAATGGCTTCTCGCAAGTTATGCTACTTCTGGTCGTTGGTGGGAGCTCACTGTTGGCTAGCTCAGCAGTAGGCGTTGTCTCGCTTGTGGCGTGGCTGGTAGTATTTGTGGCTTGCTATATAAGCACTGCTTTTGCATCTGTCACGGAGCGAGCATAAGTGGACTGTCTCATCCAGGAGGGTCGATTCCGCTAAACTACTACTCTAGAGATATAATAAAATCATGCATATAACTCGTCGTATTCAAGCGGTAAAGCTTCGTCATATTGGGGGACTGCTGGTAATTTTTCTCCTTGGTATGGCTGCGATGCGACAGGCGGCTCGATATGTGTCGCAGGTGTCTGGTGGTACGGCAATCCTCGACCTTAACTTTGGCAATAGTGCCGCCCACATTAACCATACATTGGCCGCTCTGGGTGAGGCTGGCAGAAGCGCGTATCTTCATGTCTTTTTGCCGATCGACGCCTGTTATGCAGTTATCTATGCGGTGTTTTATGCTTGCACATTGGCGTTTTTTGTTCGGCGCCTCCCGCTGCGGCGGTGGAAGTTGAGCTGGGCTCGGTGGATAGTTGTGCTGCCTGTGGTGGCTGCTGCTTGCGACTGGTGGGAGAATGTAGCTTTTGCGTTCATGCTGAGCCAATTTCCGGCACTCGTGCACCCAGCACTTGCGGCTAGCACAACAGTAGCGACGATGGCAAAATTCATACTAGTGTATCTATCGTTGCTGCTTGTGCTGGGTCTTGCGGTATACCATATGGCGCGGTGGATTGCTACCAAGCACAGCTCCAGTAACAACGACAAGCACCACCACTCATAGCGCATCGTGAGGTGTACCACTGGTCATTGCTCAATTACCCCCTTGTTACCATAAGCATAATAGTGATATAATGCGATTGCTATATTAAGGTGTTGTGTTTCACAACAGAAAAGGAGGGTTATTGCATGAGGGAACTCAGGCAAGCAAAACATAATAAATGGAGAACGCTCGCTCGCGTGTCTCAGGCTGGGTGCCTGGTGGCGGTAGCCGCTATGGTGGCATTGTTTGCCCAGCCTACACGGGCTGCCCAAGAGGTAGCTTGGAAGGAGCAAGCTGGCTCTGGTACAAAGAACTGGTCGGCAATGGCTGGCTCGACAGACGGCACCAAGCTTGTTGCAGCAGTGAATGTCGGGAATGTCTACACCTCGACAGACAGTGGTGTCACCTGGATGGAACGACCAATAACCGGCCTTCCTGCGCCGCAAAAGTGGACGGCTCTTGCCAGCTCGGCTGATGGTAGTAAGATCGCTGCCTTTTACCAATGGGGTGGCTACATGTACACTTCGAATGACTCAGGTGCTACCTGGACGAAAAATGGTCTCCCAGGAGCTGCTGGTGACTGGGTGTCTGTGACGAGCTCGGCTGACGGCACCAAGCTCGCTGCTGTGGCAACCAACCGTGGGGTATTTACCTCCACCAACTCTGGCGCAAGCTGGAAAGAGCAAGCCAACCCAGGTGCGAAGAAGTGGACATCAATCGCCGGCTCGGCTGACGGCACCAAGCTTGCTGCAACTGTTGCCGACGGTGTTGTCTACACCTCGACAGACGGTGGTGAGACTTGGACAGAGCAAGCCGCTGCTGGCACTCAGAAGTGGACATCGATCGCTAGCTCAGCCGATGGTATGAAGCTCGCTGCAACCGTCAATGGTGGCAAGATTCACACCTCGACAGACGGCGGTGTTACTTGGAAAGAGCAAGCTGCATCGACCCCACAGAAGTGGACATCGATCGCTAGCTCGGCCGATGGTATGAAGCTCGCTGCAACCGTCAATGGTGGTAAGATCTACACTTCAGACGATGGTGGTGCAACCTGGATGGAAAATGACAGCGCTGCTACCGGTGCGTGGTCGGCTGTTGTTATGTCGAACGACGGGGCTAACCTCGCTGCAGCACTCAACGGCGGCAACATTAACACAGCAACAGCTAAGGACAAGCCAGTTGTGCAGCCAGCTCCGGCCAACCCAGCGCCCGCAAATCCAGCACCAGCTACCCCGGCACCTGCCAATCCAGCTCCGGCTAACCCAGCTCCGGCAAATCCAGCCCCAGCCAACCCGGCTCCCGCTAATCCAGCGCCTGCCAATCCTGCGCCCGCAACGCCCGCACCAGCGACGCCCGCACCTGCGACTCCAGCACCAGCAAACCCTGCACCAGCCAACCCAGCTCCAGCAACTCCTGCTCCGGCCACACCTGCGCCTGCCAACCCAGCTCCAGCTACACCTGCTCCAGCTGAGCCAGCCGTAGAACCTGCACCAGCAGAAGAGCCGGCTCCGGCTGCAGAGCAAGCACCAGCAGCTAAACCAGCAGCAGAGGCTGCCGCTCCTGCTAAGCAAGAAGGTCCAGCTCTCGCCGACACCGGCGACAGCGTATGGCTCGTTGCTGCACTCGCAGCCAGTGGTCTTGGCGCCGGAAGCTTCTGGTTCGTCAAGAGCCGCAAGAACTAGAGCACTGCACTGCAGCGTCTCTATACCCAAGAGAAAGGCATACCGTATGCCTTTCTCTTTTTTGGTTGGCAGGGTAGAGTGTGGCCTGTATTAGAGTAATTATATTATATTGAGCGGCTTGGGTACTGACGTAGTGGTGATATAGCATAGCCGTGCTTGAGCATAAGCAGCAAGGAAACACCTTATATAGGTAGAATACCAGCACTAGCGCGCTGCTAGGGGCTCTTGGGCGAGAATAGGTGGGCCACGACCGTGTTGGTGCGGCCTTTGGCTGTGCGCGGTTATGATGCTAGAGATGGTGGCCGCCGATAGAGCTTACCTCCCGTGTGGCGTGTCTCGGTACCGATCACTAGTGCACCAGCCTTGTGAGCACATCAACGGCGGCGTGAGCGATCGCATCGGGCCAACGAATAGCACTGCGCCTATTGAGGGCAGTTTGGGCTGGAGGGGAAATATCGCATAGCTTGCTCTTATTCTTGCCCAAAGCAGTGTGGGAATAGCTAGAGCGCCAACCCCACACTGCTAATACGTGTATCTCGCTCTTACCAGCAAGCTTATATATACAGACTAATACACGCGAGGAGGCAAAAGAAATCGGCTTGGATAGCATAGTATCCAAGCCGAGGTACACCTGTACAGGGTAGTAGTGCGCTACGAGCGCCGTCTGCGGAGTATCCACACCCCGCCGCCGCCTAGCGCAATTGCAGTGAGGGTGATGAGGAAGATGCTATCGCCAGTGTTGGCGAGGAACCCGCCGCGGTGGGATGAGCTACCCGTAGGGTCGGTGTGCGATGTATCTTCGTAGATGGCGATGGGGTCGAGGATCGTGCCGTTGGCAGTGCCATCTTCGTCACCAAAGCCGCCGTCGGTCACATCGTAGGCAATTGTTGTGCGTGTGCCGCTCGGGTTTGTGCCAAAGTTGATCCGGTTTGTGATGTCTTCGATGACTGAGCCACCTTTGGCCAGCTTGAGCACGGTGAGGCGGCTTGGGTCGCGGTAGTGCTGGCTTAGTGTGAGTGCTACATGGGTGGTGTAGCCAGTATGAGCGGTCTGCCTAGCACAGGTGATAGTGAAGCGCACGCTGTTGCGCAGAACCCGGCCTTGGTACTGCGCGGGGGCGGTTGCTGGTTCGGCTGAGGCAATGTGGCTGCACGGTTTGCCGGCCGTAGCGAGCGATACCGCACCGCCGTGTGGCTGGGTAATGGTAGTTGAGTTGGTTGGATTCTTTGGTTGCTTGGGCGTTGGTGTGGATGGAGCTGATGGGGCCGATGTGATGGCGTTAAGCCGAGCCTGGAGGGCGGCTTGTTTGCGTGCATCCTTGACGGCGGCAATGTGAGCTTGGGCAGCAGCAATGTCTACAGGGCTCTTGCTGGCTTCGGCTCGGGCCACAGCAGCTTCGGCAGCGGCCAGTGTGCGATCATCTACCGGTGGAGTGGTGGTATATATCATGCCACCGTAGGCAGCAGCCACCAGCTTGCTCCCATCGGTCGAGCTGGCAAGAGCCGACCAGTTGGGCACGCCAGGCGACGTCTGAGCCACCCACGTTGCACCGCCGTCGGTCGATACGTAGATATAACCACCACCGCCAGCTGTTGCAGCGAGGGTGCTCCCATCGGCCGAGATGGTTGCCGCTGTCCAGTTGTGCCGGCCGTCCACGCTGCGTTCCGTCCACGTCGCGCCACCATTGGTCGAGATGTAGACGTTACCACCAGCAGCTGTTGCGACGAGCTTTGTGCCATCGGGCGAGCTGGCAATTGATGTCCAGGTGCGGTTGCCAGCTTGGGTGCGTTCTGTCCAGGTCTTGCCGCCGTCTAAGGAGGTATAGATAGCACCGTCTTCGACGACTGCAGCTAGTTTGTTGCCGTCGGCCGAGCTTGTGACGGCGCGCCATTTGCGGCTGCCCGACTTTGGTTGCTCCGTCCAGGTTGCACCGCCATCGCGCGAGGTGTAGATAACGTGATCCTTGGCGACAGCCACCAGCTTATTACCATCAGCCGAGCTCGCGATCGACATCCAGTTGATCGAGCCACTCATCGCGTGCTTGCGCCACGTTGCACCGCCGTCTTGCGATGTCATGATGTAGCCGCCCCAGTCGTAGAGTGCCGCAATCTTGCTCCCATCGGCCGAGCTTGCGATGCTCACCCAGTTGCGCACCTCAGACTTTGGTTGCTCCGTCCACGTTGCACCGCCATCGCGCGAGGTGTGGATTGTGCCACCCCAGGCGGCAGCTGCAATCTTGCTCCCATCAGCCGAGCTGGCAAGGGCCGACCATTTGCGGTCACCGGCGGCATCATGCTTGGCCCATTTCGTGCCGGTTGCTGGCACTGGCGTCTCGGGTGGCTGCGTGCCCGCACCCTTTTGGAAGACGCGCACATAGTCGATCAGCATCGTCTGTGTAGGGAATGGCTCAGACGGGTCGATAGGGCTGAGATTTTTGCTAATCTCGACGTAGTCGTTGAGGATGAATTGCCAGCCGCGGTGGAATGCACCATTGATATTCTCTTGGCTGGCGACCTTCGTCAGTGGTTCGGCATCCGTCCTGGGGAGGATGTTGCCATCGTCGGTAGGGCTCACATGGTAGCGATATACCTTGATGGGTTGGTCGTCCACAAAGTACTTGACCGTCGTACCATCATACTCAACTGCCCAGGTGTGCCACTCGTAGGCAAACGAGCCTGGCCGCGCACCGGCATAGTGCTCGCCACTGTGCGAGAGGGCGCGCGTCCGCCAGCCGGTCTTCCATTTGCCATCGGCGCCATGGTGGTAGCACGACATATGGGTGGTCGACCACGCGTAATTTGGTGTGGATGAGTACCACTCGATGATGTCTAGCTCGCCGTATGGGTCGTTGGCCTTGGGATTGTCGTTGCAGTTTTGGAGCGTATTGCCACTCACCATCCACAGCGATGGCCGTGTGCCACGCTTGCCATTCCAATTAAACTTCGCGCGAATCTCGGCTCGGAATGGCTTGGTGCCGTCCACAACCTTGCCCTTGTTTTTGACCCGTCCACTAAGGTAGCGCGTTGTGGTGCCGCTGGGGCAGGGTTGCTCACTCATGTTGGCACTGGTGAGCGGTTCGTTCAAATTGCTCACACAGTGGCGCTGCGTGGTGATCTCGAGATGGCTGTTGGCAACCTTAAGATTATTTGGGCTGTAGGCGAGGTGGGTATTGCGCAAGTTGTCAGTATTTTGCTTTAGTATGTCCCACTCACCAGACACAGCCGAGCCAGTAAACTCGTCGTGCCACACCATACCCCATTGGTCGGCATGCGTTGTGCCATGATAGAGAAGTGCAAGCAACACAACACTACCAAGTGCCGCAAGCACAATAATTGCTTTTTTTATCACCGTTTTGTCCCCCCTGTTTTTGTCTAAAAACGTTATGAGCATGATTATAACGCTTATGGTTAGTTTTTTGCAAGGGGTTAGGCCCATAATCTTGCAAGACTCGCTGCATAATGCATATTTTTGCCAGGGCGAGAGAGCACTGTATATTCTCGCAGTGTGGGCAGTTATCCACGCGATTTCCACAGCACGATGTGGTTTTTACACCGCTACAGAGATGGGGTAATAAGGGGTGGTCTTTTGGGCTATTGCAGCAGAGGATAGTGGGGTATACTAGAGGCACGACAACCTAACACAAAGGAGGGTGTATGACGAAGTTAATTAACTATTCGCTGGCAGGCGTGGCAGTGGCCGCAGCCATGGTGTGCCTGAGTGGTGCGCCAGCTCATGCTACCGAGCAAGAGCTCAGTGCAGCACGTGCGGCGTGTAGCACAGTGGTAGGGCAGGTCAAAGCGGCCAATGCATATGCCTACTGGAAGATGCCGGAGGGCTACCCAGAGGATCACAGCGCCGATGCGACCAACAGCTTTCGCCAGCAGCATGGCTGGGTGGTAGCCGGCACAGAGGTGTACGACTGGGCGTCTAACGAATCATTTGCTAACAGCGGGCGCTTCGTCTGGGGGAGCAAGACGGTCAACTTTGCGCCAGGCAACTTCTGCTTGAGCAGTGGCAAGACAACAGGTGGCCGTGAGCTCCTTCTCACCTTCCAAAAGGATGGCAACTTGGTGCTCTATAGCCACACTGGTACAGCTCAGTGGGCATCCAACACGCAGGGCAAGGGTGCACGCCTGGCCTTCCAGGGCGACCGCAATATCGTCGTGTACGACAAGAACGACAAAGCTCTCTGGGCATCGAGCTGGCAGTGGAGTACGCCACGCCGCGGTGCTAAGATTGCTCAGCCCGGCCAGCGCTGGTGGCACGGCTATGGCAAGGCGCAGCAAACACCAGAGTGGTTCCATGCGTTGCGCCGCGTCACAACCAAGCCACAAGACACTGGCGTGCTCACCCTGCGTGCCACCGACCGCACCATCGAGGGTATCCCCGAGACCAACTGGGCCTCGCCACAGTACCCACAGCGCGCTACCTATGGCTCGGTAGTGGTAACCAACGAAGCACGAGGCGATGGTATACGAAACCACGTCAACATCGTTGGGACGTTCGACAACTAAGCCGCGTATGTAGCCTATATCACGTTCTGCTCACTATGCCCCGCATCATACTGATGCGGGGTGTTTGGTTTTCTGTGGAGTAGTGTAAAGTCGTTTTAAAATGCCTTGACCTAAGATAGCACCTATTGTAGCTATGCTTGCCCATAGGGCAGGGTTATACTATTATATCTAGTATCACAAGGTAAATAAGGATCAACTTATGAGCAAAAACGAAGGACTACAGACAGAGACTAACTGGCGCAGCCGATCAGCGAAGATTGTTGGCTCAGTGGCGGCACTAGCGGTTGCCACAGGAGGTGTGGCTAGCTGTGCAAGTTTGGAAAAAGATGTGGGTGTGACGATAAAAAGGCAATGCACAACACACGACGGTGGTCTCGTTGGCTGGGAGAATGTTTCGTATAAAGATAACCCACCTTCCTTTACCGGGTATGAAGCCGATAAGGCAACGCTCCACTGCCCAAAGGGGTCAACCGTTACACCAGAGCACAGTGTGAGCTATACGTTATTTGACCCAACTGACTCCACGCAGCTCAATCATGCGCGATGGGATCAGATGAAGGGCGGCAGTGTCTCATATATTGTCAAAGAAACAAATCGTGACGACCCAGTCCTGACGACAGAAAGCGACAGCACCGGCACAGAAGTGACAATACGTACACTGGAGCAGAGTGGGCTTGCTGTGCATCTGGATCGATACGAACAAAAGAAACCATCACACGATAAGTAAAAATAATCTCACCTGCCTTGCTAGGCTATATAACGGGGAAGGAATTTGAAATAGATGAAAACAATCTATATCCACGAATCTGGCACGTTGGACTTGGGCTGCCATAAGCCCTACTTTGTCATGGCAGCGCTGATGATCGACGACGAGAAAGCGCTCAAACGAATGACGAATCTTATCCGGCGGGTAAACGGCCACGTTTTACGACGATACAAACCAGGGTCATTTCTTGTCGATTGGTACGCCAAAGAACATATTGAGCAGTATATTACGAAAAGCCTACCAGCTCGGGATGATCACTCCATCACGTATGTTGTGATGAAGCGCGACAAAGAGCAGACACGAATGCGCAATAAAGCAGCACGTATCCATATGCGACAGGTACTGCTGCGTCGGTTGCTGCTCGATACACTGGTGCGGTGTCATGAGGATGTACGTATCGTTATGAGCAATAAGACGATCAAGGCGGCAACGGCCCGTCAGATGCAGCGCTACATGCAACAGCAGGCGCGTGAGCACGGATACCAGCATACGCTTGTGATTGACACGGTTGAGCCGCAAACTCACTATGGATTGCGTATGGTGCATTTTATTACCCGCCTTGTTTTTGTGACGTATATGCGGCCAGTGTATCTTGGTCGGGTGTTGCATAATCTTCCATTGGCGCGGCTTCGCATTGCAAAAGGTGAATTCATTCACGAGAGCCATACCAACTGGTTGATTGATCAGCTCGCTTGATATATACTAAGTGGGCACCACGTGTGGTGTCTGTGGAGTCAGTCTTATGCCTTGCTCAGTGTAGTAAGTGATGTGTATCACGTGTATCGTCACCGAGACATAAGCATCCATGGCGCGTTTGCTGAACGCGCCATTTTTTTGATGCTATGTTCCTATAGATTATCATATTGTGATATAATCTATCTCCATGACAGAGAAGTTCCAAGTGTTGGCATACTCATTACTCAAAGACCTAATACACCACTCCTCACACCCAAAGACTGGCAAGGTAAAGTCGATACAACCGGCATCGACCGTAGTGGCCGCTCAATATAACGAAGAGCACTCTTACTGATACACCGCCGGCTTTAGCACACCAATATACGGCAGGTTGCGGTAGTGCTGGCGGTAGTCGAGGCCGTAGCCCACCACGAATTCATTGGGGGTGGGGATGCCGATGTAGTCTGCCTGCACGTCCACTGTGCGGCGCTCGGGCTTATCCAGCAGGGTGCAGAGCTTGGTGCTGGCGGTGCGGCGCTCCGCAAATAAATCAAACAGCGCCTGAGCGGTGTGGCCCGTATCCACGATGTCTTCTACTAGCAGCACATGCCGGCCGGCTACGTCTGTGTCGAGGTCTTTGAGGATGCGCACATTGCCGGTGGAGGTCAGCTCGTCGCCATAGCTCGAAACATCCATAAAGTCGATTTCCAGCATGCAATCCATCGCCCGCACCAGGTCGATCATAAAGGGCGCCGCCCCGCGCAAAATCCCCACCACCAGCGGGTTTTTACTGGCATATTCCTGGCTCAGCTGCCGGCCCAGGCGCGCCACCGCCCGCGCAATATCATCGTTGGTAAAGAGGATTGTTTCGATATCATGATGCATAAGGATTATTGTAGCAGATATGGGGTGTGGGGGCGAATTTTTGAAGATGACGTGCAGTGAGAAATGCATGGAGACGTGAACAATGCTACAATACCACCATGACACAGCGTATCATTCCACCCCATGCTCGGATGATTCCGCCCGAGGCGCAGTGTGTCTTTGCGGGCGAGATATTTAGTGTTTATCAGTGGCCACAGCGACTGTATGATGGCTCGGTGGCGACCTTCGAGATGGTGCGCCGGCCCGATACAGTATTCATCATTGCGGTCGATGATGCAGGCAAGGTGCTCGTAAACGATGAGGAGCAGCCAGGCGGCATTGTGCGGCATGGCCATTTGCCAGCCGGGCGGGTTGACCCCGAGGATGCGACCATCATTGCAGCAGCCCAGCGCGAACTGCGCGAGGAGACAGGCTGGGAGTTTGCCGACTGGCAGCTGCTGGAGGTGGTGCAGCCCGAGCCGAAGATGGAGTGGTTCATCCATCTTGTGTTGGCCCAGCAACCCGTGCGCCACATGCCACCGCGCTGTGATGCAGGCGAGCGGATTACTACTCGCGCAATCTCCTGGCAAGAACTTGTGCAATCAGCGGCGCTGCTGCGGCATTTCCCGTGGCTGCGCGATGTTGCCTCGGTGGAGGAACTTGCTTCGCACCGTAGGGGTGACCTATAGGGTAGGTAGGGGTGTGGGTATAGCATAAGTCAGCATGGAGCGTGCTTGGTTTTATCTCACGCAATGAATTAATGACTACCGAATCAGGTTGAGCCACATTGCTGGACGAGACAATTGCTCTCCTCACCAGATACGGTATAATAAAGAAATTATGAATCGACCCATCAAGCAGATAAAACAGATCAAGCAGCAGGGCAAGCTCCTGCGGATTTTTTGGCAGGCACTGGCAGTAGCGACGGTGGTAGTGAGCGTGAAGTTCGTCTTGCACCGCCTGGGGTGGGAGCCGATTGAGCAGAGCTCATTGCACAATAGCGTCATATCCAGCGTGACCTTTGTGATTGGTTTTTTGCTCTCGGCCACGATCGCAGACTACAAAGAGTCGGAGCGGATCCCAGCGGAGTTTGCAGCGCTACTGGAGGATATGTATGATGACGCCGCGGCGATTCATCAGAGCTATCCGGTGTTTGATCTCGATGGCTTTCGCCGTCAGCTGCATGCTGTGGCTCAAGGGTTTTCGAGCGATGTGCGCCACTCGGCCTACGATGCTCGGCAGGATATCCGGGGCTTAACGCCGTATTTTGCCACGATGGAGCAGGGCAATGTGCCGCCCAACTTCATCGTCAAGCTCAAGCAGCAGCAGACCATCTTGCTCCGCCATCGCCATCGGGTGGACTACATTCAGCGGATCCGCTTTATCCCCTCGGCATCCATCTTGGCGCGCTCCATTGTGGTGGCGTTGCTTGGCTTGTTGCTCATTACCAACATCGACCCATTTGTCGCTAGCCTGACGGTGGTGGGGCTGATTAGCTTCGTCTTGGTGTATATGATCATCCTCATCCACGTCATCAGCACGCCCTTCCACAAGGCCGGAAAAACGCGCGATGACGTGAGCCTCTTCCTTATCCGCGATGCGGAGGAATATCTGAGCGGCTCAAACGATGCGGCGAGTAAATAGGCCGGGCTCGGTGTGTCAATAGAAGCAGAGGTGTGAGAGGCGCGATATTTCTTGTGATAATCTCGGCCATTACGCTCCTTGCTGGAGTGGCATAGAGGCTACTATGCACCAGGTGTTACACGCCAGTAAAATATGAGAATTTGTGGCGTCTATGAATCACTGTGTTACCAAGAGTCACCGTCAGCAACAGATATGCAACCTGTAGAACAGAAGCTTGAAGCTATAACGGTTACCCTTTTTGCTTATTGGGTATATAGCTATTATCGCCCAACATTGCTATAATAGAACTGTACTAACACTAACCATGGAGGATATCACATGGGACTTACTGACGACATCAAAGCCAAAGCTCAAAAAGTAGCTGATGACGTACAAGACAAAGCCGAAGAAGTAGCTGAGAAGGCTAAAGACGCTGCAGAAAACGCCGTCGATACCGTAAAGGAAAAGGCGAACGACGCCAAGAACAAAGCTCACGAAACCGAGGGCTACGTAAAGGGCAAGATGGATCAATAAATCCTGCGCTTTTTATGGCCACCAGAGCTGCTCCATGTATAGGAGCAGCTCTTTTGGTGTGAGTGCACATTTGCGAGGCGTTGGCTACTAGGATATTCCGCAAGTGAGTGGTATCTTCTTGCGATGACCTCACAATAGATACCCCATACCCCATAGCACATGCATGCAGGGGGTATTAGCTACTGCCAGGCCATGCTACACTAAGGAGTATGACGAAACCATTTGTACTACTGCAGTCGCGCCCTGAGGATGAGGCGTCGGATAACGAATATCAGGCATTTTTGCACTTTGGTGGCCTTGCACCGGGTGACCTTGAGCGAGTGCGCATCGAGGCAGGGCAGCGCCCCGCGCAGTCGCTTGCTGCCTATAGCGGTGTGCTGATGGGTGGTGGCCCGGCCAATTTTGCCTACGCTCCGGCCGAGAAGCCTACCGAGCAGCGCGAGTTCGAAGCTGCGATGATGCCGCTCCTGCGCGAGATTATTGCCCATGATGTGCCATTTCTTGGCGCTTGCCTGGGGGTTGGCGCATTGGTCTCGGCACTAGGCGGCGCGCCCAGCTTTGCGTATGGTGAGGCAATTGGTGCCGTGCCGATCACCCTCACGCCAGCGGCTGGGGATGACCCACTTCTCGCTGGCTTACCTACTACCTTCGACGGCTTCGTTGGGCACAAAGAAGGGGTGCTCGAGCCACCAACTGCTTGTACTGTCTTGGCGCGCTCGCGTACCTGCGTGCAGATACTGCGAGTGGGGCGCAACGTGTATGCCACGCAGTTCCATCCCGAACTCGACCCTGAGAGTCTTGCCTTGCGCATCGATATCTATCGCCACGCTGGCTACTGTGCTCCAGACGAAGCCGATACTATCATTGCCAATGCCCGCCGGCAAACCGTCACTGAGCCAGTCAAAATCCTGCGCCGGTTTGTGCAGCGGTATCAGCAGGAAGAGTTCTAGGCTCGATTTTACTCATCTCCCGCTTGCATATACTTCCACCAAGCTATGAATGGCCGACGTATTCGTTATATCGACCGTTAAGAGTTGGAGGAAAGTTAGCTCATGTGGCATACTCATTATTTACCAAATGAGATGGTAGGGAAGAGGATCGCATAGGCAAAAATGGTCTTGATATAAGAACGCGTATTATTTGTCTACTTTTTGCGCAAAACATACCCCTTAGCCTACATAGTCAGTAGGCTATAGCACACACCTCTATGCGATACTGGCAGTGAGATGCTGGTGGTATCTTGCTTGAGTGTAATCGTATCAAAACATACCACGTAGCCTATATAGTAGGTGGCCTATGGGGTATTGGTAAGAACAGAGGTAATATGACTTGCAAATTATCAATATATCATATATGATAAGGAGCATTATGAAATTATTTGGAGAATATTCAATACCTCGTAGCGTACAGATCCATGCTCGTTCTGTCGTCCCGCCATCGATCAAGCGCTACGACGGTGCACATACTGCACCAGTTAGCCTGGCAACTGACATACGTCTAGAAGGTGAAGGGCCCGAGCAGCGCCTAGTGGTGGATACCGTCCATACGACGCAGGGCAGTTATATGGATTTTGTCGATCGGCGCATTGTGCCAACATGTGATTTTGCAGCTACTGCGTTGCCTGGTATGACAAGCGAGCTGTGTGGCTGGGTGGGCGAAGGCGAAGGCGAAGGAGTGGTAAATGTCCTCGCACTTATTCGGCCGGTTGACGTTGCAAAGAGAGGTATGGTTAATGAGCGGCACAACCCAGAGGTAGTGCGCGCACGGCGCATTGGTAAGCTCGCTGCCTGGGCGATGGCGCAGCACTTACTCCTTGGCGAGCAGGCTGATGCAGATATGACCTTTAATACGAAGACACTGCAAAAAACCATGAACAAGCATAAAAAGCGTGGTGATGTAGCAATACTCCTGCCGTAAGCTCATGCTTCGCAAGGGGTATAGGTACACTATATTACAAGCCCGTGGAAACATAAGAAGCTCGGTCATTTATACGAGCTTCTTATGTTATAGCAGTGGCTGAAGAACCGCTATTCGCGGAGAGATCAAACTGCCGTGCTTAGCTACTATTGATTGAGAAAATGATCTTCACGTAGATACCCTGCCACCCACTGATAGGGTAGGGGTGTCCCTATACAGAAGCGTGGCACACTGCCTCAATATTGTGCCCGTTTGGGTCGATAAGGAAGGCACCATAATAGTCTGGATGATAGATCGCCCGCACGCCTGGTGCGCCATTGTCCTGTGCTCCTGCTGCTAGGCCAGCCGCATAGAACGCATCAACTGCTGCCCGCGACGGTGCAGCAAAAGCAAAGTGTAGTGGCGATGATGGCTCGCCTTGCCCAAGCCAAAATATCCCGGTGTGTTGCGTCTGGTCTGGATTACTAAAGCCCACGCCATATGATTCATCGATTGTTTTGGCATAGCCCAGTGGTGCCAATACCGCTTCATAAAAGGCCTTGCTTGCTTCAATATTGTTAACGATGATGCCGAAATGATCAATCATGAGATACCTCCTTGTGATATACCGTTAGTGTATTGTCTCTCAAGTATATACCGCAAATGATGACAGCAGTGTGTCAATATTGAATGTTTTTTTGTGTTTTTTATCTCACCCCGCGCTTCGGCGCTGCGCTACCATCGCGCGGAGCTGCGCTGGCTCATCGACGATGACACTGGGCGGGAGGTGGCAGATTGCTTCGCAAGCGATTGCGAGCTGCGGCGTATAAAAGGTAATGTGAGCATGGTCAACGTCGAAAAATGATCCATCAAGCACCTCTGCTACCGCCAGTGCATCGTGCGCAGCATAGCGGAGCTCTACGCGCGTGTAGCCAGCGATTGGTTGGCGCGAGAAGACAACGCTGCTCGAGTAGTTATCATTGGTAGAGTTGTCTGGGCAGGGCTTGGGTGTGAAGTGCTCTTCTCGCGGCGAGAGGCGAATGATGCGCTGCAACTTGAAGAGACGAAAATCCTGGCGCAGCTGGCAAAACGCCCACACATACCAACTCGCTTGCCGAAACACCAGCTGATGTGGCTCGATTACTCGCTCTGTCTGGCCATCATAGCCAATGTAGTGCATCTGCATGCAGTGTTGCTCCTCGATCGCCTGCTGCAATTGCTCAATCTTGTGCTGAACTGGGTGTCCCGCTGTCCAGGGTCTAAAGTTGATAGCATACATCGGTATCGCAGACTGGTCATCTTCGGGGAGAAGCTTGGCGTGCAAGGTAGTGATTGATGATTGACGGGCGATGCTCTGGAGACCTGTCAGCGCACTCGCTAGATGCTGCTTGTCGGTAGTGGAGAGAATTCGCCGGTCAAGCGTGTAGTGCGGCATGAGGGCGAGCCCACCATTGCGGCCAGCCCGAGTGATGATAGGAACACCCGCCTGGTTCAGCGTCTCGATATCGCGCAAAATAGTACGCTTCGACACCTCAAAGCGATCGGCTAGTTCCTGAGCAGTAGCTTTGTCTCGCTCGCAGAGGAGCGACAGAATGGCGAGTAGGCGCTGGAGTTTCATAATAACCGTACCGGATAATTCGTATAGCAATTATATGCCACTATTGTAGCAACGTATGGCTCGTTATGACAAAGAAAGATGTTTGTGAGAGTAGATTATAGAATAGGCTAGTAGTATATAGACAGTAGGGGTATAGGTATTATTAATAGAATATCCAGCTTGGTATGCTATGCAGCTACTCGATAAGATAAGTAGTGAAGTAGTGACTCGGTATGTAAATTACGTGTTGCGAGGCCTATGAGATGTTTGCTTTGCGTGATGAGGGTGCTACCTTGTTTTTCACTTCCTATCATCACCCGAGGTGAAAGACATAGTTGGTTGGATAGTTATAGAGCAGTGTAAAAGCGAAAAAATGACTACCTAACAGTGGTCTAGTGTCGGTGAAAAATCTCCACGACTTTTCCACACCATCCTAGACACTAGATATGGGCACGCTATATATAGCGTAGGTAAAGACAGAGTTCTTGATCATAACAGAGGTAGTGATGGTGTGCAGCATCAAAGTAGAGCTGTATTTAGCAAGCACTCCGCACACCATATGGTATAATTACCTCGATAACCCCATAAACAAGGAGACAAGCAGATGAGTAATTTTCCGGTAGTGCGCGTAGAGCGTGTTGATGTGCGGAATGAGAGCGCGTCGAAAATTGACGTGTGGGCACGCATCAAGAATGAGTCCGACCGGCAGGTGAAGGTTGTGAGCTGGGAGTATCTAGGGAATATGCGCAACGAGTCGCACACGCTTAACCCGGGGAACACAGTAGATGTGATGCTCTACAGCGGCGCACCCAAGAATTATCCAGACCAAATGTATATTCGCTACGAAGCCGAGCACGATGGTGGCAGGCATTACTTCTTGGCGCGGCACCAGGCGAAGTTTGACGAGCGCTATAACAATGACACCAAGTGGTATCGGCCATCAGATTGGATGGAGTTCCAGCGCGTGGATCGCGGTAACTAGCATGGCAGCCACTCCGCGCATTTTCTACACTGATGGCAGCGCCAGCCCCAACCCTGGCCCGGGCGGCTATGCCGTCATTGAGCAGGGTAAGCCCGTGGCGCTGGGCAGCGAGCCAGGCAACACGACGAACATCCGCATGGAGGGGATGGCCCTCATTGCAGCCATGAAGCTGGCGGGTACTGGGGGGTGCGAGATTCATACCGATAGCGAGTTTTGGGTCAATGTCCTTACCAAGTGGGCATCTGGCTGGGCAGCCAAGGGTTGGCGCAAGAGTAGCGGGCCCATCAAGAATCTCGAGCTGGTGCAAGAAGCCTATGCGCTTTATGCCACTGTACAGCCGAAGCTCATCTGGGTGCGCGGCCACAACGGCCATGAGCAAAACGAGCTCGCCGACCAATGGGCCAACCGAGCACGAGCTGGGGAGCGGCTAGAGGAAAAATAAGTAGCTAAGAACCGGTCAATAGCGACCGGTTTTTTAGTTATGGAAAATCTGGCTGCGGAGTGCTTACTCTGTATAAAAGAATGTATACTCTATGTACCGGGCTCAAGCTCGTTGAATAGCCTTGGATCGTAGCCAAGCAGTTGAATAGCTCGTTCTTCTTCTAACTTAGAGCTGGCTGCTGCTTGAGCGGTAGCTTGGGCAGCAGTATCTTTCTTATCGCGTTGTGCTGCATCGACAAGGTGGGTATTCCTAGCATAAATATATGCTATACTATTACCAATATCACTAATATCCAGAGTGCGACGAGGGACTGGCCCGATGACTCGCCAGCAACCTGCCCAAGAAGCGAGCAAGGTGCTAATTCCAGCCTGTGCGCAGGGAAGATATGAGACGCGTAAGAAAGCAGCTCCTTTCTCGCCTGGTAGTGCAGGATAAGAGAAGGGAGTTTTTTATGACAGCAATGACTATAACATCAGCGCAGTTTCGCACCGCCGAGAGCGTAAGCCCAGGCCACCCCGACAAGCTCTGCGACCAAATGAGCGACGCCATCCTTGATGCTTATCTAGCCCGCGACCCACAGGCACGCGTGGCGGTGGAAGTGTGCGGCGGCCATGGCATGGTGTTTGTGACAGGCGAAGTGACGTCGCAGGCGACGGTGGCAGTGGCACCGATTGTACAGCGTTTGGCAGGGAATGAGGTAGAGATAATTGAGCATATTGCTCAGCAGAGCCCAGAGATTGCTCGTGGTGTGGATGATGGCGGGGCGGGCGACCAAGGCGTGATGATCGGCTATGCTTGCAACGAAACACCCGAGCTGCTCCCATTCGAAACAGTGCTGGCGCGACGATTGAACCAATTTTTGTATCAACGTTGGCCCTACGATGGCAAAACGCAAGTAACACTGCGTGGCGGGCAGATCACGGCAATTGTTGCAAGCTTCCAACACGCACCAAAAGACGAATTAACAGAGGCGGTAGAGGAGTGGCTCCAGCAGCAGACGTATGTGAACACATTTTTTAAGGATAAGCAATATGATGTACCAGTGCTACACTGTAACCCAGCAGGGGACTGGCAGATTGGTGGCTTTGCGGCTGATGCTGGCTTGACGGGGCGCAAGCTCATCGTCGACAATTATGGGCCACGCGTGCCGATTGGTGGTGGGGCCTTTAGTGGTAAGGACGCCACTAAGGTAGACCGCTCGGCGGCATATATGGCGCGGCGCATTGCAGTGGATTATCTGCGACAGCACCACGCGCAGGAGGTGTTGGTGCGCCTGGCGTATGCAATCGGTCACGACCAACCCGTCGAGGCGACTGCCATCATCGATGGGGTAGAGCAGCCCATCACAGGCTATGATCTCAGCCCGCATGGCATCATTACTACGCTCCAGCTCACCCAGCCCATCTACGAGCCAACCACTCGCTGGGGGCACTTTGGCGAGGGGTTTGCGTGGGATCGGTAGAAGAAAGACAGGTAATTGCAAAACCAATCGTACTCGTTTTGCATGGTTTAAATATTCAGTGATGTACCCTTTGCTAAAACAGCAATAATATGTCATTTATCATTGACAAAATCAGAAAGGGAGAGTACTCTATATGACATTAGCAAATCGAATAGAGTAAGAGGTAGGGATATATGCGTCCAAGTGAACAGTCGTCAATGATAAAGCGATATCGGGGGATTGACAAAAATCCGTTGGATGAAAAAGAGAAAAAATATAGAGCAGAGCTTGCGCATAGACTTACATTGGCTTTAGATCATCCAGATAAAGTAGAGAAATACATGGATCGTGATATCGCATTGATGGACCAACTAAGAGTTGTGACAGGTGTACACTTCGATACCGAGATTTTCCCACGAACAGAAATATGCCAACCGGTAACAATTACCCCGCATTGCTACACGCCACATGATTATGTAGCCTATGACTCTAAAGGTATATATAGTTCAGTCGTTGCGCTTCCTACCTATGGAGAATACCAGGGGACGATTGGCAAAGAACCAATAGCTGATGGATATATGATGCTTATTAAGGCATCGGTTGTTGCTGATGGAGAGAAGGCTCCAGATCCAACATTTGCAGATTTTGCCTGGGATGACAACTATGCAATGGGAGCGCTGGTGGCAGGCGACAATATACGGTTTGTTGAGCTGACACATAGTGATCCTGCTGAAGCTGGATCACCGTATCCTACAGTTGCCGAGATTGACCCATCGAGCAAAGATGCAGAGCAAATCATGATGGAGCTAGAAAAGTTTGTTGTAGCACAAGAGGCTGCTATGAAGCCGAAGAGTCGACTTGCATTGCTTGGTAGGCGTGTTATGCAGATGTTTGGCTTGACCAAATAACCCTCTTTTGCCTCTCACCTCACAACCTTGTATACTAGAGTCTATGGATCAGACACTTGCACAGGAGATTTTGCGTAGTGGTCAGAGTGCGCTGCTGACAGGGCCAGCGGGCACGGGCAAGACGTATGTGTTGGGGCAGTTCATCCGCCAGTGTAAGGCGGATGGCAAGTATGTGTCCGTCACCGCCACGACGGGGCTTGCGGCGACTCACCTGGGTGGCAGCACCATCCACGCATGGGCGGGGGTTGGCATCCACGATAGCTTGCCGAACAATTTTTTTGATCACCTGTCGAAGACGCGGTGCGATATTATTGCCAAGACAGATGTGCTTATCATCGACGAGATTAGTATGCTGCACGACTACCGCCTGGATATGATCGACGAAGTATGCCGCCGCGTGCGCGAGATGCCGAGCCAGCCCTTTGGTGGGCTGCAGGTGGTAATGAGTGGGGACTTCTTCCAGCTGCCGCCAGTTAATCGCGATGGTGGGCGGCAGGGGAGCTTTGTGGTGCAGTCGCAAGCCTGGCGCCAGCTCGACCCAGCCATTCTCTACCTGGACCGGCAATACCGCCAGCAAAAGGGTGATGCCCTGCTAGATATCCTAACGGCTATGCGAGCTGGTGATCTGCGCCGACGCCATGCCGAGCAATTACTGGCCCGCACAGAGGCAACACCACCTCACGAGAGCGACCTAACCGAGCTTCATACCGTCAATATCGACGTCGATCGGATCAACCAAGCTCGCCTCGCTGAGCTGCCTGGCGACGAAGTATCGTACCAACGCAGCAGCACTGGTGGGCAAAATTACGTCGATACCTTGCAGCGGAGCATCCTCGCGCCGGAGGTGCTGGTGCTCAAGCAGGGTGCGCTGGTGATGGCTATCAAGAACGACCAAGCGCGGCGCTTTGCTAATGGGAGCATTGGCCAGGTAACAGGCTTCGAGCCAGGCACAGACTACCCGGTGGTGGAATTTCGTAATGGCCATGTGGTGACAATGCAGCCCGATACCTGGGAGCTGCGCGATGGTACGCGCAAACGGGCCAGTATCTCGCAGCTGCCACTGCGCCTGGCTTGGGCGATTACTGTACACAAGAGCCAGGGGATGACGCTCGATAGCGCACGCATCGACCTGCGCAAAGCCTTTGTCCCGGGTATGGGCTATGTAGCACTGAGCCGCGTTAAGAGTCTCGATGCTATATATCTCACCGGCATCAACCGGATGGCGCTTACCATGAGTGACGAAGCCTATATCATTGATACGCAGCTGCGCACTCGTGCCGCCCAAGATGCCGAGCGCTTTGCCCATCTGCGCGAACAGGCTGCTCAGCGTGCTGCGACGCCGCAGAAGAAGCCAACGAGTAAAACTGGCAGCACCAGCTGGGCGGCCAAGATCGCCACAATGCGCCAGACTCACCCCAACGCCTACAAACCATGGACAAAAGTCGACGATGAGACGCTCAAGCAGGCCTTCGTCCAAGGCGTAAGCATCCGCCAGCTCAGCCGCACTCTCGGCCGGCACGAAGGCTCGATAAAAATGCGACTGCAAAAGCACTTTGGTGAGGATGCGGTGCAGTAGCGCATTGCTATCCCAAAGTCTGGGGTCGTCTCATATTTTTCGTAAAATATAGCAAACAAATATGAATATTATTCTAGCATATGCAGCTCTTACACAAGAGCTGCAAACCTCTCAGTAGCTTCCGTAAGTTGCTAATTGACAAACCTCCTAGATATCTCTTACAATAAAGTAATCTAGACAATAAGGAGAAAATATGGCAAATCCAGAGAGAGAGAGAGCCTTAACAGGCAGCGCTGAGCGCCGAAGTATAAAAGACTCCACGATCATCCAGTCGTTGGGTCAGTTGTCGACCCATCGCGTGATCACACTAGAAAATACATCACCAAGTACAGCTAGCATCATAAAACAACCGACAGGTGCCGCCTCCATCCGACAGAACAGTGTTTTCCTTAGCGCTCGAGAAAAGATGAAAGACAGCTTCATTATGTTGGGGTATGTAAAGGAATCTCAAGCGACCATGCGGCTTAATTCACATGATATTGCCTATGTAGAGATGAACTCGTCTGGAAGGGTATCTCTTGAAAAAAACGAGACGGGTGTGATAGCGACAAGCGGGTTGGCAGGCTGCACTGGTGTGGCTGGTTTTGCAAAAAGTCGAGATGGGAAAATTCAATCGTTTGTTTCGCATTATGATGCTCTGAGTCAGAATAGCCGCATAACAGGAAAAGATAGTCCGGTTAATCGGGATCTCTATACTTTTCGCTACCAAGTAGAAAAAGACGACACCCAAAGTACGCCATTGTATGTTGTTTCATATCCTGCATCGAGTTGCTATGATCAGGATTATGGTAAGCGACGGGGAGTGTTTCGAGAATGGCATTATATGGACCAGATCAATACTACAATAGCGCAGCTGGGCAAAAACGCACAAGTCCTCCTCTTGCCATATGAGCTTAACTCACAAGGTCACTCTCTTGCGAGTGGCCGTATTGATGGCAAAGAAGGGATATTTTGGGATGGTGTCTATATTGATTTTGCTGACTATATTGGCGATACGGTAACTAACAAACAGTAACAAGTTTAGTTATAAAGGTATAGTTGTAGTAGAATAGCTACATGCATAACGAACCAAACACACAAACCCCCACCACCGATACCACCCCAGTAACGTCACCAGAGCTAGCTGCTGCGCCGCAGAGTGATGCAGACGTAGCCACTCATGCCGAGACTCAGCCAACAAACACTGCCGCTCAGCCCGCTGCAGGCGCGGCTGCCAGCGCCACCGATATCTTCCTCTGGGCCAACCAAGCCGACCGCGACAAAGACCAGCTGGAGGTAGATCTATTCCTCTTTACCAAGGGCTATACGGTGTATGCCACCAACTATGCAGCCGAGCTCAAGGCACAGCTCAAGGTGCTCTTTCTCTACGATATGATCACGGCGGTGCAGACGGGTGCAGCGACTGGCCTGATGGTGCGCGACTTTGAGGCGGCCAAGGCTGAGGAGAATGTCCTTGAGCGCACCACGCTCGACCGGGTAGTGCACGCTCAGGAAGTCATCGAGCAGATTACCTACAGCGAGGCAGACCTCGAGACTTTCAACGAAGGCGACCATGAGTTTAAGAAGGTCAAGGGTATCATTGCGCGCTTCCGGATGGGCACAGATGGCGAGCCATTCTTTGTGGCCAAGCTGCTGCCCCAGTCGCAGGTGCTCAAGGGGGCAACCGCCTGGATGTACAGTGGTGGGTCGTTCCAGCCATTTGTGGCTGATGCCGGCCTGCGCATCACGCCGGATAATCAGGTGTTGATCGTCGGCAACGATATCTTTGCCTTTAGCGAGAGTAAATTCGTCCGGCTCTTTGGCTACGATGCCAAGAAGCACGCTGTGGCGGAGGAGAAGATCGCTGCCATCACTCAGCAGTTCAAGCTCACCCTGCCTGAGGGGCTCACGCTCGACCGCCTAGTGCGCGACACGCCAGCGCTGGTGACTAAGCTGCAAAAGCTCGATCCGGCGCAGGTGACACAAGACCAACTGATCGACCACGCGGACGAAATGGGCCTGGGCCTGATGACGGACGACGCGGCAGGGAGCATCATTATTATGGACGCCAAGGATGCGGCCGTCTTCGTCAATCTCCTCAACGACGACTACGTCACGAGTGACCTGACCGGTGTCAAATACGAAATGCGTGGCAAGAAGATCCTGCGCGAGAATGAGCAATTGCCGGAGTAGGGGAGCGGTATTCTTTGTGCACAGCTAGCGTCATGCTATTGGACAAGAAAATATCTGGAGGCCAGTGGCCAAGCGAGCGGGAGAGCGCTGTATTTCGTCATAGGGTGTTGATCTCAAAACTCTCATGTATTCTCACACGCTCCACCTTCCCACACTCCCTCCTCAGGAACACTATAAGGGTCGATATTCACTGGATATCGACCTCTTGACGCCAGAGCTGAAAACCGGTCATTACGACCGGTTTTCACACTCCATCGGATGAAGTGATGGGGAGGGAGGGCTAACGCAAAGAAAGAGAGATCATACCTCCACCCAATGTTCTATTTTTCTTAATCCTCGGCTGATGGTACAATAAGCATTATGGCTAAGCAACAATCTACGGTGCAATTTCCAAAACATTTCCTCTGGGGCGCTGCCACGAGCGCGCATCAGGTTGAGGGTGGTATGCACAACCAGTGGTCGGAGTGGGAGAAAGCTCAGGCCAAGACCCTCGCTGCTCAGAGCCAATATCAATATGGCGACTTGCCCAACTGGCCGCACATCGCTAGTGCCGCCAAAGATCCAAACAATTATATCTCGGGCAAAGCCGCCAATCACGCCGAGCTCTACGCACAAGACTTCGCCCTGGCCAAGAAGATGGGCCTCACCTCGTGGCGCTTTAGTGTGGAGTGGTCGCGCATCGAGCCAGAAGAGGGGGCGTGGAATGCCGAGGCGATCAAATATTACAAGGCGTACTTGGTCGCGCTGGCCGATGCTGGGCTGGAGCCCGTCGTGACGTTGTTTCACTTCACGTTGCCAGTGTGGTTTGCTGCCCGTGGGGGCTTTGCGAAGCGCGATAATGTGAAGTACTTCGTGCGCTTTGTTGATAAGCTGATGGATGAGATTGGTGCCACGGTGCGCTACGTCATTACCGTCAACGAGCCCTGTGTCTATGTGACGGAGAGCTACTATAACGGCACCTGGCCACCCAACGTCCGCAGCAAGTGGCAAACCTACCGCGTGCTGAGCAACCTTGCCTACGCACACAACCAAGTAGCCAAAGTCCTCCATGCCAAGAGTCGGCGCTTCAAGGTGGCGGTGGCTAAGAACTCGGCCTACACCTACCCGGGCGATGACGCCTGGCTGAGCCGAGCAACGGCGCGGGTGGTGCAGTTCTTCCAGGATGATTATTTCCTGCGCAAGGTGGTGCGGCAGAGTGATTACATTGCCGTTAATTATTACTTTAGTAATCGCATCTATGGCTACCGCATACACAACCCCGAGACGACGCCAAATGATCTCGGCTGGACAATGCAGCCCGATCATCTCGAGCTTGCGCTTGAGCGTCTCTGGGGCCGCTATAAGCTGCCTTTGCTCGTGACAGAGAATGGCGTAGCCGACGAGCGCGACCAGTTCCGCAAGCAATGGCTCACTCAGTCTATCCTTGCTATGCAGCGCGCCCTTGGCAATGGGGTAGAGCTGCTGGGGTATATGCACTGGAGCTTCCTCGATAACTTCGAGTGGGATAAAGGATTTTGGCCACGCTTTGGCCTCTTTGCGGTCGACTACAAGACGTATAAGCGGACGCCGCGCCCCAGTGCGCTATGGTTTGCTCGCGTGTTGCAACAGCAGAAGAAACAGGCAGAGCAGCCCATTGAGCCACTACCATCTGTGCCAGCGCGCAAGAAGCCGGCCAAGCCAGCTACCGAGCCGGCTCAGTCTGTATCATCTGCCGCTTCATCGTCGCGCCCTGCTCGCTCTACACCAGCGGTGCCACCCAAGCCCACGCCGCCGCCGCCGCCCCAAACACCCCAAATGCCACCATCTACACCAGGGCCAGCGGCACGCTCTAGCGGGGTGATTACACCGCCGCGCCGACCAGCAGTCGCATCACGCAGTCGTTCACGTAGTCATAATAATCGGGAGGAATAATCACATGGCACAGAGCAATGGTGGAGCACGCGTCGTCGTCATCGGCGGCGGGACGGGGAGCTTTACGCTCCTGACAGGCCTGAGGCAGTATGCCTCGCAGGTTACAGCTCTCGTCAATATGGCAGATGATGGCGGCTCGACGGGCCAACTGCGTGATGAGCTTGGTGTCTTGCCACCTGGCGATGTGCGCCAGTGCCTCGTGGCGCTGAGCAATAGCCCCAAGGTGCGCGACCTCTTTAATTATCGCTTCGATGAGGGGAGTTTTAAGGGGCACGCCTTTGGTAATCTCTTCCTTACAGCACTTGAGAAAATGACCGGCAGCTTTGCCGAGGCGGTGGCACTAGCCAGCCAGGTGCTTAATATCGATGGGTGCGTTGTGCCTGCTACACTCAGCAATGTGACGCTTTGCGCAGAAGGCGAAGATGGTCAGCCTATCAAGGGTGAATATCTCATCTCACAGCAGGCACTAGCGCGTCGGCCCAAGATCTGGCTCGAGCCAGAAGCTCAGGCTAACCCCGCCGCGGTCGCGGCGATTCATGCGGCAGATATGGTCGTCGTGGCTCCTGGCAACCTCTATGGTAGCTTGGCACCCGTCTTGGTCATTCGCGAGATCCAAGAGGCACTTGCTGCCACCAAGGCACGCTGCGTCTTTGTCTGCAACCTCGTCACCAAACCTGGTCCGACGGACGGCTTCTCGGTGAGTGACTTCGCAAGTGAAATCGAGCGCTTAGCAGGCAGTCAGTTCCTCGACTATGTCGTCTTCAACAACACGCGTCCTAGCCCTGAGCTGATGGACAAGTACGCTCACGATGGCGAGCTGATGGTCGAGTACGACATGGACGAGATGCATCGCCAGCACTACCGCTACCGTGCCGCACCAGTCCTCGCACAAGACGTGTGGAATGGTGCCCAGGCTAGCGACCCATTGGCTAGCACGCGCAGCTTCATCCGGCACGACCCTGATGTCGTGGCGCGCCAGCTGATGCGGATATACTTTGCATAAATATCAAGGACTGGCTATACTGTAAAGATCATGGAGTATATGATGGGCTACTATCACATCTACGTCGACCTCGACCGGACGATCATCAATACCACACAGTGGCTGCACGAGATAGCGGAGGCACTAGCTCAGCTCTACCCAGCGCAGGTGACTGCCGAGGAATTCTTGGCGGCGCAGCCTCGCTATATGCTCCGGCCAAGGACCAATCCTACTGCCCCGACCTACGTCTTGGCGGCGCAGCTCGCGGCGCTCGGCCTCGATGCTGCGTCTGTTATTCGGCAGCTCGAGCAGACGACGCTCGCCGATGGCCACCTCCAATACCCCGGCGTGGCACAGATGCTGCGCGCGCTGAGCCACTATGGCACGGTGCAGGTACTGACCTATGGTGATCCCATCACTCCACACTGCAAAGCTCGCCTGTGCCCAGCAGTGTGTGCGCTCGTGGCTCAGCAGGGTGGGCAGGTGATTATTACTACCTTGCAAGATAAAGCTCAGTGGCTGCGCCGTGCTGCCGCTGCAAACCCCGGCCAAACAATCTACCTGATCGACGATAAGCCCGTTGCCGTTGCCTTTGCGCCCGAGCCAGACCCGCCTATCCGCTGCGTGCAGATCGACCACACGGGCCAGCTTACGCCGCGCTCTATCAATTGGCGCTCAGGAGATTGGCCCATTTGTCATACGTTAGCTCAAGCAACTAATATCATACAAGGAGACATCGAGTATGCAATGCACCAAAGCAATCATCCCCGTAGCAGGCTGGGGGACACGGCGCCTGCCCGTCACCAAGACGATCGAAAAATGCATGTTGCCGCTGGGTAACCGCCCGGTAGTAGACTACGCCGTGCAAGACTGCATCGCGGCGGGCATCCGCGATATCTACTTTGTGGTGAGCGAGCAGAGTACGCAGATTCGCGACTTCTACCGCTCCAATGTCGACCTCAACAATTACCTGCGCCGCAACGGCAAAACAGACCTCTTGCCGCTCATCGCCCCACCGAAGGTCAATCTGCACTACATGGTGCAATCGAGCTATGGCAAGTACGGCACAGCCATCCCGGTCAGCCTCGTGGTGCCGCAGCTCGACCCTGGTGAACCAGTGGTCGTGCTGATGGGCGATGACTGCGTGTATAATGCCGATGGCACATCAGAGGTAGCGCGCCTCATCGAGGCAGCAGGGGAGGATCGTTCGGCTATTCTGGGTGTGCACATGCCACCCGACCAGCTCAGCCGCTACGGCGTGCTGGATGTTGCTGATGATGGCCGCTTGCGCGGCGTGGTAGAGAAGCCAGCGCCAGGTAAGGCGCCGAGCAAGATGATCAACGTGAGTAAATACGTCCTCAGCTACGACCTCCTGCAGCGCATTGCCGCCCACGCCGACCGTGACGACGTCGCGGGTGAATACTACATCACCGACCCCTTCAACGACTACCTCGCCGCTGGTGGCCACATGGCCGTCGTCCCCACCAAGGGCCACTACCTCGACACTGGCACGCTCGAGACCTGGGTAGCGGCCAACAACTGGCTACTCGAACATCAGGGGTAGGGGAGAAATAATAAAAGACCGGCTCATACCAGCCGGTTTTTTCTTGGCAAAAAACACAGCCCACCAACTGCCACGGCCAAATCGGGCTTCCAGGCCCGAGAATACTCTAGAGTACTCGATCAGGCGCGGTGATATGGTGGGCTGTGTGGTGGGCTATTCAGCCTCGGTTCGACGTTCACGGTATACGAATGATACGATGAACTTCGCGTTGACATAAGTGTCAAAGGCTGCAGGGAGAAAAACCCCGCGTGATGCCGCTCCTTGCAAAAAAGTAGCGGCGTAATCTCGACTCTTGAAAGTTTGATCCAACAGGAAAGACCTATCGTCAGTTGTGTAGACTTCGACTGTACACACCATGATGATCCCCTTTCGGATCCAGAGGCCAAAGAGCTGCTTTTCGCTCTTTGAGACAAACCTCTGAGCTGAAAAGCTAATATATATATCAATATATGAGAGCGGCGTCAAGCTATTTTGCCTATAATGCCATAAAATTAGCGTATTTTCTCATTTTGTACATATAAAATAGTAAGATATGCCCACTATAGGTGCGTCTAAGTCAGAGCAAAATGCCCAGCAATCTCGCTTATTCTTATCCACATCGTGCGGTATGGGGAAAACTGCTGACCCCTGATACTGGTTGAGCTTTTCCACAGATTTGTGGATAAGCGCCAGCGCGGCGGGGAACGCCGTGGGTAAAAGGGGTTGCGTGTGGGTGAGAGTGGGTAGTATAGTGGGAGTAGTGGAAGAAAGTGGGTAACCACGAGAAAAACAAACACCACTGCACAAAAACAAAATAATTCATCTGTAAGGATCGCCACACCCCATGGATTACTTCGAACGCAAGCTAGATGACAAGCGTCGGCTCACCATACCGACGGAGCTTCGGGCGGAGTTTGCCAGCGGTGTAGTCCTGACGCGCGGCTTTGGCAGCTACCTCCACCTGTATGCGCAGGATGTGTGGGATAGCCAGGTAGAGCCAGCGCTGACGGGCAGCATCCTGGATGAACATGTCGCCGACCTCAACGTCAAGTTCCGGCGCGGCAAGACGGCTGCCACCCTAGACCAAAAGCAGGGCAGGGTAACAGTAGAGCAGCATCTGCTGGATTATGCTGGGATATCGCGCGAGGTTGTGGCGGTGCGCGCTGGCCAGTATTGGCGCTTGATGGCACCAGAGCAGGCCGAGTAGCAAGGCTGTTTTTGTGACGCTCTTTAACAAGCACGTGTAACTGATATCCTCGAGATCAACCATCTGGTAGTGAGCCATGTGGGCACCCGACCCACGCAAAACCTCGTCGGGCGCACCTTCCTCACAAACACCTCCCAAAAAACTCCACCTCACATAATTGCTACGGCAATTATACACATAAGTCTCTCAAACGATCTTTGACGGGCTCTCTCGGCCCGGTACAAGCAAAGATCGTCAACAAAAACAAACACATTTTATGCGAAAACAAACAGGTTTCGCTACCAGGTGGGTGATCTCGAGCCCGCATCGGACTATCTCGCAGTAGCCTGAGCGGGGCGTATCTTTGTAGAAACAATAGTGTACATTGCTTTGGCGTATCGCCTACTGCATTCGGGAACTCTGTAAGGGTCGACACTCCCCGAGTATCGACCTCTTGCGTTGGGCTGAGAATCTGTTGGGACAACAACAGATTCTCACACTCCCTCAGCAGCAGGTCGATCCGCCAAAGCGAGAAGCCGTATGCTTTTGCATTGTAGACATGAGCATAATAATAGCATGCCACCAGGCAAGAATATTATTGCGCACTATGCTACCATAAGAAACGTATGAGTATCAAAGCACATCCACCACTTCATGTTCCGGTATTGCTGGAGGCAGTGTTGGCCCAGCTCCAGCCACGTCCAGGTGAGCGCTATCTCGACCTGACGGCGGGGTATGGCGGCCATGCCACAGCGATTCTCGAGCAGACCCAGACGTATACCACGGCGTGTTTGGTCGATCGCGACCAGTATGCTTTGTCGCAGCTTGGTAGCTTGGCAGGGCAGGGTGCACGGCTGATGCATTGCGATTTTTTGCAGGCAGTACAGCAGTTGGTTCGCGAGGGTGAGCAGTTTGATTTGCTGCTACTGGATTTGGGGGTGTCGTCACCACAGCTCGATCGAGCTGACCGAGGGTTTTCCTTTACACACACTGGCCCGCTTGATATGCGGATGGATCAACGCCAGGCGATGACTGCCGAGCAGATTGTCAACCACATGGCAGAGGCAGAGCTTGCCCGACTGATCGCCCGCTACGGCGAAGAACCGCCGGCGATAGCACGGCGCTATGCTACTGCTATTTGCGCGGCCCGGCCACTGTCGAGTACTGGAGAACTCGCGCGCGTCATCGAGCACGCTACCCGTGGCAAGCGGGGCAAGACCCATCCGGCCACGCGTACCTTTCAGGCAGTCCGCATTGCCGTCAATGACGAATTGACGCAGGTAGAGCAGACGCTCCAGCTGGTGCCAGCCTTGCTGCGCACTGGTGGACGGGTGGGAGTGATTAGCTTCCATAGCCTCGAGGATCGGCTCGTCAAGCGCTTCTTTGCGGAGCAGCGCCAGGCAGGCTACGAGGCCGAGCTCCGCATCCTCACCAAGAAGCCAATCGCGGGCAGCCATGACGATGCTTACAATCCGCGTGCCCGCAGCGCCAAGCTGCGAGCCGCCGCAAAAATATAAAAAACAAAAAAGGAGTAGGGACATGCCAGTTCGTATCCCCGTACAAAATCAATCAATCACGACAACCGTATTGGTTCGCCACGGCAAATAGCCCTTGGCTCAAGACCTCGCGCTGGGGCGGCGCGTTATTCGCCCCACCCTAGAAACGACCCCATACCAACGTTAAACACAAACACCACCACAATGACAACCTACACACGGACAATGCAATTTAATAGTCGACGCCAGAGCACCTGGAAGCGCAACCGTAACACCGTTGCTTTTGCTTCGGCTATCAAACTTGGGCCAATCACCCACACAGTGCTGATTGCCCTCCTTATCACCATCCTTGGCTTGATATATCTAGCGCAGGCAACACACACAGTCAGTTATGGCTACGAGGCCAGCAAGATCGACGACAAGATCTCTGCTCTCAGCGAGCAAAAGAAAGACCTGGAGGTCGATAATGCCCGCCTGACTGCCCTTAAGGAAGTGCAGGGTAGCAGTGTGGCCAAGACGATGACAACACCAGCCACTACAGCGTACGCCAGCGAGTAGCCCATGCTGCAGCGCCATCTTGCTACGCCACGCGCTCAGGCGCTCGCCGCTGTGCTCGGCGGGCTACTTGTGGTGTTTGTGCTGCGCCTGGGGTATGTGCAATTGCTGCAGCACGACTACTATGTATCGCAGGCCGATAGCGAGCAAGTCAAGCAATTTCGTCTGCGTGCCCAGCGCGGTGAGATATACACCATGGATGGCACTACTCCTGCCAAGCTTGTCATGAACGAGACGGTCTATACCGTGTGGGCCGACCCAATGGCTGTGACGGATGCAGATAAGATCGTAGCGGTGCTCAACCAGGTGGCTGGTGGTAATGTGCGTGAGAACTTTCGCCAATACATCACGCGCAAGCCAAGCCGCTACCAAGTGCTTGCCACTAAGGTGAGCCGCAAGCAGGCTGAACTTATCAAGAAGGAGAACCTCGCTGGGGTGGGCTTTGATGCGATGAGCCAGCGCGTCTACCCAGAGGGGCAGCTGGCCAGCCAAGTGCTGGGCTTTGTCGATGCCGAGGGTAAGGGAAAGTACGGCTTCGAGCAGGCGAATGATGACAAACTGCGCGGCACGGATGGCGTACTTAAGACGGTGACGGACATCCGCTCTGTGCCGCTGACGATTGGCCGGACAAACATCAACCAGCCTGCCAAGAATGGGACCAACATGGTGCTGACGATCGATCGCAACATCCAGACGAGGGTCGAGCAAGCGCTCGTCGATGGAGCTAAGCGCAGTGGCGCTACTGACGTGAGTGCCGTCGTGATGAACCCGCAAAATGGCCAAGTCTTAGCCATGGCTAACCTCCCCACCTATGACCCGTCCAACCTGAAGACGATCAAAAGCGTCGCCGCGCTCAACAACAACACCATCACCACACCATACGAACCGGGCTCCGACATCAAGACATTCACAGTGGCGACAGGTATCGACAAAGGGGTTATCACGCCGCAAACGACGTACAATAATACCGACAGCATCAAGGTAGACGACATCACCATCGGTAATGCCAGTAAAGGCCAGACGGGCAACATTACCATGCAGCACGCCCTTAATTGGTCGCTCAACACTGGTATGGTCACCGTTGCACAGCGCTTGGGCAATGGCAGCTACATCACGCGCCAGGCGCGCGACACGATGTATGACTACTTCCATAAGCGCTTTCGTCTTGGGCAGCTGACGGGAGTGGAACTGGCTGGTGAGGCTAAGGGTAATATCGTATCGCCCACCCAGCAGCAGGGCAATGCAGTGCGCTACTCTAATATGTCCTTTGGCCAGGGGATGGATGCGACGATGCTACAGGTCTCGGCTGGCTTTAGTGCGATTATTAATGGTGGGACGTACTATAGCCCCACCGTCATTGCGGGGACGATTGACGACAATGGTACCTTTGCCAAGGCTGCGCGCAAAGCTTCGTATGCTCATGTTATCAAGCCGCAATCATCTACCACTGTGCGCGAAATGGTACACCAAGCGCGCCAGGCCTTTTATGCGGGTGGCGATCGTGCAGGATTCTATATTGGCGGCAAGACAGGTACATCGCAAACCATCAAGGATGGCAAGTATATTTCCAACCAAACCATCGGTACCTACCTCGGTTTTGGTGGGGAGGTTGGCAAAACACCAGCGTATGTTATTATGGTGGAGGTTTCGGGCAAAGGGCTGAATATGCAGGGGGGTCAAGACGCTCACCCGATTTTTACGGATATATCTAATTGGTTGCTCGACTATATGAAGCTCGAGCCGAAAGGACACACACCATAATGAACCTCACCACACTCGTTCGCGAGCTCAACGCGACATTTCTCCTCAGCGTCGCGGCCTTTTTGCTGGCGATGGCCCTTACGCCGCTCTATACCTACTTTGCGTATCGTTATAAGTTTTGGAAAAAACAGCGGGCCGCTAGCACAACGGGCGAGGAATTGACGGTCTTTACTAAGCTGCATGCCGATAAATTTACGCGTGATATCCCCACTATGGCCGGGATGGTTGGCATTGTGGCCATTGCTGTGGTGACGCTGGGGTTTAATCTCGACCGAGCCCAGACTTGGCTCCCACTAGCGGCATTGCTTGGTGGTGGGGCAGTGGGGCTGCTGGACGATGTGATCAATATCAATAGTGATGGCTCGGGCTCGGCGGGCTTGCGCGCCTGGCTAAAGTTCTCGATGATCGCGGTGATGGCGGCGGTGCTGGCTTGGTTCTTCTACGTTAAGCTGGGCTATACAACAGTGCATGTGCCATACCTTGGCGATTGGCAGCTGGGCCCGTGGATTGTCCCGCTCTTTATCTTTGCGGTAGTGGCAACTGGCAACGCGGTGAACATTAGTGATGGCCTGGATGGTCTGGCTGGTGGACTGCTGGCGGTGAGCTATTGCATCTTCGGGGTGATTGCCTTACTACAGGGACATTTGCAACTGGCGGGCTTTTGCTTCACTGTAGTGGGAGTGCTGCTGAGCTACTTGTGGTTTAATATCTATCCAGCACGGTTCTTTATGGGCGATGTGGGGAGCTTTGCCTTTGGGACGAGCCTAGGCGTCGTGGCGATGCTGACGAATACGCTGTTTTTGCTGCCCGTGATTGGTGTGCTGTTTGTGGTAGAGGCGGGCTCGAGCCTTATTCAAATCCTCAGTAAGAAGTTCTTTCACCGTAAAGTGTTTATCTCGGCACCAATTCATCAGCACTTCCAAGCAGTCGGTTGGCCAGAGGTGAAGGTAACGATGCGTTTCTGGGTGATCTCTTGCGTGACGGGCTTTATTGGCCTGATGATGGCGCTGGGTGGGGGACACATCTAGAATGGCTGCTGCTCGCCGCACTCGTGCTGCACACCGATCGGCTTCGGCTCGGTCAGCTCAGCCAGTGCGCCGCGAGCAACGTAGTGCTGCCTCCGCTCCATCCACCGCCGTGCCGCGTTTGCACCGGCCGGACTATCAGATTATCCTCTGGGTGGGGCTGCTCATGCTGCTGGGTTTGGTGGTAATGTATGCCATTGGCCCGCAGCGTGCTAATGTACTCAACTCTGCGCACAACACCAATTACTACACCGATGGCTATTTCGCCATCAAGCAGACGGTGAGCTTGCTGCTGTCAATTAGCGCCTTTGTGGGGTTGTCGCTCGTGCCCTTTGCATGGTTGCGCCAAAAGGCGGGTACGCTGCTAGCGAGCGGTTTTGTGCTGTGTGCGCTGTTGTTTGTCCTTGGTAATATGCTGCATGTCTCGGCGATTGCTCAGTGTAGCCTGGGGGCGTGCCGCTGGTTCTCGCTGGGGTCGCTAGGGAGCTTCCAGCCAGCCGAGATGCTGAAGTTTGGCATGCTTATCTATATGGCGCTCTTCCTCGGCACACGGGCGCGCCAGGGGGTGATAAACGACCTCCATCAGACGATCATTCCCATGGTAATTATGATGTGCGCCGCGCTCTTTTTCGTGATATTTTTGCAAAAGGATATGGGCACAGGCTTGGCCCTCACTGCCATGGTGGCATGCATGCTGGTGATGAGTGGCATGAGCTGGCGCTGGCTAGGCTACTTGGCGGCGGGCTGTGTGGCACTGGTGCTACTGCTCATTGTCATTGCGCCGCACCGCATGGAGCGGGTGGCGACCTTCTTCCAGGGAGACGATCACGCCGCCAGCAGCAACGATGATGGCTACCACATCAAGAATGCCAAGATTGCGCTGGGCACAGGTGGGTTATTTGGCCTGGGTATTGGCAACAGCATCCAAGCGACGGGCTACCTGCCCGAGGCAATTAACGACTCAGTCTTTGCCATCATTGGTGAGACGTTTGGTTTTGTGGGGGCGGTGGTGGTGCTGGTGCTGTTTGCGGCGCTGCTGCTGCGCTTGCTGAGGATTGCCGAGCGTTTGCCTGATATGACAATGCGCCTAGTGGTAGCTGGGGTCTTTGGCTGGCTGGGCGCACATGTTATGCTAAATGTAGCGTCGATGATTGGAGTCTTCCCGCTGACGGGTATTACGCTGCCATTGCTGAGCTTTGGTGGTACCAGTATGGTATTTATTGCTGGTGCGCTTGGCCTGGCCTTCCAATTATCACGCCAGGCAGCTTACCAACCAATCAACGAAAAGGAGACCTCTCATGAAGCTACTGGCAGTCGGCGGTGGATCGGGCGGGCACGTTACGCCGGTCGTCGCCGTCATTAATGAAATCGCAGCCCTCCAGCCCGATGTGCAGGTGACCTTCGTCTGCGACAAGGCCTTCGCTAGCCAATCGCGTGGGCTCATGCAGTACGCTGCGGTGCCAGTGCGGGTGCGGACGATCGCCGCGGGCAAGTTCCGGCGCTACCAGCACCTCAGCGTGCTGCGCCAGTTGCTTATGCCAAGTATCGTCCTGGCTAATGTATGTGATATCTTTAAGATCCTGGCCGGCGTGTGCCAGAGCCTCTGGCTGGTGCTGCGCTGGCGGCCAGACGTGATCTTTGCCAAAGGGGGGTTTGTGTGTTTGCCCGTTGGTATTGCGGCACGCTGCCTACGCGTGCCAGTAGTCATCCACGACTCCGATGCTCGCCCTGGCCTGACCAACCGCGTGATGGCACGCTGGGCGGCAGCGATTGCTACGGGCTGGCCACTCAAGCATTATCACTATCCTGCATCGCGTAGCCGCTATGTGGGGGTGCCGATTGGCGCTGATTTTCGCCCGTTCACCCCAGCGCAGCGGCAGCAAGCACGGCAGACCTTCTCGCTTGATCCACACAAGCCATTAGTCGTCGCTACTGGTGGCGGTCTTGGCTCAGCTATTATCAATCACGCGGTGCTGCGCGCTGCTGATGACCTGCTGGCTGCTGGCATGCAGGTTTATTTGGTGGCGGGCAAAGGCAATTACGATGCCGCCCAGGCTAAAGCGCCCCAGCACCCCGATTTTCACTGCGTACCCTTCGTTTTCGAGCATATGGCGCAATTGC
>ERZ773038.144-NODE-144-length-48534-cov-15.462283_pt1 | contig 48534 bp, 54 predicted proteins | sample MGYA00511665_ERZ773038 | MGnify/ENA primary metagenome ERZ773038 (study PRJEB29015, sample SAMEA2737966) | human oral metagenome | biome: human oral; feature: human-associated habitat; material: dental | place: China | collected 2028 ... | reverse complement strand
TGCATGTATTAGGCACGCCGCCAGCGTTCGTCCTGAGCCAGGATCAAACTCTCATTTAATCGTTTGAGTCTTCACTCATTACTGTCCACTGACAGTTTTTTTTCGTTCTTTGACAGGTCACATTTTTTTATGTCACCCTGCACTTTGGTTGGTTCGTCTTCTTGTTCAGTTTTCAAAGGGCTCTGCCTCTTTCTGAGGCAACTTCTTTATTCTACCAGCTCTTCCCCCCTTTGTCAATAGCTTTTCTCGCTTTTTTTCTGTTTTATTTCCTTTATATACCTCTCTTCCCCTAAACCACGCCTTTTTAGTCCCCTTTCGCAACACTCTAGCACTGCCTCCGAAAATACACTGATGAACCTCTTGGCTTTTCATATTTATACCTTAAACTTAAAGTATTAAGAAAAATTTTGATATTAATAACAAGTCTTTTAGTTAACTAACATTCATTGAAATTGTGTGAAACACTTTTTGACAATAACTAAAGAATGTATTTACCAAGTTTCCTTATTATTACTTCTTTGATAATTTATGTTAGAATAATGGATATGGATAAACTTATTAAGTCAATAGCAAAATCGGGATCTTTCCGTGCTTATGTACTCGATAGCACCGAAACGGTCAGAACTGCTCAAGAAGAACATCAATCCCTCTCAAGTTCAACTGTCGCTCTAGGACGTACACTCATTGCCAATCAAATTCTAGCAGCTAATCAAAAGGGAGACAGCAAGGTTACTGTCAAAGTTATCGGTGACTCTTCTTTTGGTCATATTATTTCGGTTGCTGATACCAAAGGAAATGTAAAAGGCTACATTCAAAATGCCGGCGTTGATGTCAAAAAAACAGCTAGCGGTGAAGTTATCGTGGGACCTTTTATGGGGAATGGACAGTTTGTGGTCATCACTGACTATGGAACTGGCAACCCTTATACTTCATCAACGCCACTTGTTTCAGGTGAAATCGGTGAAGATTTGGCTTACTATCTAACTGAAAGTGAACAAACACCATCTGCTGTTGGGCTCAATGTGCTCTTAGATGAAAAGGATAAGGTCAAAGTAGCCGGTGGCTTTATGCTACAAGTCCTTCCAGAGGCTTCTGAGGAAGAAATTACTCGTTATGAAAAACGCATTCAGGAAATGCCTGCTATTTCAACTCTGCTAGAGTCAGAGGATCACATCGAAGTTCTCTTGAAAGCTATCTATGGTGAAGAGGACTATAAAGTTTTAGCTGAGGAAGACTTACAGTTTACCTGTGATTGCTCACGTCAGCGTTTTGAAGCAGCTCTTATGACACTGAGCAAATCTGATCTTAAAGAAATGAAAGAAGAAGACCACGGAGCAGAAATTGTCTGCCAATTTTGTGGTAAAAAATACCAATTTAAGGAAAGTGATTTAGAGGAGATGATTAATGACAAAGCTTAATAACTCATTTATGATTGACAATGTGGAAATTCCTCATCGCACCGTCTTAGCACCAATGGCAGGAGTGACGAATTCCGCTTTTCGAACTATCGCTAAAGAATTTGGAGCTGGACTTGTCGTGATGGAAATGGTATCCGATAAAGGCATCCAATACAATAATGAAAAAACGCTCCACATGCTTCATATTGATGAAGGAGAACATCCTGTTTCTATTCAGCTTTTTGGCAGTGATGGTGATAGTCTAGCACGCGCAGCTGAATTTATTCAAGCTAATACAAAGACTGACCTTGTGGATATCAATATGGGCTGCCCAGTTAATAAAATTGTAAAAAATGAAGCTGGTGCGATGTGGCTCAAAGATCCTGAAAAAATCTACTCCGTCATTTCAAGTGTTAAGTCTGTTTTGAACATTCCTTTAACCGTAAAAATGCGTACTGGCTGGTCTGATGCCTCCCTAGCTGTTGAAAATGCCTTGGCTGCAGAATCAGCTGGTGTTGCTGCTCTTGCCATGCACGGTCGTACCCGAGAGCAAATGTATACTGGCTCATGCGACCATGAAACCCTCGCTAAAGTCGCTAAAGCCATTACAAAAGTTCCTTTTATTGCCAATGGGGATATTCGTAGCGTTGAGGATGCTCAATTTATGATTGACCAAGTCGGCGCAGATGCTGTGATGATTGGTCGAGCCGCCAGAAGCAATCCTTATATTTTCACTCAAATCAATCATTATTTTGAAACAGGAGAAATTTTAGATAATCTGCCATTCGCTAAAATGTTAGAAATTGCCCAAGATCATCTTCGACGTTTGGTAGATCTTAAGGGAGAAAAAATCGCTGTTCGTGAATTTCGTGGCCTAGCACCTTATTACCTTCGCGGTACATCAGGTGCTGCCAAAATTCGCTCAGCTGTCTCACGAGCTGAAACCATTTCGGAAGTCGAGAACATTTTCGCTCAAATCCATTGATACTCAATCCTTAATAAACATCTTTCGTATAAATAAAGCTTCCATGACTTTCAAGCATGCATGGAAGCTTTATTTATGCGAAAATTTCAAAAAGCAGCGAAAATTCTTTCTTATAGTCTAGACATAATTCAACCCAGAAAGCTAACTCATATCATGATGTCTCATGGATAGTCTCTTCTTAGTAAGCTTTCTTTTCAATGTATATTTGACTGGCAACTGCTGATGTCACCTGTAATTGTTCCCCATCTTTTTCAATGGTATAAGCACCCGCAAAAGCATCATATTCTAGGAGCCTTAATTCATCTCCGATCTTTAAATGATGCTGTTCCATATACTTTAATAACTGAAAGTTATCTTGAACACGTTTCAACAAGTATACTCCCATCTCAGTTACACCCTTTAAAGTTGTACGATACCTCTCTACTAAGGGCTGTCCATGTTGAGGGATGGTCCCTCCATGCGGACAAACCTTAGGATAGTTAAGAAACTTATCTAAACGTTCAACAAACACATCAGAGACAGTATGTTCCAGCACTTCAGCCTCTTCATGAATTTCGTCTGCTGTGTAATTAAGATGATTCATCAAAAAAACTTCTATCAGACGATGCTTGCGATAAAGAGATGACGCTAGAATCTGTCCTTTTTTTGTCAACAAATAACCCGCTTGTTTGTCTTTAAGAACCAGATCCTCCAATAGTAATTTTTTAACCATTTCTGAGACAGCCGGAGCAGATACAGACATTTTCTCAGCAATTTGCTTGTTGCTGATCTTCTCATCACGTTCACTGAGTTCATAAATAATTTTAAGATAATCTTCTTTATTAGGTGTCATAGTTTATCCTCTTCTTTGTCAAAATCATTATATCAAAATGTCAGTAAAAAGTGGATAAAAGTTTTAATTATCCATCATCCTATCAGGAAAATTTGAATAGACTGTTTCCATATTAATTGGGTGATGATATTTATTATTAACAGCTTCATATGCTAAACAGCTGGGAGTAAGCAGAAGCCTTTCCTCATTGTGACAGACCATCTGCAATTTTATCTATATTCCACTTCATCATCGCATAGTAACTATCTCCAGCCTGTCCTTTTTTAGCAACTGAATCTGTAAAAATTTTAGCGGCAATTGGGATACCTGTATCTTTTGAAACAGTTTTCATTGGACGATCATCAACACTGCTTTCTACAAAAAGCGCAGACACCCGACTTTTCCTTAATTTTTTCACTAAAGCCTTAATTTGATTTGGTGTTCCCTCTTCTTCGGTATTAATTTCCCATATATAGGCAGAAGGAATACCGTAAGCCTTAGAGAAATACTTGAAACAACCTTCACTAGTTACGATCATTTTCTTCTCAGTAGGGATACGACTGATTTTTTCTTTGGCTACTTTGTGTAGTTTTTCAAGTTTGGCGCTGTAGGCTTGAAAATTTTTCTGATAATAACTCTTGTTTTTAGGATCTTTTTCAGATAGACGTTTCATGATATTTTTAGCATAAATAATACCATTTTTAAGGTCAAGCCAAGCATGAGGATCTTCCTTTTCTTTTTCTTTTGCGTTTTCCAAATAAATGGTCTTAACACCATCGCTCACTGCAAAATAATCCTTGTCTGTCTTTTTATGAGCATTTTTAACTAGTTTGGTAAACCAAGCATTGCCTCCATTTTCAAGATTAATCCCATTATAAAAAATGACATCAGCCTGAGAGGTCTTTTTAACATCTTCAGGAAGAGGCTCATATTCGTGAGGATCTCGACCAACAGGAACGATACTATGTAAGACAACCTTATTACCAGCGATATTCTTAGTAATATCAGCAATAATAGAATTGGTAGCCACAACAGTCAATTTTTTGTCGCCCGTTTTTTTAGAAGTACAGGCAAATAAGCCTAATAAAGATAAACAAACTAGTAATAATAAGCTTAATTTCTTCATTAGAATTCTCCTTTTATAATAAATAATTGATCATAGTTAAGAATGATTATTTTTTTGCTTTTTTCTTAAAAAATCTTTGCTTGGGTGCAAAAACAAAAGAAATCAAAAAGATAAGTGCTGAGGTTAAGACAATGCTTGAACCCGCTGCAATATTAAAACTATAGCCGATAAAGAGCCCGGCAACGGAAGCAAAGGCACCTAAAGTTGACGATAATAAAATCATGGTTTTTAAGCTATTGGCATAAAGGTAAGCTGTCGCTGCTGGAGTAATGAGCAAGGCAACAATTAAAATCGTACCAACACTCTGCATAGCTGTAACAGAAACCAGAGTCAATAGAATCATCAACAGATAATGGTAAAAATGAACAGACAGCCCCATAGACTTAGCCAAAACAGGATCAAAAGAGGTCAATAAAAGCGGTCTGAAAAATAAACAGATAAAAAGAAGAACAAGCAAAGAAATGCCCAAAGTAATCCACTTATCCATATCCTGAACAGCCAAGATATTACCAAACAAAATATGAAATAAATCAGTTGAACTATTGGCAAGACCAATCAAAATGACACCCAGCGCCAAGAAAGAACTAAAGGTTATCCCTATAGCTGTATCGCTTTTAATGATGCTGTTTTCCTTAATAAAGGTGATAATGAGCGAAGCCAAAAGACCAAAAACAATAGCTCCAATAAAAAAATTAATTCCCAAAATATAAGATAAGGCAACGCCCGGCAAAACAGCATGAGAAATGGCATCCCCCATAAGGGACATTCCACGAAGAATGATAAAACAGCCTACAGCTCCTGCTACGATACCAATAACAATCGCCGTAACCAAGGCATTTTGTAAAAAATGAAACTGATATAAGCCTTGTATAAATTCTGTAATCATGAAGCATCACCTGCCATTAAAAATTGTGATTGATAGGTTTTAGTCAGATTTTTCTGTGTAAAAACAGTTTCTGTCTGACCGAAGGCAAGGACTTTTTTGTTCAAAAGCAGAACGTGATCAAAGTAAGTTTTGACCTTACTCAAGTCATGATGAATGATTAAAATGGTCTTTCCTTCTTTCTTGAGCTTTTGTAACAGTCCTACAATCAGTTCCTCACTGATAATATCAATTCCTACAAAAGGTTCATCTAAAAAAATATAATCAGCATCTTGTACCAAACAACGAGCCAAGAGCATACGTTGAAATTGCCCCCCTGAAAGTTGACTAATCTGCCTATTGGCATAGTCTGCCAAATCAACCTGAGAAAGTGCTTCTTGAACACATTGCCAATCTTGTTTTTTCAAATTTGAAAAAGGTTTGACTTTTGAAAATAAACCTAAAGAAACGCATTCCTTGACTTTAATGGGAAAATTGTAATCAATATCCGCTTTTTGTTCAACATAGGAAATACTTCTTAGATTTTGATTTAAGATTTTGCCATCAATAAAACTTGTCCCTTCATGATCGACCATATTAAGAACCCCTTTAAATAAGGTTGACTTGCCCGCACCATTGGGGCCAATAATACCTGTAATTGTTGAACTAGGGATTTCCAAGGAAACATTCTCTAAAGCAAGATGATCACGATAAGAAACGCTTAAATTTTCTATCTTTAACATTTTTACTCCTTTTATAAGTAATATAACCTAATATAAAAATTAAGTCAAGTTAATTTTTATATTAGATGTAATTAATTCCGAGGTTTTCTGCTTTTTACTAATTACATTTCCTTTCTTTAAATATAAAAAGCACTGTCAAAGTTAGGTCGGACATCTAACTTCGACAGTGCGATTCACCGATTAGTATAGTTTAAATAGATTTTCAACTTTTTCAGTTAATATTAGAGATTTCCTAAATATTGGCACCATGCTTGCTTAGCACCTTGTTCTAATAAGGATCTTGCAATCTTTTCTGCACTTTCTTTATCTTTCGCAAGAGCAATGAGGCATCCACCTCGGCCACCACCTGTTAATTTAGCTCCTAAAGCTCCTGCTTGTCTAGCAGCTTGAGCCAGTCTGTCCAAAGTTTGATTGGAAACCGTTAGACTTGCTAAAAGTTGGTGGGCCTGATTCATCACTTCGCCTAATTCTAAAATGTAATTATTTAATAGAGCTTCCTTTGCCAATTTTGTCAATTGACCTAATTCCTTAATGGCTTGCTTAGGATCTGAAAGGCTATCAATTTGATAAGTTACTTTGCTAAGAAGTGCTTTTACCGATTGAATAGCTTTTAAGGTCTGCCCAGTCTGACCGGTATCAGCAACAATCAAATAGGCATCCATATTGATCGACAACTGTTCAATGGGCTGATCTTTAACAAAAAAAACTGGAGATTTGCCACTAGTCGTTACGGTATCAATCCCAGAAGGATTACCGTGTGCAATCTTTTCTGATGATTGAACAATTTCCCATAATTCCTTATCCGTCAATACCTTACCATAAAAGTTAAAAAGACTTCTAGCAATAGCTACAGCCACTGCTGCACTTGACCCCATTCCACGTTCAGCAGGAATGGTAGAGTGAATATCAATATGAATGGCTGGATCTTGCGGTGCTCCAATACGATAAAGGGAAAAACGAATGGCATGCTTGAGACTTTCCAAAATTTCAGGCATCTTATGAACAAGACCGTCATAAAATTCGCAGGTAACTGTTAAGGCTTCGCCGTCTTCTTTAACTTCTGCCACAGTCTCAACAGCAGAAAAAGGGATAGCAATGGCTGGCTGTCCATAAACGACAGCATGCTCCCCCATTAAAATAATTTTCCCAGAAGCTTTGCCCAAAGCAATCTTCTTTTCAATAATGACTTTTCTTTTTTCCTTTAATTGAGAATCAATCATACTCTTATTATATCACTTTTTGCGAACCTGCCCAATGTAAATATTTTTATGATTAGAGTAGGCATTTATTACAAAAATAAAAACATATCTGATGCTTAAATGATCAAAAAACTCCTCTTATAAGAGAGACGATTTGATGTCACTCATTATTTGAGGAGAATTTACCAAAAAGGAATCTTTAAGTTTTTTTATTGAATATCACTTATTAGCAGCATTCTGTTACAGCTGTTTCTGCTGCAATACGTCCAAAAGTAAAGATATCAGCTAAAGCATTACCGCCTAAGCGATTGCCTGCGTGAATGCCGCCTGTCACTTCCCCAGCAGCGTAAAGAGATGGAATCTTATTGCCATCTTCTTTAATAACATGAGCTTGTGTATCAATCTTCAAACCGCCCATCGTATGATGGGTTGCTGGTTTTCGAGGTGTTGCATAAAATGGCGCCTTTTCAACCTTGAGATCAAAAGCTCCTTTATCAAACTCAGGATCATAGCCCGCTTCAACATAGGAATTGTAATTGTTGATGGTTTCCACAAGGGTAGCGGGATCCACACCAATTTGCTCTGCCAAACTTTCTAAAGTATCAGCACGATAAAGCGTTCCTGCTGCAACTTGTTCTTCAATTTTTTCATTGCTGGTATTCATGGCAGTTGCTTTGATATTTTCATCAGCAATTAGATAGAAGAGACCACCATTATCAATCGCAGCTTTAGAAAGCGTATCACGGCTACCATATTCATCCACAAAACGTTTGCCTTCTTGATTAACCATAACAAAGTTTGCCGGCGGAACTTGTAAGCCTGAGAAAATGGCTCCCGTATTCGGGTCTGACACTGGCATCATTTGGCTAAAGCCCATACCAACAAGAGCGGCACCAATACTTTGCCCTAAGCGAATGCCATCACCTGTTATAGCTGGTGAATTCGTTGTTTGAATGTTATCATCAATATTACTCCAATAAGTATTATATTGTTGTAACATCTTAGTATTGGCACCAAAACCACCAGAAGCCAAGACAACAGCTTGGGCATGGACGGTAATGGTTTGTCCATTGCGGCCTTTAGCAAGTACTCCTTTAATAAGACCATTTTCTAAAATAAAATCTGTGACTGCAGTATCCGTTAAAATAGTACCACTATTCTTGCGAATATAGGTATCCAAAGCTTCAATAAAAGCATAACCCATCGGTTGTTTAGGTTTGTGAGAGCGACGCCATAAAGCTCCTACTGGCATACTAACTTCAGAGCGATCAAAATCAACACCAATATCCGCTAACCAATGGACGGAATCAAGATCCTTATCTGTTAACACCTTTACAAGATCATAATTGCCATAGACTTCACAACCATTACGATCAGTTCTTTTACCACCAATATAGGTTTGAATCCGATGGAGAATATTAGAATCAAATAAATAGCTTGGAGCTTTCAAGTAATTAGTTACTTGCTGCTTTAATTCCTTAAAGTCGGCTAAATATTCTGCTGCAATACTGTCTTCATCTGTTTGAATCAGCTCGGAAAGATTATGAGCCTCCCCGGGATTAGCGGGAAAAGTCTTTTGCCATTCAGGGTCTGCTGCATTTAATAAGCCACCAGAACGTACAGTATTACCTCCAAGAGCAGGGAACTTTTCAAGCACCATCACTTGCTTACCTGCTTGCAGCACTCGAGCAGCGGCTGCTAAACCAGCCCCACCTCCACCTACGATAACCACATCTGTGCTGTAAGTCTTATCTTCTTTATCCAAGGCTGATGGTGCCTTTGGACGTTTCCGCAAAACATCCGGATTGCCTCCTGCCAGCTTAATTGCTCTGGCAACTCCGTCCAGAACACCATTGCTGGTCACCGATGCTCCTGACACAGCATCTACATTCAAAGTCTGACCTTCCAATATTTCATTTGGGATCCGTGTAAAGACAATATCGGCTATTCCTGAGGATTCTCCGGAACTATCAATATCAATCTTTTCAATCTTTTCTTCTGATAAGGTTACAGTCATTGGCAATTTGCCATTATGCCCTTGGGTTGTCACCTGATAAGTCCCTGCTTCAAAGCTTACTTCTTCTGGTTCATTCAATTGATTAGCCACTTGCACAAACCGTAAGAATTTAAAGAAGCAAGACTCTAGAAAATCAACCGTTGCTTCTGACTTGAGGTTGCCTGCTTCGTCAAAAGCCTGATGAGCGCGTCCCAGTAAAAATTCACTGCCCGGCATGACGGCCGCATTGACACCCGGAGCATCTAAAATCTGCCGTAAGTGCAATTGCGCTCGAGAAGATCCTTGCACATCATAAGAAGCCCCAACAATCATAAGGGGTTTGCCATCTAGGGGATGCACTTTAAAGGACAGCCATTCCAAAAGGCTGTTTAGACTTGATGGAATGGTGTGGTTGTGCTCGGGCGTTGCAATAATGACCCCATCAGCTTGGCTGATTTTAGTGTTAAAGTTTTGGATAGCAGGTAAATCCGTTTGATCCTCTGTTTCATTGAACATTGGAACATTAGCAATTTCCATGATGTCAATATCAGCCTTTTGAACAAAATGCCTCTTCATGAATTGCAGTAAAATTCGGTTATAGGATTGCTTAGCATTGGTCCCAACAATAGCAATTAATTTCATTTTATTCACCCGCTTCCCATACAAATGCCTTTTTACGATCTGTATCAGCTTGTTTGACAATTTGATTTGTGACGATCACAAAGTCCTGAAATTCTGTGAAATGCTCCTCCAGCTCAGCTACTTTTTCAGGATTATTGAGGTTAAAGTCATCATCCAAAACGTGTTCAGAGTGACCTAGGAAAAATTCTGTTCCCGGCATGACACGTGCCTTCAATTCTGGTGCATCTAAGATTTGGCGCAAGTGAGCTTGAGCACGCGATGTTCCAAGGGCACCTAGCGAACAGCCTACAATCATAACTGGCTTATTAACAAGAACTCGACTGGTATAGGCAATCCACTCTAAAGCCGAGGCCAAGGGGGCAGGAATAGTATGATTATATTCAGGTGTTGCAATAATAACACCATCTGCCGCTGCAATCTTTTTAGAAAAAGCAGTCACTGCAGCTGGAGCTGTCTTGTTTTCTGGTTCATCAAAGGCAGGCAGATCTTTGATTTCTAAGACTTCGATAGCAGCTTGAGGAGCAAAATGCTCGGCCATAAAGCGCAGCAATTTGCGATTGGTAGAACGTTCGGAATTCGTCCCAACGATTCCTACTAAATTCATAATTGTCACCTCTTTCTCATTGTTATATCATTCAAATTAACTATAGCATTCCTTCTTTTTAAAAGCAAGCGTTTACATATCTCTGAAAATCTTCTTGTTAAAGCAGAGAATCTTCCGTTATTGGAAGATTTTTAATTCCTCTTAATTTTGATTTTTTGGACCAACCTTTTTAAGGTTGTTATTTAAAATATTTTCAGAAATCAAGTCTAAGACTTCCTTATTCGTTGGTAAATCAGAGTGCTCTGCTTCATTTCCTGTAACCGTAATTTGTGTATATTGCTTTATTGTTTTTTGAAAAATGTATTTACCTGTCTCAACACTCGTAATAGGAACGATATAATCACCATCATAGCTATTAGTTCCTGCCACATTATAAACGGTCAAATCGTCTGGCAATGCATCTTTAGCAGCAATCAGATCTTGCAGCATCTGGGTGTGATTGGAACTATTAACAACCTCAAAATTATAAGGTGTTCCGATTGTCATCAGAGTATTGAGGTGAAAATTTTCTTTTGCATAATAATTTTCAAGGTAAACTGTCCAATCCAGGCCGCCATTAGAATGTCCGATAGCATTAAAATTTTTAAAATGGTATTTCTTTTGCAATTCATCAAGAGCATGATCCAGCCATTTTGCTTGTTTTTTAATCGTTGCATAACTATCTTTATTATCAGCAAAAGCAACGACAATATAAGGACGATTATCACTAGCAGCAATCTGTCCGCTATAAGAAATCGAATTATCCTTATGGACAGTTAACTTGAGAATGCTATGTTTTTTCCCTTGCTTATTTAAGGAAGCAAGTGTCTCATTAAACCGTTCCTGAGTGGCCTCTGAACCCGGAACCATAATGGTGGGGTTCATTCGAGAATTGTAAATTTTCATCTTCGTTTTAGAAGAAATATTAATATAATTTTTCCCCCAAAAAATCATGGTTAGTAAAAGAATCGCTACAAGGATGAGAGCACTACAATTCACTATTTTTTTCATTAAGAACCTCTCTAAACAAAACAATTTTAACAAAAGGCAGATAAATCATGACTGAAATAACTAAAATAATAATCGTAACCAATAAATACCGCCAATCACCATTAGATGCCAAAAAACCAAAGAGAAAGTTAGGTGTTCCAGTAGGTACTTCATAAACAGCTGGATTGATAAGACCAATTGCAAGGCAGCATGCTCCTAACAGTTCTGCAACAAGCGTCGTCAGTAACATTGGAATCAAAAGCAGAGGCTGAAATAAAATGGGGAAACTCAATAAAAGAGGCAATGGCTGATCAAACACCAAAGGAATAAAAGAAAGGCCAGCCATTTTATAAGAAGTATTTATGTGATACCGTCTGCTAATAAGCAGGATGGCAATTCCTAAAGCTAACAACAATCCCACCCCACCATATAAAGCAAAAGCATCTTGTACAGTATAAAGGGTAAACAGATGAGATACCTTATGAATTGAATGATTCAAAACCGCATCCAAATTTTCACTGACAACATTTAAAGAAAAATTAGGAGACGCTAACACTTCAGGCACAATTAAACCCAGAGAAAAAAAGATGACGCCACCAAAAGATAAAAATATGATGAGAAAGAGGTGACTAGGTCCATTACCCAGTAAATTTGAAAAGCCTTCTTGAACATAGTAATTAATGTTTAAAAATGGGATCTTATAGGTAGTAATTCCCCAAAAAAGTGTTATATAGACAAAAAGGGACAGAAAAAGCCACTTTAATAATTGAAAATGATGATGCTTTAACTTCCTATTTAATAAAGCTGCACCATAAAATACCAGTGCCCCCAATACTTGGAACAGCCAAATAGGCTGAGCAATATGATTATCCACATCAAAATTAACTTCACCAAAGAGCAGCCATACTAGCAAAAAACTAATAAGACTTGGTATAAACGAATCTATTTGATGTCTTTTTAAGAGTAAGCGTATAAAATAAGCCATACATAAGCCAACTAATAAACACAGAACAATTCGATTAAACTCTAAAAAGTGTTCTGTAAATGAAAAAATCCATTTATTTTTATATAATTTCAAACCGGCTGTCACCGCAAAAAAACTAGTTGGAGATAAAAAAAGGTTTTGAATAAGAACCGAAAAAGAGTAGATAAGAGCCAAAGGGAAAACCTGATGCATACTCTCATATAGCAAACTCCGACATTCATAAAACCAGCGCATTGTTTTCTTACCTCCATCAGTAACAAAAATATGATACTTTCCTTAGCTTAACTTTTCGTAAACATAATCGAGCAAAATAACCTATTCTTCATTATAACAATTAAGAAGAAGATTGAAAAGACAGATGCTGTTCAGATGATTTTTAATTTTGTTTCACTAAATTTCAAAGTAGGTATCCTTTTACTGATAGGTAATCTAATAAATCTGGTATAGCTATGATTTCACTTTCCTTCTCATCAGTCGCCACTTGACCATAACAAATGCCCAAGGCTGTCGTATAAGCAGAAGACAACATGTAACGCTTTTTGGACACTGGCATTGCAACGTATCATGGATGGAATACCATTTTCTAGCTTAAGAACACGACGTAAAGAAGACTCATAAGCTTTCCAAAGTCTTCAATATCTTACCAGTATTCGGCTCCTGTCAAGCGGGCAAAGAAAATCAAAAGAACACTATCAGACAAACAGTGTTTGATTTTCCAATTCTCACGGTCATCACACACCGCAATCAGAAAATTAAGGATTTCTGTCATTCAAAACACCTCCTAAGTCTATTATACTTAAGAGGAGAGTTTGTACTTGTGAAATTATTCTCTGAAAACAGTCCTTTCTTCATGCGTTTATCGTGTAGATTTTAGAATTTAGCTTATTATGATATAATTTGAGTAGAATTTTACCTTTACAGAAGGAGCATAACATGGAATTTACATCTCTTTGGCAAGAATTTGCAAGAATATCAGAGGTTGAAGCAATTGCTCTTGGTGGTTCGCGAGCAACTGGTAATTATGATGAAACATCTGACTATGATCTTTACATTTACTGCTCATCAATTCCTGATGAAGCCACACGATTAACCATATTAAAAAGATTCTGCTCACACATAGAAATAGGGAATCATTTTTGGGAACTTGAAGACGATTGCACTTTAATGTCTGGTCAAGATATTGATATCCTCTATAGAGATATTAACCAAATAAAAGATGAGCTGGTAGATGTTGTTGAAAGGTGTATAATCCAAAACGCATATATCACCTGTTTATGGCACAATGTTCTGCACTCAAAGATTCTTTATGATTCTGGCGATAAGCTAAAGTATATTGTTAACAGATTTGATATTAACTATCCACAAAAACTTAAACAGACTATTCTTAGCCATCATATGAACTTATTAACTGGTCATCTTCCATCCTATGATAAGCAAATTATCAAAGCAACTATGCGTAAAGATGCTGTTAGCTTTAATCATAGAGTTACAGCATTTTTAGAAACTTACTTTGACTTAATTTTTGCGCTTAACATGCTAACCCATCCAGGCGAAAAACGAATGATAGCCTATGCAGAACAAAATGCACAGTATTTACCGAACCATTTTCAAAAGAATATAGAAAGATTAATTTATGGGGCAACTTGCCAGCCTTACGAAATTCAGAATATATTAAATGATATACTCAATGAATTAACACCATTGCTACATGATTACATAGGATGACTCTACTGTTCTTTCGCTTCCGAAGGTTAGACAGAAAGTTAAGAGAATGAATTAGTACTCTTTTCAGACCCTAAAGAAGACTGATAATTCAAAGCGAGGTATAACTGTTTAGTGTTATAGCAAGTCTTAATAATGCATTTACAAATAAAATAAAAAAGATTTCAGTAGAAGTTTAACTGAAATCTTTTTTTAGCTCATTATCCTTTTTCAAATAGCACCTTGACCCTAGCTAAAAGTTCATCTAATAAGTCTTCCTGAATATCCTCCACATAACGATAATCTCTAGCATTAAAATCGATTGTAACCAGTTGGTCTAATAATACTTTCCCTGTGGATTCTGTTCCTTCTAGGGGAACATAAAAAGGGTAATCACGCTTGGTATTGCTAATTGGCGCAAAAATAGCAATATTGGAATACTTGGTTACGATACTATGGTTTAGACAAATGTACGGACGATACCCTTTTTGTTCATGTCCTTGTTTGGGATCCAAGTTAATTTTGATAATTGACCCTTGCTTGATGGTTACCATTGTTCATTTCCCACACTTTCAAATAGAACTGGGGTAACATTGACAGGTTCACCTTGATAATCTTTAAACAGATCTTCTACAGTTAATTCAGGGACATTATTCACTTTTTCTAGGATAATTTTATTCCCTGATACCTTATAGTCTAAGACATCATTTGTTTGTAATTGTAATTCTTGTACCAATTGTTTTGGCAAACGAATAGCGGAGCTATTTCCCCATTTATTGATGACTAGTTGCATAATGCCACCTCCTATTTCTGTGTCTATTATATCACAGACGTATCATTTTGTATATACTTTTAATTTACTTCTCTAGTAAATCTTGGGTATTAGCTATAAATTTTATTTTATCGTACAAATCTTCTATCTCCTCTATCAATAAGTTTTTCAAGTTCACTACGCTTATAAGCCAATTCATAGTTACTTATCTGAATCAACTTTGTCTTCTACAATCAATCGCTGGTTATAAAATCAGTAGCAATTAACTGTGATTTTTGGAATTCAAAAAACACCCCATGGTGTGTGAAGTGTTGTAAATGCTGTATTGTAGCTGGTTCTTAACGTTTTGAGAACTGGCTAGCCTTACGAGCTTTCTTAAGACCTGGTTTGGAAAGTATAGGTTTCAGTTGGACTAAAAATAGCGTAATACCAAGCCTGTTCAGAACTATATCTACTGATTGCTTTCATAAAATATGAATCAATATTTTTTAAATAAGGGAATAGTTTAGTTCTGTAAATACTAATATAATACACCAACAAATGTGTAAAATCTCCATATTCATTTTATATTCTTTAATTCTTGCCACTTACATTGTTTTATCCAATTACCTTCCGGGAGTTGATGTAATGCTTCATTTTTCACTTGATACTCTTCTATAACTTTGTATTCCTCATATGCTAACCTTTGCATATCTCTGTAATAATTATCAAACTGATATGGCACTTCTTTTATCACTTCAATTTCAACTAGTTTTCCATCTTTTAAAATATCTTTTATAATGTTTTCCGTAAGCTTCATTGTCACTTGTTTATTTGATGTGTTCCCCCAAATAAAATTATGAAAATGTCCACCAGCATCAAAGAAACGACTTCTTATATCCGCAGCTCTCCCAATATAATGACAATGTTTATTTTTTTTATTTTTATCGCAGGAAAAAATACCATAAACTCCTCTAATATTACTATTAATAATCTTTTTATCTATCAAAACTTCACTGGGTAATCGGCCCAATTTTTGCTTTATGTTTAAACGCATGTACTTTTAAAAACTACTGTATACTGTTCCTGTATTGTAGTTTACATTAACCCCTATATATATTTATTTAAATTAGTTCTATCTAAAATCTTTACGAAACACTTAGTCTTTATACCTTTGATTCCTAAAGGACTTAATACTGTGTCTGCAACACATTATGCATTACAACAATTTATTGACAGAATTAAATGACATTCGATATTTTATAGCCATTCCAAATTTCATAAAAACTCCTTTTATAGTGTTATTATAGCAAAAAAATAACTATTTTCCTGAAACTTTTTTATTTGGTTATAATAGACATTTCTAGATATTTCCATTATATAGTGGTTGCCATCCAATCAAACATCGCTCTACTTGTTTTCTTGAGGCAACTGTGCATAGCATATCTCTATGCGACTAAAGTCGCTAGAGCTAGCCTAATTGTGTACCGCCAGTTCTCATACAAAAAAACACCTTGCAAGTTGCAAAGTATTTTCGTTTGTATTGTGCTTCCCAGCAACGAATTAACGTTTTGAGAATTGTGAAGCTTTACGAGCTTTCTTAAGACCTGGTTTTTATAACCGATGCTATTTAGCCATTATTTTTAGTCTTTTTCAAGATTTGTTGCTTAAAAAACCATAGATAACATTAACAATCATCAGTAGCGGGGCAAGAGGAATGAGATTTGGAAAAAGATAACCAACTAATAATATGATCACTAGCTGCAATCCATATAATAGTCCCCACCGATAAGGTATCTTTTTTTCTTCAGCTGATAACGGTCTTTGACTCGTCTTGATCACCATTGCTGTCATGATTATCCAAGCTACATCCCAAAGGGCAAGAACGATGAGGTAAAACAGGAGAAAGGCAAAATTAGCGGAATGCTGTCCAATCGCTCGAGTCGCTAAGGGAACAAAACTAGCTGTTAAAAGCCAAAAACTATTGGCTCCAAATAAATGAAAGCTGACATGATCTACTAATTTGTAGAGTTCATGATAATATAGCCAGACTGCCATGATTTGCAAAAAACTAGTAATGTAGATAAAAAGCATGGGTAGCATGCTTCTAAGTCCTACTACGGTCAATTCCTTAGGTAACTGTAACTCCAAGGCCATAATTGTGACAATAATGGCCAATATAGCATCTGACAAGGCTTCTACCCTTTGTTTTTCCATTCTGCCCTCCTAATGACTGCTTTTTTGCTTTTTTCTAATGGCTGAGAGGGAGTTTCTAACGGCTGTGTTGAGGGCTCGCTCTATGCTGCAGCCATCAATCCCACAAACTAAACCTGTCTCTTCTGAATTGCTGTCTAGTAGTTGAAAAGGGGTATCTATCATTTTATTGTGCTCCTTCCTCTGCTTGAATTTGTTTTAATACCGCTAGCATGTATTCATAAGGCTGAGCACCTGAAATGCCATACTTATTGTTCAGAACAAAGAAAGGTGCACCTTGAACGCCTGATTGATGGGCTTCTAAGATATCGCGTTTGACCTCGTCAGCAAACGCATCGCCAGCAAGAACCTGCGCTGCCTCTTCTTGTGGTAGAGCGAACTCACTGATAACAGCTAGTAACACAGAATGATCCGCAATATTGGCATGTTCTTCAAAGTAAAGATAGTACAAGGCCATAATGAAATTTTGATGATCTTTTTTATCTAAATACTTCTGCGACCATTTAATAAGACGGTGAGCTGAAAAGGTGTTGGTTGGGATAATCCCCGCCATATCAATACGAAGCCCTTCTTCATTTCCCATGCTTTCCATGTGCGCAAACTGAGCTTTAGCTTGCTCAGTGGTCATACCGTGACTGGCAGCAAACTCTGTGAGCATGGTTTCACTTGTTTCTAAAGGCGCATTGGGATTTAGCTGGTAAGCTTTCATTGTCAAATCTTCCGGGTTTAAACCAACAGCTGCCATAGCACGCTTCATCCGACTAGCACCAATGTAACAAAATGGACAGGCAATATCTGACCAGTAACTAATTTCCATATTTCTTCCTTTCTTTCCACTACCAAGAAGCTTTTTTCAACCCAGGAATGACACCTTGGTAAACTTGCTGGCGTAAACAAATCCGACAAAGTTTAAACTTGCGGTAAACCGAATGCGGGCGGCCGCATGCCAAACAGCGTGAGTATTCTTGAACCGGATAGGCCTTCTTTTTCCTTTGTATCAAAGCTTTTCTTGCCATTTAAACCTCTTTCTTACCAACCAATTGACCCTTTTTAAAGACTAATAAACTCGTCAGGGTAGGCTGAATGCCAAATAAAGAAATAAGACGGGGCACTTGAAAAATATCTGCTTGGTAAAGCACCAAATGCTCTCGTTCAGCCGTGTCTATGAGTTCTTTTTGCCCAAGAGACGATAGACTGCATTGATTTCCTGAAACAAGAAGAGCTAGATTTTGATGTTCGGCTAACAGTTCTTCTAATTCGATACTAGACGTGACTAATTTCATCATAGGTTATCAATATAGGCCAATGTATCTAGGGCAGCAATGGCACCGCTACCTGCTGCAGTAATGGCTTGTTGGTATTTTGGATCTTGCACATCACCAGCTGCAAAAATACCTGCAACAGAGGTCTTTGCTGTTCCTGCCTGTGTTTGAATATAGCCTTTATCATCCAATGCTAATTTTCCATCAAGAAAATCGGTGTTTGGCTGATGACCAATGGCCACAAAGAGACCGTCAGCCTGAATGTGCTCAATATCACCTGTTTCATTATTACGAACATCCAAACCAGTCATTCCCATCAGATTAGATGCAACTTTGACAGGCGTGTAATTTAACATCCAATGAATTTTATCATTTGCCTGAGCCCGTTTGGCCATAATATCAGATGCGCGTAACTCATTGCGGCGGTGGACAACGGTCACTTTCGATGCAAAACGTGTCAAATAGAGGGCTTCTTCCATAGCGACATCACCCCCGCCAACTACAAGGATTTCACGCTCTTTATAGAAGAAAGCATCACAGGTCGCACAAGCGCTGACACCTTTTCCGACGGCCTCTTCTTCGCCTTCAATCCCTAGGTATTTAGCGCTAGAGCCTGTTGCGATAATAACGGCCTTGGTATCAATGATTTCACCGTTATCCAGATGTACCTCGAAAGGAGACGATTCGCCTTCAATTTTTTGAACAAATCCAAAGGTCATTTCGGTGCCAAACTGTTCTGCTTGGCGGCGCATTGTTTGGACTAATTTATTGCCATCAATCCCGTTTTCAAAACCTGGATAATTTTCTACGAGGGTTGTGGTGGTTAATTGACCACCCTCAGAATAGCCTGTGATCAATCGATTTTTCAAACCAGCTCGACTTAAATAAATGCCAGCTGTGTACCCTGCAGGTCCTGAACCTACAATAATTGCATCATACATAAATCACCTCATGATAACTGTGCTTGGATTTTTTCCATCAATGTTTGTTTAGGATGAACACCAACAAGAGCATCAACGGGTTTGCCATCTTTAAAAATCACCATTGTTGGGATAGAACGAATGCCAAAGAGATTGGCCAGATCTTGTGATTGGTCCACATCCACCTGAGCAATCGTTACTTTTCCGTCAAAGTCCTGTGAAAGTTCTTCCACTACCGGCTCCATCATCCGACAAGGTGGGCACCACTGCGCCCCAAAATCGATAAAACTTACCCCATTTTGGATAGATTTCGCAAATGTTTCGGTTGTTAGTTGTGTCGTCATAAAAAACTCCTATCTAAAATAAATCGCTTCTATTCAATCATATAATTGAATAGTGTAAGAATAAAAGAATGAATTTCAAAAAGGTTAACTTAGCCCTTCTAAAAATCCAATTTGTATCACTTAGTTTCTTTGAGATACTAAATAAGAAGTATTTCAAAGATGTAATTCAATAAAATTGTTGAATAGGTTGAGTAAAAAAGAAATTCAACTTTTTTATTGAATAATTGAATTATAGCACACTAAATCTATTTTGCAATGATTTTGCTCACGAGTCTCCGGTTATAAGAAAAGACTAAGGAATACACCTTAGTCAAGTTCTGAACGAGAGGATGCACCCCACTTCCAATCAGCAAAACTGCGATTGAGACTATAGATACTGTAGCCTAAACTCTGTAAATCCTGTGCTGCTAGGTTAGCATAGCCACATTGGCGCCCGCGACAATAAACAATGATGGTCTTCTCTTTGGGAAGCTGAGCTTTTTTTTGATCAAACTCATCGATTGGTAAATTAAGAGCTTTTGGCAAGTGCCCTGCCTCATACTCCTCAACAGGCCTTAAATCAAGTAGGAGAGCATCTGTCTTAGCTGCTAATTCAATTGCATTAGCGAGCTCAATCTGAGGAACACCAGCTGCCTCATCATAGTCTGACTCAATCGCTCTGACTTCTGCTAACTGTTCTTCACCGACGGCAAATAACAGAAGGACTAACTGGACAACCTTTTCAGAAGCCAAGCTATAACGGATAAAATTACCATTTCGACTCGTCACCACCAAGTGACTTTCTTTTAAAACCTGAAGGTGGCGCGAAGTATTGGCAACAGAGAGACCCGTCGCATGCGCAATTCCCTCAACTGTCTTTGGTCCCTGTGATAATATATTTAAAATATCAAGACGCTTCTCACTTCCTAGCCCCTTTGTTAAGCGAGATAGCTCTTGGTAAATATTTTGTTTGTAATCAATCATTGTCTCTTGCATCAAATCAACTCCTTATCTATTCAATTCAATAGTATAATTCTTAAAAACAGTTGTCAACTATTCCATTCGAAAGATGTTGATACTCATTTGTGGCAAAAAAGCCGGCATTCGCCAAAAAATAAAAAGAATACTTATCCTTAACATTTACTAATATTAATAGGTAAATCATGTAAAAAGAGACCTATCTCTGAAAAAATGAAATTTTTAACGAGCCGCAGTTTCTTTTGTGACATACTATCTATGTGCGACCATAAATTGTATCAAAATAATTTACTTAGAGCTCTCAACTGCCAACAATTTTCTAATGATTAATTTGAACATTCACAAAAATAATCCACAACTACTTCTGTTGTCGCTATTATCTCAAAGCCTAAAACAAGAGACAAGAAGTAAACAGCATGCAAGACATACTACCTGAACAGTTTGTCTTTACTTATATAGACACTAGAGGAAACATCAACAAGCCTTTACATGCTGACTATCTAAACAATAAAATGAAAAGCATCAGAAAGCGACATAAAGAGCTGGCACATGCTACACCTCATAAACTGCGACATACAGGAGCAACGCTTGCTAAACAAGCAGGAATGAGCTTAGAAGCTATTTCTGAAGCTCTAACACACAGTGACACAGGAACAACACAGATTTATGTAAATACTTCTAATGTAGTTCCTATGACAGTAGGTGAATTTGCTTTAAAGTCTCTAAAACAATAAGGTGAAAATAAGGTAAACTTTTCAAAAAAACACGAAAAAAGCACCCATAAGGTAAACTTTTGAGTGCTTTGAAACGTTGATATAATCGGTTCGATTAACGTTTTGAGAACTGGCTAGCTTTACGAGCTTTCTTAAGACCTGGTTTTTTACGTTCAACCATACGAGCATCACGTGTAAGGAGACCAGCGCGTTTGAGTGCGTCGCGAAAGTCTGGATCAACCTCAAGCAATGCACGTGCAATTCCGTGGCGGATTGCTCCTGATTGACCTGCATAACCACCACCAACAACGTTAACGAAAACATCATATGAACCTTCAGTAGATGTTACTGCAAAAGGTTGGTTGATAACAAGGCGAAGGTCAGCATGTGGAATATATTCTTCAACATCTTTTTTGTTTACTGTAATTTTACCAGTACCCGGTACCAAGCGAACGCGTGCGACAGCGTTTTTACGGCGACCAGTTCCTGCATATTGTGCTTGTGCCATTATTAAATTTATGCTCCTTTCCTCTTAGATAAGTCCTGTAATATCAAGTACTTCTGGTTGTTGTGCAGCATGTGTATGCTCAGAACCAACAAAGACTTTCAATTTCATACCTTGTGCACGTCCAAGAGTGTTATGCGGAAGCATCCCTTTAACAGATTTTTCAATCAAACGCACAGCATTTTTAGAACGCAATTCACCAGCAGAGATTTGCTTTAATCCACCTGGATACATTGAGTGAGTGTAGTAGATTTTATTAGCTGCTTTTTTACCAGTTAATTTAACCTTTTCAGCATTAATAACAATAACAAAGTCACCTGTGTCTGTATGAGGTGTGAATGTTGGTTTGTTTTTACCGCGAAGTACGCTGGCAACAACTGCTGATAGGCGTCCAAGAGGGACATCAGTCGCATCAACAATGTACCATTTACGTTCAACTTCACCTGGCTTAGCCATGTATGTTGTTTTGTTCATGATTTCTCCTATACGAATCTTTATGTTTACAATGTGGATGTTCCGGTCCACAAATTATTTGAAGGGTTCCGGGGCCTTTCAAATGGGGCAAACAATACCGCCTTATATAATATCAAAAAATCAGCCCCAAAGTCAAGACTTACAGGCTGATAATTATAAATTTTTCTCTCTTGTCATTATTAAAGTAAGTTCTGCTTCACTTTCCAAACCAGAAGTCAGCATGAGACAGATTTTTATGATGAAATTACGTTCGAGACGAACTATACTGCTTTTACACTTTTGTTCAAATGAGCTTCCACTATCCTGAGCGGTGAAACTTACTTTAAAAATTTAGCAATTTTTCCCACTCTTAATAAAGTAAATAAATAAAACTGTTCTAAGATGAACCTCTTTTATTCTTCCCAAAACAGCTCATCTAAACTCTTGTCCAAAGCTTTACAAATCTTGATGCAAAGGTTAATTGTCGGATTGTAATCTCCTTTTTCCACAGCTGCAATCGTTTGACGAGATACTCCAACTAAATCAGCTAAAGCCTGCTGAGACAGATCTTTACCGGCACGCGCAGCTTTCAAACGTAAATTTTTCATTTGTCTGCTTCTTTCTTATCAAGATAATGACGGTAGACGATACTTGCTCCCATACAAATTAGCCAAAAACCAGATAAGCCTAAGTAGAAGCATTTTATGATAGATTCTCTTAAACTATCATGTTCTAGAATAGACATTATGATAGCAACAAGAAAGACTAGCATTCCCAAAAAAATAAGGGGAACAGCGGCCAAACGACCGATTTTTGCAATTTTTCCAAAACGTGGATCAACAAAAGGACCAACACCTCTTAGAGTACTGTAGCAAAAATTAAGAACAAGTCCTCCCCAAAAAGCGATATTAAGCAACAAATCAGTCTTTCCAAAAGTTGCAAAATAGAGTATAAACATAACAAACCAAAATGAAAGACTATAACTTTTAAGTTGAATTTGCTGCTGACGTTCATCGTAAATGACTTGTTTATTTGACTTTTCCATTTTCATCACTTTCCCTCTCTCTTATCCTGAATCGTTTTATAAGCAGTTACTAGAAAAATGACAGCAAAAGTCAAGATAAACAATAAACTCATTGCTTTTTCTCCTGTTAGATAAATATGTCCGTCATGACCAAAGCTGCCTTGACTCCAATTTTGATAAACAGTGAAAATTTGAATAGCAATAATAACGGCATACACATAGAGGAATTTTTTGTTTTTTCTTGCTGTGAAATAAGCATCGTTTAAGATACTGCTGCAGACAAAGACGCCTACGATAAGAAAGAGATTGGCAGTACCTGCAAAGGATAGCGAGATATATTTTGCTAACACTTCACCCCATATCACAAGAACAAGATTGAAACCCATAACAACCCAAGCCGCATTGGTATAAGCTTTCTTTTGCATAAGTAACTGGCGTTCATCGTATTCTCGCTTGCCTTTCTTATCCGCATAGAATCTTAAGAAGACAAATCCACCTATCACAATAACCAATAAAATCAAATTAACAACAAGGTCAAACATAAGAGACACTTCCTTTCCTTTTCATCTTTATCATACTTCAATTATAGCATTTTGTCAAATATATTTTACAAAATATCTAAAATATTTTTGAAAAATAAAATCAGATAAACTAACTTATCTGATTTCTCTCTTTATCTGGCTTCTTTACCGATGGTAAAGACTGCTAAAGTATTTGGTCCTACATGTGTTGAAATGACAGGGCCTAAAGGTAGTGTGACTACATTTTTTATTTTTTCATTTGCCAATAATTGCTCTTTCAAATTTTCAGCAGCTTCACTATCATTGGCATAGGCCACAACAGCCGTATCATGAGCCACATCAGCTGTTGCCCGTTTAAGCATTTCTTTCATTCCTTTTTTACGACCGCGTAATTTGGCAAGGGGAACTAATTTCCCACTGGCATCCAACCACAGTAGAGGCTTGATATTAACCAAACTTCCTACGATTGCTGAGGTCTTTGAGAGTCTGCCCCCTCGCATCAAGTGGTAAAGATTGTCCACTAAGAAGAAAGTTCGCAAGCGTGGTCCTACATCAAGAATCAATTCTTTGGTTTCCTTAAGAGATTTTCCTTCTTCGCGGGCTTGAGCTGCCAGCATTGCTAAGTAGCCCTCTCCACCAGCTGCTGCTAAAGTATCAACAATTTCAATGCTTGCTTGTGGATACTCTTCTAAAACAATATCTCTAGCCATAACAGCAGACTGATAAGTTCCTGATAAAACAGATGAAAAAGCGATGTAAAGCACTTCTTGTCCATTTTCAGCGGATTGACGAAAATAAGATTCAAACTGTCCAACATTCACTTGACTCGTCGTTGGTTTACTGCCAGCAGCGATTTTTTCTAACAACACCTTGCTTGTTAGCCGATCGGGACCTACTGTTTCATAAGTGATACCATCTAATTGGACAGTTAAACCAAGCACTTGGACATCATTTTCTTGTGTCCAGCTTTCTGGCAAATCAGCAGTTGAATCGGTCAAAATTTTAAAAATCATTTTTATCTCCTTTTTCTAGATCATTACTTTCGATTTCTAAAAACTTCATACATGAGAATAGCAGCTGCTACACTAGCATTGAGACTTTGAACGTGTCCATTCATAGGAATCGTCACCATTTCATCAACCTGCTTTTTGATATTGTGAGAAATACCTCGTCCTTCATTGCCAATAATCAAAGCTAACTTCCCAGAAGTGTTCCACTGAGTTGAAGGTGTCCCATTCATATCTGTCCCAAAAATCCAAAAACCAGCTGCTTTCAACTTATCAAGGACTTGGCCAAGATTGGTCACACGAGCAATGGGGATATGTTCCACTGCACCCGTTGATGTTTTAGCAACAACAGGTGTCACACCGACCGCACGGTGTTTGGGAATAATAATTCCAGTCACATTGGTTGCATCAGCTGTACGCAAAATTGAACCAAAATTATGAGGATCATTAAGCTCGTCTAAGATAAGAAGCAAAGGATTATCTTCTCGCTCTGCTTTTTTTAAAAGCATTTCAAATTCTGTATAAGCAAAGGCTGACACATGTAAGATAAAGCCCTGATGAACGGCTCCTTTTGTCATATCAGACAAAGTTTTCTTGGGCGTCCAAGAGATAGGAACTTTCTTCTCTGCGGCTAGATCCTTTATTTTATCAACATTTTTACCACGTAAGTCATTTTGGATATAGAGTTTATGGCCCGTATTAGCCTGAAGGCTTTCTATGACAGCATGAACGCCATAGACAATATCGGTATTTTCTGTAAAATCTTTATATCTCATAATGCCATTATAGCATGAAAAATTATTCTTGCGAAAAAAACTTGATTTTCTTAGCTACCTCAATGATGATCCGTTTATATACAAACCATTTTCAATTTAAAAGTGTATATTGACAAAATAGCTCTACAGTTAGGAAAACATCAATTAAGCTTGCCATATCGGAATTCTTAATGGAGATCGGCTCATAAATTAAATGGCTTAAAAATAATAATCCGCCCATTAGACATAGGCAATAAATAATTAAAATTTGACAAATTTCTATTCTAGTAATAGAATAGAAATATTCTAGAGATAGAATATAAGGAGACTGCTATGACTATTTCACTGACCGAACAGTTGATACTTGGTATTTTAGCCGAGGGACCGCAACATGGTTATCACATTGAACAAATTATTAAAGAACGCGACATGCGCAAGTGGACGGATGTTGGTTTCTCATCTATTTATTATACTCTTGATAAACTAGAGAAAAAAGATTAACCGTCAGTACTGTCAGTAAGGGAAAGGAGAAAAAAGATTATCGAATAACCCAAGAAGGTCGGGAAACTCTAAAGGCAGCTACGCAAAAGCTTATCAGCGAACGCAGACCGGCTAATGCTCACTTAATGACGGGGCTTGCAACAAGTTATCTTTTGAATGACAATGAACTGTGCGCAGCCTTTTCCAAACGAAAAGAAATTCTTGAAAAAGACCTCAAGGACATGCAAAACAAACAGAAAGGTAACCATAACGATACAGCTGTTGCCCAGCAACTTTTCAGCCTTAGCCAAACGCTGCTAAAAGCTGAGAAAGACTGGCTCAATCAGGAATTAAAGAAAATGGGGTTTGCAAAAAGTCAGTATGAAAAGCAGAAAAAGAAAATTTAGTTAGAAAACCTTATTGAATCCAATCTAGCGTTGGAAAAATTAACATCACTTAAACAAACGTCGTCGATCAGTTTCCCATTTTCTGGGAAGAGGAATTCTTTGCCTCATTTCTAAATCAGAATAGTTCAACTGAAAACCATACTTCAATATCCTATTAAGAAAAAACGACTAACACTAAGGAATTAGCCATGACAATAATAACAAACACCCAGCCCTTTATTGGACAACATTGTGAAAGCACAACAATAGGCACCCTGCTTACTCAACTAAGCATTTATCTCAGTGAACCGATGATTTTTGGACTTGGTGAAGGACTAGGGTTTGCTATTTTCAACATGAAAACACTTGATTTCCCTTTTATTGGCGGACGAATTAAACCTGATTTGCTGACAGTGAATTTAAGCAAAAACCTTGGAATAAAGCTAATAACGAACGAAACAAATTCAAAAAATAAAGCTTGGAAAACCGTAAAATCACTGATTGACAGCAATAAGGCTGTAGGATTAAAACTAGACTGCTATCATTTGGATTATTTTTCAAATCCTATACATTTTGCTGCTCATCATGTTGCGATGCTTGGCTATGATGATAAAAAGGCTTACCTTGTTGACACTAAACAGCAAGGAACAAAAACTGCAACTTCCCTTGAAAGTCTAGCCTTAGCAAGAAACGAAAAAGGTCCCATGTCATCTCGAAACAAGTATTATATTTTTGAAAAAGAAACTGCTTTGATTCCGATTGAGACAGCTATTTTGAAAGCTGTCCGTCATAATAGCGAAACTAATCTTAACCCTCCTATTAAAAATTTGGGTTACAAAGGAATTGAAAAAGCAAGCAGAGAAATCATCAAATGGTTTAAACAATCTAAAGATATTCAAAAGGAATTTGCAATGTCTGCTCTGCTGATGAAAAGTGCGGGCACTGGCGGAGCGCTCTTTCGTAATTTTTACCGTGACTTTTTGAAGGAAGCCTATGAATGGACTGGACATTCTGCTATCAAAATAGCTTATGAGATTTTTAAAGATAGTGCTAAAAACTGGTCGCGGCTTGTTCTTCTATTTGAAAAAACTGGAAAAACAGGTGATATACAGTATGTTCTAGAGGCTTCTAAGTTATTAAAGGATCTTTCACTGCAGGAAAAAGAGGGTATGCAACTTCTCAATTCAATAAAACAAATGTAAAAGGCAAAGAAATCTACCTTTGCCTTTTACACTATCTAAGTTAAATAATAAGTGACTGCTTCGGCGATAAATCTTGTCAAGTCAAAATTGCCATATTTAGAAAAATATTGTTTAAAACGCGAATCGTAGACATAAGATTTCGCAATATAAGCCAAAACCTCATCTGAAAAATCACCAATCATCAGGAAAGCCGATTTCCACTGTTCAACAGCTGCCGCTACTTCTGTTGCAGAAAGCGGCAAATGACTCACTCGTTTAAATTCTTGAAAAACTTGGTCAAACTGCTGCTCCATTTTTGTATCATACTGAGTTCTTTCAGTAGAATCAAGCTGTGCCCGATGGTCTTGATAAGTCTGGTAGACCGATGTTTTCCCATAACGAAGCTCTGCTTCTGTTTGATATTGGTCGTTCAACGGTTTTTCAAAAATATCCAAAGTAATGAGCGGCGATCCAGCCAGAAAATTTTCCAGTTCTTTCTTCTTTTTTTGCAAATCCTGAATTTTCTGAACCAAGCGTGTCTGCTGCTCTTCTAAAATCGGACGCAGAGCCTCATCACTGAGCTTGAGTAAGGACTGGATTTCTTTAATAGAAAAATCCAAGGCTTTGAGAAAAAGGATGCGCTGCAAATCAATCAAATCCTGCTGACTATAGTGACGGTAGCCATTTGCTAACTTCCTAGCTGGCAGGAGACCGATTTGGTCGTAATAATGCAATGTTCGCTTGGTTAGACCAGTAATGGTCATGATTTCTTTTAGTGTGTAGTCTCTGTCCAAAATTCATCCGCCTCCGCTAAGATTTCTGAAGCTGGCAAAAACGTTGCTTCTTCAATTGTTTGACCCGTTTTTTCTAAGTAGTATTTTACCAGATAATAGCCACAGGCGTAACCCGCACAATAAGGCATGCCAACTCCGTCTTGACCCATCATAGCAGCAATTTTATCGCCATAGAGATAAGCAGTGATTTTCTGCATTCCCCTTGCTTCAAGATGTTCACGTAAGAAAGGCTTAACCAGCTGATTGAGCGTCTCCAAGTCTGTCTTGCTTACCCAAGGACCCAGCTTTTCCTTACCATACAGCTGTACAGCGAAATTCTCTGCTAAACCTTCAGCTACAATCATCTCCTTCAGAGAACCACCGTCCCAATCAATAAATTGATAGCGAACATTATGATTGATCTCGTGAGCCAGCGCAAATTGGACACGGTTTAAGGTATCCAAATGGGGCACCAAAGATAAGAAAATATAACCTGGAATACCACCATCTCCGCTGTAACCATCATTGATTTGCAACATGGGGGCAGCTGGATTGGCCAATAAAGCTGTAAAAGTATAATCTTGAACTGGCAGCTGGAAAGAACTAAACCTTGCTAGACTATCTTGAATGGCTTGGTCACATCTTTTCCAAAAGCCATCATCTAAACAGTCAATGAAGGCTTGGTGCTGATCCGTCAGCGTTTCAGGCATGAGATGCATCCAAGAAAGCAGCATCATGATGTCAAAACCGTCCGCCTGCTTTGCCTCGTAAGGAATATTCTGTTTGTAAAATTTGGGCTTAAAAGGCGCCAGAACTTGTTCTTTAAAATAAGCCCTTCTTTTGGCTACAGGCATTTTCAGCAACTCACGGTAAATTTTATCTGAGTGAATGATACGAATGGTCATTGTGTTTTCCTCCTATACTGACAGTATAAAGGATAACGTAAGGTCATAGTCAAGCGGTAAAAAAACAGCCTTCATTGAAAACTGTTTTTATAGTGGATTTAGAAAAGGATAGGATAAGGCAAGAGAAGCAGAAGAATAGAGCTGGAGTTCATCAAAGCGACTTAACGATAACGATGTCCTAACCTTTATTCAATTCACTATATTCATTTTCAACTGTCTGAATACACCAGTCAATCAGCTCTTCCAGCCGCTTAATTTGCTCGGTCATATGGAGATAACCCATAACTGCCTCAAATCCTGTTGACATCTTGTATGTGACAACATCTGTATTTTTGGCCTTGGTATGGCTGTTGGCATTGCGTCCGCGACGGTAAATATCTTCTTCTTTTTCGCTCAAAAGCTGCGCTTCTAACATCTTAGTTATCAACATAGCCTGTGCCTTGGCTGACACATAACGAGTCGTTTTGCGATGCAGCTGATTAGGCTTTGTCAAACCTTGAAAAATCAGATGTTTCCGAATGTAAGTAGAATAAATGGCATCACCCTCAAAAGCAAGGGCGATTCCGTTGATAAGATTAACGTCAACTGACCTAGTCACGCATCCACCTCACACCATCCTTGGTATCCAAAAGCTTGATACCCTGCGCAGCTAAGTCATCACGAATGGCATCAGCTTTAGTAAAATCTCGTGCTGCACGCGCTTTTTGGCGTTCCTCAATCAATTTTTCAATCTCAGCATCCAGAACCTCTTCTTTAAAAACAACACCGAAAATTTGAAGAATTTCTGCAAATTTATCTTTCACAGTTTGATTATAATGACCTGAATTAATCCATTTAGCCAATTCAAAAACAACTGTAATGCCATTGGCTGTATTGAAGTCCTCATCCATAGCTGCTTGAAATTTTTCCAAAAATCTGGTAAATGTAGCCTCATCTACAGTAGCTGTAAAAGGCTGTTCATAGGTATTTTTCAAATATTTAAGGTTGATTTCAGCATCACGAATAGCTTTTTCTGTAAAATTAAAAGGCTTACGATAATGCTGAGTTGCAAAGAAGAAACGTAAAACCTGTCCATCCATTGTCTTGAGAGCATCGTGAACAGTGATAAAATTACCTAACGATTTGGACATTTTCTCATTGTCAATATTAACAAAGCCATTATGCATCCAGTAATTGGCAAATTTTTTCCCCGTTTTAGCTTCTGATTGAGCAATTTCATTAGTATGATGAGGAAATTCTAAGTCAGCACCGCCACCGTGGATATCAATAGTATCTCCTAAAATGGTTGTTGCCATCACTGAACATTCAATGTGCCAGCCCGGACGACCAGCTCCCCAAGGACTGTCCCAAGCAATTTCACCTTCCTTAGCTGCCTTCCAAAGGGCGAAGTCTAAAGGATCTTCTTTGCAATCACTTTCAGCATCCACTCGGCCGCTGGCACCAATCTCTAATTCTTCCAAAGTCTTATTGGCCAAAGCAGCATAATTATCAGATTTACGAACACGGAAATAAACATCTCCTGATGATTCATAAGCAAAGCCTTTGTCAACTAAAATTTGGACAAAATCAATAATGTCCTGCATGTAATCAATAACACGAGGATTCTCAGTCGCAGGTTTAACTCCAAGAGCAGCAACATCTTCCTTAAAAGCTGCAATAAACTTATCAGATAATGCTTTGGTAGTCATACCAGCTTTCGCAGCTGCCTTAATGATCTTATCATCAACATCTGTAAAATTGGAAATATAATTGACAGTGTATCCACGGTATTCAAAATAGCGGCGAATTGTATCAAAAGCGATAGCAGAACGGCCATTGCCTACATGAATATAATTATAAACAGTTGGTCCGCAGACATACATATTAACTGTATTTTCATGAATTGGAACAAATTCACGCAGACTGCGTGTCAAAGTGTCATAAATTTTTATCATATATTCTATTCTCCAATCATTTTTTAGGAGTCTTTTTTCTTTGGTAAAAAGTACAACCAGCCAAGTAAGACTATCACAGCCCGGACGAGTGAAAACTAGCTTCCTTAGCTTCTTCTAGTTTTTTGAGGTAATATTCACGGTTCTCTTCGATTTCATGGATAGCTGTTTCATCTTTTTGACCATGAACACGGACCACTTTGGCTGGAACACCAACCACAGTGACGTCTGCTGGAACATCCGAAACAACGACTGCACCTGCACCCACCTTAGCGCCCGGACCAACCTCAACCGGACCAATAACTTGTGAATGTGCAGAAATAAGAGCTCCTTGACGAATCGTTGGATGCCGTTTTCCAGTCTCTTTACCCGTACCACCAAGTGTCACACCATGATAAAGCATGACCCCTTTTTCTACGATGGCAGTCTCACCAATAACTAAACCTGAACCGTGATCAATAAAGACGCCTTCTGCAATTTCAGCACCTGGATGAATCTCAATTTGTGTCCAAAAACGCCAAAACTGACTATGCATCCGAGCCAACAATTTACAATGGTGTGTCCACAAAAAATGAGATAAGCAATGAGCAGCTAAAGCCTTAACACCTGGGTAGGTCAAAAGAACCTCTAGCGCCGTCCGTGCTGCGGGATCTTTTTCTTTAACAATATCAATGGTTTCTTTCCACCAACCCATAATATCTCCTTTATTCCATACCTGACCATTCAACAACAATTTGTTTGTCATCAAAAGGATTAATGACTACTCCTAACGTTGAGGCTTTCGTTTCTGATTCTTGAATATCGGCAATTTTCCAAGTCATAATAACACCTTGTGCTTCTCTGAAAGGAAGACCAAATTCTTTATCATGATACCATTTAACAAAACTTGGCAAATTCGAAAAGATAGGAACATAGCTTTCTCCATCTGAATTTGACATAGTAGGAAAGCCCTTATCAAAATCATCATTATCTTTAGGATGAATGAAAGCTGGTACTAGATAATATTTATCTAAGATATCAGCTTCTTGATTGGTCTCATTAAAAACAGTGTTGAGAATAACAGTGTAATTATTGATAAATTGCACCAATTCATTACTTTTGAAAATCGTGGAATTTCCAAAATCGCCTGTTCTTTTAATATTATAGACTATCCCATTCAAGCGATTGACAATAACTTCTTCTAAAATATCCAGACTAGGACGCTCTACCCAATTTTGCTTTCTGGCACTCGTTTGCTGTGCTTTAAAAAGTTTCAAATCTTCCGTATCTGTAAAGACTGGCGTCACTTTTTGACCATCAAGGGCGATGGCATAAGGCTGATCACTAGCCAAAACAGGGAAAGAATGAAGACTATTAACAAGCGTCAAACTATTTAAAAAATTATCAGGTTCCTTGATAAAACTTCTGAGTGCCATATCAAGTTCTTTATTAAATTTATTTATCATATTTTTCTTTACCTTTATCGTCTTTAGGAGAACCGTGATGTCTGACAGATTGATGGTCCTCCTTATTTGACTTTTCAGATCTTGGCGGACGTGGTAATAAAGCTTTCATGGAAGCATCAATACGGCCTTTGTCATCTACCTTAACAACTTTGACCGTAACCTTATCTCCAACAGCCAAGACATCTTCTACTTTATTCGTGCGGGTCCAAGCTATTTCAGAGATGTGAATGAGTGCATCTGTCTTATCAAAAAGATTCACAAAAGCACCGAATTTCTCAATACGGACAACTTCAGCTTCATAGATCTCACCAACCTTAGCTTCACGTACCAAACTTGCAATAATTTCCTTAGTCCGATTGATAGCCTCTTGATCGCTAGAGTAGATAGCAATATTACCGTCTTCATCAATATCAATCTTAACGCCAGTTTCTTCAATAATCTTATCAATGGTTTCACCGCCCTTGCCAATGACAATCTTGATTTTATCAACATCAACTTTAATTGTGTCAATTTTAGGTGCTGTCGGTGCTAATTCTAGACGTGGTGCAGGAATGACTTTTTCGATCACATCAAGAATTTCAAAACGTGCTTTTTTAGCTTGGGCAAGAGCTTCTTCTAAAATCTGCGGTGTAATACCCTCAATCTTAATATCCATTTGCAAAGCTGTGATACCTTCACGGGTACCTGCAACTTTAAAGTCCATATCGCCGAAGTGATCTTCTAGTCCTTGGATATCGGTCAAAACGGTATAGTTAGTGCCGTCTGAGATAAGTCCCATAGCAATACCTGCAACTGGTGCTTTGATAGGTACACCCCCAGCCATAAGAGCGAGCGTTCCCGCACAAATTGAAGCCTGTGATGAGGAACCGTTTGATTCTAACACTTCAGCTACCAAACGAATGGCATAAGGAAATGCTTCCAAACTTGGCAGAACTTGAGCCAAAGCACGTTCACCAAGAGCTCCATGACCGATTTCTCGGCGTCCTGGCGCTCCATACCGTCCCGTTTCCCCAACCGAATATTGCGGGAAATTATAATGATGCATGAAGCGTTTTTTATATTCTTCGTCAAGCCCGTCCACAATTTGGGTATCTCCCATTGGAGCCAATGTTAACACTGACAAGGCTTGGGTTTGTCCACGAGTAAAGAGACCTGAACCATGTACTTTTGGCAAGAAATCAATCTCTGCATCAAGCGGACGGATTTCATCAACACGACGACCGTCAGGACGAACCTTGTCTTCTGTGATAAGACGGCGAACCTCTGCGTGTTCCATCTGTTCAAGGATTTCAGCTACGTCGCGCATGATACGGTCATGTTCCTCGTGTTCAGCATAGCGTTCTTCATATTCAGCAGTCACGTGCTCTTTGACATCTTCTGTCGCAATTTCGCGGGCTTTCTTTTCCTCAATTTGGACAGCCTTTTGAAGGTCTGCATTGTATTTTCCAACAATTTCAGCCTGCAAATCAGCATCCACCTGTAACAATTCAACTTCAGCTTTTTCTTTACCAACAGCTGCTATAATTTCCTCTTGGAAAGCAATTAGTTCACGTACCGCTTCATGTCCTTTGAGAAGGGCTTCAAGCATGATATCTTCTGACAATTCCTTAGCACCAGACTCAACCATATTGATGGCTTCCTTGGTTCCGGCGACAGTCAATTCTAAAAGTGAAGCTTTCTTTTCTTCAGCCGTAGGATTAATAACATATTGACCATCAAGGTAAGCAACTTGTACCCCAGCAATCGGGCCATTAAAAGGAATATCTGAAATCGAAAGTGCTAGTGAACTGCCAAACATAGCAGCCATAGGAGCACTCGCATCAGCATCATAAGACAGAACTGTATTAATGACTTGGACTTCATTGCGAAAACCTTCCGCAAACATGGGACGAATCGGACGATCAATTAAGCGAGCCGTTAAAGTAGCATCGGTTGATGGCCGGCCTTCACGCTTGTTAAAGCCACCGGGGAATTTCCCAGCTGCGTATCTTTTTTCTTCATAATTAATCTGAAGTGGGAAGAAATCGCCTGTGGACATTTTTTTAGACATAACTGCAGCACTCAAGACCGTTGAATCACCATAACGAACCAAAGCAGCACCATTGGCTTGTTTGGCAACCTGACCGATTTCTACAGCCAGCTTTTTGCCAGCAAAAATTGTTTCAAACACTTGTTTTGACATAAGTTTCTCCTGAAAAATTAGTCTACGTGTTTTCCACAAAGTTTAAGAAATAAGCCTTATCACTCTAACGTCAATGTATCAAAAATACAGCACCATATCCCATTACTTTTCTCGTCAACGATATTACTAGGCAAAAGTTCAACAATCCCAGCGATAACTGACAACAGTACAGCTCTATCTTACTCCCTTAACTTTGCACAAAACCACGTATCTCGTTTATTTTAACATATTTTTAGGGAAAAGAAAAAGACTAGAAAAAGCTAAATTTACCAGAAAACCTCAATTTCTAAGGAATAGAGGTAGGCATCCAGCGATATTTGAGTCCTCATCATAATCAATGCTTTCTTATTGAGCTTATCAACTATAAAGCCCTTACTAAGATTAGATACCTAACAAGGGCTTTATTATCTATTTTAGCGTTTATAAATGAGTGTCGAATCATTGGTATCTTACTTTATACCTTATAATTAAACTCCAATACTCTTTCGATATTATGACAACTTCAAAAAGCCATTTCAGCCCGCACGATAGAACCAACAGGCTTTGATGATTCTAACACCAAAACTATTACAACAATAACTACAATAGCATTTGTAAAGGTTTCAAAACGTGTTTTATTCCTAAAATTTTCCTTTTCTGTCCTATACTATATGTTGACTTGCTACAGCTAAAAAAGCCATCCTAATGGACAGCTTTTTTATTTAATCAAGCTATGCTTAATATTATAAGCCACTTTCTCACTCCAATTAACGACGAAGTCCAAGTGAGCTGATAAGATCACGATAACGATTAACGTCCGTACGGCGAAGGTAAGCTAAAAGATTGCGGCGATGACCGATCTTTTTCATTAATCCACGGTAAGTTGCATGGTCTTTTTTATGCTGTTTAATATGTTCATTAAGATGATTGATCTCCCAAGTAAGGACAGCAACTTGTACCTCTACTGAACCTGTGTCACCGTCATGACGCGCGTATTGTTTAATAATTTCATTTTTTTTCTCTTTTGAGATTGCCATAATAGTTCTCCTTTTTATCCTTAATCTGAGTCCTAGGTTTTGGCGAATCCTAGAACCAAGAAAAAGTTGTTTGTCTTTACGACAGTTTTTATTTTAGCAAAATAGCCAATTAACGTCAACTGATTTATTTAGCTTTTGCGACATATACATGAAAAGATGCATATACCTCTAGCTACCAGATTGAAATCTGCAAAATGTTAAAAAAGAAGTTTGTTTGTCTATGCTAAGCTCAATTCTAATTCCATGCATTTTTTCAAAATCTAATTCACTTTACAGAGGCGAGACGACAAAATCGGTAAATCGCTATTTCAATTGCATTGCGATTTACCGATTTTTATCCCACTCTCAACTTTTTGTTCTTCTAATCAACTTAGAACTGATCAATCAAGAGCTGCTTCATCTCTTCAATGTAAGGCTGACGTGGATTAGCTGGTGTACATTGATCATCATAAGCCAAGCTTGCCAATCTATCAACAGCTGCATCAAAAGCCTTCTTAGTAACCCCATTAGCAGATAACTTAGGCTCAACATCTACAGCATGCATTAATTGATCAATACGTGCACAGAGTGCTTCAACCAATTCTGCATCATCTTTCCCTTTAAGTCCAAGAGCGCGAGCAATATCCGCATAATCACGTTGGGCACGGTATTCTTCATAACGCGGGTAAACAGAACGTTTCACATTTCCTGCAACGCCATTGTAGCGAATAACATGCTGCATAGCAATTGATATAGCAAGACCATGAGGAAGGCCAAATTCACCGCCAGTCTTGTGAGCAAGTGAGTGGTTAATTCCAAGGAAGGCATTTGAGAAGGCCATACCTGCTAAAGTTGCTGCATAATGCATATTTTCACGTGCTTGTTCTCCACGAAGTGTTGGATTCTTAGGATCAAAGTTATAAGAATCTTCCAAGTTTTCGATAACCAATCTGATAGCTTCCATAGACCATGGACGTGTGAAATCAGATGCCATAACAGATACGTAAGACTCAAGAGCATGTGACAAAGTATCAAGTCCTGAAAGAGCTACTGTACGTTTAGGCACTGTCATGACAAATTCTGGATCAACAATAGCAACTTGCGGTGTCAATTCATAATCAGTCAATGGGTATTTCACGTGTGTGAAATCATCAGTAATAACGGCATAAGGTGTCACTTCTGAACCCGTACCAGATGTTGTTGGGATACAGAAGAGACGAGTCACTGTCTGATGCTTGAAGCGAACAATCCGCTTACGAATATCAATGAATTTTTGCTGCAATTCAAGGAAGAGCTCGCTGACTTTTTCATAACTATCAAGGAAATCTGCTTCTTGATCCAACGAATATTCATAGATATAACGCGCAATTTTGGCTGCATCAAGGGCAGAACCGCCACCAACTGCAATAACGGTATCTGGTTTGAAGTCACGCATTTGTCTAGCAATTTCAATAGTCTGACCGAGTGTTGGATCTGGTTTGATAGTACCATAAATTGAAGTTGCCACTTTTTCATCCCGAAGGGACAGCTGAGCAAGGACAGTGTCAACAAAACCAAATTGAAGCATACCTGGATCGGCAACGATGATAGCACGCGTCATTGTTTCAGTTTCATCCTGCAAGTATGAAATAGCATTTTTTTCGTAGTAAGTTTTTTCTGGTAAACGAACCCATTGAGGACGGTTGCGGCGTTTCGCAACAGTTTTCACATTCAAGAGGTCGCCAGTAGATAAGTTGTGTGACAATGAATTTTTCCCCCATGATCCTGTTCCAAGAGTTAAGCTGGCTTGCAATGCGTCTGTATAAACGTCACCGATACCACCGACTGAGTCTGGTTGGTTAACCAAAACACGAGATGAATTGAGGGCATCTCCATATTCAGCAACAAATGGGTCAGCTTGTGAACCGATTTGGATAGCACAGTTATGACCAGCACCTTGGTAATCAAGAAGGGCTGCTACAATATCAATACCATCTTTGCGATCTTTGGCTTTATAAACAGAAAGAAGTGGAGAGAGTTTTTCTGATGATAATTTCTCACCAATTTTTTTCTTATCAAGTTCAAATAAGAGAACATCTTTGCCTTCTGGCAATGTCACACCGGCTTGTTCACAGATCCATTTCGCCGACATACCAGCAACCGGTCCGTTAACACCATGGTTGTCATTAAAGACAAAATCTTCAAATTTTTTGTAATCTTTTTTAGGAACAAGGTAAGCGCCTTTTTCCTGCATTTTAGCAAGCCATTCTTTATAAATAGGTGCTTCCACAACTGCCGAGTTTTCAGTCGCACAAATCATACCATTGTCAAAACGCTTAGAAAGAAGAAGGTCTTCAACCGCACGTTCAAGATTAGCAGTTGCATCCACATAAACAGCACCATTACCTGCACCAACCCCCATCGATGGATTACCAGATTTAAGGGCTGCATTAACCATGCCAGGTCCGCCAGTTGCAAGGATTGAAGCAATGCCTTTGTTGGAAATCAAAGCTCCCGTGTTTGCGATGGATGGTGTTTCAATCCATTGAACAATATTTTCAGGAGCGCCGGCTTTAACCGCCGCGTCATACAAGATTTGGGCGGCATGAGCAGAACATTTTTGAGCTGCTGGGTGGAAAGCAAAGACGATTGCATTGCGTGTTTTCAATGCGACTAAGATTTTAAACATAGTCGTTGAAGTTGGGTTAGTTGTTGGTACGATACCTGCCAAGACACCAAGTGGTGCTGCAATTTCGATACTGCCAGCAACTTTATCTTCACCAATGATGCCAACCGTTTTTTCATTTTTTATGCGTTCATATACATATTCTGTCGCAAAGTGGTTTTTAGTATCTTTATCTTCGACAACCCCACGGCCTGTTTCTTCGTGAGCTTCTTTAGCTAACTGCAGGGACGCCTCAGAACCAGCAAGCGCCATAGCTGCAACAATTTTATCTACCTGTTCTTGTGTATAAGTTGCATAAACTTTTTCAGCCTTTAACGCTTTTTCAACTAAGCTATTCGTATACTGCTTAGCTGTTTCTTCAGCAGTGAGTGCTTCTGTTTTTGTTTCTTTTGCCATTCAACAATTCCTCCTAAAAATGATAGTTGGTAAATAGTTTAAGAAGAAAGATACTCTTGTGATTTTCTTCACTTGTCATTGTAACCCTTTTCATAAAAAAATGCAAGTCTTTTTGTGAATTTTTTCCCAAATTTTTATCCCCTTGAAAATCTTGATCGTGTGAGGGCTAACAAATTATTGAAAATTAAAAAACCTCAGATTATTTTCTGAGATTTCTATTTGTTTTAAGCACTCTTATCAGCAATAAAGTACCAAGGATCAAACTCAAAACAGCAAAAATAAGAAAGGCTGCTTTTACATCTGAATTAATACGTGCAAACAGCTGCAGGACAAAAGAAGCACAGCCGCCGCCTAAATTACAGCCAATCAAAATCAAGGTTGTCGCCGTTGTCAACTGCTGCCTAGGCATATGTTCTGAAAGAAGATGGAAAACCAAGGTGACGCCTAAACTGTATACAAAACCGGTCACCAAAGCTCCAAGGCTTAAAAGCCATAAATGATTAGCCTGCCAAAGTATCAGCATACCCAAACCCAAAACGAATACAACTAGCGGCATTAGGTAATCTTTAAATAAAGCTAGCAAAAAACTAAAAAGTGTGCCGGCCAAAATGCCCATCAACATCATCAGACTTAAAATGAAACTGGCTTGACTGGCTGTTGCCAAATGTAACTTCTCCACAACAAGAGGAATCCGTAGGGTATTAGCAGAATTAACCAAAATAACAAAACCAGCATAGAGAGCCAAACCAAAAATATAAAGGAGCTGACGGAAGGTAAAATGATTCTTAGAAGCAGTTGAATACATCTGCCTTTGGGAACTCTCTCTTTTTCCTTTAGCTGCTGGCACAAATAAGAGGTAGCATAATAAAATAAGAAAGCCAAAGCCATAAATTAAAAAAGCAAAGGACCAGGAAACATTCAGCCACTGCCCTGCTAAAAAGGTTAAAATAGCTGATCCTAGAACTTCTACTGAACCTCTTAATCCTAACATTTGAACTCTGATTTTGCCTGAAAAACGTTCGCTAATCATACTAATCGCTCGCGCATTAATAAGACCTATTCCCAAACCTAAAAGTAAACGCGACAGGAAAACTAAAGGATAAAACTGCAGAAAAACGGGTAAACTACCGCCTATAGAAAGCAAAAGCAAGCCTAAAATAATCGACCAGCGTTCCGACAGCCATAGATTGATCCAAGGATTCAGCAGTAAGACCGCTAATATAGCAAAAGAAGATAAAGAAAGCAGCAATTCAACCTGAGCATTACTGTAACCGCGTGTTTGATAAAAAGAAAGCATCTTAGGAAGTGCCGGTGAAACGGCAAAAGTGGACACCAGCATTAACGATAATGATAAGAGACTAAATTTCTCCATAAACGCTTTCATAACAACTCCTTAAACACCAAACTTGTTTTTTCTGATAAAGAGAGTATAATCAAATTTAACAAAGAAAAATATGACATATGTCATAAATGACGAAGAGGAAACTTGTGGCTCCCAAAAAAGAATGGATTCAAAAGTATCAGTTAGAAAAGATTTTTCCTGCCCATTACTTTGATAAACTGCAAATGATTTCTTTTTCAGCTGGCCAAGCCATTTGTCAGCAGGGAGAAGAATTACAGGCTCTTTCTTATTTTATCAAGGGTAAAATAAAGATTGTCCGGCGGCTGTTTAATGGCAAGGAACATATTCTTAATATTCAGGAAAAACCCACCATTATTGGAGATATTGAACTGCTAACAAATCAAGGAATCGTTTCTTCAGTAGTAGCCCTTGAAAAATCTTGGGTTGTCCAATTGCCGCTAAAAAGCAATAAAGAATTACTCTTAAAAGATCCTCTTTTTCTTCTTAAATTGGGACAAGGCTTAGCTTATTCACTCTACCAACAAAATATTAAGGCTTCAACCAATCTCTCTTATACAGTCAAAGAACGTTTAGCCAGTCATATTCTATCTATTCAAAAAGATGGAATTTTCCAATTAGAATTAAGCACCTTGGCTGACTCTTTTGGTGTTAGCTACCGCCATCTGCTGCGTGTTATTCAGGAATTTATAGCTCTTGGTGTCATTGGTAAGCAAAAGCCTTATTATTATATTAACAATCTAAAACAACTTAAACGCTGGCAAATTAAAGAATAAGGCTAATTCCTCTAACTTTATTTATGCCCCGTTTTGTGCTATATTTATCTTATTGTAAAAACAAGGAGAAAAAAATGTCTGCTATTAAAACTATTACTAAAGCCAGTCATTTAATTGATATGAATGATATTATTCGCGAAGGTCATCCTACCCTACGCGCTGTCGCTCAAGATGTCACCTTCCCTTTAAATGAAGATGATATTATTTTGGGCGAAAAAATGCTGCAATTCTTAAAAAATTCACAAGATCCCGTGACCGCTGAAAAAATGGAGCTGCGCGGCGGTGTTGGTCTCGCCGCTCCGCAATTAGATATTTCAAAACGCATTATCGCTGTTCTCATTCCTAATCCAGAAGATGAAGACGGCAATCCACCTAAAGAAGCTTATGCTTTGAAAGAAGTTATGTACAATCCTCGCATCATTGCCCATTCTGTCCAAGATGCTGCCTTAGCTGATGGTGAAGGGTGTTTATCTGTTGATCGCGTGGTTGAAGGCTATGTTATCCGCCATTCCCGTGTCACTATTGAATACTATGACAAGAACAGCGACAAAAAGAAGCTCAAACTGAAAGGATATCAATCGATCGTTGTCCAGCACGAAATTGATCATACCAACGGTATTATGTTTTTTGACCGCATCAATGAAAAAAATCCTTTTGAAATAAAAGAAGGTTTACTTTTGATTGAGTGATGGTACTTAGCCATCCTCATTTTTAATGAAGAGACTGGAACACTGCTAAGCCAAACGGCATTGAGGTTTTGGGTAATCATGACTGTCAACAAAGCCAGCTCATCCACATATGATTACATTATAGAAAAATCCCTGAGTTTGAATTTAAACTCAGGGATTTTCATTAGGATTTCTGTGAAAATCTGATCAGCAAGAAGTAGCAAACTGTAAAAATGATAATTTCGCATAGTATAACTAATAAGGCAGCCATCCCAAATAAGAAATAAAATAAGGCTGCTGTAAATGCCCCTATGACAAAAGACAGAACCAGGCAAGTAAAAATGACAGCTCGCTCCTTCTGCTCTGCCTGTCCTTTAAAAAGGAACTCACACCAAGCAATGATGGCTTTTTTGATATTCCCTGTGGGAACGAGTTGTTATAAAATTCATTTTCAACCTTATTAAAAGCCCCTGTCGTCATTGCCAATGTAAAGGACAAAGGTGCAATAGCAAGGCCACTTGGAAGATGGTCAAAAGCTAGGAAAGTAAAGAGACAAGCAGCCGATAACCCCACTAAGATATAAATACGCCAATAGATACTCCTATAATAGTGGTAAGCACAGCGACTGACCACCAAGCCCGCTATGAAGCTCAGCAGAGTAGTCATTTTTATGGCAATCCCTTGTACATTCAGGCGCGTGATATCCACCATTAAAAGAAGAAGATTTCCTGTCTGAGCAACCGGCAGGGTGTGATCAAAACCCATATAGGAAACCGCATCAATAGCTCCGCCAAGCAGAGTAAGAAAATAAGCAATGCCTTTTATTTGATGTGTTCCAAAGCGACTGACTTCGTCTTCTAGTTCTTTTAGTTTCGAATCCTGCATATTATTTCCACAAACCATATAAATCTGTCGCCAGTGACGGATAAGCAAAGATGATATCCTGCAACTCCTGAAAACTCACTCTGCGATTGAGCAAAATAGCTAGATAATTGACTAGAATATCTGCCGTGTCACTGACGATTTCTGCTCCTGCAACATGCTGATCTGATTTGGACACAACTAGTTTGATGACAGCCAAATCATCGTGAACGCGTTTGTAATTCTGCCAATTAGACATGTTTAGCTGTGTCACGTCATAGTCCTGCGGATGCTGCCGTGCTTGATTAACACTGACACCAACCTGACCGATTTTGGGAATACTGTAGACAGTTGCCGCCGGCGCTATCGGATACTGGATAGCTTCTTTTGATTCATCATTTAAGAGCTGACTCAGATATTTAGCCTGAAAATCCGCATAGGAATTCAGCTTAGGCACCGGTGCATCACAGCAATCTCCCATAGCAAAAATGTGAGGCTGAGATGTCGTCAGATGATCATCAACAGAGATTCCGCGCTCGGTATATTCTATGCCGGCTTTTTCCAATTGGAGATCGCCGATATTGGCAATTCGACCGGCAACATCATAAATACCGTCAACAATAACTATTTCCCCATTCGTCAAGGTCACCTGATAGCCTGAAGCACTTCTTTCAACACGCTCTGCTTCTGCTTCCATATGAAATTCTGCACCGCGACTTTTCAAACGATTGACCAGAATATCTACAAGTTCTGAGTCAAAATTACCCAGAACACGATCATTGTGCTGAATGACATGGACTTTTGTTCCCAGTTCAGTAAAGCTTGAAATCAGCGACATGGCAATCACACCAGCACCAATCAAGGCAATTACCTTGGGCTGCTGATGGATTCGCATAAGATTAGCGCTGCTATCAATGTAAGAAGCCCCTTCTATGTCAATCTTTCGAGGCACAGAGCCCGTCGCTAAAACAATAGTTGCAGCGCTCAGCACCTGACCGTTTACCTTTAGATGGTGAGCATCTTCAAAGAAAGCATAGGCTTCATAAGTCTCTACACCTGCTTTGATAGCTCTCGCCTTCGCTCTGGCTGACTCATCTGAAACCAGCCAATCCCGCGTCAGCAGAGCATCTTCCCATGTGATAGGAGAGACTGTCTCCAGACCTCTATGCAGAAAGCTCTCCTGATGATGATGCAATTCAGCTAGTGCTAAAAGAGCCTTCTTAGGAGTAGAGCCGCGATTGACAGTTGTCCCTCCCCAATCTCTAGCCTCAATGAGCGCTGTCTTTTTGCCGGCTGCGGCCAAGTTGCAGGCTAGAGTCACACCTGAAACACCGCCGCCGATGATAATGACATCATAATCATAGCCCTGCTGAGCTTTAATGTCCAAACTCAGTATGGGCTTGTCTAAAAAGGCTTTTTTGCAGCCTTATCCTTATCAAACCAAATGACAGGTTGCGGAGTCTCTGCTTGAGGCAGGTTTTGAACAAATTCCTTAGGAAGATTGAGGTGCTCTGCAACATTATTGACAGGAGTTGTCGCCAGCCACTTATTGAGCGAAATATCGGAATAATCAGGGTTACGAAAAACTTCAACGAAGACCAACGTTTCGTCACCCGTATTTTGAACATAATGCCCCGCTACATTGGGTACATAGCCTACATCTCCAGCTGAAAAGTCATAGGTACGAGCCAAACCATTAGAATTAAAAACTGTCATGCGGGCCTGACCCTTGATGTAATACTGCCATTCGGATGACTTAGGATGCCAGTGCAATTCCCGCATACCACCCGGCTCAACCTCAACAATAGCTGCTGAAATCGTCTTAGCAGCCGGAAAGACCTTCTGATCCAAAATCCAAGCACGTCCAGCTTCTGACTGAATCGGTGCGATTTTATCCAAATGCAGTGTCAGCGGATTGACCACATCACCATTGGGATTGGTCCGCTTTTCTGATTCAATAGGGCCAGGAATTGTCCCATTAAAGATATATTTTTCTGTCTTAGGAAGATTAGCCAATTCTTCTTCGGTCTTCTTAAAATTAGCAGCAACGATGTCATCAGGAGTGTGAGCCAACCAGTCACTAAGCAGTAAGGTTTGATTCTCTGAGAAATTGGCTTCGCTGAAAACTAACAGAAACTCACAGCCCTTATCCAAGGCCTGAATAGAATGGGCAACGCCAGATTCAAAATTCCAAAGATCTCCTTCTTCGACATCATCAATATAAGACTGACCGTTCTCGTCAATCGCTGTAATGCGGGCATTGCCGTACAGCATAAGTCCCCATTCGGCTTCTTTGTGCCAATGCAGTTCACGATAAGCTCCTGGTGCCAAGGCCATATTGACACCAGCCAATTCATCTGAAGCAGGTAGTTCACGAATGGTCACTTCACGCGCCCAGCCTCCTTCTTCCATCCGATTGTGGGCATCTGAAAAGCTGTAGCGCATATTGGGCATGGTCCCATGGTCAGTGACAGGCGGAACCAAGATATCCGGATTTTCATTATCGCGGCTCAAGTTACGCGGTCCAAAATCAAGCCAACCTTTTCCATCGCTTTTTCTTTGCGGCTGTGGGGTGTTGGGTGTTGTCATAATGTTTTTTCCTCCTTGTGATAACAATAAGTTGTCCGAAAGAACAAAAGTGAATAGCAATAGTCCTTAAAAGAAGTACACCCCTTTTATGGATTATAAACTTTAAGGCTTATATCGACCTTAACCCATCAAGGTCACAACAATCGGAATGACAATTACAAAGAGTACTGTACTCAGGGTAACGACATTAGTTGAAAATTCGACATCACCATCACCTTGGCTGGCAAGAATTGGCAAGACCGCAAGTGCCGGAGCTGCTGATTGAACCACAAAAGTCTTAAACTCAGTCACTGGCAGACCTTTTCCTGTCAAATAAAGAAGACCAAACATAACGATAGGGGCTAAGATAAAGCGTCCCACCAGAGTCACAATAGTATCTTGGTCAAAGTGGATACTCTTAAGCCCAGCCTTAGCCAAAACAATACCGATATAAATCAAAGACAGAGGTGTCACGATATTACCAATATAGGTCAACGTGCTAGTCGCAAAGTCCGGCACCGGAATGCGCAGAATCAAGAAGACCAAGGCTACCAAGAAACCAATGAGGGGAGCTGGCAAAAGGTTTTTCCAATTAAACTTGGTCGCTTTTCCTTTACCAGACTTGCTATCCGTCGTCATGAGGTAGACACCTAGAGTCCAAGTTGAGATGGTATTGGTAATATAGTAAATTAGGAAGTAAGGCAGAGCCCGATCGCCAAAGAGTGCTACATTCAAGGGCAGACCGATGAAAATAGTGTTGGCATTGACAAAGGTATTGATCATGGTCCCTCTGCGACCTGGACGGACCTTAAAAATCTTTACAGCTAGGAAGGCTAAAATATAGGTTAGAATAAAGGCACCAAAGGTGTAGAGCAGACCACCTGACAGACTAACTAGCTTATCCAGAGTCAAGTACTTAAGGACCGACACAAAAATGGACACTGGCAGCGCCACATTCATGATAAGGTGAGAGAGTGTGGGGCCAAAATTATCTGTAAACCAACCACGCACCTGAAGGGCATAACCGAGTACAATAATCACAATGATGGGAATAATACTCGAAATTGAGGTTAAAAAGATATCCATGAGGTTTCCTTTCTTGATCATTTAACAAACACGGCAGGTTATAACACATTCCGTCTGCTAACAAGAAGCGCCCTGTCCTTTTGTTCTAGGGATCTAGGAGCGCCTTGCTAATTTTATACTCTAAATATTCTTGATGGCACCGTCCGATTTAGATGATTAATACTCTGGGTACCACTTAAAGTCACGAACAGCCTTAGCCATATCGGTTTCTTCAGCAAGCGCAAGACCTTGTTCTTGTGCCTTCTTAGCCACGGCTTCAGCGACCTTGATAGACACATCACCCACATATTTGAATGGAGGAAGAACTGGCGCACCTGGTTTGGTGATATCGATGATACCACTGAGAGAGTGTGCTGCCGCTCCAATCATTTCATCTGTCAAAAGGCTAGCTTCTGATGCCAACATCCCAAGCCCAAGGCCAGGGTAGATGAGGGCATTGTTGGCTTGACCGATGACATAGTCCACACCCTTGTAGGATACAGTATCAGCTGGGATACCGGTTGCCACAAAGGCCTTACCATCAGACCAGGTAATCAAGTCTTGAGCCGATGCTTCTGCCAATTTTGTAGGATTAGAGATTGGGAAGATGACTGGGCGTTCAGTGTTTTCACACATAGCTTCAACAACTTCTTTCGTGAAGGCACCTGGATTTGTTGAGGTACCAACCAAGATGGTTGGTTTCACGGTTTTAACCACTTGCAAGAGGTCTGTCAACTGATCTGCATTTGGAAAATCCGCCCGTTTCTTGGCAAATGGCTTTTGTTCAGGAGTCAAGTCGTCCATATCGTCAAAGAGGAGACCTTGCTTGTCCACCATGAAGAAACGCTTGTAGGCTTCGTCTTCAGGCAGGCCTTCTGAAACCATTTCACGCAAGACACGAGAGGCAATACCCGCACCTGCTGTACCGCCACCGTAACAGAGATAGACTTGATCAGTCAATTTTTCACCTGTGATATCCATAGCCGCAAAGATACCACCAAGGGTTACGATGCCAGTCCCTTGAATATCATCGTTGAAGGTTGGAATTTCCTTACGGTATTTTTCCAAGATATTGGCCGCATTTGAACGACCGAAGTCTTCCCAGTGAAGGTAAAGTTTAGGGAAAAGACGTTCAGCTGTTTGGACAAATTGATCCACGAAGTCATAGTAACGCTCACCACGAACACGTTCATGACGGTTCCCCAGATAGTTAGGATTATTGCGCAATTCCTCACGGTTGGTACCTGCATCAATCACCAATGGCAAAACAGTTGCTGGATCAATCCCTGCTGCCCCTGTGTAAACCATGAGCTTCCCAACAGAGATGTCCACCCCATTAGTCCCCCAGTCACCGATCCCAAGGATCCCTTCGGCATCGGTCACAACAATCAAACGAATATCATGGTCACCTGCCGCATTTTTGAGGGTAGTCTCAATATTTTCAGGATGGTTAATATCCAAGTAACCCGCATACTGAGGATCCACAAAAAGGTCACTGTAACCTTCAATCGTATCTGCGATGGTTGGATCGTAAACAATTGGATTCAATTCTTCCAAATGTTGAGAGAAGAGATAGTAGAAAAGTGTCCGATTGGTATTAAAAATCTCCATCAAGAAAAGACGTTTTTCCAAGTTATTAGCTTTAGTTTGCATTTGCGCATAAGTCTGCTCTGCTTGCTCTTTAAGAGTCTGAACGTGAGGGGGCAAGAGACCAATAAGTCCAAATTTCTTACGTTCTTCCATGGTAAAAGCAGTCCCTTTATTCAAAAAAGGATCGTTTAAAATGTCATGTGCATACATTTTCTGCACCTCCTTATATTTATTAACCATATTATAGCACAAACTGTATCATATATAATACATAGTATTGTATAAAAAGTTAACTATTTACTTTTAAACTTGTATTCTTTAATTATGAAGAAAAAAAGCTATCTCCAAAAATATGTTGCAAATAAAATAAGGTATCATCGGCAATCACAAGGCATCAGCCAAGAAAGTTTGTCTGAAAAAGCTGGATTAGGATTAAAATATATCAATCAGATTGAAAATCAAAACCATAATCTCAGCTTGCAGACGCTTGAAAAAGTGATTGAAGCACTAGGCATGACACCGGAAGATTTTTTTGACTTTAGTAGTCTTGAAGGTACAATCAATTCTGAGAAACAATTAACTTTAAAACGCCTTAATATGAAAATAAAGCAACTTCCCAAGAGAAAACAACAAACCTTCATTGCTATTTTTGAAGAGATTATTGATAATCTCGATTAAGAGCAAAAGAAAAAACCACTATTTCTGTTACTTTTAAACCACTTGGAAGTTGACTTTACAAATTCATTGTATGAAATAAATGACCTTATAGTCAAACCTTAGATAACGGATAAAAAATACTTATAACAACCCGTGGTGCTAGTTAAAAAATCTTAGGTTATAAGCAAAGATAGCCTGCTCTAA
>ERZ773038.143-NODE-143-length-48688-cov-6.059384_pt1 | contig 48688 bp, 48 predicted proteins | sample MGYA00511665_ERZ773038 | MGnify/ENA primary metagenome ERZ773038 (study PRJEB29015, sample SAMEA2737966) | human oral metagenome | biome: human oral; feature: human-associated habitat; material: dental | place: China | collected 2028 ... | reverse complement strand
GTCCGAGTGGCTCGCCGGCCCCCGTGACTCACGCCCCGGCCTCGCCGTAGCGGCGGCGCAACTCCGCGCGCAGATCCCTGAAGTATCGGGCCTGGTATGAGCGCAGGAACAGCCTGGCAACCCATCGGGGGACGAACCTGCCCCGCACGTCCACGTCCTCCGTGAAGCTCAGGCGGCACCCGGATCCCGCCGGGATGAACACGCCTCGCCAGCATCCCTCCAGGGTATCCCCGTCGATGGAGAACTCCCAGAGTCGTTCCTCCTGCCGACGCACGGTCGTGAAACGAATGGGCTTGCCGCCTTTGGGATACTCCACGAAGTCGCGCTCGCAGGCCCTCTCGCATCGCTCCAGGTCCGAACGCCACCGCCACTGATCGACGTCGGTGACGATCCGCCACACCTGGGATACCGACCAGGGCAGGTCGGCCTCGTGAATCACGCGAACTCGCGTCATCGCTCCCCACCGTCCTTCTTCACACGGGAGTTACGGTGCCGGATGTGTCTGCCGCCTCCCCGTCGCGAGGCGCTGCCCGGTCACCCTCTCAGGATACACAGTTCCCTGAAGCGGTCGTCCAGTTCAGCGATCCTCCCCAGTGTGTCTGCCAAGGCGAGGTTGTCCTCCGTCAGGTTGTGCAGGTGCGCCTGCCCGAACAGGGAGGCGATCCGCTCCTTGATCTGCGCCCGCTCCGGGTCGTGGTCGGCCAGGAATCGGGCAGCGTAGAGGCTCCTGGCCGCAGCCAAGCGGAAACTGAAGTACTGGTGGATCCCCTTTTGCTGCGGGCTCATGCCGTTGTGTCTGATGGCTTCGGCGTAGGAGCGGATGACGCCCTGCTCGCCGGCGTCGTAACGCTTCCTCATGATCGAGGAGACCTCCCGGTAGACCTCCTCCTGCGTAGGTTCCCTTACCCGCGTGAAGGCGCCCCACATGGAGAACGACCCGCGCCTGTAGGAGATTGCCCGTGCTTCCCAGGCCTTCGCGAAGTCGTCGAAGTCTATGCTCATGTAGGGGAAACCCGCCGGATCATGCAGATGTACGCGACCGCCGTCGAGACCGAGAACGCACACGAAGTGGTCGACCCCGCCCAGGCCGTGAAAGTTCGGGTTGTAGGTGAGCAGCCCCATGTCCAGGGGGCCCGCCACCACGGGGCCGCTCTGCAGCATGCGGGCGAGCCGATCCCGGACCTCGGTGAGGTCGACCGCGGGTCCTTCGACGAAGAAGTCCTCCCACGTGAAGCCCAGGATGCGCAGGCAGTTACTGATGGACACGTCGGGCTCCCCGTTGTCGAAGAAGACGAGCGGATGCCGAGGGTCTTCTTTCATGATGCTCGCACCGTTGCCCATCACCATGAGCGCCTCCAGGTGCTCGGGACGCACGTCGACACCGACGGAGTCCAGGGCCATCGCCAGGGAGTTGGTGTAGCACAGCGACACGTCTCCGAAGTACATGCTCATGCGTTCTCCTCGCTATGCGCGCGTATCTGAATCAACCTGCGCGCGACGACTCTCAGGCCGGGACAGCGCAAGCCGCGCCTTTCGTCCCTCCTATGAGACTGCGTGCGCGGGGCAGGTGGGGGAGGGGCGGGCGGTGCTCACTGCCCTCCACCGACGATAACGGAGAGAAAAATTCCCGTCAACACAAGGAAAACAACCTTGTCCGGGCCGTCGAGGGCTGTCGAGAATCCCGCTAGCCGTCAGACCCGAACCACCGATGCCTTGACGCGCGGGCAGCCGCCGTGCTCGTGTGCCTCCTCACCCCAGGAGGAACTCGTGTTCTCTTCGGATCAGGCCGTCTTCGATGTCGAACACCTCGAAGGACCTCTTCTCGGAGTCGTCGATCAGCAGGACGATGATGCGACTTCCGTCGGCGGACTCGTGCGCCCCCTCCACGCGGAACCGCGTATCGGATCGCGCGTAGGTGTCGCGGACGGTTTGCAGGTAATCCTCGACCCCGCGGATTGTCCTGTCTCGCTCGCCGTGCAGGTGCCACACAACCTCCGGGTGCAAGAACGTTCTGTACGTCTCCCAGTCTCGCTCGTTTTCAGCACGGAAGAAGCGGTTAAGCGTTTCCATCGCCTTTGCGGATGCCTCTCGTCGATTCGCGCTCACGACTCTCTCCCTCTCGTTGCTTGGAGTTAGATTGCCTTGTTCCCCTGCTACCAGGATAGGCCGGGGCAATGGCGCTTTGGGCGCCCGGGGGAGAGGGACGCTGGGACCTCGGTGCCTTGAAAGGCGGCGCCCGACGGTGTTCCCTGTGAACAGCCCGATCCGAAGACCCGAAAGAGGTGGCCGCCGTGGCCGAGCTGAGCGAGCTGTCGAAGACCCTGTACATTCCACTCGTGGGGCGCATCTACGCGTCCAGGCACTACCCGTCGATGATCCACGATCCCAAGGCCCTCGGCCTGGAGTCCTCCCTTCCTGCGGATGCGGCCACGATGAATCGCGGGCAGAACGAGTACACCATGGTGTCGAGCGTCGCGCGCTCCGTCAACATGGACCGGCGGATCCGGGGGTTCCTCGCGCTCCACCCCGACGCGGCGGTCGTCAACGCCGGATGCGGACTGGAGACGGCGTACTGGCGCTGCGACAACGGGCGCGCACGCTGGTTCGAGCTCGACCTGCCCGAGGTCATCAGCGTGCGCGGCGAACTCCTGCCGCCCGGCCAGCGGCAGGTCCTGATCCCGGGGGACATGTTCGACTACTCGTGGATCGACCGGGTGAAGGAGTTCGGTGAGCGCCCCACCATCGTCGTCGTCTCCGGGGTCTTCTACTACTTCGACGAGGACCGGGTCGTCGATTTCATCAACCATCTCGCCGCCTTCGACGAGGCGCGGGTGGTCTTCGACTCGACCTCCTCGAAGGGACTGAAGCTCTCGCAGGCGTACGTCAAGCGCATGAAGAACGACTCGGCCATGCGGTTCGCCATCGACGACCCCCGTGAGTTCGTCGGCAGGCTCACAGGCGGGGCGCGCCTCGTCGAACACGTGCCCTACTACCGCGACATTGAGCGACGAGGAGTGGGGCTTATCCCCCGGGCGTACATGCGCGTCTCCGACATGTTCCACATGGTGTCCATGACCACTATCAGCGTCCGGGAGCCGTGAGCGGCCTGGCCCTCCGGGCCGCCAGGAGTCCTCGGGAGCGCGGTCGGATCAGGCCGGCAGGTGCGCCGCGGGGAGCCCGCTGCGCCGCAAGGAGCCCTGCAACCAGGGAGACAAGGAGTCCGACGATGAGGTACGCCGAAACGGTGGCATTGAAGGGCGGGGCGGAGCTCCTCGTGAGGAACGCCGTCGCGTCGGACGCCCGGGCGCTGCGCGAGACCGTGCGCCGCACGCATTCGGAGACCGACTACCTGCTGTCCTACCCGGACGAGCAGGGCACCGACGAGGAGCAGGAGGCGCGCCTCCTGGAGGGGACGGAAGGCAGTGGCAACGAGGTCGAGCTCGTCGCCATCGTCGACGGGCGGATCGTGGGAACCGCAGGAGTCACAGCGGTGGGAGGCAAGCGCAAGGTGGGGCACCGGGCGCGTTTCGGGATCAGCGTGCTGAAGGAGCACTGGGGGATGGGGATCGGCCGGGTGCTGATGGAGGCGTGCATTGACTGCGCCCGGCGGGCGGGTTACGCCCAGCTCGAGCTCGAAGTGGTGGCGGACAATGAACGGGCGGTGTCCCTTTACCGGCGCGCGGGGTTCGAGGAGTACGGGCGCAACCCCCGGGGCTACCGGTCCTCGTCCGCGGGGTTCCAGGAACTGGTGCACATGAGGCTGGAACTGTAGTGCTCCGAAGGCGGTCCCGGTCCCCCGGGCCGCCAGGGGCTCACAGTTCGGCGCGCACCCGCTCCACCAGGTCCGCCAGCGCGTCGCGGTCCTCCACATCGACCAGGCGCATGGGCTTCGCCCCGGGGTAGGGGCTGCACTGGGCCGTCAGGGCGGCGGACGAGGCGGGGGTCTCCTTGAGCAGGAACCGGTCGTCGTAGAATCCCCCGAACAGCGTGCCGCGCGCGTAGAGCAGGTATTCGCCCATCATCGCGCGGTGGGTGACGCCCTCGACCCGCCCGAGCAGGTCGAGGACGTGGGCCAGGTACTCCGGTGTCGAGGCCATGACGGCTCCTGCCCCTCAGACGGCTTTGATCGGATGGCGCACGACGGTCCGCAGCTTCTCGGGCGCGACCTTGCGGGCGTCGCCCAAGTAGATCTCGTGGTGGTGGCGCTCGTCGGTGATGTCGAGCGCGTAGCCCTGGGCCTCCATGTGCGCGTGCATGGCCTCAACGGTCGCGGGCTCGTCGTCGTAGGGGCCCACGTGCATGCACTGCACGCACAGGCCCTCGTCGTAGGGCAGGAATTCGACCTCGCTGAAGTCGCCGCCCTTCTTCGAGGCCGCCTCGGCCTTCGCCCACTCCACTTCCTGCGCCGTCGCGAAGCCGGGCAGGCGGATGAGGGAGATCCAGTCGAAGTCCTCCTTGTGGGCGTAATCCACATCGTGCAGGTCCTGCTGCCACCAGAAGCCCTCCAGGGGCGGCACCACGAAGTCGAAGTACCCGTCGATGCGGTGGGTGCCCTTCTTCGACATCTTGATGGCGTAGGCGACGCCGTAGAGCAGTTCGATGGCGCGCTTGTACGCGCCGCCCTCGGCGTTGGGGTCGCCGTGCCCGCGCACCGCCAGGTAGTTCATCGGCGGCACCGTGACGATGCCGGGCCGCTTCGGCGGCACGTAGAGCTCCTTGTGCTCCTTCTTGAAGTCGAAGGCCATGACTGCTCTCCTCCTGCGTCGGTCGGTCCGCCGGGCCCCTCCATCTTACCGGCCCCGTTTCCACTCCACGTAGTCCATCGGGGGCAGGTACTTGTGCTCCCACACGCCGTCCGGGGAGGGGCAGTACTCGGTGATCGGGCAGCCCGTGAAGAGGTCGTCGGCGAGGGCGAGGACCACGTCCGCCAGCTCCAAGCGCTCCGTGTAGCGCCTCGGGATCCCCGCCAGGCCCAGGCGCGCGCCGACGATATTGCCCGCGATGGCCCCCGTTGAGTCGCTGTCCCCCGAATGGTTCACGGCTGAGACGACCGTCCCCTCGAAGTCGTCCTCGTGGCGCAGCGCGCACAGGAGCGCGATGGCGAGCGCTTCCTCGGCCACCCACCCCTCGCCCAGTTGGTGGATCGCCTCCACGTCCGGTGCGGTGCTATCCGCCAGGCGCAGCACGAGGCGCATCAGCTCCTGCAGTTCCCCCACCCGGCGCGCGCCCGGGTGCGCCTCGGGCAGGACGGCGAGCGCCTGCTCGGCGGCCCCGCGCACGGAGTCCGCCTCCCCGTGGGCGAGGGCGCTCACGATGTGGGCGAAGACCCCGGCGGGCAGCCACCCCAGTTCGTGGCCGTGCGTGAGCGCAGCCAGCTGCGCCCCCAGGCGCTGCACGTCGGCGCCGTCGGCTCCCCGGGGGCCGGCGAGCAGGCCCGCGGGCGCGACGCGCATGATCCCGCCGCACCCCTTGGAGTCGTTGATCGGCTCCTCCGGGGTGCCGTGCGCTCCCACCGCGCAGGCCGACAGGCAGGTCGCCCCGGGGGCGCGCGGCACGAAGAGCTCGGGCAGGGCCGAGATCCACGCGCTGTGGTCGGCGAGGGGGTAGGGCTCCGTCTGCGTGCGCGACCACTCCACGTAGAAACCGGACACGTAGTCGCGCAGGGGCCCCAGAACGCCCCGGAGGCGGCCCCGGGTGACCGCGTGGAGCAGGCCGTTGGCGGTGTACAGGGTCATCTGGGTGTCGTCCGAGAAGGGCGCCAGCCCCCGGTCGTCGAGCTGGTAGTCGCGGATGCCGCCCGCCCCGTAGCGGGCCGCGATCTGGTCCTCGCGCGAGAACTCGACCGCGTACCCGAGCGCGTCCCCGGCCGCCCCGCCGATCAGGCAGCCGCGGTACTTGTCGATGGTGCTCATGTGCCTCTCCTTGGCGGCGGGTCAGCGCCAGCCCCGCAGCAGGGCGTCCAGGCCCCTCTCGAACTGGGCGGTGAAGTCCCATTCCCCGTCCATCACCTGGCCGATGAGGCCCCGGAGCGCGGACAGGTCGTCGGCTGGCAGGCTCGCGATGGCCGCAGTGATGCTTTCGTCGGAGGTCTCATCCGGGCCGCCGCCCACCGGGGGGACGACTTCGGCTGCGGCGAAACCCGTGGTGTACACCGAGACCGCCGTGATGATGGCGAGCATGTCGATGGGGGGCGCGAAGCTGGCGTTGGACAGGCGGACCATGACTTTGGCCAGCAGGGTGAGCTGCTCGGGCGTCGAGATGGGGTGGGTGAGCAGCAGGACCACGGCCTCGGGGTGCTGGAGGAGGGTGTCGTGGAGCGCCGTGGCGTACTGGCGCACGTACCAGCGCCAGTCCTCACCCTGCTCGCCGACGAGGCCCGGGCCGCTTCCCGGGGACGACTGGTTCTCCGTGGCCGGTTCCCCGCCCGCGCCCGGCTGGTCCCGGCCCTCCGGCCGACCGTTCTCCTCCTGTTCCCCCTTCGCCCCAGACTGGTCGTCCGCTTCCGGTTCTTCCTCAACAGCCGATAGGAAGCGGTCGAAGGTGAGCCTCCACACCTCCTCGGACACCCCTTCGAGCAGGGCGGCTTTGTCGGGCACATACCGGTAGAAGGCCGTCTGGGACACGCCCAGGCGCTTGCCGAGGGCGCGCAGGGACAGGGCGGCCAGGCCCGCCTCGTCGACGAGCGCGAGCGCCGCGGAGAAGATCCTCTCCCTCGTGAGAGTCCGCGCTCTGGGCGCGCCACCGGGCATGGCCCCTCCTCCCTGGCTCCGCGTGGGGGCTTCAGTCCTTCTTAACCGCGAATCGTAGCACCGCCGGGCGAAGGGGCTGGGCCGTCCTGCGCGCCACGTCGCGACTGCGCTCCACCTCGCCGCTGGTTTCGGCGCCGCCCCGTGCGCGGCGCCCGCCAGGGGCCGGTGGACGCTCAGGCCAGGTGTTCGGCGAAGAACGAGGTGAGCGCGTCCCAGGGGATGGCGCCGCGCCCACCACCGTCGTAGAGGTCGCAGTGGCTCGCCCCAGGGACCAGAAGGAACCGCTTGTTGTCCGGGTTCACCCCGCCCTTCACCTTCGCGAAGGCGTCCCGGCCAATGTAGAGGGAGTGGGCGTCCTCGCCGTGCATGATCAGGACCGCGTTCTCGATCTCATCCGTGTAGTACAGGAACCGCGCGTTGGCGTAGCTGGCGCTGACGACGGCCCAGCCGTCGTTGGAGTAGAGCGAGCGGGGGTGGTAGCAGCGCGGCGTCTTGTAGTAGGCGTGGTAGTCCTTGGCGAACTGCGGAGCGTCGTCGGGCATGGGGTCCGCGACGCCGCCGGTGAGCGCCTGCTCGCCGGAGAGGCGGTCGGCCGTACGTTGGGCGGCGACCAGTTTGCGCGAGGCGATGCGAGTGGCGGCGTCATCCGCCGAGTCGTTGTAGCCGTTGCCGGAGATGCGGCACAAGTCGTACATCGTGGACGCGAGCGTCGCCTTGATCCGGGGGTCGGCGGCCGCCGCGTTGAGCGCGATGCCACCCCATCCGCAGATCCCGATGATGCCGACCCGGTCCCCATCGACGTCCTCGCGGCAGACCAGGTAGTCGACGGCGCTGAGGAAGTCCTCGGTGTTGATGTCCGGGGAACTCATGTAGCGGGGTGCGCCGCCGGACTCGCCGGTGAAGGACGGATCGAAGGCGATGGTGAGGAAGCCCCGTTCGGCCATGGTCTGAGCGTAGAGCCCGCTTGCCTGCTCCTTGACGGCCCCGAAAGGGCCGCTGACGGCGATGGCGGGGAGCGCGCCCTCGGCGTTCCTCGGCTTGTATAAGTCGGCCGCCAGAGTGATGCCGAAGTTCGTGGTGAACGTGACCTTCTCATGGGTGACGTGGTCGCTCTTGGGGAAGGTCTTGTCCCATTCATGTGCGGGGGCTTGCTGGCTCATTGGTCCTCCTGAGTTGTTGTCTCGGTCGTGGCCGTGGTCCGCGCTCACGCGAGCGCGATGGCGAGGTCTTGGCGGCTGTCGGCCCGCGCTGCCACGGCCCGGTCCTCGTCAGCGCCCGTGAAGGCGCCGATCATGTTGGTGCCGGGATAGGCGCTCGCGTTCATATGATAGGGCGCGAGGCGCGGTTGGCACAGCCAGTAGGCGGAGTCGCCGATCATAGGGTCGTTCGCGTACGCCTCGCCGCTCAGGTCGAGTCCCACGGTCGGGCCCTCAGTCCTTCTTCACGGCCAAGCGCGCCATCGCCAGGGCGGCCAGGCCGGTGAAGAACAGCGAGAGGACGCCGACGGCCGGGAGGACGCCGGCGACGCCCGCGCCGTCCAGGCTCACCGAGTGGATCGCGTCGATCGCCCAGTACGCGGGGGAGAAGCGCGCGGCGCGCTGCGCCCAGTCGGGCAGGCTCGACACCGTGCAGAACGCCCCGCCGACCCCGGCGGCCAGCATCCCGATGATATTGGACAAGGAGAGCGCGAGTTCCTGCGAGGGGGCCCACAGTGCGATCGCGACGCCGAGCGCGGCCAGGACCGCGGAGAAGGCGAGCACCGCCAGTAGGAGCGCGATCACCGACCCCTTCGGCCTGTACCCGAAGGCGAGGGCGCCCAGGACCAGGACGGCGAGGACCTGGACGAACTGCAGCAGGTAGGCGACCAGGGCCTTGCCGGTGAGGACGACGCCCCTCGGGGTGGCCGAGGCCGCGAGCCTGGGCCACGTCCCCCACATGCGCTCGTTGATGAAGGAGTTGATGATGATCTGCACGGAGAGGAACGAGAAGAGCACCGCCATCGAGGGCACCGCCTGCTCCACCCCGGTCGCGTCCGCGTACCCGTCCGCCACGAGCATGGATTTGAAGGCGGGGCTCATGAAGGGGATGAATATCAGGGGGATGGCCGTCAGGATCAGAGTGGAGGCGGGGTCCGTGAGCTGGAGGCGGATGTTGAGCCGGATGACGGCTGAGAGTTTCTTAAGCATTGTCCTGTTCTTCCTCTCCGACGATTGCGAGGTAGGCGCTCTGCAGGCCCGCTTGGCCTATGCGCACGTCCTCGAGGCGGTTGCCCCTCAGCGCGGGTGAGGCCAGCGCATCGGCGATGAGCGCACCGGGGTTGGGGATGTCCCCCTCCCGGCGCAGCCACCGGTCCTCGTTCCGCCACCCGTCCATGGGCCTCGGGTTGCGGGCGAACCCCAGGGCGATGGAGGCGCGGGAGTGGTCCGCGACGACGCGCTCGAGCGTGCCGGACACAACAATCCGCCCGCCTTCGAGGATGGCGATGTCCGCGCCGAGCTCCTCGAACTCGGCGAGGTAGTGCGAGGTGTAGACGACGGCGGCGCCCGCCTCTGCGAGCGAGCGCACGGCCCGCAGGATCCGGCTGCGCGCCTCCACGTCCGCTCCGACCGTCGGCTCGTCCATGAAGACCACCTCCGGCTCGTGCATGATCGCCATCCCGGCGTGCAGCCTGCGCCTTTGGCCGCCGGACAGGTGCTTCGCCCGCTTGGAGCACTGCTCCTCCAGGCCGAGCAGCTCCATGACCTCCGCGGTCCTCGTGCGCGCGCGCTTGCGGGACAGGCCCTGGAGCTGCCCGTAGAACGAGAGGTTCTGGGCGACGGTGAGGTCGGGGTAGACGCCCAGGTCCTGCGGGGCGTAGCCGATGTGCTGGCCGACCCGCTCCTTGGCGGGGTCCGCGCCGCACACGGACACCGTCCCCGAGTCCGCGCGCCTCAGCCCGCACATGATCTCGATGAGGGTCGATTTGCCGGCGCCGTTGCGCCCGAGGAGGCCGAGCACCTGTCCCCGCGCGACGTCGAGGTCGACTCCGCGCAGCACCTCGTGGTCCCCGTAGCTCTTGCGCACGGCGCGCAACCGCAGCGCCGGTGCGCCCGATTCTGATCCAGGCATGTCCGCTCCTTCATTGGTTAACAGTGTTAACTTCGCTGACGACTGCAAGGTTAACAGTGTTAACTCATGGGTGCAAGCCCGGGCCGCGCGGTGGTGGGAATACTGCCCCCGCCCCGTGGGGGCGCTGCGGTCGGCGCGCGGGACCGGGGCGGTGGAAGGGCCGGCGGACCCCTACGCCTCTTCGTCGTCCGCCGAGGCGTCCGGGGTCGCGGCCCGCGCCTGTTCGCGCAGGCGCTTCAGCCATTCCAGGCGCTCCTTGAAGCGCCTCTCATTGCCCTCCTCGGTGGGCCTGTAGTACTCGGCGCCCGCGAGCGAGTCGGGCAGGCACCGCATGTCGGCGGCCACCTTGTCGGCCTCGTAGTGCGCCAGCCGGTACCCCTGCCCGTATCCCAGGTCCTTCATGAGGTGGGTCGGGGCGTTGCGGATGGCGAGGGGGACGGGGTCGGCCTGGGTTCGCAGCGCGTCCTTCCTCGCCCGCCCATAGGCGATGTAGGAGCTGTTCGACTTCGGCGCCAGCGACAGGTAGATGACGGCCTCGGCCAGGTGGACCGAGCACTCGGGCATCCCGATGAAATGGCAGGCGTGGAAGGCGTTGACCGCCACGCTGAGCGCGTTCGTGTCCGCCAGGCCCACGTCCTCGGAGGCGAAGCGCGTGATGCGCCGCGCCACGTACAGGGGGTCCTCGCCTCCCTCGAGCATGCGCGCCAGCCAGTACACGGCGGCGTCGGGGTCCGAGTTGCGCATCGACTTGTGCAGGGCCGAAATGATGTTGTAGTGCTCCTCGCCGTCCTTGTCGTAGAGGAGGCTCTTGCGCGAGGTGCACTGCTCGACCGTCTCTGCGGTGACCGTGGTCGCCCCGCCGTCCTCGTCGCCGTTGAGGACCGCCATCTCCAAAGTGGACAGGGCCACGCGCGCGTCGCCGTCGGCGAAGGTGGCGATCGCGCGCAGCAGGTCGTCCTCGATGCGCACGTCCTGGTTGCCGAAGCCCCTGGGGTCGGTGAGGGCTCGGCGCATCAAGCCAACCAGGTCCTCCTCGGTCAGGCCGTTCAGGACGAAGACCTTGCAGCGCGACAGGAGAGCGTTGTTCACCTCGAAGGACGGGTTCTCGGTGGTCGCGCCGATGAGGATGATCGCCCCCTTCTCGACGAAGGGGAGGAACGCGTCCTGCTGGGCCTTGTTGAAGCGGTGAATCTCGTCGACGAAGACGATCGTGCGCCTGCCCATGGACGCCTGCGCGTCGGCCTGCTTCATGACCTCGCGGATCTCCTTGATGCCGCTGGTCACCGCGGAAAAATCGATGAACGAGGCGTGGGTGTGGCGGGCGATCACGCGCGCCAGGGTGGTTTTGCCGACCCCGGGAGGCCCCCAGAAGATCATCGAGGGAGTGCGGTCGGCCTCGATCATGGAACGCAGGGCCTTGCCCGACCCGATCTGGTGCGACTGGCCCACCACCTCGTCAAGGGAGGTGGGGCGCATCCGGTCGGCGAGAGGACGCGTTTCCTCGCCGGACTCCTCGAACAGTGAGTGCTGCTGGCTTCGCTTCATGGGTGAGCCCTCCTGGTGGTGCCACGAATCCCGTTCCTGTACCCAGGGTACGGTGGAGCACCCTCATCTGCGCCCCGCCGATCGCCGCCCACAAGCCGCCATCCGATCACCGCCAGTGGCGGTATAAATCTGGCGGTAATGCAGGGTGACGATGATGTGGCCGCGTGATCACTGGTAGATGTGTCGGCGGTGGCCGACGGAAAAGACTTCGATGATAAGGCGGTCATCTTCGATGATGCACAGGGCGCGGTAGTTGCCAATACGGTAGCGCCACTCGCCTGATCGGTTGGCGGTCAGGCCTTTGCCGTGGATGCGGGGGTCCGAGCAGCCTTCAAGGATTTTGCCGATCCACGACGTAATGAGTCGCGCTTCGAATCGGTCCATTTTCTTCAGTTGCTTGAGGGCTGTGTCGCTGTACTCGACGTGGCAGGACATTTACAGGCCCAGCTCTGCGAGTACCTGCTCGTGGGTGTAGCGAACGCCGTTATCTGCTGCGATTGCCTCGCGTAGAGTAGCGAGGTCCTGCTGGTCCTCAATCTTCTCGAAGACGGCATCTCGAATGAAGTCGGAGATTGTTTTTCCCTCAAACTCGGCGTACTTGCGCACGACCTCGGCGTCTGTCTCGTCAAGGCGCATGGTCATGGTGGGCATGGTGACCTCCCGGTGATGAATACAACGTATTCTACTTCTTCCTGGTGTCAATGTGCAATGGTGTTGGCCCTAGCGGGCGATACTGCTTGAACGATATTGTCTCTGGTCGATGGGTGTAGTCAACACTGTTCGGTCATTGGGGTGGGCTAAAGGCCACGAGCGTGTAGCTCTTTCAGGCTGACAGTATGCGCCGGGGCATTCGCACTATTGTGAAGAGCAGCCGTCAGGGGGAAAGGAATCCGATGATGAGGTACGCCGAAACGGTGGTGTTGAAGGATGGAGTGGAGCTCCTCGTGAGGAACGCCGGCGCGTCGGATGCCCGTGCGCTGCGTGACGTCATGCAGCGCACGCATGCGGAGACCGACTACCTGCTGTCATACCCGGACGAGCAAAGCGTCGACGATGAACATGAGGCTCGCTCGCTGGTGGAAACGGAGCGGAGTGACAATGAGGTCGAGCTCGTCGCCGTCGTCGATGGGAAGATCGTGGGGAGCGCTGGAGTCGCGGCGGTGGGCAGCAGGCGCAAGGTGTTGCACCGGGCACGCTTTGGGATCAGCATTCTCAAGGAGTACTGGGGGATGGGAATCGGCCGGATGCTGATGGAATCATGCATCGATTGTGCGCGCCGGGCGGGCTACACCCAGCTCGAGCTTGAGGTAGTGGCTGACAATCAACGCGCGGTGTCCCTCTATCGGCGCGCGGGGTTCGTGGAGTACGGGCGCAACCCCCGGGGCTATTGGTCCTCGTCCACGGGGTTCCAGGAGCTCGTGCACATGAGGCTGGAGTTGTAGCGCCCCGGAGGGTATCTGGCGGTTACGTGTCTAGCTTGAGGAGCCTAGAACCCCAGTTCCTTTCGTCGAAACGAGTGGGGCACCTTGATGATGTGCATGACGAATGGAATGGTGAACAGGCGTTCCATGTGTACCCCTTCGGCTCTCGGGGGCTCACGTCGTTGAGGCACTCCCCCAGGATACGGCGGCAAGTGGCCCCTGTTGTTAGATGTGCAGCCGTTCGTAGATACGATGCGCCCATGACGATTACGCTTGTTCCCCTAACTGATACCGAGCGTCCTGCGCTGATCGCGAACTTTCAAGATTCCTTCGAGCACTTCCAGGGCAACCCGCAGGGCTCCTTTGTGGGCGAGCGTCTCGCCGCGCGCGAGCAGCCTCCTGCTGGACCCAGCGAGGGCGGTGTGACTGCGCAGCCGATTCTTCCGCTGTCCGACATTGAGGAGTCCCTGAATGCGCCGGGAGCGCTCGCCTATCGCATCCATGAGAACGGAAATGTCGTGGGCAACGTGATCCTTACCGTCGATGGGGAACGAGGCGAGGTTCTCCTGTTCGCCATGAATTCCTCGGTTCACTCCAGGGGAGTGGGGACGCGCGCCTGGTTCGCCATCGAGGCCGCCCACCCGCACGTCACGGAATGGACCCTGGAAACTCCATACTTCGAGGTGCGCAACATCCACTTCTACGTCAACAAGTGCGGCTTCCACATCGTCGAGTTCTTCAACGAACGTCACCCCGACCCCTCGCATCCCCGTGGGGCGGACGAACCGATGGGCGAGGCCGACTACATGTTCCGCTTCGTCAAACGCGTGAACCGGTAGAGGTGTCGCCGATCAGGCGACGTCCTCGACCTTATTGGTGTTCAGGGGCGCCCTTCCTCGCGTCGATGCGTGGGCGCGCTGCGGGCGTGCGGTTGTGAGCGGCGTACCCTTGAATCGTGAAGGTTCTCGTCGTTCCCATGGTCGCCCGCTCGCGGATGGGCGGGCCGTGGTCGCGCGCGCAGCGCGTCGCACGTGCGTTCCAGGACGCTGGCCATGAGGCCGTGCTCGCGTGGGGAGACGACGGCAACTGTGCCAATCCCATCGCTCCAACGCTCGAGATTCCGGTGCCCTCACCTCTCGGCCTTCCCGAGGCCATCGCGCGCCACACCTTCCCCCTGGCCTCGCGCCTCGGCCTCATGGGCCGCAAGCCCGTGCATAGCTTTGAGGAGGTCCTCTGGCTGACCGGTGCCCTCGACGAGCGCTACACGCGCGCCGCCGTCGACGCGCTCCGCGCCCACATGCGCACCGCGCGCCCCAACGTCGTCTACTCCGAATTTAGCCTCGCCGCCGTCATCGCCGCCCGCGCTGAGGGCATCCCGTGCGTGGGCAGCGCCTCGCAGCCGACGACCGCCTCCTACGCTTCCAACCCGCGTAAATCCGCAGGAATTCGACGCCTGCTGCGCGAGATGGGAATGCCCGCCCCGGCCTCGTCCCTGACGATCTTTGAGGGGATGAGGCGCCGCTTCATTCCGAGCTGCCCGACCCTAGAACCGCGGGCGGGGGAGCGTGCCGTCTACTGCGGGTTCCTCGACGAGCCGCCCGCTCTGCCAGCGAAGAATCGCGACTGTGCGCTCGTCTACCTTGGCGCGGGCAGCGTCACCGCGGGCGTCGCCGTGCGCGCCGGGCGAGAGCTCGCCGAGGCCCTCGGATGCGACGTGTACGTCGCGGGAGCGCCCGAGGCCGTCCAGGTCTCAGGTGGTCACACGGTGACCTGCGCGCCCCGCTTCGACTTCGCCGAGCTCCTGCCGCGCGCCCGCGTCTTCGTGCACCACGGCGGGCAAAACTCGATGATGGACGCCCTGTCCCACGAAGTCCCGCAGCTGATCGTCCCGGGGCGCGTCTTCGAGCGCCAATTCAACGCCGAGGCCGTGGAAAACGCACGCTGTGGCCTGACCGCGCGCAAGCCCAAGCCGGCGCTCATCGCACGCGCCGCCCGTGCCCTCCTCGATGAACCCGCGCTGACCTCGGGAGTCCGAGGGCTACGCGAGGAACTGTCCTCGCTGGGCGGAGCTGCGCGCATTGTGCGCGAGGTAGAAAAACTGATCAGCTAGGCCCATCCGCGCAGGATCGCCTCCAGGCCCTGGGCGAACTGCACTCTCAGATCGCAGCGGCCCGCGACCACGTCCTCAACGAGAGGACGCAGCACCTGCGCATCGTCCGGGCTGAGTGCGGCGCTCGCGGTCGACAGGTCGATGGGGCGCTCGGGGGCGCCTCCCACCGGTGGAACAACCTCGGCGGCGACGAAGCCCGTCGTATAGATCGACACGGCGCTGATGAGCGCGAGGACGTTGGCCTCGGGTGCGATACCGTGGCGCGCCAGCTGCACGAACACGCCAGCGAGAAGAGAAAACTGCTCCGGTGTCGAGGTTGGATGGGTGAGCACCAGCATCACCGTGCCCGGGTGGGATCGCAACGTCGTTGCCAGGCAGTGCGCGTACTCGCGCATGTAGGCCATCAGCCGCGAGGATGGATTCGCACCGACTCCCGCCGCTGCTGTGGAACCGCCTGGGACCTCCACCTCCCCCTCCTGTAAGCGGGCCAGGAACGCCTCGAAGGTGAGGCGCCAGACCTGCTCCGAGATGCCTTCCAGGAGCGCCGCCTTGTCGGGGAAATGACGATAAAAGGCGGCCTGGGAGACGCCGAGGCGCTTTCCCAAGGACCGCAGAGATAAAGCGGAGAGCCCCTCCTCGTCAACCAAGTCGAGCGCGGTCGACAAGATGATCTCTCGCGATAGCGCGCGCTGCTTCGATTGAGGCATGGACTCTCCGCTTCGGTGGTCTTTACTCCCTGTGATACCGGAACTGTACCAGTGCCAGCCCTGCGATCACCGCGAAGAAACCCCACAGGACCCCGATCCGCATCCCGACGTCGGAGAGGTTCGCCCCGTCGAGGCTCACCTCGTGAATCGCGGTGATTGCCCAGTAGGCGGGGGACAGGCGCGCGGCGTGCTGTGCCCAATCGGGGAACGAGGAGATTGTGGAGAAGGAGCCGCCGATGCCGGCCGCCAGCATGCCCACGATATTCGACAGGGACAGTGCCGCGTCGCGGCTGTGGGACCACAGGGCGAGTGCGACGCCGAGCGCCGACAGGACCGCGGAGAAGCTGAGGAGGACAGCGGCGAGTGCAATGAGAGACCCGGTCGGTCGATACCCGAAGATGAGAGCGCCGAGCGCGAGGACAACCGCGATCTGGGCGGTCTGCATGAGGAAGGCGACCAGCGCCTTACCCGTCAGGATGGATGCGCGCGAGGTAGGGGATACCTCGAGCCGCTGCCACGTTCCCCACGATTGCTCGTTGAAGAACGAGCTGATGATGTTCTGCACGGCCAGGAACGAGAACAGGATTGCCATTGAGGGCACGGCCTGCTCCGCACCGGTCACGCCGGTGTATCCGTCGGCCAGGAGCATCGACTTGAACGCCGGCATCATGAAGGGGATCAAAACGAGAGGGATCACCGTCAGGATGAGCATGGGCGCAGGGTCGGTGAGCTGCAGGCGGATGTTGAGGCGGGTCATGGCTCCGATTTGCTTAAGCTGCGACATGGTCACTCTCCTTGATGATCTGCAGATACGCGTTGTGCAGGCTTGCCTGTTCGATACGCGCGTCGGTCAGGCGTGCGCCTTCGAGGGCGGGCGAGGCCAGGGCTTCGCCAATCCGGATGCCCGGGTCGGCCTCGTCCCCGATGTGTCGGAGTGTCGTCCCGTCGGCGCTCCACCCGTCGATCGGGGGAACGGGACGATCAAACTCGAGGGTCACCTCGGCACTGCCATGGCGCGAGATGATGTCCTCGAGCGTTCCGCTCGCGACGACGCGCCCCTCGTTCAGGACCGCGATGTCGGAGCCGAGCTCCTCGAATTCCGCCAGGTAGTGCGAGGTGTAGACGACGGCCGCGCCCTCGTCGGCGAGCTGGTGGACCGCACGCAGGATTTGGCTGCGCGCCTCCACGTCCGCTCCGACGGTCGGCTCGTCCATAAAGACCAGGCTCGGGCGGTGCATGATCGCCATGCCCGCGTGGAGCCTGCGCTGCTGCCCGCCCGACAGGTGCGAGGCGCGCTGACCGCTTTTCTCGCTCAGCCCGAGGAGGTCCATGACCTCAGCCGCGCGCGAGGCCGCCTCGCGTCGGCCGAGTCCGTGCAGCTCGCCGAAGGCCGCCAGATTCTGGGCGACGCTCAGGTCCGGGTAGATCCCCAGTTCCTGCGGCGCGTACCCGATTGATCGTGCGGCCCCGGGGGACCCGGGAGCTGCCCCGCAGATTGACGCGGTGCCGGAGTCGGCGCGGCGTAGGCCGCACAGGATCGTGATGAGCGTGGACTTGCCCGCCCCGTTTCGTCCGAGCAGGCCGAGGATCTGTCCGGGTTCGACGCGCAGGTCGACTCCGCGTAGGACCTCGTGGGCGCCGTAGCTCTTGCGGATTCCCCGGGCGTCCAGGCCTGGAGCGTGTGGATGTGACACGGTTCTCTCCCCTCGGTTAACGCTGTTAACTTTGTGTCACAGGCAAGGTTAACAGTGTTAACTTATGTGTGCAAGGTGGCGCTGCACGCAGGGGAAAACTGCTGATTTACCACGTTTTTCTGACAATCTGTCGCTGCGTGGGGGAGAGGAGCGGCCCTACACTGTCAACGCTCGGCCTGAAGGAGGACTGAAAGTGCCAGGTCTGGAAACCTACGACGCGATCATGCTGCTGTCCTACGGTGGCCCGAACGGCCCGGACGACGTCCTGCCGTTCATGCGTAACGCGACGCGCGGTCGCGGGATCCCCGACGAGCGCCTGCTTCAGGTCGCCGCCCACTACAAGCGCTTCGGCGGCGTCTCGCCCATCAACGCCTGCAACCAGCGCCTGATCGCGGACTTGTCTGCCGAGCTCGCTCGCCGCGGGCACGATATCCCCGTCGGATGGGGAAACCGTAACTGGCACCCCTTCGTGACCGAGGGCCTCGACGAGCTCATCCAGGCGGGTGCCCGTCGCATCCTCGTCCTGCCCACCTCCGCCTATGCCTCGTACTCGGGGTGTCGCCAGTACCGCGAAGATCTCGCCGAGGCCGCGGATGCCCTGCGCGACAAGTGGGGGACGATCGAACTGGGCGCCGAGGACAGCGCCGACAACCCTGACGCCGACATCATCCTGGACAAGGTTCGCCCCTACTACTCGACCCTCGGCATGGCGAGCGCGCAGATCGCGTCCGTCCGGCGTGCGTGGGAGGCCCTCGCTGCGCGAGGCGTCGACCCGGCCGGGATTCGCCTGATCTTCGTCACCCACTCCATCCCCGTGAGCATGGAGGCGGGGTCCTCGCCCTTCCCCTTCCATCCCTCGATCGACGAGGCCGTGGCGGCCTCGGGCAGACGCGCCGAGCAGCGAGGGAGCGCGGCGTCGTCGACCGCGGGAACCCCGGCCACTGAAATCAGTTACGTCGCCCAGCATCACGCCCTCATTGAGGCGATCATGCCGGAGCTACAGCGCGTCCTGGGGCGCGCGTATCTGTGCTATGACCTCGTGTATTGCTCGCGGTCGGGACCTCCGCAGTCCCGCTGGCTCGAACCCGATATCAACGATTTCCTTGAGGAAATCACCGGCGATGCAAGCCCGCTGACCGGCGCCGTCGTCGTCCCCATCGGGTTCATCTGCGACCACATGGAGGTCGTCTACGACCTCGACACCGAGGCGAAGGAGACCGCCGCGCGCCTGGGGATCCCCTACGAGCGCGCCGACACCGTTGCGACGGATCCGGCCTTCGTGTCCTCCCTGGTCGACGTGCTCGAAGAGCGCGCGGCCCAGGCGCGAGGAGAGAATCCCTTGCCCGTCACCGTGACCGGCACTGGCCCCTTCCATACCGTCTGCCCGAGCGACTGCTGCCTCTCCCCGGCGCGCCCAGGCCACCCCTCACCCGCCGCCGCGAGTGGCCACCCCGGCACCGCCCCTCATTCTTCCGGCGCGCCCGCCCGAGCCGCCGTTCAACCAGCTACAACTCAGGAGGACTCCATGTCTACCCCGCATCCCCACGCCGTCGTGCCGCCCGAGCAGAACCCGGAAAACCCGGGACATCCCGCGGGAGTGCCGGATCGCGTCGGTGAGCACGCCGCGCGCCACCAGGCCCGCCACGCGGGTACCGAGGCGACGCCCCACTCGCACGCCGCTCACGCCCGCGTCACCGACCCGCGCGACGCGACGGACGTCGACTTCGACGAGGTCAACAACAAGCAGCACTACGCCCTCTACTCCGTGTTCGCACTCGGTGAGTCCCTGCCCGCCGAGGACGGCGATCGCGGCCGCATCGTCGCCGAATCCCTGGACTACGTGAAGGGTGCGGGTGCGGAAATCCGCGGCTTCTACGACGTGTCCGGCTTCCGCGCCGAGGCCGACCTGATGGTGTGGTGGCTCGACGACGACCCGGAGGTCCTCCAGGACGCCTACCATCGCCTGCGTGCGTCGGCGCTGGGCAAGTTCCTGGATCCGGTGTGGTCCTGCATGGGCCTGCACACCCCAGCCGAGTTCAACAAGCGCCACATTCCCGCCTGCTTCGGCGGCGTCGCGCCCCGCGACTGGGCGATGGTCTACCCCTTCGTGCGCTCCTACGACTGGTACCTCAAGGCCCCCGAAGAGCGCGCCCGCATCATGGCCGAACACGGCCGCAACGGCTTCGCGCAGTACCCGGACGTCAAGGGCTCGACCCTGTCCGCCTTCGGCTTCTCCGACTATGAGTGGGTGCTCGCGTTCGAGGCGGACAGCCTGGACCGCCTGGAGGGCGTCATGCACGCCCAGCGCTACACCGAGGCGCGCCTCTACGTGCGCGAGGACACCCCGTTCTTCACGGGTCCGCGCGTGAGCCTCGGCGAGTGGGCGGAGCGCCAGCCCCGCGCATAAGGGCCGCGCTTATTTGTCAGCCAGCCCCGGCCTCGTCCCTGAGAAAAGGAACGAGGCCGGGGCTGGCTCTGTCGGTGAACGGGGAGAATCCCCTACGCGGGTGGAAACAGTAGCGGCAGGTCGTGAGCGACCTGGTTACCGACCGAGGCCATGGAGTGGCTTTCTCCCTCGTCGATCCACATCTGCAGGCTGTCGTCCGTCATCAGGTCGGGGTAATCTGCTCGCATCTGCGCCAGCTGAGGGGACATGTCACCCAGGGCAGGGTCGAGTGAGCCGACCGAAGCGAAGATGCGGAAGTCCTGCGGCCCGTAGTGCGCGCGCTCGGCCCCGGCGGTCACCAGCTGTGCGATCTGCGCGGAGTCGGCGTCCTCCTCGCGCCCGATCCACGACTCGCCCGCCATCGGTATGTAGCCGTAGAAGTACTGCGGGCGCAGGGCAAACACGTCCCACGTGGTCGTCGCGCCCATCGAGAAACCGCCGAACGCGCGGTGCCTGCGCGAGGCGCGCAACGACTCGTCCGAGGTGTCCCCGCGCGCGAACGTCGTGTAGTGCGACTCGACCGTCTTGATCAGCGTGTCGATCTCGGTTGTCGCGAAGAAGCGATTGAGTGCGTAGTCGTCCTCGTAGTCCTCGGTCGCGAACGACCGATCCGGATAGTAGGTCGCGAATACGACGATCATGGGAGCGATCGACCCTGCGGAGGTCAGCTGATCGACCACGGGGGCCACTCCCTCGGCCAGGCCGTCGGCCGTGCCCCACCATCCGTGCGTCAGGTAGACGATGTTCGCGGGAACCCCCGGCGTGTAGGACGCGGGCACGTAGACGAGGGCCTCCTTCTCGTAGGTCACGCCCTCGTAGGCTTGCTCGTAGGTGAGCTCTTGGATCGTCCCCTCCAGTGCCCGGATGGCGAGCGCGGAGGTCGTGCCGTCCTCCTCGTAAGAGACGGGGGCGGGGTCCTTCTGGCCGTGACCGGTTCGATGGAGGGCCGCCGATGTCAGGCCCGCGAGGCCAAATAGGGAGAGCGTGATCGCAACCGACGCGGCGATAATGCCCATCCTGTTGGAACGGCGCATGAATCGTGTTGTCACTGCCCTCGCCTCAACCTGGTTGCCTTCATGGCTTCAACTCTATGCCCGGTCGGGCCGCCTCCACTAATCGGTGTGTCTGTTGCTACACATCGGCATGGCTGGTTCCGCGCGGCGTGTGACCTGCCAGTCGCCGGGGGCCGCGCGCTCGCGGGGCGGGCATACCCTGGAGGCATGACACCCGAGATCATCGACCCAGCTGTCCGCGCAATCGCCGAGGAGATCGCCGCAGACCCGGCCAACGCCTCGTACACGAAGCGAGGCGTGGGGCCGCTGTTCTACGCGGGACCCGAGTGTCGCATCATGATCGTCGGTCAGGCACCCGGGCGCGTCGCCGAAGAGACCGGCATCGTGTGGAACGACCGCAGCGGCGACCGCCTGCGCGACTGGATGGGCGTCGATAGGGACACCTTCTATGAGTCCGGGAAGCTCGCGATCATCCCCATGGACTTCTACTTCCCGGGCACGGGAAAGAGCGGCGACCTGCCTCCGCGCAAGGACTTCGCCGACACGTGGCACCCGCGCCTGCTTCAGCTCATGCCGAAGCTCGAGATGACGATCCTCGTCGGCGCGTACGCCACCAGGCGCTACCTCGGTCTGAAGTCTTCGGCCTCGCTCACCGAAGTTGTGCGCGACTACAAGCGCTACCTGCCCACGTATTTCCCGCTGGTCCACCCCTCGCCGCGCAATCAGATGTGGATGAAGAAGAACCCCTGGTTCGCCGCCGACGTGCTGCCTGACCTGAAAGCGCGCGTCGCCTCTCTGCTTGCCTGACGAGGCTGGGGTGCGGCGCGTGGTGCACACTGGAACGCATGGACGATCTGTGCATTCCCGCTGGGCCCGGCTGCCCGCGCGGCCTCGTCGTGCCCGCGGGGGAGTTGGTCGAACGCTTCTCCCACGCCTCGGGCCCGGGTGGCCAGGGCGTCAATACGGCGGACTCGCGCGTGCAGCTCAGCCTGGATCTTGCTGCGACAGTCGCGCTGAATGACAAGCAGCGCGAGCGTGCCCTGTCTGTTCTCGGGGATCGCCTCACTGAAACCGTCCTCACGATTACCGCTGCCGAGCATCGCTCCCAGCGTCGCAACCGCGCCGCCGCGCGCGAGCGCCTCGCCGAAGTTCTGCGTTCGGCCCTCGTCCCGCCCGTCCCGAGGCGGGCCACGAAGCCAACGCGGGGGTCGAAGCTGCGCCGCCTCGCTGACAAGAAGAGGCGCTCGGAGGTCAAAGCACGCAGGCGCCGCCCTGACGCGGACTAAGGAGAACGAGGCCGGGGCTGCCTACGCCCACGCGTGCCCGTCGGTGCGCCAGCCGATAAACACCCAGGTGACGGGCAGAGGGTAGTCCAGGACCCATTGTTCCCCTGCCTTTTCCGAGGCGGTGGCGGCATCCTCACGCACGAAGTGCTGCTCTGCGTAGGCGTCGAAAAGCCGCTGCTCGCGCGCGGTGAAAGGCTCGGGGCCGGCCAGGCGACGAAGGTCCGAGCGGGCCTCGTCGAAGGAAGAAAACCTCATCGGGCGGAAGGTTCGTGTGGTCGCGAAAATCGGGATACGTCCCAGGGATGCGAGTGCGCGGATTACCTCGCGGACGACGCGCGGGTGCCTCGCCGAGCGCCCCAGGTAGGTGAGAAGACGCGGGTCGCGGGAGGGGAGCAGGCTGTCGGGCACGACGACCGCCGCCCGCGAGCGGGCAGCCGCGTCGAGCTTGCGTACTGCGGAGAAAACGTTTCTACTCATGAGGGAGCGTGACGCGAAGGCGACATCTACGCTGTTATGCCCGAGGCCCGCCTCCTCCCAATCGTCCTCCCACGCGAGCAGGTGGGAGGTGATCGGTAGGTTCTCTGCTGCCGCGCGCTCATCGAGGATCGCGAGCATGGCCTCGGCGAAGTCGCAGCCGTGGACGCGGTGCCCCGCGCGGGCGAGGGGAACGGCGAGCGTGCCCGTCGCGCACCCCATGTCGAGGATCTCCTCGCACGCCTCGAGCGCGAGTAGATCCAGGAGCCAGCGCTCGTAGTCGCTGGTCGCGTTGCGTGTGAACGTCGCGGCCCGCTTGTTCCAATAGGCCTGCGAGTCGCGATTGATCGATTCTTCCCGGGCGTTGCTTCGTGTCGCCATGTTTCCTATTCCCCGTCTGGTCCTCGTTGAGGTTGGGCGCTTGGCCCACCCCTGCCAGGATAGGCCCGGTGCCAGCAGGGCAGCAGAACCCATAGTGTATCGGCAACCATGTTGGCCTCCGCGTGGAATAATATCTGCGTGAATTCTTCCCACGCGCTGCCGAACTTCTCTAGTGACTACCAGGAGGGGGCGCATGCCCGGGTGCTTGACGCCCTCGTCGCCACCAACATGGAACAGTCCGCCGGCTATGGCACCGACGAGCACTGCGAGCGCGCCCGCGAACTGATCCGCGTGGCCTGCCAAGCCCCCGACGCCGACGTGTACTTCCTGGTGGGCGGCACGCAGACGAACGCGACCGTCATCGACGCGATCCTCTTGCCCTGGCAGGGCGTCATCGCGCCCAACACCGGTCACATCAACATGCACGAGGCCGGAATCGTCGAGCGCGGTGGCCACAAGATCCTGGACGTTCCCGCCGTTGACGGCAAGATCAACGCAGCCGATGTCGAGCGCATCTGTTCGGCGTGGGAGGGTGACGGCGCGCGCGACCACATGATCGCCCCCGCCCTCGTCTACATTTCCCAGCCCACCGAGTACGGAACGCTCTACTCCCTGCAGGAGCTCGAGGAGCTCTCCGCCGTGTGTCGCGAGCGCGACCTCAAGCTCTTCGTCGACGGCGCGCGCCTCGCATACGCGCTGGCATCTCCCGCGAACGACGTGACGCTGGCCGACCTGGCTCGCCTCACCGACGTGTTCTACATCGGCGGCACCAAGTGCGGGGCCCTCTTCGGCGAGGCGGTCGTCATCCCGACCCGGGGCTCGATCCGTCAGTTCGTCACGCAGATGAAGCAGCACGGGGCACTCCTGGCCAAGGGGCGTCTCCTCGGCGTCCAGTTCGAGGCGTTCTTCGAGGACGGTCTCTACCTGACGATCGGCGAGCCCGCCGTCAAGGCGACCGCGCGTATCCGGGAGGCGCTCAAGCGCGCCGGCTACGTCGTCACCATGGATTCGCCCACCAACCTGACCTTCGTGGCCCTCGACCAGGCCGGGCATGAGCGCCTGTCGGACAAGGTGCGCTACAGCATCTGGGAGACCCTGCCTGACGGCCGATACCTGGCGCGCATCGGCACGTCCTGGGCCACTCCCGAGGAGGACGTGGTGGCCTTCGAGCAGGCCCTGGCCCGGTAAAGGCAGTTTTTCTGCATTCTCTGGGCGGAGTGCGCTGTCACAGTCTTTAATATGCTTTCGATCTGATAGCATGTAGCTATCTATATGTCGATTGTGGAGGTATCAAATGGCGACCGCTACGGTGACTGTTCGACTCGATGCTGAGGATAAGGCCGCGATGGAGCGTGCCTGCAAAGAAATGGGTCTCTCTATGAATACCGCGTTCACGATCTTTGCGAAGAAGGTGGCGCGGGAGCAGCGAATTCCCTTCGTTTTAGAGGTTGATGGCTTTTACTCACGCCCCAACCTTGCTCACCTTGACCGCGGTATCGCGGAGCTGGAGGCTGGGCGTGGAATCTCGCGAGGGTTGATCGAGGATGCGTGACCTCGTCTGGGCCTCCGAGGCCTGGGAGGATTATTTGTGGTGGCAAACCCAGGATCGAAAGACTCTCAAGCGCATTAACGCACTGCTGCGCGATATTGCCAGGAACGGGCAAGATGCTGGAATTGGTAAGGCGGAACCGTTGAAGGGGCGTTACTTGGGGTGGTGGTCGCGCCGGATTGATGCAGCAAATCGTCTTGTTTATCGTGTGCGCGATGATCGAGTCGAGATCATTTCATGTCGCACTCACTACGGGGATCGCGAGCTGGCAAACGGACGGCCGTCCGGTGGGTGGGCCGGGTAGATCGGGGGAGATGGGCCGGGTTAGCCTGGGTGCATGACACTCAACGTTGAGACGAACGACTTTTCGGCCCTGACCGCCTCGCGCCGCTCCACGCGAGCCTTTACAGACCGGGAGATTCCCGCCGAGGTCCTCGACGCGATCCTCGCCGACGCGACGACCGCGCCGTCCTGGTCCAACACGCGTGCCTTCCGCGTCGCCCTGGCCACGGGCGAGCGCGCCCAGTGCCTGCGCGAACACTACGGCCGTCTCTTCGACGAGGAGATAGCTGCCCACGCGCGCAAGGCTGAGGACCCGGACGTCGAGATTCCCGTTCCCGACGGCGACTTCCCCGTGCGCAAGCGCTACCCGGACGAGGTTCGCCCCGCCCAGATCGAGGTTGCGAAGCTTCTCTACGGCATCCACGGCATCGAGCGCGCCGACATCGCGGGGCGCAACCGTGTGAACCGCCGCAACGTCACGGCATTCGACGCTCCCGTCATGGGCTTCGTCTTCGTCCACGAGGACATGATCCCGTGGAGCGCCATGGACGCCGGCCTCATGCTCCAGACACTGTTCCTGTCCGCCAAGTCGCGTGGCATCGACTCCTGCCCGGTCGGCATCCTCGCCACCTGGCGCGAGCCTGTCGAAGCTGAGTTCGAAATCCCCGAGGGCTACCGGTTCATCACCGGTTTCGCGCTCGGCTACGCGGATCCCGAGGCCCCGATCAACTCGATGCAGGCCCCGCGCCCGCCGATCCCGCTCCTCGAAGGCAAGTAATGCTACGAGCGGTAGACCTCGCGGCGGTGTGCGACGCGCACGACCGTCACGACGAGGACGTCATCTTCAATTGAGTAGATGATCCGGTAGTCGCCGACGCGGATGCGCCACGCGTTCTCCGTGCTCGCAAGCTTCTTGACTCCGTCGGGGCGAGGAGAAGTGGCGAGCGATTCGATGGCATCCAGCAAGCGGGCGCGCACCGGCCGATCCAGCTTGCGTACCTGTCGCGCCGCCGCTGAGGTGAATTCGACGCGGTACATCGCTAGTCGTTGAGCTCAGCGCGCAGGTCGGCCAGGCTGACGCGCTGCCCGTCGTCGTTGCGTACCGCCTCGCGGAAGGCTGCGAGATCGCGTGCATCCTCGAGTTCTTCCAAGGCCAACAGGTCATCGACGCCGATCACGATTGCCGTGAGGCGGCCGTTCTTTGTTACTCCGATTCGTTCGCCGCCGTAGGAGGCTCGTCCGAGGACGTCGGAGAGGTTTGCGCGGAGCTCTCGAGTAGACAGCGTCGTAGCGAGTGTGTTCATAGTGTTATTTTAATACATTGTGTACACATCTGCGGCTCTGTTACTCATCGTGAGCGTGAACAATTTCCCACGGACATACCTGACACCCGGATGAGCGTCTACCGTGGAAGAAGCTTCGGCCTCGTGAAATGTTCACCAGTGGAAGGACACCATGTCCAAGAAGTACCTCTCTGTTGCCTTCGCCTACGTGGGAGTCATCATTGGCGCGGGCCTGGCGAGTGGCCAGGATCTGCTCCAGTACTTCCTGTCTTTTGGCGCGAAGGGCCTGATCGGCATCGCGGTCCTGGGCGTCCTCAACGTCGTCTTCGGCGTGGTCGCGCTCCAGCTCGGCTCCTACTATCGGTCCGGCCACCACGACGAGGTCTTCGAACGCATCACCCACCCGGCGCTGCGCCGCGTCATCGACGTCGTGCTCGTCTTCTCGGGCTTCGCGATGGGATTCGTGATGCTCGCGGGCGCGGGCGCGAATCTCGAGCAGCAGTTCGGCCTGCCCGCGTGGGCGGGCAGTGCCCTGTGCGCGGTGCTGGTGATCCTCACGGCATTCCTGGATTTCGACCGGATCATGAAGGTGATCGGCGTCTTCACGCCCATGATCATCGTTGCGATCACGATCCTCACCGTCTATTCACTAGCAACACCGCACCCGGGCGTCGCCGAACTCAACGCCGCCGCCACCCAGGTCACTCCCGCGCTGCCCAACCTGTGGCTCTCCACGATCAACTACTTCGCTCTGTGCGTCGTCAACGGCATCGCCATGGCCTTCGTACTCGGCGGCTCGGTGCTGCGCATCGGCGAGGCCCGCCGCGCTGGTCGCATCGGCGGCACCATCATCGCGCTCGTCATCGGCGCGGACGCCCTATGCCTATACCTGAACATGGATCGCGTCTGGGACGTGAACGTTCCCGCCCTCGAGATCGCGCGCTCGATCCACCCGGCCTTTGCCTTCGTCTACACGCTCATCATTTTCGCGCTCATCTACAACACGGTCTTTTCGCTGTTCTACTCGACGGCTCGACGCTTCTCGGGCGGCTCGACCGCGCGCATGCGCATCGTCCTCGTCGGCGTCGTCGCCGTGGGCTACGCGGCCTCCCTCATGGGCTTCAAGAAGCTGATCGGCGGCATGTACCCGATCATCGGCTGGCTGGGTGTCGCCCTCCTCGTCGTCCTCACGGTCGGCTGGCTGCGCGAGCGCTCCTCCGTCCTGCGCGAGGAGAACCTGCGTCGCAAGCTCATCCGCGTCCTCGTGCGCAAGCACGCCGACGACCTGGAGTACACGGACGAGCACCGCGCCCAGGCCCGCACCCTCGCCCAGGCTTCGGTCGTCGACGGTGCTGAGCTGCGTCGGGAGGCCGACTCGATCGCCGAGCAGATCGCCGATACCCAGGATGATGCCGCCGCGTACGCGCGCGAGGCTCTGCCCGTCGACGAGGCCTTGGTTGAGCAGGCGATCGAGGCCGACCGGGCGAACGGCTGAGTCAGCTGACCGACGAGGCCGTGGCCGCCTCGTGCGCAAGCAACCAGGCTTTCGCGTGCTCTCCGGCCGCGTAGCCGCCCGGGCCGGTGGTCGCCACGACCCGGTGGCAGGGGCGGATGAGCAGCAGGGGATTACGCCCCACGGCGCCGCCGACCGCCTGGGCTGATGCGGGGATGCCCGCGCCCCGCAGTGTGACCGCGAGATGCCCGTACGTGCGCGTCGCACCGTAGGGGATCGCGTCCATCGCCTCCCACACGCGCTTTTGAAAGTCCGTGCCCGCAGGCACGAGGGGGATGGGTGCGGGGGAGGGGGCCTCGCCCGCGAAGTAACCGTCGAGCCACGAGGCCGCCACGCCTAAAGCTCGCACGTCGGCCTCGTCCCACCCGGCCTCGGCGCGGACGCTGTCCCGGGAAATAGGCGAGGTCAGGTCGAGCGCGGAGCTCGCCACGGTCTCGTCGATGCCGTAGGGGGAGCCGAAGAAACGCTGCCCGACCACCCATAGGCCGACGAGCGCACCGCCCCGCGCGGCCAGCGTGAGGCGGCCGATGGGGGAGCCGTAGGTGGCGAGCGTCGGATCAGAACTGCTCGGGGTGATCTCGGTAGGCATACGCCCAGACTGTCACGGCGACAGTGACAGCGCGAGTCCAGGCATCGCGGACAGCGCTCAGTTCTTCGCCCTCGAAGCCCTCCGCGAGGAGACGGTGTCCGACCTCCACAGTCGGCGCGATGAAGGCGAGCACGTAGCGCAGGGGCACGAATGGTGTCGAGTCCGCCTCATCCGCCGCGTTCTTCGCTGCGGACATGTGACGTGCGCCGATCAGGTACTGGTAGTCCAGCCACGCCTGATCCCGCTCGCGCGTGCACATGTCGATGATCCACTGGGCGAAGCGCGGCTTTGACGCCTGCGCGTACTCGGGGTTCGGCTGTCCATCCGGGTGCGCGGAATGGGCTGCCAGATACGTCTTCTGAGCCAGAATTCCGCGCCATGTGTCGACCATTTCCATAGCATGCGGCGCCAGGATGGGTTCTGCTCGTGAGAGCAGCTCAGCGTCACCGGGCTGGACGTGAGCGGCGGCCTCAATCTGGCGTAGATCCTTGAGTGTAAGCGGAGCTGTGGGGACGGCATCAGTGCCGTAGGTGTACCCCGACGAGTGGTCGTAAGCAGTCATGAGGACCTCCTTGAACCTATGGGTTAATGGTAGCACGTGCTCCGCTCGTGTGGGTCTGTTTGACATTTGGGGCCGGTGTGGAAGGCAGGAGGGCGGGGCGTGGTACGCCGCGCGAGTTCGCGGCGCGCGTAGCCACTGTGGTGAGATGGCAACGGCGCTGGTGGGGTTGCTCGCAATACAATTGACCTGTGGATCCCCTTCTTATCGCCGTGGCCGGAATGTTCATCATCGTGGCATGCCAATTCATCGCCCCCAAGGTGGGTGTGGCATCGCCGCTGATTCTGCTGGTTGTCGGCCTGGCGATTGGCTTCTTGCCGCAGGTGGGGGCTATCGAGGTCGAGCCGCATCTCATCCTTGAGGTCGTGCTGCCGCCGCTCCTGTTCTCGGCCGCAGTGCGCATGCCGACCATGGACTTCCGGCGCGAGATGCACGCGGTTGCGATGCTCGCGATCCCCCTCGTGTTCCTGTCCGCCTTCGCGGTCGGCTTCGTCATTAACTGGCTGGTTCCCGCGATCTCCCTGCCGTGGGGCGTTGCCCTGGGGGCGGTCCTGTCGCCGACGGACGCTGTCGCCGTCTCGATCGCGAAACGCTCCGGTGTTTCCCACCGCATCATTACGGTGCTCGAAGGCGAGGGCCTCTTCAACGACGCGACCTCGCTCGTCCTCCTGTCCGCCGCGATGAACGCAGGCCTGGCCGCAGACGAACACGCCCTCAACCCGGGCCTGCTCATCGGCAAGGTCGCTCTTGCGCTCGGTATTGCAGCTGCGATTGGCTGGGTCGTCGGCGAGGTCGGCGTGCGCCTGCGCGCACTCATCAAGGAGCCTTCGGCCGATACAGTCTTCTCGTTCACGATGCCTTTCATTGCCTCGATCCCCGCCGAGCACCTGGGAGGCTCCGGCCTCGTCGCTGCCGTCGTCGCCGGCCTGGTTGTCTCGCGTCGCCGCGCGGCCGTTATCTCCGCGACCAACAGGCGTTTCTCCCAGCAGAACTGGCAGACCATGACGCTCGTCCTGGAGAGTGGAATCTTCCTGACGATGGGCCTCCAGGCTTTCGGGATCGTCGAGGAGACCGCCGCGTTCTCCGGTGGCCTGGCCTTCGCCGCCTTCCTTGCCGTCACCCTCGGCGCGCTCATCATGGTCATTCGAGCCGTCTTCATCGCGTTCATGTTCACCTGGCTGGACCATCGGCACAAGCGCCGACAGCGGCGTTACGAGGCCGAGGCCGCGCGCATCGAGCGCTTCGAGAAACGCATGCACAAGGCGAGCGAAGTCGATGCCGACATGCTCGAGGCTCGCGACCTGAGCCCCGAACGCTGGGAAGAGGCGCTCAACCTCTATCGTCGCCGCCTCAAGCGTCGCGCGCGCCGCAACGCCATGCGCGGATCCGACCTGGATTACTTCGAGAACGAGCCGCTGGGCCCGCGCGAGGGCAGCGTCATCGTCTGGGCGGGCATGCGCGGCGCGATCACCCTGGCGGCCGCGCAGACAATCTCGACGCACGCCCCGATGCGCGCGCTGCTGCTCACGATCGCCCTGTTCATCGCCGCTGGCGCCCTCGTCATCCAGGGCCTGACCCTGCCCGGCCTTATTCGCCTCGTCAAGCCGAAGATGGCGACGGGCGACATCTCCGAGGAGGAGCGCGCCAAGCTCCTGAAGGTCATGGGCTCCGCGCTGGTCGACACGGCCCTCGCGCAGGCTATCCACGAGGTCGACGGCAAGACCCTGCTCTCCGCCGGCGTCTCGCGCACACTCTCCCGGCTGGGGCATGCACTTACTGACGAGGCCATGGGTGAGCAAGTGCGGACGGCGCACGCTGCAGACCGCGTCCTCACGGACATCCTTCAGGATGCCGCCGGCGACAGCGACGACGATGGCCACGGCACCGTCGACATGAGCGAGGAAGAGGTTGAGCGTTCCTTCACGCGCGACCAGATCCGTGAATTGGCGTTGGAGGCCATTCACGCCCAGCGTGACGCCCTCCTGCAGGCTCGCGACGAGGGCATCTTCTCCTCGGCCGCCCTGGAAGGGGCCCTCGCCCGACTCGACAACGAGGAGATCCTCCTGGTCTCCAGCAGCGGCGTCGGCCACTGACCCCGGGGAGAGCGTCAGTCCGTCGTCACCCGTGACGCGTACGCCGGGTCGTCGGTCACCGAATTGAGCGCCTCCTCCAGGCGCTGCGGGCTCACGATCCCGTCGCGCGCCAGGACCCGGTAGGTCTGGTCGGCCTCGTGCGTGAGCATGTTCGTCACCGTGAAACCGTTGCGCTCGTAGAACTTCAGGCGACGCAGACGCTGCTGGTAGTTCCCGGCCTCGCGCACCACCGGCTCGATCTCGAGCAGCTGCGGCACGTCGCCGTAGCGCTCGCGGAAGTGGGTGAGGATGCGCGAGCCGTAGCCCGCGCTGCGCGTGCGACCGTCCACTGCGAGGAAGCCCAGGTAGAACAGGTCCGGGAAAGCGAAGGAGAAAGTCAGGGCGACCACGTTGCCGGCCCCGTCCTCGCCCGCGGGCAGGGACGGATCGATCCACGCGAGGAAGGAGACCTGGTCCAACTGCGTGCTCTTCAGCAACTCAGGGAGGGGGATCTCCTCCTCGGGCGGGAAGGAACGCTCGTAGATTTCCTTGACTTTGTCAGTGATCGGCCCTTCGTTGGGCACGGGAATCTGGATGAGGTCGGTCATGGGATCAGTCTAGCCGCTCGGTCTCGCATGCCCCTGCAGGCCCTTCATTGAATGAGGCCCGGGCTGGGTTTCGGGGACCGCGATGTGACGTGGCAGATACGATTTCGGGGGTTTGTCGGGGGACGATCAGGGGTCAGTCAGTGAACAGCGGCGGTCGTGGGCGATGGCCGATCACCTAGACTTGTATGCGGAATCAGCAGCAGAAGTTAGGATGAGGCGTGCTAGAGCTCAAGGAGATCGTCAAGGCCTATCAGACCGCCAACCTCGTGCAGGTGGCGCTCAACAAGGTCTCCGTGGCGTTCCGAGACAACGAGTTTGTGGCCGTGCTGGGCCAGTCAGGCTCCGGCAAGACGACGATGCTCAACGTCATTGGTGGCCTCGACCGCTTCCAGAGCGGCGACCTCGTCATCGACGGCATTTCGACAAAGGACTACAAGGCCCGCGACTGGGATGCCTACCGCAACAACCGCATCGGCTTCGTCTTCCAGGCCTACAACCTGATTCCCCACCAGACCGTGCTGGCGAACGTCGAGCTGGCCCTGACCCTGTCGGGCGTCTCGCGCTCCGAGCGACGCAAGCGCGCCCTCGACGCCCTCGAACGGGTCGGCCTGAAGGAGCACGTCCACAAGAAGCCCTCGCAGATGTCGGGCGGCCAGATGCAGCGCGTTGCCATCGCGCGCGCGCTCATCAACGACCCTGAGATCCTGCTGGCCGACGAGCCCACCGGCGCCCTCGACTCCAAGACGAGCGTGCAGGTCATGGACCTGCTGCGCGACGTGGCCCGCGATCGCCTCGTCATCATGGTCACGCACAACCCCGAGCTGGCCCACCAGTACGCGACCCGCATCGTCGAGCTGGCCGACGGCTGCATCGTCGCCGACTCCGATCCCTTCGTGCCCGCTGCGGAAGACCGGCGTGAAGCCAAGCCCGCGCGCCGCACCTCGATGGGCTTCCTGACGGCCCTGTCCCTGTCGGCCAACAACCTGATGACGAAGAAGGGCCGCACCCTCATGACCTCCTTCGCGGGGTCCATCGGCATCATCGGCATCGCGGCGATCCTCGCGCTGGCCAACGGCACGAACGCATACATCGCAAAGACCGAAGAAGAGACGCTGGGCGCGTATCCGCTGACGATCCAAAAGAGCGGCATCGACATGACGGCCGCGCTGTCCGTGTCGGCCTCGGACTCCAAAGACTCCCAGCCCGCGCCCGACGGTAAGGTCGGCGTCTCCAAGCTGCGCACTTTCGCCGACACGATCCGTGACGCGAAGACCAACGACCTGGCCTCGCTCAAGACCTACCTGGATAACAACGGCGGCGGTATCGACACGATGGTCAACGCGATCGAGTACGACTACGACATCGTCCCGCAGATCTACCAAACCGACACATCTAAAGAGGTCGTGCAGATCAGTCCCGACCAGTCGATGAAGCAGATGGAAGCCGGTTTCGGCGCCGGGGCCTTCGGATCGATGATGCAGACGAATGCCTTCTACCAGATGCCCGCCACGACCTCGCTGTACACCTCCGCGTACGACGTGGTCGCCGGCTCCTGGCCGAGCGGCGCGAACCAGGTCGTCCTGGTCCTCGACGAGGACGGCAACATCCCCAACCTCTTTGAATACACCCTGGGTCTCAAAGACCACAAGGAATTCGATGACCTGATGCGCAGCTACTACCAGGGAACGCTCGGGGGCAAGAGCCAGTCGGGGGCGCAGTCGGGCGCGCAGTCGGCGGCGAGCACCGCCACCTACGACTACTCCGCGATCCTGGGCACGACCTTCCGTCGCGTCAACGCCTTCGACAAGTACACGTGGGACGACACCTACAAGGTGTGGACGGACCGCTCCTCCGACACGGACTACATGAAGAAGCTCGTGGACGGCGGCCAGCAGCTGACGATCTCCGGCATCGTCAAGCCCAACTCCGACAAGGGTGGCGCCCTGCGTCAGGGCATCGCCTACACGCCCGCCCTGACCTACCAGATCATTGAGGAGGCGGCGGCCAGCCCGATCGTCAAGGCCCAGCGCGCCAAGCCCGACGTTGACGTCTTCACCGGCAAGGCTTTCAAGGAGCTGGCGGACAATCAGAAGAGCCAGTCCGGCGGCTTCGACATGTCCTCCCTGTTCACGGTGGATGAGTCCAAGCTCTCCGCCGCCTTCCAGATCGACCCCGACAAGATGCAAATGGACCTGTCTGGCCTGGACTTTTCCGGCCTCGACCTGTCCGGCCTCGACTTCTCCAACCTCGACATGTCGGGCCTGGACCTGTCGACCATCGACCTTTCGGCCCTCGCCGCACAGTCCGGTGCCCAGTCGGGCATGGCCTTCGACCTGTCCGGCCTTGACTTCGGGGAGCTGAGTAAGGACCTGCCGCAGCTCGCCAACGTCGACTTCCAGACGATCATCCGCTCGGCCCTGGCCGACGGTGCCGTCAAGGATGGCGCGGCCGAGTACCTGAGCGCACAGGCCTCCCAGATCGCCCAGGGCTTCCAGGACTACGCCCGCGAGCAGATCGAGGCGGGTGGAACGACCGACTTCGCGACCCTGGCCTCGGCGTACTTCTCTCAGCCCGAGGTGCTCGCGCAGCTGCGCGCGGCTGTCTCCTCCGACCAGGTCGTCGACTCCGACAAGCTCGCCGCCAACCTGACGAAAGCCCTCGGCGAGGACCCCGCCCTGGCCCAGATCGGCACCGACATCTCCACTCAGGTCATGAACGTGATCTCCACGCAGATCGCCGCCCAGCTGGGGACCACCCTCACGCAGGGCGTGAGCGCTGTCATCGGCCAGGTCATGCAGGAAGCCATGACGAACGCGATGACCTCGATGATGACGCAGCTGTCGACCGCGATCGGCGAGCAGATCGGTTCCACCATGGAGCAGTTCGCCACCAACATGTCCAGCGCCTTCTCAATGGATCCGCAGGCCTTCGCCGAGGCCTTCCAGTCCAACGTGGACGAGAAGTCCCTCGCCGCGCTCATGGCGACCATGTTCTCTACGAACGTGCCGACTCTCGAGACGAACCTGAGGAACCTGGGATGGGCGGATATCGCCTCCCCGTCGAACATCTCCATCTACCCCAAGTCCTTCGCGGACAAGGACAAGGTGAAGGCCGCCCTCGACGCCTACAACGCCGACAACAAGGCGGCGGGCGCGACCGACAAGGTCGTCACCTACTCCGACGTCATGGGCGCGCTCATGAGCTCGGTGACCAAGATCGTCGACATCATCTCCTGGCTGCTCATCGCCTTCGTGTCGATCTCGCTGGTGGTCTCGTCGATCATGATTTCGATCATCACCTACATCTCGGTGCTCGAGCGGCGCAAGGAGATCGGTATCCTGCGCTCGATCGGCGCCTCGAAGGGCGACGTGTCCCGCGTGTTCAACGCCGAGACCGTCATCGAAGGCCTCTTGGCGGGCCTGATCGGCGTGGGCGTCACCTACGGGCTGTGTGCGGTTGCGAATGGCATCGCGTACTCCTCGTTCAACGTGGAGAACATTGCCCAGCTCTCGCCGCTCACGGCCCTCACACTCATCGCGGTGTCCGTCGGCCTGACCGTCATCGCGGGCGTCATCCCGGCCTCGCGCGCCTCGCGCCAGGACCCGGTCGAGGCCCTGCGCTCCGAGTGACGCACGCGGCCTCGTCCCGCGGGGACGAGGCCGTGGCGCGTCCACGGGGCACGTGCGGCTGCGCTAACCTGGACGTAACGCTCGTTTCAGTAGCCGCGACGAAAGAGGAACCATGCCCACTCCCGACAAGCTTGCCACCGACGCCACCGTCGCCATCATGCTGGCCGACGGCTTCGAAGAGGTCGAGGCCCTGGCCGTCGCCGACGTCCTGTACCGCGCCGGCGTGCGCTCCGACCTGATCTCCGTGACCGACGCCCGTCACGTGACCAGCTCGCACGGCATCCGCGTCGTCGCCGACCTCATGCTCGAGGACGTGGACCTGTCCACCTACACCGTCCTCTTCCTGCCCGGCGGCATGCCCGGCACCCTGGGCCTGAAGGGCACGCCCGCGATCCAGGCCGAGGTGCTGCGCCGCTCCGACGCCGCCCAGCCCATCGCAGCGATCTGCGCGGCCCCCTCGATCCTGTCCGAGCTGGGCGTCCTCGACGGCCGCCACGCGACCGCGAACCCCGCGTTCGTTAAGGCCATCGCCGAGGGCGGCGCGATCGTCCACGAGAACCCGGTCGTCATCGACGAGCAGATCATCACCAGCCGCGGCGCCGGCACCTCCCTGGAGCTTGGCCTCGAAATCGTCCGTCTCCTCCTCGGTGACGACGTCGTCGACGAGGTCGCCCGCGGCGTCGTGCTCGCTCGCTGACGCGCCCTGCTTCGCACCCCGAAAGGACCCTCCCTCCGCATGAGCCCGCGTAAGCCTCGTCCCTGGCCCGACGCGCCCGCGCCCCTGGCGGCGCCCGTGGTAGACAACCACACGCACCTGCCCACCCACGTCGGCGAGATCCCCCGGCGCGAGGGCGTGGCGCTCAGCCTTGAGGAGCAGCTGGACCGCGCCCGCGAGGTCGGGGTCACCCGGATGATCTCGAGCGCCTGCGAGCTGCCCGACTTCGATCCGATGATCGAGCTGGCGCGCGCTCACGAGGGCGTGCGCGTCGCGATCGCGATCCACCCCAACGACGCGGCCCTGCACGCGGGCTGTGCGGACCCCTCGCCTGACGGTCTGGTCCCCGTCGTGCGCGACTACCACGTGCCCCTTGACGAGGCCCTGGCTGCCGTCGAGGCTCGGCTGGACGATCCGATGGTCGTCGCGGTGGGGGAGAGCGGCCTGGATTATTTCCGTACGGCCGACCCGGGCCGCGAGGCGCAGAAGGAATCCTTCCGCGCGCACATCGACATGACGCAGCGCGCCGGCCTGCCCCTGCAGATCCACGACCGCGACGCCCATGAGGACACCCTCGCGATTCTTGACGAGCGTGCGAGCGAAGACCAGCGCATCGTCTTCCATTGCTACTCGGGGGATGCGGCGATGGCGCAGCGCCTCGCCGAGCGCGGATGGTACGCCTCCTTCGCCGGCCCCATCACATATCCCGCGAACTCCGACCTGCGCGCCGCGCTCGCGGTCCTTCCGCGCGAGCTGGTCCTGGTTGAGACGGACGCCCCGTACCTGACGCCCGTGCCGTGGCGCGGCTGCCCCAACGCCTCCTACGTCATGGCGCACACCGTGCGTTTCATTGCGGATCAGTGGGGCGTCAGCGAGGCGGCTGCGTGCGACCAGCTGCGGGCGAACACCGAGGCGGTCTACGGCACCTGGTGAGGGCATCTCTCCTGTGACGAGCGCGGGTTATCAGGCCTCGCACGACCTTCCCGCGCGCGTTCTCTGACTGGTGAATTGCGTCAAAGTGGTCGCGCGAAGGTAACAAATTGGTTACGGTGGGTGTGTCAGTCCGAATTGGCCTGCCCGTCTGATGCGCCCGCAGTCCGCGGGGATGCGTCGGCGCGGCCCTGAAACGGAACCTACAAAGTCTGGAGACACGTGAGCTTTCAGCCCTCTCGTACAACCGTCATTTCCGTCGCAGCCGCGACGGCCCTTGTCGTGGCCGGCACCGCGGCCACTGCCATTGGTACCTCCTATCGCCACGTCACCGTCGAAGTTGACGGCGTGACCCGCGATGTCTCAGGCTTCTTCACGACTGCCGGCGATGCTCTGCACAGCGCGGGTGTGACCGTCGGCGACCACGACCTCGTCGCCCCCGCCTCCAACCAGACCGTCGCGAGCGGTGACACCGTCGTCGTGCGCACCGCGACCGAGTACGACGTGACGGTCGACGGCAACCAGACCACGGCATGGTCCACGGCCTCGTCGATTTCCGGCGTGCTCTCTGCCCTGCCGGCCTCCGCCGCATCCATGGCGGCCGACCGCTCCTACACCCGCGCCGAGATGCCCATCGCCGAGGCCGGCCAGACCGTCCACGTCGTCGCCGACGGCACCACGACGGACGTCGTCGTCTCCTCTGACGAAGGCACGACCGCGATCCTCGAGAAGGCCGGCGTCAGCGCCGGTCCGATCGACCGCGTCACCCTCGAGCACAACGGCGGCGAGGCCACCCTGCGCGTCGCACGCGTCGTGCGTGGCACCGTCTCTTCCACGACCGAGATCCCGTACGAGACCGAAGAGCGTGAGGACGCCGAGGCCGAAGAGGGTACCGAGAAGACCGTGCAGGAAGGCGTGGCCGGCTCCGAGGTGACCGAGACCTACCAGGAGACCATCGACGGCGACGTCACCGTCTCCGCCGTCCTGTCCACGACCCGCACCGAGCCCACCAAGCGCATCGTCTCCAAGGGCACGAAGGCGAAGAGGGCCGAGGATACGTCGTCCAGCTCGTCCACCTCGTCCGATTCTTCGGGTGCCTCCTCGTCTGGTTCGTCTGCGTCTGCTCCCGCCGCCGTCTCCGGCGACGACGCTGCGATCTGGGCGGCCATCGCCCAGTGCGAGTCCGGCGGCAACCCGTCGATCAACACGGGCAACGGCTACTACGGCATGTACCAATTCTCTCTGCCGACGTGGCGTTCCGTGGGTGGCTCCGGCCTGCCCTCTGATGCCTCCGCGGAAGAACAGACCATGCGTGCGCGCATGCTCCAGCAGCGCTCCGGTTGGGGCCAGTGGGGCTGCGCCTACAAGCTGGGCCTCGTCTGACGTGACATTGCACGCGGGCGCGGCCAGACCCTGGCGCGCCCGCGTGCGTGCACGTTAAGCTGACCGGCAGTATCGATAGCGAGTAACTGGAGAATCGTGAACCACCACCTGAGCACCTCCCTGAGTGCGTCCGCCGCAAGCGCCCTGCACGTCCTGGGCGCCCACGTGCGTTCCTTCGCGCCTTCCCCGCGCATCGTCCTGAGCGTCGCCGCCCTCGCCTCGGCGGGTGTCCTCGGCGTCGCAGGCGTCGGTGTCGCCTCCTCGCACACATCCGTCATGCTCGAGGTTAACGGTGTCTCGCGCCCCGTGACCTCCTGGGGTAACACCGTCGGCGACGCGCTGCATGCCGCGGGCGTGAGCGTTGGCAGCAACGACCTCGTTCAGCCCGGCACCGGCGAGGCCGTGCGCGACGGCGACACGATCATCGTGCGCACCTCCAAGCCGTACACGGTGGCCGTCGACGGTCAGACCCGTACCCTCTGGACCACCGCCTCGTCTGCCGATGCGATCCTCGCGGACGCCGCTCCGCTGGGCTCGACCGTCACCCTCGCTGCAGACCGTTCCTCCTCACGTGACGAGCTTACCCCGCTCGTGTCGCGCGCTCGCAACGTCGTCGTCACGGTGGATGGCACCACGCGCGAGGTCGCCGCACGTCCCGGGCAGGATGCCCGCGCGATCCTCAAGGCCTCCGGCGTCTCCGTGCACCCCCTCGACCGCGTGAACGTCACGACGGGCGAGGCCGGCGAGCTGTCGATCAATGTCAGCCGCGTGACCCGCGGTGAGGCCACCGAGACCGTCGAGATCCCCTTCAGTGAGACGACGACGACCAGCTCCGACCTCTTCGTCGGCGAATCCCAGGTGACGACGGTCGGCGTCAACGGCGTCACCACGTGGACCGTGTGGCAGGAGAAGAAGGGCGAAGAGGTCCTGACCACCGTGCCGATCACCGAGCACTCCACCTCTCAGCCCGTCACCCAGGTGCGCAGTGAGGGGACGAAGGAGGCCACTCCGGCCGCCCTCGTCGCCGCAGGCATCGACCCGAAGGCCACCCTCGAGGAGAAGGTCGAGGCGGACGGTACGACCTCCGTGCGCTACCGCGCGAAGCTCGGCACGATCTCCACGAAGGAAGAGATCGCCGCTATCGCAGCCGACACGAAGAACACTGACTCCGCCACGGCTGCTGCCGCCGCCGCTGCCGCTGCCGCCGCCGGCGCCGTCCCGACCACCTACTCCGGCGAGGACCCGCGTTCGCTGGCCAAGCCCCTCGTCGCAGCCCAGGGCTGGGGCGACAGCGAGTACCAGTGCCTGGTCCTCCTGTGGAACCGTGAGTCGCAGTGGAACCCCTACGCTGAGAACGCCTCGTCGGGTGCGTACGGCATCCCGCAGTCGCTGCCGGGCTCCAAGATGGCCTCGGCCGGTGCTGACTGGCGTACCAACCCGATCACCCAGATCAACTGGGGTATCGGCTACATCAAGGGCCGCTACGGCACGCCCTGCTCCGCCTGGGCGCACTCCAGCGCCGTGGGCTGGTACTAAGCCTGAGAGCTAGTGAGGGCCGGGCCTGACAACGAGGGTTGTCGGGCCCGGCTTTCGTTTGTGTCTACGGGCGTGTGCCGGGGGCGGATGCGTGCTGCGCCAGAATGGGGAGTGTGTCTAGCTGGGTGTTGGCAAGCTTATGCGTGCGGCGCCCGGCTCGCCGTCGGCATATGGATAGGTTGTGAAGATACGGATAGGTTAGGCGCATGCGGATAGGACAATAAGCTATCCGCACGCCGATAACCTATCCGCACGCCGATAACCTATCCGCGTGGTGTAGGGGTTGTGGCAACTTGACGCTTACCGTACAATCCCCATGAGGGTTACCTAATATTCACCCTAATTGTGTCAGTGAGGTCGTCATGGGTTTTTCCACCGTTGCTAAGTTGGCTGCGTCTGTGGTGATCGCAGGTGTAGGATTCGCCGGTGGCATGAAGGCTGCCCCGGTATTCGGCGTCGGGTCCGGGGACCAGGGTGGCGAACCAGTCGTTACCGTTGACACGACTCTTGTGAAAAACTCTTTCGCGGACATTGGTGAACTTGCCACTGAGTCCTACAACTTCACCCAGGTGGGGAAATACTCTGAGGAGGGAACCAAGGTGTTCGGCATGGAAGTGCCGGGCACGAGTGCCCATTACCTCATCACCTATTCGGGAGAAGTGAAGGCCGGAGTGGCCGACGTCAGCCGGATTCAGGTCGAGGTGGACGAAACGGGGCACGTCGTGACGGTGACCGTGCCTGCCGTCGAAATTCTCTCCGCGTCCATCGACCCTGCCTCGGTCGACACCTACGACCAGTCTTTCTCCATCGTTAACCAGATCGAGGTCGGAGAGGTCACCACCTTCCTGGCGGATCGGGAAGCTGCTGCAGCAGACGAGGCTGTTTCCAAGGGTCTGCTTGACAAGGCGCAGGGGCGTTTGGAAGACGTCGTGAAGAAGCAGGTCAACGCCGTTCTGGGTGAGCAGGCCAGCACGTACGAGGTGCGCGTCGTCCTGCCGCCCGCCCCCGCCCCGTGACGCTTCGAGCCTCACAGTGCCCCCAGCCCCGGCCTCGTCGGCCCCGTGCACTAGACTTGCCAGCGTGAGCCGATCCTCCCAACGCAACCAGCGCGACACGCGTCGCCGCCTCGATCCGACCCTGCCCGAGGGAGCCGTCCCCTCCGAGACGGGCCTGCTCGGTCCCCTTGAAGTCAAGGCCATCTCCGAGGCGCTCGGTATTCGCCCCACCAAGGTGCTCGGCCAGAACTTCGTGCACGACGCGGGCACGGTGCGCAAGATCGTCGCAGCCGGTGGCGTCGAAGCGGGTGACGAGGTCGTCGAGGTCGGCCCCGGCCTCGGTTCCCTGACGCTCGCGCTCCTGGAAGTCGGTGCGCGCGTGCGTGCCGTCGAGATTGATCCGACCCTGGCCGCAGCCCTGCCGCAGACCGTGCGCGCCCGTATGAGCGAGGCCGCCGACCGCTTGCACGTTGTCACCATGGACGCCACGGAAATCAGCGGCATCGATGACTTCGGCGTGGACTGGCCCGCCCCCACGAAGCTCGTCGCGAACCTGCCGTACAACGTGGCCGTCCCGGTTCTGCTCAACATGCTTGAGGCCTTCCCCTCCGTCCAGGGCGTCGTCGTCATGGTCCAGGCTGAGGTCGCGGACCGCCTGGCCGCCGGCCCCGGATCGCGCACCTACGGCGTGCCCTCCGTGAAGGCCTCCTGGTATGGCTCGGTTGAGCGCGCCGGGACGATCGGCCGCTCCGTGTTCTGGCCCGTGCCCGGCGTGGATAGCGCCCTCGTGCGCCTCACACGTCTGGAGACCCCGCGCGGCGACGACGAGCTGCGTCGCGCCACCTTCGAGGTCACCGACGTGGCCTTCGGCCAGCGCCGCAAGACCCTGCGTGCGGCCCTCAAGAACTGGGCGGGCGGCCCCGATGCCTCCGAGGCCCTCCTGTCGGCCGCCGGCATTGACCCGACGCGCCGCGGCGAGACCCTCTCGATCGACGAGTTCGTCGAGCTGGGACGCGCCGTCATCGAGGCCCGCGCGAACGGCACCCTCGCGGCGTCGACCGCGGCCCGCTGAGGGCCGCCGGTCAGACAAGCGGTAGGAAGAAGGAACGCCATGCGTGAAGTGCGCGCCAGTGCGCCCGGAAAAGTCAACCTGACCCTGCGCGTCGGCGCGCCCACGCCCGACGGCTACCACCCCCTCGTCACGGTCTTCGAGGCCCTGAACCTGCGCGAAACCGTCACCGTGCGCACCTCCAAGACGCCCGGCATGCGCGTCGAGACGATCGCGTACCTGCCCGACGGCAGCATCGACGAGGCCACGACCCGCGCCATGGCGGACGTGGACCCGCAGACCCACCTGGCCGTGCGCGCCGCGCGCGTCCTCCAGCGCCTCGCCGCCGCGGGCCCCTGGGCGTCCACCGCCGCGGGCCTGAACATCCGCGTCGACAAGCGTGTCCCCGTCGCCGGCGGCATGGCCGGCGGGTCAGCCGACGCGGCCGCCGCCCTGGTGGCCTGCAACGAGCTGTGGGAGCTGGGCCTGGGCGCCGAGCAACTGCAGGCGATCGGCCGCTCGCTGGGTGCCGACGTCCCCGCCTGCCTCGCGGGCGGCATTGCGCTGGGAACCGGGCGCGGCGACCACATGAGCGTCCTGCGCGAAGGGGACGAGGAGGGCCACCACCACTGGGTCATGCTCCTGTCCCACGAGGGCCTGTCCACCCCCGAGGTGTTCCGTGAGTTCGATCGAGTCGACGTGGCGAGTGTGCCCGCCCTCGCCGAACCCACGCCCGAGGAGGTCGCCGCCCTGTGCGGGGAACCCGTGGAACTGCGCCACTGCCTCGTCAATGACCTACAGGCACCCGCCCTGCGCCTGCGCCCCGAGCTGGCCGAGACCATCGGTGCCGCGAAGGATGCGGGAGCCCTGGCCGTCACGCTGTCCGGATCCGGCCCGACCGTCGCGGCCCTCGCGCGCGACGCCGAGCACGCCCAAGCACTCGCGGCCACCCTGAGCGACGCGCCCACGGTCGCGCGCGCGATCCCGACCCACGGGCCCGCCTACGGCGCCCGCATTGAATCGACGGAGGCCATCTGATGGCACACCTGCTCGGAACCCAGAACGTCGGCGCCCTCGCCGGATCGCGTAAGCTCCTCGAAGGGGTCACGGTCGGCCTCGACGACGGCAGCCGCGTCGGCATTCTCGGCCCCAACGGCGCCGGAAAGTCCACGCTCCTGCGCATCGTCGCCGGCACGCAGGAGCCCGACGGGGGAGTGGTGACCCGTCGCGACGGCGTGCGCGTCGCCGTCCTCACCCAGGCGGACACCCTTAACCCCGAGGACACCGTCATCCAGGCCGTTCACCCCGGCATGGAGGAATACGAGTGGGCGTCCGACCCGGCCGTGCGCGACATCCACGCCGGCCTCCTCGCCGACATCAACCCCGCCGCCCTCGTCGGCACGCTGTCGGGCGGTCAGCGCCGCCGCGTTGCGCTCGCCCGAGTCCTCGCGGCCACCGCCGACATTGTGTGCCTGGACGAGCCCACCAACCACCTCGACATCGAGGGCGTGGCCTGGCTGGCCGCGCACCTGAACGCCCGCTTCGCCCGCCCCGGCGCGTCCGGCGCGCTCCTGGCTGTCACCCACGACCGCTGGTTCCTCGACGCCGTGTGCGAGCACATCTGGGAGGTCGTTCCCGGCGTCGACCCGGGTGGTGACCGCCCGCAGATCGCCGGGCACGTCGAAATCTATGACGGCTCCTACGCCGCCTACACGCTGGCCCGCGCCGAGCGCATGCGCCAGGCGGACGTGGCCGCCGCCAAGCGCGCTAACCTGCTCACCAAGGAGCTCGCGTGGCTGCGCCGAGGTGCACCCGCCCGCACGTCGAAGCCCAAGTTCCACATCGCCGCCGCTGAGGCCCTCATCGCCGACGTGCCGCCCCCGCGCGACACCGTCGAGCTGGTGAAGATGGCGACCGCGCGCCTGGGCAAGGACGTCATCGACCTCGAGGACGTCTCCGTGTCCTTCACGCGCCCCGACGGCTCGCGCCTGGACATCCTCAAGGGTGTCACCTGGCGACTGGCCCCCGCCGAGCGAGTCGGTATCGTCGGCGTTAACGGTGCCGGCAAGACGACGATCCTCAACCTGCTGCGCGGCGACCTCGAGCCCACCTCGGGGCGCGTCAAGCGCGGCAAGACCGTCCAGGTTGCCACGCTCTCCCAGGACACGCACGAGCTCGACGCGCTGGCCGACATGCGCGTCGTCGAGGCCGTCGCCGACGTCGCCCAGACCGTCGTCGTGGACGGCAAGGAGGTCAGCGCCTCCCAGATGACGGAGCGCATGGGATTCACGCGCGCCCGCGCCTACACGCGCATCAGCGAGATCTCCGGCGGCGAGCGCCGCCGCCTCCAGCTCATGCGCCTGCTCATGAGCCAGCCCAACGTCCTGCTCCTCGACGAGCCCACGAACGACCTCGACACGGACACCCTGGCGTCCATGGAGGATCTGCTCGATACCTTCCCGGGGACCCTCGTCGTCGTCTCACACGACCGCTACCTCCTCGAGCGCGTCACCGATCACCAGGTCGCCCTCCTCGGCGACGGACAGGTCCGCGCCCTGCCCGGCGGCGTCGAACAGTACCTTCAGATGCGGGCCTCCGGCGACGTCGGGGCGTTTGGTTCGTCCTCTCGCGCCGACGAGGCCGGCTCCGCTTCCCGCTCGACCGCACCCTCCGCGGACGCCTCCTCGGGCGAGGAGAGCGCGGGGCAGGGGAGCGCTCGCGGCGGTGTGAGTGACGCTGCGGCGCGGCGCGCGGCCAAGAAGGAAGTGGCCCGCATCGAACGCAAGCTGGAGCGCTTGCGGGCCGAGGCCTCGAACCTGGAGGCGAAGCTGGAGAAGCTGTCGATCCAGGTGGCGACGGATCCTTCGGCGCTGTCCGAGCTGACGAAGGTCTCGGCGGCCCACCAGGACATCCTGTCCGAGATGGACGAGCTGGAGGAGGCCTGGCTCGAGGCGGCGGATTTGCTCGAGTAAAACGTATTGTGATTAAATACGATGTTCAACTGAACAAGTGGTTGAACGAGTGGTGTTCGCCGCTCTCTATCCGATGAAGGGGGAGCGGGCAATGAGTGGTCATGACCTTGTGTTTTATGAGGCAGCAGCGAACTATGTAATGGACGACATCGATCGAGCAGCCTCGAAGTTACGCGAGCGTAGTACAGAGATGTCAGACCTTGTGGAGGCTGGACTCGCTGAATGGACGGATAGTTCTGACGCTCGGCAGACGCAAAAGGAGTGTGCGCAGCGCCTTAACGATCGTGCGGAGGAACTGGCTGCTGCCTTAGATTCTCTGAAACAAGCATGTGAAGAAATACGCAAGGCTGGAGTGAACGCTGAAACTCTTGCATTCGCTGCCGTTGATTAAGGGGTTGTGATGACGAGTCATGATTTTGAAGTTGATCTCGAGGCATTAGCCACAGCGGTTACAAAGCTCAGTGAACTGCAAGAACGCAATAAAACCTATGATGTTGCAGACTATACGCCCAACTCTGGAATGGTTGCTGATCCTGTCGTGGTAGGGGGACTGGATAGCTTTAATACCAAGTGGGATCAGGGGCTGAACGGGATGCTTCGAGATATTTCCGAAGCAGCTGGTCGGCTGGGCAAGGTTACCGGGATCTACGCTGACTATATGGCTGCTTGTGATGAGGCAATGACCCGCGCTCGTGATGCGGCGGCTGCTATCTCCACAGAACCACTGGTGAAGGGGGTTGAGCGTGAGTGTGACACATAAAGGTGCTCCGACATTTGAGATCAAGGGCGATCCTGCTGCCATCCGTGGGCGGATTGCTGTCATGCGTGATCGTGCATCCGATTTTGAGAGAATCGCGTGGTCATTGCAAGAGATTTCAGTGTCTGGCTGGAGTGGGCGTGCAGCTGAGCGTTTTCATGAACATTTCAAGCTACAGCCGGAGAAGTGGTGGTGCGCCTCAGCGACTTTCGGCCGTGCCGCAGATGCCCGGGAGGCCTACGCGTCGGCGCTCGAGCAAGCTCAAACGCGTGCTTCTGAAGCTAAAGTCGCGTACGAAGAGGGGATAGCCGCCGTTGAAGCGGCTCTCGCGGAACAGAAGTGGGCAGCCGAACACCGAAGATCGGTATATTCGGAATGCCTGAGGTAGATCTGTCGTATCATCCAGAACGGGATACGAGACCTGGTGAGGCGAAGCAAGCGCAGGCGGTCGCCGACTTCGAAGCAGCAGTGAGCGATACGGATGCTGCCGGTGAAACTCTTTCTCAGATTCTCTATGAGCAGGCTAACCGTTCTCCGGATCCGTCGTGGGCCCCCGTTCATTTCATGAAACGCATGGGAGCGGGCATCTTTGATGGCGTATGGGGCCTACTCTCCATGCAGTATGGATTAGCTCTTGAGGGGATGCGTGACTATGGACGGTACATGCTGGGGTGGATCACCTGGGATGAACTGCAAGCGAAGCAGAATCAGAATAAGATCTCGTTTGAGGACCTGCTTGTCCTACGTGACGCGATCATTGCAGACCCGGTAGGTTTCGCCAAGAAAATGTGGGACGCGTTGATCAATGCTGAAGGATGGAAAGACGATCCCGGTGCCGCACTCGGTGAACTTGTTCCGGCTGCAGTTCTTGCTGCGCTCACCGCTGGCGGTGGAAATGCGGCTCGGGCTGCTGCAGTGCTTGAATCCCTGCCCATCATTAGTGAATGCATGATGCTGCGGGATATGGGCATAGGAGCCGCGACCCATCTCCCGAGAGTAATCGACGATGTTGTGCAGATTGCGGAGCGAAGTGGTGGTCATATATCCAGTCGACTTGAAGAGTATCTCCGTAAACATGGACTAGATGATATAGCCGATAAATGGAAAACTCGCAACCCAGTGGTTCACAACCCGCAGAGCGGAGCCGGGGATACTGACCTGCCGTCAGCCCCTAAGGATGGTCATGACGTGGCCTCACTCGTTCCACATAATTCATATCAGGATGAATCGGTTGACCCGCCACAAGTTGGTCTGGCAAAACGGGTGCGAGGTGCAGACCTTGTTGATGACCCGACGAAAGTTCTTGGAGTTCATGAGGATGGCTCATCCTATACCTATGAAGAGTGGTTCGAGGAGCATAAATATTGGGGGTACAACAATGATGCTAAGCAATGGGAATGGATGGTAAAATGGCCGGAAAATGATGGTTATGACGAGGAAGGTCGAGTATTCTACTCGTCAGTGAAAGAGTACGTAAAGGACCATGGTAGGGACCTGGATCGCATCGGACATCCTGGTGGAAAGTATCTCGGCGTAGTTGAAAATGGTCGGCCGGCGTCATTTGAAGAACGATCATTAGAACCGCATTCGCTTCACGATCACTATTACCGGTACAAATTCAGATGGAATGCGAAGCTACCCGATGGGTGGAAGATTGAAACGGGGCATGCAGCAGCTTGGGGGGAGCAGCCTGGAGGTGCGCGACAGTTGAGAATCATAAAAGATGATGGGAAGCCTGCTTCTATTTAGGAAATGCTCGACCATAAGATATTTAGGGGGAAATGGGATGTGTTTTCTTGGAGACCTTAAGGAATTCTGTGAGCGTCTTAAAGATGAGACTATCTTAGTCGACATGACTGAGTCAGGTGTTCTCTTCTATTCAAAATGGCAAGGCGTTCCTTTGTGTAAACTTCAGGTGACAGAGGGATACTATCAGTTTGGTGGGTTTGAGCGCGGGGAATTCTATCGGACATTTTCAACCACTGACCGCGCTTTGGCTTTCAAGGTTTTAGTTTTGGTGAAGTGTCCTCTTGTGAGGTCTGCTTTACGCTATCCGAAGATCGTATTTCCTGCTCGCAGGAAAGGGTGGCCCTTTAGTCCGCTCTATGGGCGAAAAGGAAGTCTCATTGATTGTGATATTGATGGGTATGCGGATAAGTTGTCTTGGGTTCATGATCTAAGTCCGGAACAGCTGCTGGATGCTTATGTAAGTAAGAATGGTGGTTTGTTGTCTGCGTGGACCTCTTGAGGTTTGTCTGGTGGAATGGAGTGTTACGGGGGGGGGATTAATGGCAGGATTCTTTGAGGGAAGGGATGCTAGCTTGTTGTAAGCTTGAAGTGTTTTTTCATTATGAAAATGGAAAGCCGATCTTTTATGTTCAATGTTATGGAGGATAATGTGTATGACGTGAATGTGCGTGGTCGTCGATCTGAAGGAGTTTTGCGCTTTAATCCTGATAGTGATCAAGTTTTGGCTGAGATGGATCGAGCAACGGTGAGCTATTATGCGTCTCTCGAGGAGTTTGTGGGCTTATATGGGTCGTTTGTTGATCGTCTTGGACTCCCGCGTGGAAAGTATTTTTGGCAGCTAGTTCCCAATCGTAAACCTTTCTCTTTTGAGGAGAGGGCTTTGGATGTATACTCGCTGCACGATCCGTATTATCAGTATGTGATTCGTGAGCTTCCGTCGGGGTTCTACGTTCGGACCGGTATTAATGTCCCGCAGTTTGACCTGCCTGGTGGCGCTCGTCAGGTTCAGTTTTTTGCAGGGGATTATGTGCTTACAGCAAATGAGTGTGTACAGTTAGGAATTCTCGAGGGTTGGGTGAATGGTTGACGTCAGTTACCTCTTATCTTGTGGACTTTGCTGAGTCTTCTGATGCTCATTTTCAACTGTATAATGGAAACGGTATCGCCATTACTTGGGATCATGGTCGTTTTTGGCAGCACATCTGGGACAATGGGGATAGTTATCCGCAGGCTTTTTATGGTGAAAGTGAATACGCTGAAGCGCGCGTTCCGACCATGATTAGCGACTATGGCGAGATCATGTTGAAATGGGCGATCATGCGCATCGGCGAAAAAGCACGGTGGCGCCGCGGGTGGCCGCGAATCGATGTCCCTGCGGGGCTGGAGAGCGTGTCGGCCCAGTGGGGCTTCGAGCAGCTGACCCCTATCACCGGTCGCCTAACCCTTGACGGCGCATATATTCCGATGGAGAGGCGCACAATCTTCCCGTTGCATCCGGAACTCAATCAACTGTCCCAGGTGATGCAAATTGATTTCGATGAACTCCTCGCTGGATATATGGATCCATCAGGGGGCCCGTTTCTAC